>Ga0105047_10010473_pt1 | contig 15149 bp, 10 predicted proteins | sample MAT04_FD_78384 | JGI IMG/M metagenome (GOLD analysis project Ga0105047, IMG submission 78384) | Freshwater microbial communities from Lake Fryxell liftoff mats and glacier meltwater in Antarctica - MAT-04 (megahit assembly) | ecosystem: Environmental > Aquatic > Freshwater > Ice > Liftoff... | reverse complement strand
GGCCGCGGTGACCATGGGTGCCACGAACCAGGGCATGGTCGCGGGTGACATCGTCAACACGGCATCCCGCCTCCAGGCGGCGGCCGCTCCCGGCACCGTACTCGTCGGGGAGGCAACCCGGCACGCCGCGTCCGCCGCGTCCGCCTTCGTGCCTGTCGGCCCGCAGAGTCTCAGGGGCAAGGCGTCACCGATCCCCGCCTGGCGCGCCCTGCGCGTCGTGGCCGAGGTCGGCGGACGGCGCCGCGCAAGTACGATGGAGGCCCCCTTCGTCGGCCGCCACGACGAGCTGCGGCTGCTCAAGGAGCTCTTCCACGCCACCAGCCGCGAGCAGCGCACGCTTCGCGGCGCCGCATGTGGCCGGCCTGGTGGCACGCATCCTGTCCGCCCACCCCGGCCTCACACCCTTCGAGGTCAAGGCCGTCCTGGCAGCAGTGGCGGCGATGCCGCGCCCTATCGACGCTGTGGAGGCGACAGTGGCGGGAGCGGCGAGGAGGCGGCGGTCGAAGACGTGACGAGCGACGCCGGATATGTCGCCCCTCGGCGCGCTTGCCCACGATGCGAACCTCGTTCCCGAGCCCCAAACCGGCTCGCCAGTTCGGCCCGGTCACGCTGGTACCATCCCGGGGCCCATGAGTGATCGACCCCGCTTCTACCTGACGACCGCCATCGCGTATCCCAACAACCGGCCCGGGCTGCACACCCTCTACGAGGTCATCGGCGCGGACGTCATCGCGCGCTGGCACCGCATGAACGGGGACGAGACGCGCTTCCTCACCGGCACCGATGAGCACTCCGTGAACATCGACGAGCGGGCGAAGGAGTTGGGACAGGACACACGGGTCTTCGTAGACGGTATGGTCGACCTGTTCCGCACCGCCGAGGACGCCCTGGGCATCACGCCCGACCGGTTCATCCGGACCACGGACCCCGACCACTATCGCGCCTCCCAGGAGATGGTCCGCCGGGCATACGCCAACGGCGACATCTACCTCGGCAGCTACCAGGGCTGGTACTGCCCCAACGAGGGCTTCCGCAACACGAGCGACCTGACCGAGGACGCCACCGGCTGGCATTGCCCCAACCACCCGGGCGTGGAACTCCAGTGGCTCACGGAGCGCAACTGGTTCTTCCGGCTGTCGGCATACCAGGAACCGCTGCTGCGCTACTACGAGGCGCATCCCGAGTGGGTCCAGCCCGACTATCGCCGGAACGAGATGCTGGGCTTCATCCGCCAGGGCCTCGAGGACATCTCCATCTCCCGCGAGAACTTCCACTGGGGCATCCCGTTCCCCATCCGCGAGGACGGCACGTCATCGCAATTACCGGACGGTTCGTGGGACCCGGCGGCAGGCGTCATCTATGTCTGGTTCGACGCGCTCATCAACTACATCACAGGGGCCGGCTTCCCGGACGACCCGGAGTCCTTCGCGAAGTGGTGGCCGGCGGACCTGCACGTGGTGGGCAAGGACATCAACCGCTTCCACACCGTCATCTGGCCGGCCATGCTGATGAGCGCCGGCCTACCGCTGCCGCGCAAGGTTTGGGTCCACGGCTGGCTGCTGACCCAGGGCGAGCGCATGAGCAAGTCGCGGGGCAACTTCCTGGAGCCCGGCGACGTGGTCAACGCCTTTGGGCGTGACGGTGCCCGCTACGTGACCCTGCGTGAGGTCGCCTTCGACAAGGACACCGAGGTGTCCTGGGACAGCTTCCTGCGGCGCTACAACGCGGACCTGGCAAACGACCTGGGCAATCTCATCAATCGCAGCATCTCCATGACCAACCGCTACCTCCAGGGTGAGCGACCCCCGGTCGCGACCGGCGGCGCGCTCGGTGCCGTGTGGCCGGAGACCTTCGCGACCTATGCGACGAACATCGAGACGTGCCTGCTGCATGAGGCCCTGGCCACGCTGTGGCGCTTCGTCGGGGCGGCCAATCGATACGTCGATGCGCAGCAGCCGTGGGTGCTGGCCAAGGCCGCCATCGCAGGCGATGCAGCCGCCAGCGCCACCCTGCGCGACGTGCTCGGGGAGCTGTTGGAGGCGTGCCGGGTCATCGGACTAGCGGTGGCGCCGTTCATGCCCGATGCCGCGGTGCGCATCCTGGGGCAGCTGGGCCACGAGTTCCCGTACGGCCCGGACGGCAACGGCGGCCCATCGCTGGCCGAGCAGGCCGCGTGGGGTGCCTACGGCGACGGGCCCGGCAATGTCGAGACCGCGGCGCCCATCTTCCCGCGCCAGGAGGCCGAACCGGCCCCCGGGTGAACCCCGAAGGCGCCTAGGAGCGCTGTTCCAGGGCTAGTAGCGCTGTTCCAGGGCCAGCATGTCGCCCAGGCCGAGGGTGAACGCGGAGTCGTCGCAGGGCCCGATCGCGGTACTCATGGTGAGCCTGCCGTGGCTGTTCTCGGACACGTGGTTGAGCCCGAATACGTGACCGAACTCGTGGGTCGCGATGGACCGCAGCATGGCCTCGTTGTTGCAGCTGGCCAGCGAGGTGGCCCACTCGAAGTCGGCCTTGTTGAACAGCACGTCCGACTCGATGGAAGTGTCGACGCCGGGCACGATCTGGTACACGGTGCACGTCAGGCCCAGCACGGTCGACGGCAGGTTGCCGAAGCCCACGACGCTCATGCCGTCATAGGTGTCGCAGCCGTTGTTGATGCCCGGTCGCTTCGTCGTCCGGCCCTGGTAGCTTGCCGTGGCGTTCACCGTGTCCGGCCGGCCGCAGTCATTCCGCTCACCGGTGATGGTCCGCACGGCCGCCTTGAGACTCGTCTCCGCCTGCGACTTGGTCAGCTCGTTGGGTGTCGACCCAGCCTGGAACGACCACTTCCACGTCGACTTCCATTTCGTCGGCAGCAGGTTGTAGGCGTCGTCCGAGCAGGCTCCAGGACCGCCAGCGATGCCCACTGCCTGCGCCGCTGGCGCGACCCGGGACGAGGTGTCGAGCATCTGGCGTGTGATGCCGTCCGGGCCGGTCTCGAGGATGAGGTCCACGTGCCCGCCGGAGGCCAGCACCGCGCTGGCCGCGACGCCGTAGCCCGGCGCCGGCTGAGCAACGTTCAGCCCTGGGACGATGGCCCATCCCGCCGCGCCCGGGGTGGGTGCCGCGGCGGTCACTGGGAGCAAGGTCGTGAGGGTGGCCACTGCGGCCAGGGCCAGTGCACGACGGGCCCGGGATATGGAACGCATGCCACCATCGTGGACCAGGTGGCCCGGATGCGCTGCCGGACGTTCGGGCCACGTGGTCCTGCCGGTAGCATCGACCCATGCGCCTCATCGATTCCCACGGTCACCTCCAGGCGGAGGCGTTCGCCGCTGATGCCGCGGAGGTGCTCGCCGTCGCCCGGGCCGCGGGCCTGGAGCGGTTGCTCGCCCCGGGCTGGGATGTGGTCACGTCACGGGCCAGCCTGGAGCTTGCCCGCACGCTGGGTGTCGATGCATCCGTAGGCATCCATCCCCACTACGCGGACCGTTGTGGGGAGGCCGACTGGGCATGCCTCGTGGAGCTGGCAAGCCTGCCGGCCGTGGTTGCCATCGGCGAGACCGGCCTTGACTACGACCGGAACCTGTCGCCGCGCGCCGCACAGCTGTCGAACCTGCGCCGCCACATCGACCTCGCGTTCCAGACCTCCCGGCCGCTCATCATCCATTGCCGTTCGGCGAGGGGCGACCGGGGTGCCCAGGATGACCTCGTCCGGGAGCTGACCGACGCTGGCGTCGGTGGGTCTGCGTGGACGGAGCGGTTCGGCGGTCGTCCGGCGGTGGTGCTCCACTCCTTTTCGGGGCCCGTGGACTATGGCGAGGCGTGCCTGGCCATGGGCTGCGCGGTGAGCATCTCGGGCCTCGCGTTCCGGGTGGGGGAGGGACCCACCGCCGATGTCGTCCGCCTCGTGCCCCGGGATCGCTTGCTGGTCGAGACGGATTCGCCCTACCTATCGCCGCCTGGGGCGCCGCGGCGCCGCAACGAGCCGCGCTGGGTAGAGGTCACCGCGCGTTGGGTGGCAGAACAGCGTGGCGTCGACCCGGAGGCGCTGGGCGACGACCTCGTGCAAGCGTACGATCACGTGTTCCGGCGGCCGATGAGGACGCCCGGGGACTGACGCGTCAGCCGGGCTGGACCCGTCCCCGGATGAGCTCCGACCCGTCCTCGGCCGTGAACTGGAATGTCCAGGCGCTGCCCTCGGCCCAATGGCGCACCGAGACCACCGAGCGAGGCATCGCGGAACGCAGGTATTCCACTTCGTAGCGCACGGGCGGCAGGGGTCCGATGAGCGTGCCGGCAGCGCCCGCGAGGACCTCGTCCATGATGTCCAGGTAGGTGGCGTTGTTGACGTGAGCCATGGGGTCCAGGTCCCGGACGCCCACGGTCCAGGGGTCAACGACGGGCTCCGACTGAGGGTGGCTGAGGTGAACCCGGGCCGGCGTGAACGTGGGCGCCTCCTGGCCGAAGCCGCGCACGATATCGTCCGGCACGCGCACTGGGCGGCCCTCCGTGTCGACGATGACCCAGTCGATGGTGGTGCCGGCCGCGGGCTCGGTCGCCGCACCCTCCCAGATCTCGGTCTCGCGACGCGCCCAGACCCGCCGCAGGCCGGTGATGCTGGTGCGCATCCGGAGCGTGGAGCCCGACGCGACGCCGCGTCCCATCCGCAGGTCCACAAACCGGACCAGCCACGTCAGCCCGCGCTCCTGGTACCAGTCACGGTCGAAACCGGCAGCGATGCTGTGCTGCCATGCTAGGTCCTGGACGGCGCGCAGCAGGGCGCTGGGGCGCATGGTGCCGCCCGCGCCGCACTCGTCGAAGCGCACGCGGTGTTCTCCGGCGTGCTGCCTCGGGTCATCCACGGGGCAAGTATGGCGTGGCCTGCGGGCGTGGCGTGCGTGCTTCCGACGGCCAGCGCGCCGCCGCTTGCCCCTTGGGGCAGCCGAGTCTGCCCGTTCGGTCGCATCGTGGGCACTGCCGTGGCGTGCGCGGGTGTCGTAGGCTGGCCCGGATGCCTGTCCTGGAACGGTGCCGCCCTCGTCCCGTGATGCCTGCCGCATGACCGCGGACGCCGGGCGTGTGCATGCGCCCGAGGAGATCGGACCCGCCCAGCCAGAACTGGCCCGTTCAAACGGCCAACCTCCGATGGGCGTCCAGCGCATGGATGCCAGCGTGGCTGGCTCGGTGCTTGCGGAGCCCCTACACCAGGTGCCGACGGGTGCGCCCGGTACCGCGCTCGCTCCGGGGTTCGTGCTGGCGCTCCAGGGGACGGCCGGCAACCGGGCGGTGACCGGCCTCCTGAGCGGCCCCGCGGCGCTCCAGCGCCAGGCCGGACCGCAGCCTGTCCAGCGGGAGACGGGCGACATCCCCGACGCGGAGATGACCGACGACGAGCTCGTCACACACGCCATCGCCAAGAAGGATGTCGGCAGTATCAAGAAGGTCCGGAACCTGGCCAAGGCCGGTGGGCCGCAGGCACTCCAGCTCATCGACATCCTGGTCCACCAGACCTGGATCGGGCCCTTCGATGAGCGTGCCCTGGAGACGCTGTGGGGCACGTTCGGGGACAAGGTGCTCGAGCAGGCCAAGGCAAGGCCGGAACTGTGGAAGCTGTCACTGGAGGGCGGTGCGGAGCTCTACAAGCTGCCGTCCGTCAAGCCGGTCACGGACAAGTTCGTGGCCGACGTGCGGGTCATCGCCCTCGGCTATCTCACGAACAACGAGGCCTATTGCGTCAACGAGCTCAAGCGTCTGGGTGTCGCGGATGACAAGGGCGGCGCGCCAGGCCCCATGCCCTCGGCCGAGGACCAGGCCTCGAGGCAGGCAGAGCTGATGGCCGCGATGCGCATCACCCGCGACGCGAAGCAGGTCCAGGAACAGTTGCGGAGCACGCCGGTCGGCCTCGAACGCCGCTACGCGATGATGAGCGACCGGACCCTGTACCTGCCCGTGACGTTCGACCCGAGCGCGGAGCCCGCAGCGCTCGATGCAGACCCGCCTCCTGATCGCATCGAGAAGGCGCGCGCTGCCGGGCTGAGCGAGGAGTCCCTCAAGCGGACCCCGTGGAAGAACGTGAAGACCCAGTGGGACATGCTGGACACCATCATGCAAGGGTTGTCCATCGCGTACCCCGTCGCGGGCGTGGGCCTGATGCGCGGTGACAAGGCGATGGGCGAGGCTGTCCAGGACGACCCCAAGGCCGCCAAGGCCGCCATCGTGAGCATGCTCACGAGCACCCGTGACGCCATCCGCGACACCCGGCCAAAGGTGTCCGGCGGCCTTGCCTATGAGCTGGTGCCCATCCATCACCAGCTGTTCGGCGGCACCCGTGGGGCTTCGGGCATCGACTGGAAGGACCCGGCTGCCCAGGCCGTTGCCAAGGAAGTGCTCCAGCTCGAGAGCGATATCGAGTTCTGGAAGTCGATGGGTCTCGCCACGCTGGCCGCTGCGGCATTCGTGCTGGCCGAGTTCGCGACGGCCGGCATGGCGACCTTCGCAGGCGCCGCGTTGATCAGCGCCGGTGTCGGCATCGGCGCCGGTCAGGCGATCGTCGCCTGGGACAAGGCGCTGGAACTCCAGACGGCCAACAAGGCGACCACGGGTGCGGGCACGGAGTTGCTGGCGTCGGGACAGGCGGACATGGCCATGTTCGAGGCAGCCCTCGCGACGGTCATGGTGTTCGCGGACGCCGTGAGCTCAGTCAAGACCCTTGGCAAGCTCCTGAGTGGTGCCGTGGACCGAGCGGCCCTTGCGGCGGGGACCAAGGCCGCCCAGACGGTCATCGGCGACCTCGCCGCGCTCGCGGGCAAGGCGCCTGACCGGGCCCTCGCGGAGCGGGCCATCATCGAGTTGGGTGCCGAGGAGGCTGCCGTCAAGACCGGCAAGTCCGTGGCAGAGCTGCTGAAGATCGTGGGCGAGGAGTCCACGGTGGCCGCGCGGCTCAAGGCGCTGCTCGCGGTACCCGAGGACCTCCTCAAGCTGACGCCCTCGGAGCTCGCCAAGCGCGCGGGCAGTCTGGCCGCGGAGATCCAGGCCAATCCGGCCACGGGCGAGGCGCTCGCGGCCCTCGCCATCGAGCGTCTTGGACCCAAGCGGGTGCTGGAGATGAACGGCGGCTACAAGGCGCTCAGCCTCGCGCTCGGCAACGAGTCCGCGGCCGGCAAGACGCTCATGTCCTGGCGCGACGGCATGATCGGCGACATCGAGGCGTTCGTGAAGACACTGCCGGGTGGCGTGGATGACGCCGGTGGTGCGGCGGTCAAGCGCACCGGCTCCCAGGGCAAGGTCACCAACGACTTCGACGTCAGCCTGCTCGGCCCCCACGCGTCGAAGAACCGGGCTTCGGTGCGGTCATTCATGGCTGGCCGCGTGGGCACGACGCCGGATCGGTTGGGGCTGCTGCTGTACGCCGACTTCTTCACCGATCCGCGACGGCTCCACCTGTATGACCGGCTCGACCCCGCCCTCCGCGCCGAGGTCGGTGCGCGCGCGGAGAAGGTCGCCGAAGCGACCATCATGGCGCGCACCCTCGACGATGCCGAGAAGGCGGGCAACAAGGAGCTGGCCGCCCAGATCCGGGCCCAGATGAAGGAGCTGCACATCGCCGAGGTGCCCTTCAAGCCCCTCGGCGAGGCGGACCGTACCGCGCTCTACGGCAAGATCGATGACTACCAGATCTCCCTGGAGGCGGCCCTCGACGCCGGTGACAAGGCGGCCCAGAAGGAGCTGGTGGGCAAGATCGGCGACACGCAGGGGCTCATCAACGCTGCGGAGGGCGGCGGCTACTTCTCGGGCGGTGCCACACGCCAGATCGTGAGCCTCGCAGAGGGGCTCCTCAAGGGCGGCCAGAAGCCGCTCGATGCGCAGGTCTACACGACGCTCCTCGACCAGCTGCCCAAGCTGAACTCGGAGGCGTCGGCACTGCTGCGCAGCGGGGTGGTGGCCTCGGAGGAGGCGGTCGGCGCCATCAAGGGCATCGCCAAGTACGGCGCCCGCTTCCAGGAGCTGATGGCCAAGCTGGAGGTGAAGGTGGCCGACGAAGCCGTCTGGAACGACCTGGCCACACGCCTCGAGCAGCTGCTGAAAGAGGCGAAAGGCGAAGCGAAAGTGAACATGCTCCAGCGCCTGGAGGGTGAAGCGCTCGTGGTCCAGCGCGACGTGGAAGCGGCCGTGGCCGAGTTCCGGACCGCTTCCCAGAAGGTCCTGGTGCAACTCAACCGACAGGCGGCGATGGGCGCCCAGCAGGTCGACCTCGCGATGATCCAGTTCCTGGTCATGGCCACGGCCAAGTTGACCCGGGCCGGCTCGGCGCTCAAGGCATCCATCCTGGCCATCAGCGCCCAGATGGCACGTCTCGCCCTTGCGGCGGCACGACATGGGCCGGATGGCGAGCCTGCGGGCACCACACCCGCCACGCCGCCATCCGGGGATCCGCCCGCGCCGCCGTCGAGTCCCTGACCCAGACGCTGTGGGCAAGTCCAGCCGGGTCGGAGCGATGCCCGTGACTTGACAGGCACGAGCCCCATCCGGTAGCCTGTTGGCACTCTCACCGTGAGAGTGCTAATCAACAGCAAGCGGCCTGGACCGTGCAGGCCCGGAGTCGACCGGCGACGCGCCACCTCATCGTGGCAGCGCGCACGGAACCGGCTCGGAGCACGGCTTCGGCAGGCTCACCAGTGACCAGGAGGAACCGCGTTGGCGACCGCCACTGCGACCAAGCTTCGCCCTCTGGGCGATCGGGTCGTCATCCAGCCCACCCCCCGCGAGGAGATGACCAAGAGCGGCATCGTCCTGCCGGACACCGCGAAGGAGAAGCCCCAGGAGGGCACCATCATCGCGGCAGGCCCCGGTCGTCTCAATGACGATGGCGCCCGCGAGCCGATGGATGTCAAGACCGGCGACAAGGTCCTCTATGCCAAGTACGCCGGCACGGAGTTCAAGGTCGACGGCGAGGAGTACCTCATCGTCAGCCAGAAGGACATCCTGGCAGTCGTCGAGGAGTAGGGCTGGCGCAGGCCGCTGATATCGGCCGGACCCGCAGGGGGCCGGCCGACAGCATGTCCGCTGGCGACGATCGAGAGAAACGAGGAACTCATCCGTGGCGAAGCAGCTCATCTTCGACGAGACGGCTCGTCGCTCCCTCAAGCGGGGCGTCGACAAGCTCGCCGATGCGGTCAAGGTGACCCTGGGTCCCAAGGGCCGCAACGTGGTGCTGGACAAGAAGTTCGGCTCCCCCACCATCACCAATGACGGCGTGACCATCGCTCGGGAGATCGAGCTCGAGGACCCCTTCGAGAACATGGGCGCGCAGCTTCTCAAGGAAGTCGCGACCAAGACCGATGACGTCGCCGGCGACGGCACCACGACCGCCGTGGTGTTGGGCCAGGCACTCGTCACCGAGGGTCTCAAGAACGTCACCGCCGGCGCCAACCCCATGATCGTCAAGCGCGGTCTGGACAAGGGCGTCGAGGTCATCATCGAGGAGCTCAAGAAGAACTCCCGCCCCGTGTCCACGCGCGACCAGATCGCGGCCGTTGCCGCCATCAGCGCCGCGGACCCGGAGGTCGGCGAGCTCATCGCCGAGGTCATGGACAAGGTCGGCAAGGATGGTGTCATCACCGTCGAGGAAGGTCAGTCGATCGGCCTCGAGAAGGAATACACCGAGGGGATGCAGTTCGACCGGGGCTACATCTCGCAGTACTTCGTGACCAACGCGGACCGCATGGAAGCGGTCCTCGAGAACGCGGCAGTGCTCATCACGGACAAGAAGATCTCCAGCATCCAGGAGCTCATCCCGGCGCTCGAGAAGGCGCTTGCCCTGGGCAAGCCGCTGTTCATCGTGGCCGAGGACATCGACGGTGAGGCGCTCGCCACGCTGGTCGTGAACAAGCTCAAGGGCACCGTCTCCGTGCTCGGCGTCAAGGCCCCCGGCTTTGGCGACCGACGCAAGGAGATGCTGCGCGACATGGCCATCCTCACGGGTGCCCAGGTCATCAGCGAAGAGGTCGGCCGCAAGCTCGACTCCGTCACGCCCGAGGACTTCGGTGGCGCACGACGCGTCGTCTCGTCCAAGGACGACACGACCATCGTGGACGGCGAGGGCGATACGGACAAGATCAAGGCTCGCATGAGCGAGATCAAGGTCCAGGTCGAGGAAACTACCTCCGACTACGACCGCGAGAAGCTCCAGGAGCGCCTCGCCAAGCTGGCCGGTGGCGTCGCCGTCATCAAGGTCGGCGCGGCCACCGAGGTGGAACTCAAGGAGAAGAAGCACCGCATCGAGGATGCGCTCTCGACCACGCGCGCCGCGGTCGAGGAGGGACTGGTCGCCGGCGGCGGCACGGCCCTGCTGCAGGCACTCCCGGCACTCGACGGGCTGACGCTCGAGGGTGACGAGGCGATCGGCATCACCATCCTGCGCCGCGCGCTGGAGGCGCCCATCCGCCAGATCGCGGAGAACGCCGGCCAGGAAGGCTCCGTCATCGTGGCGGCCGTCCGTGGCCTGCCCGTCGGCAGCGGCTACGACGCCCTCCGGGGTGAGTACGGTGACCTGTTCGACAAGGGCATCGTGGATGCCGCCAAGGTCACCCGCTCGGCGCTGCAGCACGCAGCCTCGATCGCGGGCATGGTCCTGACCACGGAGACGCTGGTCACCGACATGCCCGAGAAGAAGGAAGCCGGAGGCGGCGGGGCTGGCCACGGCCACGACGACTACTAGGCTCGACTGAGCGTATGGTCGGGAGGCCCGGGCAGGGAGACCTGCCCGGGCCTCTTGCTGACCCGGTCCGGGTGCGGGACGCGGAGGGACTAATATCCCCCGATGCCCGAGACAGGTCGAAAGGCGCGCCGCCGGCGGTCGGAGACGCGCATCCACACGCTCAAGCGGCTGGTGCGCTCGCTGCCGGCACGGATCGGCGCGCGCCGTGACCTGAGGCGCCCGGAGCTGGCGCGCGGGTACGGCGCCCTGAATGGCCAGGTGGGGCGGCAGGCGGCCGTGTCCGGGATGTTCCAGCACATCGATTTCGACCTGGTCGTGGAGACCGGCACATACCGGGGCACCACCACGGAGTTCCTGCGCACCCTCACGCGCGCACCCATCGTGACCATCGAGGTCGACGAGCGGCTGGCCTTCTACTCGCAGGCGCGCCTGGGGACGCTGCCTGACCTGCGCGTCGTGTATGGAGACTCCGCCACGGAGATCCGGCGGCTCATCTTCGGCAAGGGTCGGGATGCACGCCTGCCTTTCTTCTATCTCGATGCCCACTGGCACACGCGACTGCCACTGCGCTGGGAGATCCTGGAGGTCCTCAGCGCGTTCCCGGAGTGCTGCATCCTCATCGACGACTTCCAGGTCCCGACCGATGGCGGCTATCGGTTCGACGACTACGGCCCCGGCTTCCGGCTCACGCCAGACCTGCTCGACGGCCTTGACCTGCATGGCGTCGAGTGGTTCTGGCCGGCGGTCCCGGCTGTTCAGGAGACCGGCTACAAACGTGGCTGGCTGGTACTCGCACGCGGCGAGACGGTCGTGGCGGCCCTGCGCACGATCCCGGAGCTGCGCCAGGCCTGAGTCACCCCCCGATGGCAGGTGTGGGCCCCCCGGACCCGTGACCATCGGATCATGTCGCCCGCAGGCAACGACCCCGACGATGCCCATGGCGTCGGACCACCACATCTGCCGACGTTGATGCGCATGCGGGCGGCGCGATGCCCGCTCACCGGAGGTCTGGACATGAAGGACCGACAGCTGCCTGTCGTCGTATTGACGCTCATCGCCGTCGGGCTCGGCGCCGCGACGCTCGTCGCCGGACTCGCCATGCTCGGCGTGAGCCAGCTCGGGTTCTTGCTCAACGACGGTCGCAACTCGACCCTGGCCGGTCTGCTGGGCGTCGCCCAGCTGGTCGTCGGCGTTTCCTGCCTGGTGCTGGCGTTCGGCTTCTGGCTGCAGCGCTCGTGGTCCTGGGGCCTGGGCGTGGCAGTCTTCTCGCTGAGCATCCTGGTCAGCCTGCTGGGCATCCTCTCGGGCGTGTCGAGCCTGGGCAGTGTCATCTTCCTCGCCGCGGTACCGGTCCTGGTGCTGTGGTACCTGTTCCAGCCCAAGACCCGCGCCGTCCTCGGTCGCTGACCACCGAACCGGACCACGGCATATCCGACGCACGTCGGGCGCCAACGAGCACGACCATCGAGCAGGCCGCCCCGCCGACTAGACTGGGCGGCCATGGTCTCTGGCTGGATCCACGTCATCACCGGTTGCATGTTCAGCGGCAAGACCGACGAGTTGCTGCGCCATCTTCGGCGCGCAGGGATCGCCGGTCGCCGCATCGTGCTCATCCGCCCCGCGCTGGACGACCGTACGCCCTCGGGCACGGTCGCGTCGCGGAGCGGTGTCGCATTCTCGGCGCGCGCGGTCGCCGACTCCTCGGATATCCCGGCCATCGTGAGCCACGAGCGGGCGTCCCTGGTGGCCATCGATGAGGCCCAGTTCTTCGATCTTGGTCTACCCGAGATCTGTGAGCTGCTGGCTGCCGAAGGTCGCAGCGTGCTCGTATCGGGCCTGGACCAGGACTTCCTTGGACGGCCGTTCAACGCGATGCCGACCCTCCTCGCGCTTGCCGACCAGGTCACCAAGCTGACCGCCATCTGCACCGTGTGTGGCGAGGATGCGACGCGTACCCAGCGCATGGTCGGTGGTCGTCCGGCGGCAAAGGACGACCCGCTCATCGTCATCGGGGGCATGGCCGACGATCGCTATGAGGCACGTTGCCGTGCCCATCACGTCATCGGTGCGCCGCGAGGCCAGGAGCCGTTGCCGCTCGGGCTCGCGACGCTGACGTGAGGTCGTGACGCCCAAGCTGACACGCGTCCCCTGCTAGCATCGGTCGGTGTCCGACCCGATCCAGGATGGCTTCGACTGGCCTGAGCTGCCGCCCCCGCCAGAGCCCCTGCCAGACGAGGATGCTGAGGGGTCTCCCGCTGACCTGGCGGATCCGCGTCCGGTGTCGAAGCGCTCTCGCACGCGCGCGTCCAAGCCGGTGGATCCGGCCCGGGACGAGGCAGAGGAAGCGGCCTGGTTCTCGGCCGTGGCCAGTGTCGGCAAGGAGGGTCCGGCGCGGCCCGTCGTGGCGCCGCCCGGGGACCTGGTCGGCCCGGAGGCACTCGCGGCGCGCATCGTCAGCCGCCTGAACCCGGAGCAGGCGCGAGCGGTCACCACCACGGAAGGGCCGCTGCTCATCCTGGCGGGTGCCGGGTCGGGCAAGACGCGCGTCCTGGCGCATCGAATCGCGTACCTGATGGGCGTCAAGGGCGTGAGGCCGTGGCAGATCCTGGCGGTCACGTTCACCAACAAGGCCGCCAACGAGATGCGGGAGCGGATCCTGGGCCTCGTTGGGGAACCGGGTCGGGAGGTTGCCATGGGCACCTTCCACTCGCTCTGTGCGCGGGTGATCCGGCGCCACGGCACGGCCATCGGCATCGACCAGCGGTTCACGGTGTATGACACCGATGACCAGACAGGGGTCATGAAACAGGTCCTGCGGGACCTGGAGCTGCAGGGCACGGGCGAGCTGCGACCGGCCGCGGTGCTGTCGGCGGTCAGTCGCTGGAAGAACGACCTCATGGACCCCGTCGCGGCCACCACTGCGGCCCAGGGGTATGTGGAGCAGCTCTACGCCCGCGCGTACGTGCGCTACGCGGCCCGTCTCAAGGATGCCGGCGCCCTGGACTTCGATGACCTGCTCAACGAGGCGGTCCGACTGTTCGATGAGGCACCCGCCGTCCTTGCCCACTACCAGGATCGCTGGCGCTATCTGCACATCGACGAGTACCAGGACACGAACCGGGCGCAATACCTGTGGGTCCGGGCGCTCGCCAAGCGGCACCACAACCTGGCCGTGGTCGGTGACGACGACCAGAGCATCTACTCCTGGCGCGGCGCGGACTTGCGCAACATCCTCGACTTCGAGCGTGACTATCCCGATGCCACGGTGGTCAAGCTGGAGCAGAACTACCGCTCCACGCAGCTCATCCTCGATGCCGCGCACGCGGTCGTGTCCCGCAACGAGGATCGCAAGGACAAGAAGCTGTGGACCCAGAACCCCCGGGGCGTCCTCATCGAGCGTTTCGAGGCGGACCGCGAGGACGAGGAAGCCGAGTGGATCGCCCGCCAGGTGGAGGCGCTGGTGGCCGGCCGCGGGTCGGCGGGGTCGGTGCTGGCGCGTCGCGCAGATGACGGTGACGAACATCCGTACCGGCTCCAGGACGTCGCGGTCATGTACCGCACCAACGCCCAGAGCCGGGCCATCGAGGAGTCGTTCCTGCGCTATGGCCTGCGCTATCAGCTCGTCGGCGGCACACGGTTCTACCAGCGGCGCGAGGTCAAGGACGCGCTGGCGTACCTGCGCACCCTGCGCAACGACGCCGACGTGGCGGCGTTCGAGCGGATCCTCAACGTGCCCGGCCGAGGCATCGGGGAGCGGACCATGGAGCAGGTCCGGGAGCTGGCCACGGCGCGCGACGGCGATGTCTGGGCGGCACTGCGCGCCGCGGCCGAGGGCGCCGGTGACCTGGCCACACGGACGCGCACGGCCATCGCTGGCTTCGTGAGCATCATCACCCGCCTGCGGGCACGGGTCGGCATGCTCGGCTTGCCGGAGCTGCTGGACCTGGTGCTGGAGGAGTCGGGCTACCGCCAGATGCTCATGGACGGCTCCCAGGACGGCGAGGATCGCTGGGCGAACCTGCTGGAGCTGCGCGAGGTCGTGGACCGATATGCCGACCTGGAGCCGGAGGACGCGCTCGACCGACTCCTGGAGGAGACGGCGCTCGTGGCCGACCAGGATGCCTATGCCGCCGGGTCGGATGCCGTGACGCTCATCACGCTGCATGCGGCCAAGGGCCTCGAGTTCGACGTCGTGTTCATCGCGGGCATGGAGGAGGGGATATTCCCCCACAGTCGGGCCCTGGACGACCCGCGCCAGATGCAGGAGGAGCGTCGGTTGGCGTACGTGGGCCTGACCCGGGCGCGTCACCGGCTGTACCTGACGCACGCCGCGCAACGAGCGACGTGGGGACGCGGCGGCTTCTCGGTGCCGTCGCGGTTCCTGATGGAGATCCCGGAAGAGCTGATGCACGGCCCGCGGCTGGTCACGCAGGACGACGATGACAGCCAG
>Ga0105047_10010472_pt1 | contig 15153 bp, 13 predicted proteins | sample MAT04_FD_78384 | JGI IMG/M metagenome (GOLD analysis project Ga0105047, IMG submission 78384) | Freshwater microbial communities from Lake Fryxell liftoff mats and glacier meltwater in Antarctica - MAT-04 (megahit assembly) | ecosystem: Environmental > Aquatic > Freshwater > Ice > Liftoff... | reverse complement strand
ATTTACTGGATAGGGACATATCCTGAAATAAATGAAGGCCTAAAAAATTATTTATTCAGAATTTGTATCAATAAAAACATCAACAGTATTCTTACGGATGCTGATATGGTAGCCGGTATTGATTTTTGGGGAGAATTACGGGATAGAATCGTATTGAAATTTTTACCGGAAAAGGCAGATAAAGAAACCCTGGAATACCTCATTTCAGATGTATTTTATAAGGAATCTGATGGCAATTGGATCTCACATCTCGAAGATGAAAAGTGTTTGAAGTTGTTAAAAGTAATGAATATCCACGGCTTATATGAAATGGATAATCAGAATTTTATTGTACAAGAACTTTTATTCTCTTTGAAAGTATTATCACATCGTATCTCAGGATATGGTTTGGATGCAAAAGTAATGAAAATGGTTCCCGGGTATTCTAAGTTGCTGAATCCATTTGTTGCACTCCAAAGCGAAGTAAATACTTTTATAAAAGATATTGATAAGGACAGATCCGAACGCAGCATTGATGATATGAATTACCGCCAAATCCAGATTCTTATTGGGCAGTGCAAAGATTATATCAGTGATGCTTATGCTAATATTCCTGAGCTGGGCATCAGTTTTAAAGTACATCAGCAATTGATCCTGATTGAAAAGCTAATTGATAGATTGCAGGTTATACTAGATCTTATAAGTATTGACAGCAATACAAAAAGTGAAATAAAACTTATCCAGCTGGCAAAAAATCTGATTAGCTATACCTCAGGTAAATCAAAATTATCTGAATATATCAATAAGTCAACGCAAATATATGCCCGCGAAATTACCCGTAATATCGCTATAAAAGGAGAAGAATATATAACATCCGATGCTAGATCGTATTGGGTTATGTTTCGTTCAGCTTTAGGTGGCGGAGCTATAGTAGCTATTGCCTGTGTTGTAAAAATGAATTTTTCTGCCATTGAAGCCAGTTTGTTTGGTAAAGCAATGTTGTACAGTTTTAATTATGCCATAGCCTTCATAGCGATTTATTTATTGCATTTGACATTGGCCACTAAGCAGCCGGCTATGACCGCTGCCACCTTAGCCCAGAATTTGCAGGACGACATAGAAGCAAAAAATGGTTATTCAAAATTAGCCAACCTTGTCTCCAGAGTGTTCAGGTCACAATTTATTGCTTTTACCGGCAATGTTTTTATGGCATTTCCTGTAGCATTGCTGATCATGATCACGTGGACTTATATTTTCGGTATCAATCCTTCTGAACATAAGGCACTATCCATGATCCATGACTTGAATATTTTTACATCACCTGCCATTTTTCATGCAGCAATAGCTGGTGTGTTTTTATTTATTTCCGGATTGATCGCAGGAAACATTGCCAACAGGAATAAAAACAAACATATTCCTGACAGGATTCGCCAACACCCGGTTTTGAAGCAATTGGTAAGTTGGAAATGGAGGAATAAGTTTGCATTATTTATAGATCATTATTGGGCAGGCATTGTCAGCAATCTGTGGTTTGGCGTTTTTATGGGGTCGGTTAGTACGGTAGGGATCATTTTTGGATTGGACCTGGATATCCGTCACATTACTTTTGCAGCAGGTAATTTTGCTTTGGCATTGCATGGACTTAATTATTGCATGTCAGGCTACGATATTTTTCATTCTATACTTGGCATTGGTGTCATTGGATTTGTGAATTTTTCTGTTAGTTTTTCTTTATCCTTATTTTTAGCTTTAAGATCGAGAGGTATTTCCGTCAGCATGATCTTGGAAATTTTTAAAAGTATTAAAACACTATTCAAAAGCAAACCAATGATTTTTTTGTATCCAACAAAAGAAGGTAAGATAGAAAATTAATAGAGAATCTGTTAGATATCAAAAGATATGGGGTCAGCTATTTTAAAATTCAACATTGTATTTTATTTTATCGTCATTCAATGAACTTTTTTGATGGATAAGTTGTCATATGTAGCGAGGGTGAGTGGCTATGTTAATAAGAATCGGAAATGATTGCCTTTAAGGTATTTATTTTGTTAATATATCCTTCATTACTATAAAAGAGTAATTTAAGTTCAAAACAATATGCGGCAATTAAAAATAACTAATAACATCACTTCCAGAGAAAGTCTGGCGTTGGATAAGTATTTGGTAGATATAGGTCGTATAGATTTATTGACTATTGATGAAGAATCTGATTTGGCCAGACGTATACGTGAAGGTGATGAATTGGCTTTGGAAAAACTAACAAAAGGGAATCTAAGGTTTGTCGTTTCTGTAGCCAAACAATACCAGAATCAGGGGCTCTCACTTGCTGACCTGATCAATGAAGGAAACGTTGGATTAATGAAAGCTGCAAAACGCTTTGACGAGACCAAAGGGTTTAAATTTATATCTTATGCCGTGTGGTGGATCCGTCAATCCATCCTTCAGGCAATTGTAGAATATTCCAGAATGGTGCGACTACCTTTGAATAAAATGACGGCATACAATAAAGTCAATGACGCATATGTAACTTTTGTTCAGAAAAATGAACGTGAACCTACGCATGAAGAGTTGGCAGAAATTCTGGGGGTAAATGAAAAAGATATTGCAAATATGCTGAAAGGAGGTAATCGACATATTTCAGTGGATGCGCCGCTTAGCGATGATGAAGGCTCCATGTCCATGCTAGATATGATGAGTCTTGGAGATGAAGATAGTCCCGATCTCAAACTCATGGAAGAGTCTGTCAGAAAAGAAGTAGTAGAAGGGCTCGAGATACTCTCGCCAAGGGAAATACAGGTAGTTTCTTCATATTATGGTTTGGATGGTAATAAACCTTTGACATTGGAAGAGATAGGGGAGCTGTATGACCTGACCAGAGAGCGAGTGCGCCAGATAAAAGAAAGAGCTATACGACGTATGAGAAAATCAATCAGCAAAAACGCTCTTCGTTCTTTTTTGAGCTGACAATAAATTTTGAATGATTATCTTTGTCATTTTTTAGCTTATTGACTTGATCATTGTATGAAAGTTGTTGATTTTTTGCGGTTTCTTTTCAAAATGACCATTTCAAAGAGTCAGTTATTGAGGGATATTGATACACTTCGCAAAGAAATTTCTGATTTAAAAAAAATGCTGATTCCATTTAATAGCGATGAGATTGAATTACTTTCGTTAAATCAAAGCAATGTTTCCAAAAAGAAAAGGTTTTCTACCGTCACAAAAGGTATATTTAATACAATTTACTATGAACATCTGATCGCATACGGGATTAAAAACTATTCTAATAATCAAAAGTTGATATTGATTTGTTCATCGTCGGACGAATTCGTGTACTTGTCCAAAGGTAACTCAACGCATGTTTTTATGAATGATACTGAAGCCGGAGTTCTTACTTCAGATGGGAAATTTTATAGTATAAAAAACAAATTGTTGGCATTAATTGATGGTGCCGACCAACTACAATCACACACCGTTTGGATTCAAGGCAAAGACATGGGCTATATCAATAATCCTCGGTTTGTGTCAAATTCCATACCACGTGCCTACAACCTGCTCAAAACCATGAATCAGGAAGAGCAAAACATCTTTCTTTGTCTTACTCTGGTCAATCTGGTAGAAGAAGCACAGCTAAATTAAAGTTTGATTTTGTTTACTTCCTCTATCGTCCCAAATTTCAGGGTGACAATTTTATACATAATTAAAGCAGAGTTGTCTATCAGTAATTTTTTTTATGTGCAACATTTTTATATTTTCTAAGTTATTTTTACAATATTGTGAAAGATTACTTCAATATTTGTAATTTTGACCTGTAAAGTTTTAATAATATGAGTGTATTGGATCTGGCTAGAGTGATAATATATCGCTTTCACGAAAAGGGATTGGAAATTTTTTTGATCAACAATGAAATGGATAAAGATCAGGATATTTGGCAGATTCCACAAGGACTTTCTGAATCAATAAGAGAAAAGGACCATTTGAAAAATATAATTGATCTTGACGTGGATGTGGATGAAAATGGCAGAACCATCAAAACATTAGCTATTGAGGGAGACTGGCATGATATCCCATCGATCAGAGGCATGTTAAAGCATGATGTAAAACTGGTCAAAGCTATTGTGAAAGAAAATCTTCCAGGCAGCGAAAAAGGAGCTTACTTCGCAGTAAAAGAAGCTTTCAAAAAAGTTATGCCACACGAGTATAAAGCACTCAAAGAACTCAAAGATGTACTTTTTGACAGAAATTCTGTCACAAATATTTAACGCAGATTTTGTTTTAATATGACGGTAGAAAGCTGTATCATCCGTAATACTTCGTTTCAGTTTGACGGAGTTAAAAACGTTTATCATGGCAAAGTGCGGGATGTCTATGATTTGGATGATCAGCTATTGATGGTTGCAACAGATAGAATCTCTGCCTTTGATCACGTTCTTCCTAGAGCAATTCCATACAAAGGGCAGGTACTTAATCAAATCGCCCAACACTTTTTGCTCAATACAAAAGATATCGTACCCAATTGGTGGGTAGCAAGTCCGGATCCTAATGTTACTATAGGACATAAGGCAGAGACCATAAAAATTGAAATGGTCATCAGAGGGTATTTGTCAGGTCATGCATGGCGTACCTATAAATCCGGTGGAAGATTATTGTGTGGCGTGCCCATGCAGGATGGAATGAAAGAAAATGACAGATTTCCAGAGCCTATCATCACACCTACCACCAAAGCATCCGAAGGTCATGACATGGATGTATCTGTAGCTGAAATTATCCATCATGGTATCGTCAGTCAGAAGGATTGGGATCAACTTGAAAAGTATACCAGATCTTTATTTGAACGAGGTACTAAAATGGCAGCAGATAGAGGATTGATTCTGGTTGATACCAAATATGAATTCGGTAAGGTGGAAGACCAAATCATTTTAATAGACGAGATACACACACCCGATAGTTCTAGGTATTTTTATTCGGAAGGTTATGAAACAAGACAGATCACTGGAGCACCACAACCACAACTATCAAAGGAGTTTGTAAGAGAATGGCTCATTACCCATGGTTTTCAAGGACTGGAAGGGCAAAAAATGCCTGATATGCCGGATGACTTTGTATGGGAGATATCAGACAGATATATTCAACTATTTGAATTAATCACGGGACATACATTTATCAAAGCTGAAGTAGCGGACATTAATAGCAGGATAGTACAAAATGTAAATAATTATTTGAATGCTTAGTGTGCGTGTAGAATTAGGTTGCTTTTTATCTAAATGTATCAGATAGTCGGATAGGTAAATGAAATGAAATAGGGTCTATCTTTTGATAATATAATTTTCCTTTTCAAGACTTTAAGATTTGAGTGCGGTAAGTTTGTACTATTTCCCTTATCTTTGCACCTTAAAACCAACTGAATACATGAGTAAAAAGGGTAGGGTACTGGTTGCAATGAGTGGAGGTATTGACAGCACCGTAGCAGCGATGATGCTCCACGAGGAAGGATACGAAGTGGTAGGCATCACTATGAAAACATGGGATTATTCCAGTGCCGGTGGGTCAAAAAAAGAGACAGGTTGTTGCTCTCTTGATTCTATCAATGATGCCAGACAAGTCGCAGTAAATATGGGGTTTCATCACTTTATTGTAGATATCAGAGAAGAGTTTGGAGATTATGTCATTGATAATTTTGTGGAAGAATATATAGCCGGCCGCACACCCAATCCGTGTGTGCTTTGTAATACCCATATAAAATGGAGTGCATTATTAAAAAGAGCCGATGCCATGGATTGTGAATTTATTGCTACGGGACACTATGCAATCATAAAAGAAGAAAATAATCGTCGCTTTATTTCCAAAGGCAAAGATGACCGGAAAGATCAGTCCTATGTACTTTGGGGGCTCACTCAGTCATGTTTGGCGCGGAGTAGTTTTCCTTTGGGTGAATACAGCAAGCCGGAGATAAGACAAATGGCAAAAGATTTTGGATACGAAGAATTGAGTAAAAAGCCAGAGAGTTATGAAATATGTTTTGTTCCGGACAATGATTACCGTGGATTTCTGAAACGTCGAGTGCCTGGATTGGAACAAACCGTCAAAGGTGGAAAATTTATAAATGCTGCTGGGGACTTTTTAGGTATACATGAAGGGTATCCTTTTTACACGATCGGACAAAGAAAAGGACTTGGAGGTGGCTTCAAAACACCAATGTTTGTGACGGAAATCAGACCTGAGATCAACACGGTAGTATTGGGAGAAATACATGAGCTGATAAAAAATGGCATGAGCGTAGGACAAATAAATATGCAGAAATATCATGAAATTGCAGAAGGCATGGAAGCCAATACTCAGGTAAGATATAATGACCGAGGGGTATTATCATCATTACATCCCAATGGCCATATGGTAAATGTGGAATTTTTTGCCAATGTATCTGGTATTGCACCCGGTCAGTCTGCGGTATTTTATGAAGGAGACGACGTGATAGGTGGCGGAATAATAGGGCGCAGTATGATGTGGAACGAAATATCAAGTCGATAAAATAATTGTGTACTGTTCTGCGTTTTTGGTTTGAATATATGTCGAATAACACAATACAATGAAATTAATAGTTACTTTATTTAGCACTTTGGCAGTTATTGCGCTTATTATATCTTGTAGTAAAGAAACTGAGCCGGTGGACGAAAGTACATTTGGGTATGATTTTTTTCCAATTACAAAAGGAAAGTCATGGATTTATGCATCGGACAGTATATTATATGACAATGGAGGCAGTAAAGTAGATACATTTTCTTCCTTTATTAAAGAAGAAGTCGGAGATTCGTTTGTGGACGAAACAGGGATTACAGTATATAAACTAAACAGATATTTTAAAAGAAATCCAACTGATGTCTGGTCCCGAACCAATACTTGGACAACATATACTGATAAAACGAGAGCAATTAGAACAGAAGAAAATCTGAAATTTATAAAACTGGTATTTCCACTAAAAAAGGGTTTAAGGTGGGATGGTAATGTATTTCTGGACGAAGACATCAAAATAGATGTGGCAGGTGAATCTATCGAGGCCTACAAAAACTGGAAGCACCGAATGGAGGAAATTGATGAAGATTTCAGCTTTAATGGGAGCAATGTGAAGTCTGTACGTGTAAATCTTGTTGACGATGCTTCGATCATTGACCGACGAAAAGTAACTGAATACTATGGCAAAGGTATAGGCTTACTTAAGAAGGAAATGATAATTCTGGACTCCGATGGGAGCAGACCAAATGATCCTTGGGAAAAGAAAGCTCAAAAAGGTTTCATACACACCCTCGAGTTGATTGAAGTAAATTAATAAAAACCATGCCCAAAAAGTATATTAAAATAGGTTCCCTACTAAAGCCTGTGGGTACATTTGGCGAAATAAAAGTTGAAATTGATGATCAGTTTTTGGATGATTTGGTCTCGTCAGACCATTTCTTCATGCGCATCAACGGGTCCTTTGTACCTTACTTTATTGAAAGTTTCCGTGAGACAAATTTTATCCTGATTAAAATAGAAGAAATCGACAATCCTGAGTCTGCTTCAGCATTTAGCCTGAAAAATATTTTTCTGGAAGAAGCGGCCGTAGCTTCCAAAGAGTGGCATAAGCAACAATCGATGGAAGATCTCAAAGGATTTACGCTGTATGATGAAAAAAAGCTCATTGGCATTATTACGGGCGTTGAAATATTTCCACAGCAGCTCATAGCTTGGGTGTCATACAAAGGTAAAAATATGCCTGTACCACTTGCTGATTCATTGATAGAAAAAATTGATTTCGACATGCAAAAAGTAATTATGAAATTGCCTGAGGGCTTACTTGATATCTGATTTTCATTGGCTTTTAATTTTGTAAATAATTTTACTTTTATCCACAATAAGAAATTATTAGTAACATTTTTCTGAAAAGTGAAGTAAATTTGCATTGACTTGTTAATTTATAAGCACCAATGAGAATGATGGGTTACACAAAAATGGCTTGGCCATATTTTGCTTCTTTTATATTTTTTATTTGCGGAAATCATCTGCATAGTCAAAAATTACATTCAAAAATTCATTTTGGGGCTTTTTACTATCAAGGTGACTTGACACCCAGGCCTATAGATATAAGTTTTGGTCCCGGAAATATATGTTGGGGTGTATCATTAGGCACCGATCTTCTTGATTGGGTGAGTATAAATGGTCGCTTTATGATGGGAAATATATCTGGCAGCGATGCTTACTCGCAGGATGCACAAAAAAAAGCAAGAAATCTCAGTTTTGCATCTTCACTTTATGAATACGGCATTTATTCAGATATAAAGGTCAATAAAATTTGGAAATCACTGGACAAGTATAAATTGCGTTTGTACATCACCGCTGGGATTAATCTCATTCATTTTAATCCAAAAGCTTACTATCAAGGAAAATGGATAGAATTACAGCCTTTGGGGACAGAAGGGCAGTTAATGGCATCTTCAGGAAAGAAAAAATATAACTTGTACAATTTTTCCAGACCATTGGGGATCATAGTTGAATTTGATATCAAAAAAAATCTTGCTTTCGGCATGGAAGTAAGTCCGCGGAAAACGTGGACAGACTATCTGGATGATGTAAGCAGTTCATACATAAATTATGACGAAATGGTGACAGCAGGTAATCCTTTGGGAGCAAATCTTGCCAATAGGATGGGTGAACTTCTGAATGTCGAACCAGTACGAGTACCAAGCGGAACTTCAAGAGGCAAATCAGATAAAAATGATTGGTATACTCACTTCGGTATGTATTTCAAATATACCTTCGGAAAAAATAATATTGAATCTGAAGTGATTGATAAGCAGGAAATGAAACCCTGATCCTAGTTTCGATAAAAAAAAATTTTATAACCAAAAAAGTATCTTATCAAGCTAAACCGTACCTCCACCATGTTCCGTTCTATAATTATTCTAGTACTTATAAATATATACTTCGGTGTGAATGCGCAGTATATAGAATTAGGAGGTTCTTTGGGTGGGGCAACTTATCAGGGAGATATCAGTCATCTGAGCAGTAAATTTAGTTTTCAGGGAGCTAAAATGTTGAATGGATTACATATTGGCTACCATTTTAATGATTACTATGCCTTAAAATTGAAATATACCAAAGGTAGTATTGGTGCCGATGATATACAGTCTGTAGATGTCTGGAGAAGAGACAGAAATCTCCATTTCAGGTCCGAAATACGCGAGTGGTCATTAACAAACGAAATTGAGCTGCTTGATGTTCTCAAATTTTTTCACAGATATAATCTGAAACCATATCTCACTTTTGGAATATCCTGGTTCAGATTTAATCCACAGGCAAAATTCAGGGGACAGTGGTATGATCTGCAACCAACGAGCACTGAGGGGCAGGGCTTACCCGGATCGAAATTATCTCCATATTCATTATCCCAAATCAGTGTCCCTTTTGGTTTTGGTTTTAAATATCACTTCAATGAAAACTTATATTTCGGATTTGAAATAAGTCCCAGAATTACATTCACGGATTATCTCGATGATGTTTCTGGTGATTATCCTGATTTCGATATTTTGCGGCAATATAAAGGTGATCTATCGGTACAACTGTCTTACCAGGGAGATAAAAAGCCGGGAGGTATTCCCTTTTCTGAATTCTCAACAGATGGTAGAGGAAATCCGAAAGATAACGATTGGTATATTTTTAATAGTTTTATAGTTGGTTTTAAAATTAATCCTGTGGATTATATGAAAAGAAAGCGCAGCTTTAAGCAGGGTAGAAAATGCAATTTCTTCTGACAGAGTTTTAAACCCAAATTCCGCATTAGACTTTATTCGAATGAATATATGACAAAATAGTTGCCATTGCTCGGAGATTTTATCCCGCTGGTGTATCCTAAGCTACAGCGAGGACATAAAATTGAGAACGATTTACAACGTTAATCATCTTACCTACGTGGAGATAATATGAAGTCAGATTTTCTTGTAGTTCATTTCTAATGCGGATTTTGGGTTTTATAGCATATCATGAAGTTAAAACAATGCTCCAACGGGCTAGGAAAACTATATAGATATTAGTAAAAAAGACCTTCTACCTTTTATAGCTGTTTATCAACGACTTATATACATTATTTGCCGACAATAATTCTTCATTGCCTATCAGGATAATTTGCTCTTTGGCTCTGGTAAGTGCTACATTCAGTTTCCTGTCCACTCCTTCACTTGACAAAGATACCAGTGCATCCAGCTGGGATAATTTATTTACACAAAAAGAAATGATCACGATATCTCTTGCGCCGCCTTGGTACCTTTCTACTGTGTCGATAGTTATTTTTTTAAATACTTCAATAGGTAGCCTTTCCATACATTTTCTGATCAGGGCAATCTGCGCCCTATAAGGTGTTATTATCCCTATAGAGTCTTCCTTAATTGTTTTCCCATTTAAAGCATACAAACTGATCAGATCATTAATCACTTCAACACAGGCATTGGCTTCGTTGATATTTGTTTTCCAGTTGATTTCTTCATCTTCATTGGTATTAATAAAATTTTTTCTTTCCTGAAGGTAGGTGGTGTCACCTTGACCAATTTCAAAAAATGACCGCGCAGTTTGCCTTTTTGATCCCGGTATCAGTTGAAGTTTGCCATCATAAAAATGCTTATTTGGAAAATCCATCAAGGATTCATGCATTCTTCCTTGTTGTTCAAGTATACCATAAGCGTGATCCCAGCCATTCTGAACTACTTGTAAGTATAAGCGCTCAAAAAGAGAAGTTCTCGTATTGCTGATTCCGAGATGATTCAACTCTTCATGTTTTATCTTGCTTTTTGCTGCGTCCTGCACCACAACTGCTGGCAGCTGTTTATGGTCTCCAATAAGAATGTATCGCTTAAATCTGGAGAGTAATCCACACAGCATTGGCTCCAATATTTGTGATGCTTCATCGATGATCACGGTATCAAATTCTTTCAGATTAAAAAGTTCTGTTCTGTTTACAATGCTTGAAACGGTTGATATAAAGATTCTTTTTTCTTGTAACAAAGCTAAAATGTCCTGACGGGTGCTAAAACTTTTTATTTTTTGGTCCAGCAATTGGGATGCGTATTGTTCACCTGTTGACACCCGACTTCCTAGTCTGATGAATTTATCTTCATAATCTGATGAGATCTGGATGATGGCATCACAAATTTCATCCACAGCTCGATTGGTATAAGCCAATAACAGAATATTCTCCCTTGTCTGATCGTGTAGATATTTGACCAGATTTTTTAACATAATACTTGTTTTTCCAGTACCCGGAGGTCCCCACAAAAGAAAGTAGTTTTTAGTCGCTATTATTTTATTCAGCAATTGCTCTTGCGCTGGAGTTACCTCCTGATTATATTTGGTTTTTTTATGCTCACTAAAAAACATTGGAGAAGTCTTTCCCAAATACAAAGATCTGAATTCCAAAGGAGCGGCAGCCCACATAAAGAGACTCTTGTACATTGAGTTAAATCCACTGTCAAGACTATCCTGCTCGATATTCCATTGATTTTTTTGTGTAAACAATATTTGATTATATTGTTTGTTTCTGAGTTTTACTTCTACAAACTCTGCGGTAAGTTGTGTAATAGTACATTTAAAGATTTGATTTTTCAGTACAGCTTTCTGTTGATTTTTACCTGTTGGGTAAAGAACACCAATATCCCCTATTCTGAAATTCACCAAAGAATGATCTTCCTTATTTCGAACAAAAGTAATATAGGCATCTTCTTCTTTGGACTTATTTTCTGAAATAATGAGCCCGGTAAGTATGGCAAAACGATCTTTTTTTTCATCATCAGTTTCCAACCAAAGTGCCGCATGTCCATTTGACTTGTTCACGCCATGTTCTCCCGTTTTTGACAATGCTTGTTCTTTAGCAATAAATGCGGTGAAATGATCAAAGTATACCTTTTCATAAGGCTTGAGGGAAGAATATATGTTTATAAAATTTTCTACATCTTTAATATTGAATCCCTTTAGCTTTGGAAAGTTTTCAGGTTTGATATAGGTAAGTATGTTATTCTCTTCATCCAGCTTTTGAAGTTTTTGCTCAATAGCCAGGATATCATTACGGAGTTTCATGGCTTCAAATTGTTGTGCTTTTACAGGTGGTGCAAAACGCAATGGTTTATCACTTTCTTTAGAGTAGAGAATGTAATTAAATGATTTGGTTTTGGGCTCAAAAGCTGATCTTATCATAAGATCATACAGCAAAGTTTGGATATAGTGACTAGCATTGATACCATAAACGTTGGGTTTAAAAGTTTTTCCACTTTTTAATTCTATAATATCATAAATAGATGTATCATTTTTCTGGTGCAGCAGGTCAAGACGACCTTGAATTCCATAATCTCTGGAATAGAAAGAAGGCTCAAGAAATATATTATCCCTGTTTATATTGAAATTCTTAAACTCATACTTTACCGTAAACTTGAGATTATTATAATGTTCTTTCAGTTTTGCTATTAGATGCATAAGCGATTGGTCATCCAGTGTTGCAAATCCCAATGGATTACTACGAAACATACCTGAAAGCATGGTTTTAAATTCTGACTCAGGATGAGATATCAGGATGTCGAGCATAAGATTTACCAGATTTCCAATCATCAAAGGGGCAGTTGCTTCAGATGGTTTAAATTTTGAGATAAGGTACAAAAATGGTTCTGCTCCATACTCTTTAAAACATTCTGAAACAGCAGTGACATCTACTAAATGGTCCGGTTGGATGATAAAACCAAGCGGAATGTACATGCCATCTTCTCTGATATCAACATCTATAAAATTGATGTGAACAGGTAAAGTAAATGTCTTTCTCAGCGAGTCAATATTCTGATTGAATTGTTCATTTTTATCATGAATATCATATAAGGCAATTTTTTCAGTCGATGGGTCTTCATCATCATAAAAATGCATGGTTTTATTTTTATCGTCTATTTCAAATAAAACAGCTTCTACGACTCGTTTGAATCCGATTGTTTTCCTTTTATCCTTTTTAAAGATGGTCATAAGTGACTCATCTAATTTTAAATTTGATTCAGTTAAATGAATTTTAAATATTTCATGCAATAGTCTGCTACATATATATATTCCCAGGTGGGTATAATTGGTTTCATTTTCAGATCTTATGCTTCCTTGTTCGTGTGCTTTTCTAAACAAATGACAATAATGCAAAGTCTGCGAATTTAATTGAAATCGAGCACCAGTGTATGCTAGTCTGGAAAACAATGTAGTAAAATTAATCCTTTCTTCTTTTGTGGCTTCCTCAAGTATTAGAGCGAGTAGTTCAAACAACGCTTTGTTTTTTTGAAAATCAGACCAAATAGTGTGATTTTGAATCTTTTCCAGTTGGGCAACCAGTAATTTTTTATGATCCGAAGTTTCCATCAGCTTGATTTGAAATAGGTTTATTGTTTAATTTTATTTGAAGCATAAAGATAATTTTATTGGTCGGCAAAAGCAAACTTGATTTAAGGAATTGTAAAGAATATAACCTATACATTTTGGCTTGTTCTTTTATCCTTTTTCTTCGTTGCAAATTCGTCAAGTAGCTACTGCTATTCTCCTCATTCGCGCCTTGAAAAATAAATAAAATAACGTCGTCAAATTTGTACTCTTTATTTCATACCGATTCCTAAGTGTTGACCAGAACGATACAATTTCCAAAAAATTAAAGAACCGCTCTGTTACAAAAAGCTATAACAGAGCGATCATTTTTTTTGATGTTTAAGCGTTTTTAGCTATTCTAAAAAAATCGTGCACAATTACTTCAGTCACATATTTGGTCATACCATCTTTACCATCATAGGATCTGCTGCTAAGTTTTCCTTGGATAGCCACTTCATTGCCTTTGGTTAAAGTTTCTGCCATTAACTCTGCTGTTTTTCCCCATGCTACCAAACTATGCCACTCAGTTTGTTTGACTTTTTCCCCTTTATTATTGGTGTAAAAATCATTGGTGGCGAGAACCATACTTGCCTTTTTTGTTCCATTATCAAATGTAGATATTATAACATCTTTTCCAATGTTACCGATCAATTGTACTGTGTTTTTAAGTGTATTTGCCATGATATAAGTGTTTAAAATAAATAAATAAATTAATAGATAGAAGTCGATTTAAAGGCTGTTTAAAAGGGAATTGCTTCCGGTTGTGTTTGTGTTTTTTTGCTCAATTTAAAAAAATCTGAAACCACGATTTCAGTGATATATTTTGTATTGCCATCGACATCCGTATAAGAACGGTTGGATAACTTGCCATGTATGGAAACTTCAGATCCTTTATTTAAGTATGACGCCAGATTTTCAGCCGTTTTACCCCAGGCAATGATTTTATGCCAAACAGTTTTTTTTATTTTTTCACCACTTTTGTTGTTGTAAAACTCATTGGTGGCTATTACGGCACTTGCTTTCTTATTGCCGTTTTCAAAGGACGTAAGTATGACGTCTTTTCCTACATTTCCCAGTAGATGTACTGAATTCTTAATGTTGTTATTCATGATGTGTAATAATTTGTATCCGCCATATGTGTTTCAATTTATATAATATAGCGGACGGGTTAAACAAATATTTGAACTTCCGTTCGATTGACGATGCAAAGATGTAGTCAAAGCAATTTCGTATTCGTTTTTTATACGTATAGATACATTTGTAAACGTATATATGAGAATACAAACTATTAAATATATCTTAAATACCTGTAAATCAATTGAATGCATTTTTTTTGTTTTTTTTGGATTTTTTACTTAAATTTTGTATTAAATGGGAAATTGGTAGTAGATGTTACTTTTTTTCAAATCTACATATTAATAGTTCATCATTAATACGTATATTTCTAAAGACAATATTATCCCTTATATGTATAAAAAGGTTCAAATTTTTGGATGGCCATCGGTATGTATTTAATAGCGTCAAATATATTTTGGATCCTTACAGAAGTTTTTTCATTAGATTGGATATCGAAACTGTAGTTCATCTCACTCAAATGATTTTTGGCTTTAGGATGTTAGTATATGGATTCCAAAAGAAGAGGTAAAAAGTTGAGGTGAAATTAGTAGCGTCTTGTTGAAAAGCATTGATAGTTTGATCTTATGATGGTTAAACGAAGAGATCCACACATCCACAAATTTACCTTATGAAAAGTGGCATCATATTTGATTTTATTTTAAT
>Ga0105047_10010471_pt1 | contig 15153 bp, 8 predicted proteins | sample MAT04_FD_78384 | JGI IMG/M metagenome (GOLD analysis project Ga0105047, IMG submission 78384) | Freshwater microbial communities from Lake Fryxell liftoff mats and glacier meltwater in Antarctica - MAT-04 (megahit assembly) | ecosystem: Environmental > Aquatic > Freshwater > Ice > Liftoff... | reverse complement strand
ACCCGTGTTCGGGAGATACACGTACGCCAGCTTGCCGCCCGACAGAGAATCCACCTTGCGACGATTGTGCTCCATCCACGCTCTGGAACGCAATCCCTGCTCGTTCGCGATCGGCAGCACGGTGACCGTGCGCGCGCCCTGCAGCTCGGGGCGCGAGTTCACCGTCAGCACGGTCTGCCGATTGGCGGTGCCATCGAGCAAGCGGAAAATGTTGTCGGGCGCGCGTAGCTCCACGCCATTGATCGCCAGCACGTAGTCACCCGCACTCACGTTCACCCCGGGCACCGCGAGTGGCGCCCGCAGCTCCGGATTCCAGCTCTCGGCGTCGTAGATACGTGCCAGTCGATAGCGACCGTTGTCGACCGTGAAGTCGGCACCCAGCAGGCCGCCGGTGTTGGTCGGCACCTCGGGGATGTCACCACCGCGCACGTAAGAATGCCCGATCGCAATCTCGGCGCCCATGTTGTCGATCAGATAGTTCAGATCGGCGCGATGATTCACATGCGCCAACAACGGCTCGTACAGCTGTTTCACCGCCGGCCAATCGGCGCCGTGCGCGTTCTTCACGTACAAGTTGTTGCGCTGATTGCGCCAACCCTCGTTGAAGATCTGACGGAACTCCTCGCGTGGGTCGATGTACGCGCGCAACGTGGCCGTGAGACGGCCGCTACCGGCCGCCGGCACGGCGCGGTCGGCCTCCACCAGATACAGCCCACCCTGCGCACCACCGGTGCGATACAACAGCTTGCGGCCGTCGGCGCTCACCACGTATTGCGCGACACCGGTTACGAACGGAACCGCGCGACGTGTGGAGAGCTGGAAGCGAAACAACGTAGCCCCGCCGGGTGCACCCGCGCCTTCCCTGGCGGTTGCCGGTGTCCGCTCGACGAAGAACACCGAACCCGCCGGACCGGCGCGCAATTCGCCGTAGTCGCGCTCAGCCACGCCTGGCACCGCGATGATACGCTGCTGAATACCCTCGAAGTCGATGCGCACCGCACGAGGCGTGGGCGTCGGTCGCGTGCTGTCGGCGCGTGCAGGAGTCGGCATCGCGGTCGGCGCCGACGTACTATCCCCGCGCGTCCGCGCCGCTTCTTCATCGCTCTCCGGCAGCAACGGCGACGCGTCGCTCTTGGCCAGCACGGTGAGATACAGCGACCGCGTTTCCGGACGATCGTACTTGGACATATCCAGCAGCGACGAGTTCAACGCAAAGTTGGTCGACGCCAGGAACCACAGGTACTTGCTACCCCCATCCCACGCCGGTGACGTGGCATCGGCCAGACCGTCGGTGATCTGCTTCACCGCGCCGCCTTCCACGTCGTACACGAAGATCGCGCGGAACAGCGACTTGAGCCGTTTCGGATACGCCATGTAGCGTGAGTCGGGACTCCACACCGCAACGATCGAACGGTCGGCCATGAAGTACGGATCGGTATCAGCTACCTTGGCCTGTCCGCTCACGAGGTCCACCGTCCAGATCCGGAAATGCGTATCCTGAAACGTGATCATCTTTCCGTTCGGCGACCAACTCGGCGAATACGGACGGCTGGGCTCGGGCAGCGTGATCTCTCGACGCGCGCCCAATCCGTCCTGTGGCGCGATCACGAGCTTGTATTCACCGCTGGCATCGCTGAAGTACGCGAGCGACTTGCCGTCGGGTGACCATATCGGCGCAATCTCCGCTGCGCCGCTCGTATTCGTCAGGTTGCGCACATCGCCCTTCTCAGCGGGGATCGTGAAGATCTCTCCGCGCGCTTCGACCGCCGCGCGCTTGCCGGTGGCCGACAAGGCGAGACTGGTGATACGCGACGACACGTCCTTCCACGACGCCATCATCCACGGGAAGTCGCCGGTCGCCGTGATGCTAACCACCTGCTCGCGCCCCGTTTTCGGATCGAGCGCGTGTACATAGCCGGCCTGCTCGAACACCACCGCACCCGCCGACGCATCGAGGGACTTCACATCGAAGTCACGGAACTTCGTGATCTGCGCCAGCTGCTTCGACTTGGTGTCGTACGAGAACACGTTCGACACACCGTCACGATCCGACAGGAAATACACGGCGTCGTTCACCCACACCGGGTCCATCTCCTTCGAGTTCGTGAACGGCGTGGAGTCGAGCGCGTAGCTCTTGAGATCGAGAATCCAGATGGGCTTGTTCTGCCCTCCGCGATAATTGCGCCGTTCTTCATCCCACGAATTCGGCATGCGATACGCCACGCGATTGCCGTCGGCCGAGATCTTACCCTGATATGCGCGCGGCATCGGCATCGGCGCTTCCACGCCGCCGGTCAGCGGCACGGTCCAGAAACGGGCTGCCGCGGAGGGGGCCCACGAGGCGCGCGAGCTCGCGAACATCACCGACTTTCCGTCGGGGGTCCACCCCTGCACCATGTCGGCCGACGGATGCCACGTGAGTCGCGTCGGCTGTCCGCCGCCCACCGGTACCGTGTACACATCGGTGTTCCCCGCGTACTCGGCGCTGAACGCGATGAGCGAACCGTCGGGCGAGAGCTTGGGATTCTGCGTCTGTCCCGGAAAGCTCGTGAGTCGCCGCGCGGCACCGCCGGCGCGCTCGACCACCCAGATGTTGTTGGCGTAGGCGAACGCGATGTGCTGCGCGCTCACACTTGGAGTGCGTAGCAGGCGCGTGCCGGACTGCGCACGTGCAGGAACCGCCGAGACGGCAAGAAGGGCGAGCGCGGGAAGCGCTGCACGCGAGCGGGCGATCAATCGTGACATGGGGACGCCAGAGGGGGCCGCGAGATCGGGAGGGAAGACGCCGAACAGATGCACGGAATGTTACCTGACGGACAGCCCCTGAGTTAGCCCTGGAGCGAGGGCTCAGTAGATCACCACGGCCCCGCGTGCATCGGTGCGCACGACCAGCGAGGCCACCACCTTCGACGCGGCTCGTCGCGTCTCCACGCCCGGCACTCGGATGCGATCGATCACGGCGCGAACCACCACCTCCGACGACGGTGCAAACTGCGAAACGTTCACTTGTAACGCGGTCATGGCAAACGCCCGCCCATCGGTCGAGGCCGTCCACTGCGACAGTGGCCAGTAACTGTTGGACACGACTGCGCTACCGTTCGACCCGCCTTCTTTTTGGCGAATGTCCACCAGCACACGAGCGGCGGAGCCAGCCCATCGCCGATCCTTGTCGGAGAGTGACAGCACAAGGAGCGGCTCGCTGTCAGGGAGTGCCGCCAGCGCCGTAGGTGCCGTCGTGCCGCTGAAGCTGCTCCAGCGATCCGCTCGCAACATCGCGGGGGTGGCGAGCCGCAGCGACGATTCGTTGGTGGCGGGATCGTGCAGATCGTCGAACCCGCCGAACTGTCGGCGCACCGACTGGGTGAGATCGTCGCGTGTATCCGCAAAGTTCGACATCAATACGCCGAGCGAGTTCGTCGCGCTCAACGCGCCGTGTGTGCCACCCAGCGGTCGCATGCGGTTCGCCACCGACACGGCCCCCAGACCCACGCGCATCTTGTCGTCGAGCGAGACGAGAATCGGTGCCGGATTGCGTGTAATCTCCGTGTGTCCACGCACGATACGCGGCGGCGCGGCCGGGAACAGCTCGCCGGCGGTGTAGCGCAGCCATGTAGCGGCCGACGCGAAACCATCGGGCGACACCGCTCGATCATGCGCCATGCGCGACAGCACGTCAGCATATCGCAGCGGGTCCCCGCGCAACGCGTGGTACCGATACGTGGCGGAGTCGCCGCTGCCGCGTGTGGTGATCTCCGCCAGCGCGCTGTCGCTCCGCACGAGATACCGCCCCGTCGTATCGCGCGTGGTCACCGTCGCGACGCCGTCGAGAGCCACCAGTATCGATGCCAGCCGTTGGACCGAGTCGGGGTGCGCGAACACGCCGAAGCCAGTCGTGACCCCGTCCACACTGAACGCCACGTCGGCAGCGCTGGTCAATGAACGAACCGTGCGAAATCCTTGGCTTTCCAGTGCCTCGACGACCGGCAGGAAATCGGCGGAGATCGCGCGGTTGTGCCCGTGATCAGAGAGAATCAGAATCTCGACGTCGCGACCCGTGCGTGCACGATACGTCCGCTGCAACTCCGCGAGCTTCGCGTCGAGATGCGATAGATACTTGTCGAGGTCACCGCGAGTGTGCTGCAGCGCGTCGGGCCCCACGTTGTACGCGTAGATCGTGGGGCGACCGCCGCGGCGGAGAAACTCCTTCACATCGACATCCACTTCCTTTCGTGCCACCTGATTCGACATCAGGTAGGCAGCGAGGTGATGGAACTTCGTCCCGAACGCGAAGTCCATGCGCCGTTCGTACTCGATCGGTCTGATGGCATCGAGCAGCTCGCCGACCACGTCGTTCTGTTGCACACTGTAGTAGATCCGCTGGTATCCCGGCGGTGGCTGCACACCCATGATATCGTGCCAGGCCACGTCGCTGATCGACGGAAAGGTCGAGATCAGGCGGCTAGGCTCCCGGAAGCCGGCGAACAGCCCCCTGGTCCGCGCGTCGACGATATCCCGGTAATCCACGCCGTCGAGAGCGAGGACGAGTCTGGTAGCCGTTGGCGGTACGAGCGGCGGGTTCCGTCGCCACGGAACACAGCCGAGGGCCAGCGGGATCAACAACAGGTGAAACACGCTTATCTTGATGAGCCGGATGGCGCGGTGCATGCTTCACATGCTAGCCTGACGGCTGGACCACACAAGCCCACCGCTCGGTCTCTTATGCCGCTCTGCTCGTCCCTCCCGCTCAGTTCGCACTGGAAGCGACCCTCATGCCGTGCGGCGATTTCCGTCGCGCTGACATGGGCGGGGTTCGTGTCGGGACTTTCATTGGTGCCTGGCGCGGAGCTGTCGGCGCAAGTCGCCACGCCGCTCCTTACGGGGAGCGTGAAAGGCCGCGTGGTGACCGCGGCGCAGATCCCGCTGGTCGGGGCGCAGATCCGATTCGGGAGCGCCACCGAGGTAGGCGAATCCGATGAGGCCGGTCAGTTTACCGCCGTTCGAGTGAATGCCGGCTCGCTGTGGCTGCGCGTGCGGCGTATCGGATACCGGCCGGAGTCGCTGCTGGTCACCGTGCTGGCCGGTCAGTCCATCGAGCCCATGGTGGTGATGACCCAGATCGCCCAGCGCATTGCGGCCGTTGAAGTCGTCGGCCGGCGCGACGTGATCGGACCGATGGCGGGCTTCTACCAACGAATGCAGGCCGGAAACGGTCGCTACTTCACACTGGCCGACATCGAGAGGCGACAGCCCAGCAGAATGACTGATCTGCTTCGCGGAGTGCCCGGCATCCGCATCGAGTCGCGCGGTTTCGATACCAAAGTGCGCATTCGTGGCAGTCGGTGTTCGCCCTTGGTGTGGCTGGACGGCCAAGGGTTGTTTGCTGCGGAGTTCGATCTCGACGCGCTGGACCCGCGCACGTTCGAGGGGATCGAGGTGTACAGCGGACCCGCCAGCGTACCGATGGAGTTTCAGGGAAATCAGCGAATGAGCAGCGCTTGTGGAACGATTGTGCTCTGGTCGCGTCGCGGTGAGTTCCGCGTAAAGAAGCCGAAGCAGGGCGAGCTCACACCCGCCGCGCGCATCGCGCAACTGCTCGAGGAATTGACGATCTTCACCGCCGCCGACGTCGACGTGGGCGCACGCGTGGATTCCTCGACGATCGTGCGACCGTTCTACCCCGACTCCCTGTTCTATGCGCAGGTCGCCGGCGAATTGATTGCCGAGTTCGTGGTCGGGACCAACGGGGAAGCGGTCATGGAGACATTCAACGCGATGACGACCACGCACCGTGCGCTCGTGGAGCCGGTGCGACGTGCGGTGCGCGAGCAGCGCTTCGTGCCGGCGGTGCGTAAGGGTCTCGTCGTGCAACAGGTCATGCAGCTGCCATTCACGTTCCTCCCCGACTCCACCGCCCGTCGCCGCCGCTGACCCTATGCCTGCACCGATGTTTCTCACCGTGCGCGTGGCCATCGCGCTGATCGGCTCGCTGACACTGGCGTCGCCCGCCACCGCGCAGAAACTCGTGGAGATCGGAAAGACCTCGATCGGCACGCCGGTGTTTCTGGAAGCGAAGTCCGTCACGCGCAACAACGGCATCACCACGGCCACCGTGCGGGTTCGCCTGCAGCCACCACTCAAGCACGCCCTCGGCGACCTGCGCAGTTCACGCACGATTGCGATGTACGACTGCGCCAGGCAGACCGTGGCGACCAGAGAGAGCTGGTACTATCTCGATGACGCCGGCAAGAAGGTCGGCATGCACAAGGAGATCAAGCTGCCCGGTTTCGGACCCTCGTTCAAAGGCTCGCTGGCTGACGTGGCGATGCGGCATCTCTGCGCGACTCCCGTGCCGCGCTGAGGTGCCGCACCACCGTCCGCCCACGCAATGCCCCTGCCAATCAGTTTCGCTGTTCTTCGCGTCTCTTCGCGTACTCCGCGAGCTTCGCGTGAACCAACGGGCTCTCCGATAGCGCCGGAGCCTCCGAAAGCACCGCGGTTCACGCGAAGGCTCGCGAAGGCTCGCGAAGGCTCGCGAAGAAATGCGCGAGTCGTTCTCTTGTTTTTGGTCGACATTTCCCTGTCCGTCGACACAATTCCTCTACCAATCAGTTTCGCTGTTCTTCGCGTCTCTTCGCGTACTCCGCGAGCTTCGCGTGAACCAACGGGCTCTCCGGTAGCGAGGCAGCGGCCGAAAGCACCGCGGTTCACGCGAAGTCCGCGAAGATCGCGAAGGCACGCGAAGAACTGCGCGGCGCGTTCGCTTGTAAATGCGTTGGGGCGTTACGCAACCGCACTGAGTAACACGCCGACGATCACCGTGGCGGCGCCGGCTAGTCCGAGTGGCGACAGGCGCTCACCCCACACGACATACGCCGCTACCACCGCGATGACGGGCTCCAGCGTGGCGATCGTGGCCGCGCGCGCGGACGGCAGTCGCTTCACCCCTTCGGCGTAGGCGAGATAGGCCGCGTACGTACACACCACGGCTAGGAACACCACGCCACTCCACGCCGATCGCGACAGCGACTGAAACTGTACGAACGGTAACATCGTGACGGCGCCCACGCTCAGCGCCCATGACATCACGCGCGCCGACGCGTTCCGCGAGAACAGCCGCCGCCCCACGAGAAAGTAGAGCGCGTACATCGCGCCCGAGAGCAACCCCCATCCCACGGCGCCAGGCGACCAGCGCACCGCTCCGGTCCCGCTGGACAGCGCCACCAGCGCCACGCCGACCAGCGTCAGCGTGAGCGCGCCCGCCGCCCGTGCACTCACGCGCTCATGAAAAAAGACCCGCCCGCCAATCGCGACCCAGATCGGCGCCGAGTACATGAGAATGGAGGAGAGGGCCACGCCGCCCTGCTCGATGGCGTTGAGCGACGCGAAATACAGCACCGCCACACCGGCCACGCCAAGGAACAACGCGGCGGGTCGATCAGCGCTGTGCAGGGGCCGAGCACGCGTAACAACGGCGTGAGCCGTAAACAGCGCCGCCGCGATCGACGCGCGCCAGAACGCCACCGTGAGCGGTGGTGTGCCATCAGCCATCGCCACGCGCGACATCACCCCCAGCAGCCCCCAGCAGAGGACCGCCAGCAGAATGGCGATCGAGCCGGCTCGAATGGTCGCTGGGGTGGGCGGCGTCATTGCCGAGAATCTAGCAGCCGACGCCGACCAGCCCCATGTTGAACGGGTCCACGCACCCTCTCCCTCCGCTCAGGCTTCCCGTGCGTATCCCGCGCTCTCTGCAGGCTCGTTGCTCGCTCGCGCTTTCGCTCGCGACCGTGCTCACACCGATGGCGCGAGTACTCCCGGCGCAATCCGCTCCGGGCTTCAGCGCGCTGCATTGGCGTGCCATCGGCCCCGTCCGCGCCGGTCGTGCGCGCGCGCTCGCCGGTGTCCCCACGCAGCCGAGCGTGTTTTACGCCGGTTTCGACAACGGCGGCGTGTGGAGGACGACCGACTACGGCTCGAATTGGGTGCCGCTGTTCGACGACCAGTCCACCGGCTCGATCGGTGCGATCGCCGTGGCGCCGTCGAATCCGAACATCATTTATGTGGGCAGCGGCGCCGGTATCATTCGCCCCGACCTCGCCGTCGGCGATGGCATGTACAAGTCGATCGACAACGGAAAAACGTGGGCGCATCTCGGCCTGCGTGAATCGCAGATGATCGCGATGGTCGATGTCGACCCGAAGAATCCCGATCGGCTGTTCGTCGCCGCGCTCGGCCATCCGTACGGCCCGAACAGCGAACGCGGCGTGTTCCGCTCCGTCGATGGTGGCGCGTCGTTTCAGCGCGTGTTGTACAAAGACGAATACACCAGCGCCAACGACGTGCGCATCGATCCGCAGAACCCCGACATCGTGTATGCCACGCTCTGGCAACAGCAACAGAGTTTCATTGAAGGTCAGGGCTTTGGCGGCGGTGGCAACGGCATCTTCAAGTCCACCGACGGCGGTACCACGTGGAAGCAGCTGACCGTTGGACTGCCGTCGATCCTGCAGGCCAACATCGCCTTCGCTCCAGGCAATCCTAAAGTGCTGTATGCCATGGTCGCCGCGGCACCGCCCGCTGGCGCTGCAGCCGGCGCATCAGGCCCGATCGGCTTCTACAAGTCGACCGACTCCGGCGAGCATTGGTATCTCGCGGTGAACGGTCCCGGATCAGCAATCGGTGATGCGCCCCGGTTCGTGGACAATCGTCCGCTCGCGCGCATTGGTGGTGGTGATCTGCCCACGATCACGGTCGACCCGAGCAACGAGAACGTGGTGTACAGCGCGTCGGTCGTGATGTGGCGCACCGAAGATGGTGGACTCACGTGGTCGGCCGTCCGCGGCGCGCCAGGTGGCGACGACTACCAGAAGATCTGGGTGAATCCGAACAATTCTGATCTGATCTTCACGGTGTCCGACCAAGGAGCCGTCGTGTCCGGCAATCGCGGAGCGTCATGGAGCAACTGGTACACACAGCCCACCGCGGCGATGTATCACGTGACCACCGACAACGCGTTTCCCTATCGCGTGTGCAGTGGACAACAGGACAACGGATCGGCGTGCGTGAACAGTCGCTCCGACGACGGGCGCATCACCTTTCACGATTGGCATCCGGTCAACATTCAGGAGTACGGGATCGCCGCACCCGACCCGCGCGATCCCGATGTGATCTTCGGCAGCCAGCGCACGAACGTGTCGAAGTATGATCGTCGCACTGGACAGACCGTGTTGGTCGGCCCCGACCTCTCGGTGCGCGGTCCCAATGGCGAGAATTTCGGGCGCAACGTACGCACGATGCCGTTGCACTTCTCGCCGGTAAACCCCGACCTGTTGTACTACGCGTCGAACGTGGTCTGGAAGTCGCTCGATCGCGGACAGAGCTGGACACGCATCAGCCCCGATCTGGCGCGGCAAACGTGGGACGTCCCGACCACAGCAGGCAAATACAGCAGCAGTGTCACGCCGGCGCCGGCCGGTGCGATCACGGCGTTGTCCCCGTCGCCACGCAGCGCGAGCGTGCTGTGGGCCGGCACCGACGACGGACAGGTGCAGGTCACGACCAACGGCGGTACCACGTGGAAGAACGTGACGCCGAGCGCCCTCAAGGCGTGGACGCGCATTTACAACATCGACGCCGGACACTTCGATGCCGGTACTGCGTACATCGCCGCCAATACGTTCCGCATCGACGATTTGCGTCCGCACTTTTATCGCACGCATGACGGCGGTGCCACGTGGACCGAGATCAGCAACGGCCTGCCGGGTAACGCGCCGGCCAATTCAATCCGTGAAGATCCCAAGGTGAAGGGGCTGCTGTACGGCGCCACCGATACGCAGGTGTGGGTGTCGTTCGACGACGGCGATCATTGGGAGTCCCTGCGCATCGACATGCCGGCCATCTCGGTGCGCGATCTGCAAATCAAGGATGACAGCAGCTGCTTGTGCAGCGATCTGATCGCTGGTACACACGGCCGTGGTTTCTACATTCTCGACAACGTCACGCCGCTGCGTCAGATGGCTCGCGCGCGAGCCGCCGCCGCTGCACGCGACGCCTATCTTTTCGCGCCCGCGACGGCGGTGCGGGTGCGCTTTGCGACCAATGATCCCACGCCGTGGCCGCCGGAAATGCCGTCGGGGGAAAGCGCTCCGTCGGGCGCGTTCATCGACTACATGCTGCCCGCCAAGGCGTCGTCGCCGATCACCCTGGAGGTGCTCGACGCCACGGGCAAGCTGGTGCGCTCGTACTCCAGCGCGCAGAAAGCGCTCGACCCACATCCGTACACCGACCGCGTACGCTACAACGAGGTGTGCAAGAAAACGCCGACCGCACCGTACTGCGGACTTCCGCTCTACTGGCCTGGCCCGCCGCAGGTGCTGTCCGACGACGCGGGACTGCATCGCTTCACCTGGGATCTCCACTTCGACCCCGTCACGCCGGAAGATGCCATTCCCCAAGGGGACGACGATGCCACCGGCGCCGTGCCGGGCCGCACGCTGCCCGTCGTGAACGCGCCGTGGGCACCGCCCGGCCGGTATACCGTGCGCCTGACGGCCAATGGCAAGCGGTACGAGCAGCCGCTCATGCTCCGGCTGGACCCGCGCGTAAAAACTCCGGCGGCCGCGTTGGCCCGCCTGCATGCACTCAGCACGGAGATGTACCGCGGTGCCGTCGACACGCACCGCGCCTTTGTGAGCGCTCGTGCCGTGATCACCCAGTTGAACAGCATGCGCGGCGCCGATGTCGATGCGCTCAAGGCACAGATGGAAGCCGTCGCGCCGTCGTCGGCGACTGCCCGAAATGTTCGGGGCTTCCGTCGTCGCGGCGCGGCGCCTGTGGTGACCTCGCTCGAAAGCGCGAGCACGGCCATGCTTTCTGCCGCGATGGCGATGCACAACGCCGACGTCGCGCCCACCGCCACGCAGGTGGCAGCCTGTACCGCGGCACGTGCCATGGGGGTCGCCGTACTACCAAAGTGGAACTCGCTGCGCACCACCGGTATCGCGGCCTTCAACACCAAACGCAAGGTCGCCGGACTTCCCACTCTCTTGGTCCCCTGATCCATGTCTGCTCGCGTCACGCTCTGCTGTGCCCTGCTCGCGACCGTCACCCTGCTCGGCGCCTGCGCGTCGGGCAGCGTCCCGCGCGCGTCGCGTGCGCTCACGCCGGCGCAGCTCGCCGCACAGGACGGCGGTATTCCGCCGTACACGAAGGCCGATGTGTTCTTCATGCAGGGGATGATCAGTCATCATGCGCAGGCCGTCACGATGTCGTCGTTCGCCGAGTCGAATGGCGCCACGTCGGAAGTCCGCGTGTTGGCCGGACGGATCACTGTGGCACAGACGGACGAAATCGACTTCATGAAAACGTGGCTGGGAAAGCGAAAGCAGACGGTCCCTGCCGGTGACATGGAAGCCATGGCCCACGCCCATCACGCTGGCATGGACATGTCCGCCATGGGCGGCGACGCACCTGGCGGCCTGATGCCCGGCATGCTCTCCCCCGCGCAGATGGATACGCTGAAAACGGCCAAAGGTCCGGCGTTCGACTGGTACTTCCTGACGTTCATGATCCAGCACCACAAGGGCGCGATCAGCATGGTGGATGAACTCATGAGCGCCAAAGGCGCCGCCAACGACGACGACGTCTTCAAGTTCGTCTCCGATGTGGTGGCTGATCAGAGTACCGAGATCGATCGCATGGAGTTACTGCTCAGAGTTCGCTCGCGTCCGTAGTCACTTCAGTCACTGCCCACGTTGCTCGTGTCCATCACACCCTTCCATACACCCGAATGCAAACGCCACTTCGATCGCTGCTGGGCGGTGCGCTACTGATTGTCGGCAGCACGACGGTCGCCGCGACCGTGCACGCGCAACCCACGCCCGACCCGCGCGTCGGCCTCAAGGCCGGCTGGTTCGACGCGGAAGAAGCGGCTTGGAACATCAAGCTCGTCTCGACCACCAAGCCCTCGGAGTCGTTCCTCAACATGAGCACGCCCGGTGACGCACGGCTCAAGAACTCCGATCTCGCCTTCAGCGGGAACTTGGTTTTCCAAGGCAATTACAGCGGTTGGCAGGTGTGGGATATCAGCAATCCCCGTAAGCTGAAACTGCGCGCCGCTTTCGTCTGTCCAGGCTCGCAGAGTGACGTCACCGTGTATGGCAATCTCCTGTTCGTGTCCGCCGAAGCGGTTAGCGGACGTGTGGACTGCGGACTGGGCGGTGTGCAGGACGAAGTGAGTAAGGATCGCGCGCGTGGCATTCGTATCATCGACATCAGCGACATCGAGCACCCTCGCACGATCACCACCGTGCAAACCTGCCGAGGATCGCACACGAACACGCTGGTGACCGATCCCAAGGATCCGGAGAACGTGTACATCTACGTGTCCGGTTCAGCGGGGGTACGCTCCAATCAAGAGCTGGCCGGATGCTCGGCCACCAACCCCGACATCGATCCAAACTCGTCGCTCTTCCGCATCGAAGTGATCCAGGTGCCGGTGAAGAATCCGGCGGCTGCCGCCATCGTGAGCTCACCGCGCATCTTCGAAGGACTGACCGAAGCCAAGCGTCACGGTGACGCCGCAGCCGATCGTCGTGAACGTCCGGCCGGCGCCCCGGTGCGTCCCTCGGTCGCGGGACGTGGCGGCCCCACGCAGTGTCATGACATCACCGCCTATCCCGCGGTTGGCTTGGCTGGCGGGGCCTGCAGCGGTTACGGCATTCTGCTCGACATCCGCGACATCAAGAATCCGAAGCGTCTCTACGCCGCCGCTGACACGAACATGTCGGCGTGGCACTCCGCCACGTTCAGCAACGACGGTAGCAAGGTGCTTTTCTCCGACGAATGGGGCGGCGGTAGCTCACCGCGTTGCCGTGCCACGGACAAGATGGAGTGGGGTGCCGACGCGATCTTCGTGCGCAACGGCGACAAGCTCGATTTCAAGAGCTACTTCAAGATGCCCGCCCCGCAGACGAGCCAGGAAAACTGCGTCGCGCACAACGGCTCGCTGATTCCGATTCCCGGCCGCGAAGTCATGGTGCAGTCGTGGTATCAGGGCGGTATCAACGTGTTCGACTGGACCGATCCGAACCACGCGTACGAAATCGCGTTCTTCGATCGTGGACCGATGGACTCCACTGCGCTCGTCGGAGGCGGCCATTGGTCGGCCTACTGGTACAACGGTCTGATTTATGGGTCGGAGATCTCCCGTGGCCTCGATGTGTGGGAGCTCACCCTCAGCGAGCACATCTCCAGGAACGAACTCGACGCCGCCAAGCTGGTGAAGTACGCGTACTTCAACGCCCAGGAGCAGCCGCAGGCCGTGTGGCCGGCGGCGTTCGTGGTGGCGCGCGCCTACACCGATCAGATGGCACGGAACAGCGCGGTGCCCAAGGCGTGGCTCGATGGCGTGGTGGCGCAGCTGGCCTCGGCCGAGAAAGCCAAGGGCGACAAGCGCGTGACGGCGTTGAACGCGCTCGCCACGCAGCTCGACAACGATGCCGCTGCCAGCCCAGAGGCGGAGCGAGTGACGGCGCTCAGTGCCGTCGTGAAGTCGCTCGCGAAGTAAACCGGCAATGAAACGCGGCGGGCCCGAATGCACGGACCCGCCGCGTGAACCACTGCAATGAACCGTAATGAACCCTACGGCACGATGCGCAGCGTCGGCCCTGCCCGATCCACGACCTTCGGCAGCCCTTTCGCATCCAGCTGCGCATTCAATGGAGCCAGCTCACTCGCCAGCGCACCGTCGATTGCGGCGAGATGCTGCTTGAGTTGCTGCCGCAGAACCCCATCCACTTCGACATGCTGCGTGGTCGGCGTGAAGTCGGAACTCGACATGCCGTTCGCGAGGTACCCCATCTTCGAGATCAGCATCGAGCCGAAGCGCACGCCGTCCTGCCCCTGACCGGTCTGTCGCAAGTCCACGAGCTTCATCTCGACTTCAAGGAGCTTCGTATCGAGCGCGCGAATGGCGCGCACGACCTCCGCGTCAATCGCAAGACGCTGCACTTGCTGCAGCTGCAGGCGCACCGACTCCACGCGATGCACCGCCGATCCCGCATCGTTGAGCTGCTGCTTGATGCCTGACAGCAGCGCCACCTGCGCCGCGATCTCGGCCTCGGTGCCGCCGCTGTTCGGATCCTTGCGCACCTCGAGCGGCTGCGTCTGCGCCGTGCCATCGACCGTGAGCCGTACCGAGTACACTCCCGGTGGCATCAGGATCGACAGACGACTGGTTCCCGGCGCCGTGCGGCCCTGTGGGCCCGCCACGATATGCTCAGCGTACAGCGGGCTCGTGAGCAGCCGCACTTCCATACTCGGTTCATCGCGCAGATCCCAGGCCAGGCGATTCACGCCAGCCGTGTTCGGACCACGAAGCGTGCGGACCACCTTGCCTGCGCCATCGAGAATTTCGACCGTGGGTGCGGCCTTGGCCGACGCCTTCAGGTAGTAGTTGACGCTCGCACCGTATTCCGGATCGTCGCCCGCCGTGGGGTCGTCGTACTGCGTACTCGGCGCCGTGATGCCGCGATAGCGATATGCCGCCCGCGGCCGAAACAGATGCGTCCCCTTCTCCAGCACCGACGCATCGAGCTGCTGCAGTGGCGCGAGGTCATCGAGAATCCAGAAGCCCCGCCCATACGTGGAGATCACCAGATCGTTGAAGTGCTCTTGCACGACGATGCCGGACACCGGCGCATGCGGCAGGTTGTTCTGCAGCGGCAGCCAGTGATCACCAGCGTCGTAGCTCACGTAGATCGCGTTCTCGGTACCGAGATACAGCATGCCACGACGCGTGGGGTCTTCGACAACGACCTTGGCGTAGCTCAGCATGCTCTTCGGTATGCCGGTCACGATCTTCGCCCAGGTCTTCCCGAAGTCCGTGGTGCGATACACGTACGGATCGCGATCGTTTTCCTGGTGCGCGTCGATCGTGAGATAGGCCGTCGCCGCATCCCACTTACTGGCCGCGATAGACCGCACCGATCCCCAGAGAGGAATGCCCGGGACGTTGGCGGTGAGATTCGTCCACGTCGCGCCATCGTCGCGCGTGAGCTGCACGAGCCCGTCGTTGGTACCCACCCAGATCACGCCCTGCTGTTTCGGCGACTCGGCGATGCCGTACACCACGCCGGAATACTCGACGCCGATGTT
>Ga0105047_10010470_pt1 | contig 15153 bp, 14 predicted proteins | sample MAT04_FD_78384 | JGI IMG/M metagenome (GOLD analysis project Ga0105047, IMG submission 78384) | Freshwater microbial communities from Lake Fryxell liftoff mats and glacier meltwater in Antarctica - MAT-04 (megahit assembly) | ecosystem: Environmental > Aquatic > Freshwater > Ice > Liftoff... | reverse complement strand
TGATGTATGAGAAAAGTGTAATAACTAACCACTTGAGATATCGGGCATATTTTTTATAAGGAATAATTACTGGCAAAGTTAAACATATCACTCCAATAAAAATAACAAGGAAAGAAAAAGATACTCCCGGAACAATAAGCTGGACAGCTTTAGCCATGACTCCAAGATTTGCTCCAATATTAAAAGTATTTGCAATTAAGAGAAGAATTGTAATAACTTGAAGGATTTCTTTTCGGAAAGAATGTTTAATATTTGCAGCTAATCCATTACCGGTGACAAGAGCAATACGAGCACACATTTCTTGAATTGTTATCATAAAAGGTAAAGTCCAAACAGACAACCATAAAAGCCCCGTTCCAAACTGAGCCCCAGTTTGAGAATAGGTAGCAATACCAGCAGGATCATCATCAGCTGCACCAGTAATTAAACCAGGGCCAAGTTTTTTTATATACTCTTTCCCTTTTTTGAAATCTTTTTCCATTTCTTCTTCTATTAAATTATCGAATGATTCTTTGCTGTCTCTTGTTTCCATGTTTACTATTATACCCTGCAGTATAACTTTAAGAAAGCCTCTCTATCGGGTTATACTTTTTCTTATAATTTGATACAATATAAATAGTATGTCATTGAATAGGCCAAATAAAATCCAAATAATTAAATATGCTCCACCACCACCTGATCTTCCAACTTTAGGGAAAGCAGATCCTAGTGAAGTTGTTTTTATTGGCCGAACAAATTATGTGGCTTCTCTTGAAGAGAAGAAATTTGTCTTTGGAATAAAGAGGATAGACAGAAGGCGACATATGTACATCATCGGAAAGTCTGGTGTTGGTAAATCGAAACTTCAAGAATTAATGATTCGGCAAGATATCGCTTATGGTCAAGGAGTATGTGTGATTGATCCACACGGGGAATTGATTGATGATATTTTGAATTTCATACCCCAAAACAGAATTGAAGATGTTTGCATTATCGACCCTGGAGATATAGAGTATCCGTCATCTTTCAATCCACTTTCAAATATTGACCCAACTTTTAAACATCAATTAACTCAAGGTTTGATTGAAGTTTTAAGAAAACAATTCGGAGCCAATTGGACCCCACGTCTTGAGCACGTTTTTCGTTTTACGGTTTTGGCCTTGCTTGATTATCCTCATGCTACGATGCGAGGAATGATAAGCATGTTAACGGATAGAAATTATAGACAGAAGGTGGTTGAATATATTGAAGATGACATGGTCAAAAGGTTCTGGGCAATAGAATTCGCTGATTGGTCTGAAAAATTTGATACGGATGCTATTATTCCGCTTGTTAATAAATTGGGTCAGTTTCTTTCAGATCCAATGCTCCGAAATATTTTCGGCCAGAAAGAAAATAAAATAGATATAGAAGAATTGATGAATAAGCAGAAGATTCTATTGATTAATCTTTCAAAGGGAAAAATTGGAGAAGAGAACTCATCTTTCTTTGGGGCGATGTTTCTGACAAAAATTAAACAAGCTGGGATGGCTCGTGCAAAACTAGAACCACAAGATCGTCATGATTTTTATCTTTATGTGGACGAGTTCCACAATATTGTGACTGATACATTTGAAAATATTTTATCAGAAGCTCGTAAATACGGAATCAATCTTATTGTGGCTCACCAATACGTTGGTCAATTATTGCCAAAAGTTCAACAAGCTGTTCTTGGAAATATCGGTTCAATTGTTTCTTTCCGAGTTGGAGGCGATGATGCCACTAAGTTAAAACCTGAATTTGCTCCTGTCTTTGATGTCAAAGATATGATCAATCTGGGAGTTGGTGAATTTTATATCAAAATGACAATCGACGGAGAAAGTTACGATCCATTTTCTGCGGAGACTCTTCGAGTGTTACCGGCTACGCATCCATCATATCGAAAAGAGATAGTGGAAGCATCCCGACGTAAGTATGCTATTTTAGCGGGCGAAGCTCAGAGACTGATTGCTGAAGAAGAATCGACAATTATTCGTTCGGCTCAAGAAAAAGCCGCGATTACTGGTTCTTCTGTTAATTCTGATAGTGATAGTCAAGAAAATAAAGATTCAAATATTAAAGAAAAAGAAAAAGAGAAGGGTGGTGAGCCGTTAATATAAATTATTAGATGAATATTAATATTTACTACAAACTCTGCCATGGCAGAGTTTGTAGTAAATATTTGTAATGCGGGGGTAGACCTATCTCCCAAGAATGTTATAATTAAAAAGGTCGTATTTTAATATATCTTTTTACATACATTATGGTATTTATATATACAACATGTAAAGATATGGATGAAGCCAAAGAACTTGGAAGCTTAATTATAAACAATAAGATTGGTGCCTGTGTTGATTTTTGGCCAATATCTTCTTGTTATAATTGGGAGGGTTCTTTCCAGTGTGTATCTCAAGCGATGTTACTTGTCACGACGTTTGAATCTAAACTGGAAGAAGTAAATAAAATTATTTCTGATAATCATACATATAGTGTTCCTCTTATTGCAGGCGTTGATGTCAGACGTATAAATCATCCATACAAAGAGTGGATGACTGAAGCAATAAGATAATTATGATAAACAAAACCGTAGCAATTTTTGGGGTTTTCGATGGTATCCATTCAGGCCATCTCTATTTTATAAAAAATGCGAAAAAGCAAGGCAACCACCTTGTAGCTATTGTGGCGCGTGATGATGTCGTTAATAATTTAAAAGGTCATTTACCGAAACAAAATGAAGCAGATAGAGTCAAAGCTCTTTTAGAGGTAAAGGATGTAGACTTAATTGTTTTAGGTGATCCTCATATTGAGACATATAATGTTTTAAAAGAAGTAAAACCAAGCATAATATATATTGGATATGACCAACAGAATTTATATGAGAGTTTAAATAAAGAAATTAAAAAAGGGAATTTGCCCGAGATGGATGTCATCTATGGTGAGCCTTATAAGCCTGAAGTTTACCACTCTTCATTTTTGAACGAAAGTTAGTAAAATTTAAAATATAAAAAATGGCCGGAGTAAACTCCGGCCACAATATTTTTACCAATTCTTTTTCTGATATAGTATCAGTAGAACTGATAAATTTATTAGATATTTTCCACAATTCTCTACCCACCATTTTCGAATTAATGGGATTAAAATTACAAAGGTTAAGATGGTTTCTGATAAAGCAAAACCAACTTCTTGGATAATCCAAGCTTTTGTAGAAAAGACGGATAAAATACTAATAATAAAAAATCCTATATATCCGATCAAGTTGTATTCAGTTTTAGGATATTTAAATGTTTGAATAATCAAGTAAACTCCTACGAATACTTCTGCTAAAATAGAAGAAATTAGGGCATAATATGAACCCATAGTTTTCCATATAGTGATACAGATAATTATTAAGATTACTGTCGTAATTTCAACAGTTTTCCATTTGGCATATCTTTTTTGATATATAAGAATAGAGGCCATAATCAGAGAACCGACAGCAAAACCAAAGACCATAGGGTCCATATTGATTCTGACGTTTTTACCAGAAAACATGGTAATGACATCAAGAACTAAATATAAAAACCAAGTTAGAAATGTATGGCTTTTGTCTTCTGTTTTTTTAATTACACCGATGATTATTGGTGTATAGGGGATAATGGAAAATATAAAAATAAACCACCACCCCAAATCAAAACCTGTTGTTTCCATGGTACTTTTTTCTTTACATTAATCTTTAAAATTAACATTGTCAATTGCAACCACAAAATGACCTTTTTTATTTATTTAAATCAATGTATAATGTTAGTGTATGGAAAATGAAATTCCCCACAATCGAGATATAACTTATTTTGGAAAAACTAATTTTAGGAGTACTAATAGTGTTTTTGGAATAAAAAGAAAAGACCGAAGGCAACATATGTATGTTCTGGGAAAATCTGGAACAGGTAAATCTGTTTTACTTTCTAATCTTATTGTTCAAAATATCCAAAATGGCGAGGGCGTCTGTGTGGTTGACCCACACGGAGAACTTGTTGAAGAAATTTTACATCTTATCCCAGACCATCGAGCTAAAGATGTCATTTATTTTAATCCTGCCGATGCAGATTTTCATATTGGTTTTAATGTTATCCAACTTGATGATCCAAAGTATAAACACTTAGTTGCCTCAGGACTTATGGGAATTTTTACGAAGATTTGGGCTAATGCTTGGAGTTCTAGAATGGAATATATTTTGAATAATGCAATCTTAGCCTTACTTGATACTCCAGGAACAACTTTGCTTGGTATTCCAAGATTATTAGTGGATAAGGATTATCGTCAGATGATAATTGGTAATTTGAAAGATCCAGTTGTTAAAGCTTTTTGGATTCACGAATATGAACAATGGCGTGATCAATTCCGTAATGAAGCTATTGCTCCTATTCAAAATAAAGTTGGACAATTTCTTTCTACTTCAATCATCCGTAATGTCGTTGGTCAGCCAAAATCAACTATTGATATTTTTAAAATAATGAATGAAGGAAAAATATTTTTAGTTAATGTTTCGAAAGGACGAATAGGAGAAGATAATTCAGCTCTTTTAGGAGGGATGATTATTACAAAGATTCAATTAGCGGCTATGGAGCGTGTCCGAATTCCCGAAGAGGACAGAAAAGATTTTTATCTTTATGTTGACGAATTTCAGAATTTTGCCACAGATTCATTTGCAAATATTTTATCAGAAGCTAGAAAGTATAGATTAAATTTGACGGTGGCTCACCAATATACTGCTCAATTAGAAAATAAAGATGGTTCAAAAGTTAGAGATGCAGTTTTTGGTAACGTTGGGACAATGATAATCTTTCGAGTTGGAGCCGATGATGCTGATTTTCTTGAGAAAGAATTTGAACCAGAATTTATGGCTCAGGATTTAGTCAATTTGCCGAACTATCATGTCTATCTTAAATTAATGATTGATGGAATCACTAGTCGTCCTTTCTCTGCTATTACTCTTCCTCCGATAAAAGTTGATGTTTCAAAAGGAATCAAAGAAAAAATAATTGAATCATCTCGAAAATTATATACTAGGTCACGAGAAGAGGTTGAAGATGAGATAACCAGATGGAGTGGAACACTACAAACAGTTGATGGTGAATATAAGTATAAGGCGTCTTGTTCAAATTGTAAGAAAGATGCAATGGTTCCTTTTGAACCTAAAGAGGGTAGGCCAGTTTATTGTAAAGAATGTATGTTTAAGATTAAAAGTGGTGAATTAAAGCCAGACCAAGGCTTTGTGGCTTCTCGCTCGGCAGGTCAAGAAGAAAAAGTCTCGACTGCTCCGTTGGCTGAATTGGGAATAGAATTTAAAGAATTAAGATCTAAAGAAGAAATTCATTCAAATAATAATTTTAATAATACTAAAAATTTTCCTAAAAATTACCCACCTTCACAAGATAGAAGAAATGATACTCGTCAAATTGAAAAGAAGAGACATTCCGGTCCGTCTCCTTTATTGAAAGGATTACTTCAAAAAATTGCATTAGGCAAAAAAGAAGTTCCCGTTGAAAGTAAATTAAAAATAGAAGAAGAAGTTAGACCTACTGTAAAACCTATTTCACTTTCAGATTTAAAGAAGGATAATATTAATTTAAATAAACCGATAAACTCGATTCCAAACAAAGAAGCCTCAGAAGAAAAGAGGTCATCATTGAAAGATGTATTCTCTAAATTTAATTTAAGCGATAATAAAAAATCAGATATAATTGTAGAAAAAATTGAAAAAGAAAATGATTCACCTAAAGAAGATGAAATTCAAAAAAAGGTAGAGCCACAGAAGGTTGTAATCTTTGATAAGCCCATTAAAATAGAGGAAAAAATAATTGAAATCAAAAAAGAGGTAGAAGTTCCACCTGGGAAAGAAGATGCTCCTATTGTTGTGAAAAAAGAAGAAGTTCAAAAAAGTCAAAAAGATGATCAAGATAATTCTTGGCAAAAACCAAAAGCCAAGAAGGAAGTTCCTGAGGATGTTCTCCGTAAAATATTGGAATAAAATTAAATTTTTATTTTTATGAAAATTTTTGGAAAATATTTAATTATTGTTTTATTTTTGCTTCTTGTTATTAAAACTGAAGCTGGTTTGGAAATTACCGAAATAAATTATGCCCCAGTAAACGGGGCTGATTATGAATGGGTAGAAATATTTAATAATGGGACTGATTCTATTGATTTAGATAAATATAGATTTTTCCATGGAGAAAATAATTCTGGGCCGATAACACTACGAAATGGAGTAGATAAAATTCTTAAGCCATCACAATATTTGATTATCGCTAGAAGTTTGACCGATTATAGTTGGCTGAATTTTACTGGGGCAATCTTTAGTGCTTCTGTTCTTTCTCTGCCAGATAAATTTGGAAATACTTATATTGCTATTTCAAATAAAGAGAAAAAGATCATTGATTCTGTGATTTACAATCCTTCGTCAGGTGGAAGTAAAACATCAAAAAGTTCTTTGTCGAAAATAAATGGAGCTTGGATAAGCGGCATTCCGACACCAGGATATGCTAATAAAGAAATGAAAGTCATAAACCCTGTCACAATAAAAAATAAAAAAGAGACAGACATAGTTAATTTAATAGATGTGCCGACAGGGGATACAAGTGAAAATAAAGAACAAGAAATTATAAATTTAAATAATTTTCCATCAGATGATTTTAATATTTATAATCCAATATATCCATTTCTCGCTCTATTTGTTTTAATTGGTTTAGGGATAATTAGTTTCTTAATTGTAAAAAAAAGATATTCTAATAATGATTATTTAGAAAATAAAATCCGCCCAGAAGATATCACTATAATTGAGTAAATTGAAATAATATTTTTCTGTGCTATATTATAAATATGGAAAACAAACAAGAAAATAAAATATGTCAAAATTGTCAAAAAGAATTTATTATAGATAATGACGATTTTTCCTTTTACCAAAAAATGAAGGTTCCAGCACCAACATTTTGTTCGTTATGTAGGACTCAACGTAGATGGGCTTTCCGAAATGAACGTGGATTATATAAAAGGAAATGTGATTATTCAGATAAAGAAATATTTTCCATGTATGCCCCTGATTCACCAATTAAGGTTTATGACAGAGATATTTGGCTTTCTGATGTTTGGGACCCAATGGATTATGGACAAGAAATAGATTGGTCAAAGCCTTTTTTTACTCAAATACATGAGCTTATGTTAAAAGTGCCTTTTAAAGCAAATAATGTTATTCGTGGAGTAAATAGTGATTATTCAAATAATGCTACTGACCCTAAAAATTCTTATTTAGTTTTCAACACTACCGGCCCGGAAGATTGTATGTATTCTAATGGATTAAATTTCTCGCGGGATTGCGTGGATGTTTCTCATGTGTCGAAAGCTGAAACTTGTTATCAGAGTTTTTGGTTAAGCTCATGTTATCGAGCACATTATTGTTCTCAATGTGTAGACTCAAGCGATTTATGGTTTTGCCGTGATTGCCAAGGGTGTATGAATTGTTTTGGAAGTGTAAATTTGAGAAATAAAAATTATTATTTCTTTAATGAAAAATTAACAAAAGAAAAATATTTTGAAAAAATAAAAGAATATAAATTAAACACAAGAGAAGGTATTAATAAGGCAAGTGAGGATATTAATATTTTTTGGAAAAAGTTTCCAAATAAAAACCATCAAGGAGTAAAAAATATTGATTGCACAGGATCTTATGTAACTAATTCTAAAAATGTAAAAGATTCTTTTCTCGTTAGAGATAGTGAAAATTTAAGATATTGTCAATATATACAAGAATCGCCTGGCTCAAAGGATTGTTATGATTACTCAAACTGGGGAGATGCTGCCGAAATGGTTTATGAAGCAATCTCTTGTGGTGCAGGAGTTCATGATCTAAAATTTGCTTTTTTTACACAAGAAAGCACACATGAAACAGAATATACTATGGTTTGCAGAAGTTCGAATAATCTTTTTGGATGTGTGGGTCTAAAAAAGAAAGAATATTGTATTTTAAATAAACAATATACTAAAGATGAATATTTTACTTTAGTAGAAAAGATAAAAAAACACATGATAGATTTGCCATATATTGATAATAAAGGTATCGTTTACAAATACGGTGAATTTTTTCCTCCAGAAATGAGTCCTTGGGCATATAATGAAACAATTGCCCAAGAATATTTTCCACTTACTAAAAATGAGGCACTAGAAAAAGGATATCGTTGGCGTGATTCGGATGAAAAGAATTATAAACCTACATTATTATCAATAGATATACCAAATGATATTACTAAAACAGGAGACTCGATCGTTGGAGAAATAATTGAATGTGCTCATAAGGGTAAATGTAATCAAGGATGTACAAAAGCATTCCGTATAATTCAAGACGAATTACAGTTTTATCGAAAAATAGGAGTACCAGTTCCAGAACTTTGTCCGGCTTGTCGCACAATGGAAAGACTTAAACTTCGATTAGGAATAAAGCTATATGAGAATACATGTATGTGTAATGGTGATAAATCCAAAGGGGGAGTATATAAAAATCTTGGGGGACATTTTCATGATGAAAAACCATGTAATAATAAAATTATAACAGGTTTTGATCCTGAAGGGGACAACATAGTTTATTGTGAGCAATGTTATCAACAAGAAAATTCATAATTAATTTATAATGAAAAAACAAAGCAAAAAAGATACTTCTTGGAATAAAGTGGCTGATTGGTATGATGAGTTATTGAAAAAGAACGATAGTTACCAAGCTAAAGTGATAGTTCCCAATTTACTTCGAGTCCTTGATTTAAAGAAAGGTGAACAGGTTTATGATATGGCTTGTGGGCAAGGATATTTTTCTAATATTTTTGCTCACTTGGGAGCTCAAGTCGTTGCTTCTGATATATCAAAGAAATTAATTGAAAAAGCTAAAGAAGATACAAAAGAAAAAGTATCATTTTATATTACACATGCTCATCGAGCTCAATTTTTAAAAGATAAAACTATTGATACAATTGTCATTGTATTGGCTATTCAGAATATTGATAATGTTAATGATGTTTTAGTAGAAGCTAAAAGAGTTTTGAAAGATGATGGACGAATCGTTTTTGTTTTAAATCATCCAGCTTTTCGTGTTCCTCAAGCAAGTGATTGGAATTTTCTAAATGGAGTTCAATCACGGATTGTTTCAAAATATCTTTCCGAATCGAAATTAACAATTGACATGACCCCAGGGGAGAAGAATATAAAAAAGAAAATTACCACGATTTCTTTTCATCGATCACTTCAATACTATGTGAAATTATTTTCAAAAAATGGTTTTGCTATTACTCGTTTAGAAGAATGGATTTCTCACAAACAAAGTGGCACCGGCCCACGTCAGATTGCAGAAGACAAAGCTCGCAAAGAAATTCCAATGTTTATGTGTCTAGAGATAAGGAATATAAGATAAAATGGGACTTGACATATATTTTTAATTATTATATAGTAAAATTAAAGATTTTTTAAAATATAAGACAGTAGTTAGGTTTGTTTGTAGCTTAATAAACCTAGGCTGTCTTTGTAGTGAGAGATTCCCACAACGGGATGTTTTAGTGGGGTTTCTCAAAGCTTGGCGGGCTCATCTAGGTGAGTCCGTTTTTTTTATTCTATTAATTTTTAAAGATATTTATATCTTTAAGTATTTCTAAGGCATGGTTGGCTGGATCGACTTTGGAATATATTTTGATTATTATTCCATTCTTGATTAAATATGAAATTCTTTTAGTTAAACCTAGTATCCCCACTGCTTCATATTTTTTAATAACTTCTTTTTTTGAATCTGATAATAAATCAAAAGGAATATTATATTTATTTCTAAATTTTATATGGCTTTCTGGAGAATCAGTTGAGACACCTAAAACTGTGATTTCAGCTTTTAAGAAATCATCATATACTTCAGTTATTGCACAAGCCTCTTTTGTACAACCAGGAGTATCATCTTTTGGGTAAAAATATAGTAAAACAATTTTGTCTTTATAATCTGATAGTTTAATTTCTTCTTTATTCTGATTTAAAAGATTAAAATCAGGGGCTGTTGTTTGTGTTTTTATCATAAAATTATTATATCATGTTATTATTTGATATAATAATAAAATGAAAAAAAATATTTTAGGTGAAGTGATTGGTTGGTATGGGGCGTTGGCTGTTATCTCTGCGTATGGTTTGCTTAGTTTCGGATATTTAGATTCAGGGAGCTTAATCTATCAGATATTAAACGTAACCGGAGCGTTAGGAATAGTTTATATTGCGACAAAAAATAAAGATTATCAATCCAGTGTTTTAAATATAGTTTGGGCTTTGATTGCATTTATGGCAATTATTGGAATATTAAGATAAATATTTTATTTCAATATTTTAATATCAGCGCCGATTGAATTTAATCGTTCAGCGATTTCTTCATAACCACGACTGATCATATAGACGTTTCGAAGGATTGAAGTGCCGGGAGCAGCTAGCATTGAGATAAGGATAACCATCGAAGGTCGTAGAGCGGGGGGACAGACTACTTGAGCAGGTTTCAATGGCGTTCCACCTTGGATATAGACTCGGTGTGGGTCAGCTAGTGTCACATTTGCTCCAAGGCGATTTAATTCAGTAAAATAAATAGCTCTGTTTTCATAGACCCAATCATGAATCATAGTTTGACCTTTGGCACGTATAGCAATAGGGACGAAGAAGGGAAGATTGTCTATATTTATTCCAGGGTATGGATTTGAATGTATTTTATCAGAAAGAGCGATTAGCTTGCTTGGAAGTATTTTTATATCAGCTAATTTCGTTCGGCCATTATAAGATAAATATTCTTTTAATATTTTGTATTTTAGGCCCATTCTTTTTAATTTTTCTAATTCAAGAGATAGAAAGTCAATTGGTGAGCGGGTGATGGTTAGTTCTGAGTCTGTGATAATGGCGGCCGAGATGAACATCATTGACTCAATAGGGTCTTCACTGTTTGTATATTCTATATTTTTATTTATTTCTTTAACCCCATGAACTGTCAATGTTGAAGTCCCAATACCGTCTATTTTTACTCCCAGTGCTTCAAGGAAGAAACAGACTTCTTGAACCATATAATTCGCGCTGGCAAAACTTATATGGGTTACACCTTCTATCTTTGAGGCGGCGGTTAGGATATTTTCACAAGCTGTATCGCCAGATTCATACATAACTATATTAGCCGGTTTTAGTTTTTTAGACGTTATTTCATAATTAGTAGCATTAGTTTTGATTTTGACTCCTAAGTCCTCAAGGGCATAAGTGTGAGCGGCAATTGTCCTCTTGCCTAAATTACATCCTTGAGCATGTGGAAGTTTGAAAGAAGGGAATATGTGAATAAGCGGGCCCATCAGCATAACGACAGAACGGGTTCTGATGGCGGACTCGACATTAATTTTCTCTAGGGTTAGTTTTTGAGGAGGATCAATTTGGATGGAGTTTGGACCTATCCATTTTGTTTTTACTCCAATACTTTCAATGATTTCAACAACTCTATTTACTTCTTCTATCCGAGCGATGCCATGCAAAGTGGTATTTCCTTTGTTTAGGAGGGAAGCACATAAAAGTCCAACTGAACCATTTTTGGAAAAATTAGTTTTTATACTTCCACTTAATTTTTTACCACCGGTTACTTTGAAATCAATAGAATCATTTATAGAAACTATTTGGTGGTTGAGGACTTCACTTATCTTACTGAGTATTTCAGTGCTGAAGTTTTGTTCACCTTTTTCCATTCGAGCGACGGCTGATTGAGAAGTGCTTAATTCTTTAGCGAAAATACTTTGAGTAAGACCACGTTGCTCTCTTAAATTTTTAATAAAATACCCAATTTTTTGTTGTTCTGTTTGTTTTTTCATAATTAATTTAATTAATAATAAGATTGGTTTGTTATATTAAATTTTTATTCGCTTATCCCTCTCCGCTCGTTCCTCGCTCCGGCGCGCCCATACCTACTCATAAAAATTTAATATAACAAACCAATTACTCTTTCTATTTTATCTCATATATGATATAATTGCAATACATGAATATACAAGAATATGTAAACATAAAAGATTATTCAACTTTTAAGATAGGTGGGCAATTTCGTTATTTTGCAGTAATTTCAAAAAAAGAAGATCTTCCATTACTTTACGCTATCGCGCAAGACGACGGAAGGTATAAAAATATTCCTGTTTTTATTTTAGGAGGTGGTTCAAATGTTGTTTTTTCAGACGGTCTTCTAAATGTCATCGCTCTTAAAATAGAAATTAAGGGTTTCGAAATTGTTAATCAAATTGATAAATATATTGATATAAAAGTTGGCTCAGGTGAAAATTGGGACCATATCGTAAATAAAACTGTTGAAATGAATCTGCAAGGACTCGAAGCACTTTCAGCTATCCCAGGAACTGTCGGAGCCACACCAGTTCAGAATGTTGGAGCTTATGGTTCAGAAGTTAAAGATACAATACTCGAAGTTGAAGTTTTTGATACGACAGACTTTGAAATTAAAACAATTCCGAATAGAGATTGTCATTTTGGCTATCGTGATAGTATTTTTAAAAATGAAGCCAAGGGTAGGTATATTATTACAGCGGTAATTTATAAACTAATGAATTATGATTTTTATAAACAATATCTTGCTGGCCTTCCGGTCATGAATTATCCAGGGGTTAAAAAATATTTTATAGAGAGAAAAATAGAGAATCCAACCTTAAAACAAATCCGTGATGTTATTATTGAAATTCGAAAAGAAAAATTACCAAATCCGAGTGAAATCCCAAATGCTGGATCATTTTTTAAAAATCCAATAATTGAAAATAGTATTTCTGAAAAAATTAAAATAGAATTTCCAGATTTGAAATTCTTTCCAATAGATGAAAAATTAACTAAAATCCCAGCAGGCTGGCTTATAGAAAATGCTGGATTGAAAGGGAAGTCGTTTGGTAATATTTCTGTCTATGACAAAAATGCTTTAGTTTTAATTAACAATGGTAATGCGACGAAAGATGATTTGGCTAAAGCTAAAAATGAAATTATAAAAATAGTAGAGAATAAATTTGGTATTACTCTTGAGCAAGAGCCCGAGATGATATAGCCTTTCTTATTAATAAAACCAGTCAGAGCATTATTCTGTAGCATTACCTGCCAAATCCTTTCATGACTGTTTTAATATAATAGTTTAATTTTACTATAAAAATTTTAATGTGATTGATCTTTTTCTTTCTAAACATGATAAAGAATCCTTGTAATATATTTGCTTCAAAAGTTTTAAAGATTCTTTCTTCATAAATTTTAATATAAAAATAGGAACTTTGCTTGGTGGGTATACTTTTGTTTTATGTATTTTCCCTATTACTTTAAAATTTTTAATTATATTTTGTTGCAACCAAATAATATGTTCTTTACTTGCTGAAATGAACCGTATGAATAATCTTTTATAAATATATTTTGATTTTTATAAGTATTATATTTATCCATATATACAGTAATACTTCCATCGCCATCCAGGTGTCCACGCAGAAAATCTCAGAAAAATTCTTCTGGAATAATTATTTGATTTATTGTGTGTGATTTAGCGGGTGTAATTCCTATCAATAAAAGCCATCTATAAAACTGAACATCACCAAATTGAATTATAAATACTCTTGTCTTTGTTTTACTAATTTTTTTTTAATTCTAAGCATTTTTTAAAAGTTTCTATAAGTTGTTTGTCGCAAGAAGTAAATGTCAAATGTCTTCCATTTGGAGAAAGGCATCCGTCTGTTGTTATTAAACCAATTACATATGCCAACTCAGATGTCCATTGATAGTCTTTTAAAGGTAGATTATGTTTAGTCATAAATGTGGGCATGGTGGGACTCGAACCCACAAGGATTGCTCCAAACGATTTTGAGTCGTTCGCGTAAACCAATTCCGCCACATGCCCAGTATAAGTTTATATAACAAGTATACCAAAATTCTATCAAAATGCTAGAATGTTTATGTATGCAGAAAAACTTACCACTTTCATATATTGAGATTTCCAAAGATAATTTGATACATAATATCAAACAATTTCGTAGTTTAATTGGGAAGAAGATGAAGATTTCATGCGTTATTAAAGCTAATGCTTATGGTCATGGAGATCGTGAAGTTACAAAAATATTAAATCCTTATGTGGATTATTTTCAAGTAAATAGTATAGAAGAGTTAGACAGAATAAGAGAATACACCAAAAAACCTATATTTGTGTTTGGATATTTAAATGATGAAGGTATAAGAAAAGCCGTAAAATTAAAAGCAATTATTTCAGCTTTTGATCTAATTCATCTTTTAAAAATAAATTATATTTCAAGTATTTTAAAGACTAAAGCTAAGGTTCATTTAGCGGTTGACTCATATTTAGGAAGAGAGGGAATAATGCCAAATCAGATAGAGAATTATATTTCTGAAATTAAGATGATGAAAAATATTGAATTAGATGGTATTTATTCTCATTTTGCAAATATTGAGGACACTATGAACTTTACGCATGCTGAAAAACAAATAAATACATATCACAAGTGTATAGAAATTTTTAAACAGAATGGTTTTAAAAGATTAAAAACTCACATATCAGCCACTTCAGGAATCATTGTTTATGAGAATAAAGAAAATACGCACAATATCGTTCGATTAGGGATTGGTCTTTATGGTCTGTGGCCAAGTGACCATTTGAAATATTTAAATAAGAAGAAAATTGTTTTGAAGCCTGTTATGAGATGGATTACTCATGTAGCCCAAGTGAAAATATTGCCGGCCAACCATCCCATTGGTTATGGTTTAACTTATATTACAAAGAAGGTGACTAAGATTGCCGTAGTCCCGCAAGGTTATTCTGATGGATTACCCCGACTCTTATCAAATAATGGGGAAGTCCTGATCAAAGGAAAAAGAGCTAAAATTTTGGGCCGTGTAGCGATGAATATGATTGTGGTTGATGTCTCAAGTATTAAAGATGTAGTTCCAGATGATGAAGTAGTAATTTTAGGAAGACAAGATAAAATAGAAATTGCAATTGAACAGATAGCTGAAGAATCTGAGACTATAAACTATGAAGCTATGACCCGAATAAATCCATTATTGCCAAGGATAGTTAAGTAGTATGTAGAAAGTAGAAAGTAGAAAGTAGAAAGT
>Ga0105047_10010469_pt1 | contig 15153 bp, 6 predicted proteins | sample MAT04_FD_78384 | JGI IMG/M metagenome (GOLD analysis project Ga0105047, IMG submission 78384) | Freshwater microbial communities from Lake Fryxell liftoff mats and glacier meltwater in Antarctica - MAT-04 (megahit assembly) | ecosystem: Environmental > Aquatic > Freshwater > Ice > Liftoff... | reverse complement strand
TATTTCAATTACAAAAATTGCAGCAGCTACCAATCGCCCGCAAGATGTAATTGGTATGCATTTTATGAACCCAGTACCAGTAATGAAACTGGTAGAAATCATAAATGGTTACGCAACAAAAAAAGAAGTTACAGAAACCATTGTAGCCTTAAGCAAAACGCTCGGCAAAGTACCATGCGTAGTAAATGATTATCCCGGGTTTGTCGCTAACCGTATTTTAATGCCAATGATAAACGAAGCCATTACAACTTTATTTGAAGCTGTTGCTGGCGTTGAAGAAATAGATACGGTAATGAAACTTGGTATGGCGCACCCCATGGGACCATTGCAACTAGCAGATTTTATAGGTTTAGATACCTGTCTTTCTATATTAAAAGTGTTGCACGATGGATTTGGTAATCCAAAATATGCGCCATGCCCGTTATTGGTAAATATGGTAATGGCGGGTAAACTAGGTGCAAAAACCGGTGAAGGTTTTTATGCCTACACAGCAGGAAGTAAAGATTTGGTGGTGAGTAAAAGTTTTAAAAGGTAGTATCGGAGAGATTTAAATGAATCTAAAAAAACTATAAAAAAGTGGCTGCCTCGTACTAATGAGACAGCCACTTTTTATTTGCTACATCTAAAATAATAAACGACTTATTGCGCCAGCGAAATCCTAACCTGTACACCTGCTCTTGTATTGGTTGTAGGTGCGCTGGATGATATGTAAGGTTTAACCGTTCTTTGATCGAAGTAGAATTTTAAGTTTACTCTGTTACTCAAAAAATAATCTACCGTAGGAGTAATGGTTATTTCCCTGCTTCCACCAGTAGCAAAATTATTATCCTGGTCTAATCTACTGTTTGCAGTTACATTGTCTCTTATTCTGTAATCCATTCTAAAGTTTATTTCATTCTCCAGTTTTGGACCACCGCCTAAAAACTTAGGAAGTTTTAAACCAAAAGGTACTTTTAAACCTCGCTTACGATATCCTGCACCGATACTAAATTCAGTACTGCGTTGTTCGCTTAACTGGTAATCGTATAAACTTAAACTTAGCGTACGGGATTTTGCGTATTCAAACTTAGCCTGAAACTGGTTTGTAAATTGCATATCGAAACCTAGCAATGGCGAAAACTGTTCTTGAACACTCACATTGGGTACAAGGAAAAATGGAATATATGCTTTTGAAACAGTATCGTAAAATGAAGGATAACCAAACCTAGATACATCCTGATAAAGCAATGCCGACGTAAAGCCGTTCATGCTTAAACTTCCGTTGTATGCGTGCGATACATTAAAGCTGTTGAAAATCTTTTCCAGCCCCTTAATTTTTGTTAATCCATTGTAACTAAGATTCCAGTTAGGCTTTGGTAAGATAGACCTGAAAGGATTTGTTTTTGTACGACCATCTGATTGTTTTATCAGAGACACATTTTCCGGACTCTGCCCTGTGTAAGCAGCTATAAAAGATGGAATCAATACATCTACCGCATATTTTCCGTAACCATAATAATAGCCATCAGCCTGCAACCCACCGCCGGGTTGTGCTTGTGTATAAGGGTTTTCTTTACCCAATCTTCTGGATAATACTACTCTATTATCTTGAAAAGTTTTAAAAGTCTGTGAAACTCTATTAGGATCAAATTTGCCAAACAATGTTTTAAAGGCAATATAACTTACGTCGAACCCGCCGGTAGAGTATGGCGTAAGGTGCATAAACTTTTGGTTTGACCCGCCGCTTGTATCAATAAACCTAAATGTTTCTGTATAATTTTTATTGAACGTTTTTTTAATATTTACCGTAATATTTAAATCTCTGATTGGTTCCAACGTAGCGCTTGCCGTTATTGTCTGGTCATAATTTTGTTGAAACAAATAATTAAAACTTGAGTCTTTTGTAATAAGACCATCTGCCGCTTTCCGGTTTAGCCAGTTGCTATCTACCTGTTTACCAAATATAAAATCAAAACCGGGCGCCATACTTTTAAAGTTTTGCCCAAGGTATTGCGCACTGTCAGTATAGCCAGGCAGCCTTGTACTTGCTACTTCGCCAGCCGAAACATTTACCTGCTTTATACTTGTTAAGAGCTTACCGAAGATTTTTAAAGGAGTACCTACAAAAGGCATGGCCGTTTTATCTAAAATTTTACGGGTGCGCAATACCCTTACACCAGCCTTATTGGTAACACTATCTGTTATTTTTGTATAACGGTTTCTCCATCTGTTTCTATCTTCAATATTAGATTTTACATCTAACTGACGAAGAAATTTAGATTTTAGATATAGTTTGCTAAAGTCCATTTGCACAATAGCTTCTTTTTGCTGCCCATTTTCTAAAAAGTTACCAAGGTTTACAGCAAGCCTGCTGGCACCAATCCATCTGTAAGAAGCCTGGTATTTTACATTGGCCGTTATAAAATCCAACGCCGGTATTTTTAGCAAAGGAAGTGTGTAAGAAAAAGAAGCTGTTTGATTGAATAGGGTATTTCGTCCGCCTCTAAATAGATTCGTCATTAAAGAATCTTTTTTAGCTTTTGTGTTGATCCTTCCATCTGGTTCATCTATACGAGAATTGTTTGTAGCTACATAATCCAGCAAAAGAGATCTCGTAAAATTCCAACGTAGGATATAGTCACGTTGAAAAATAAAATACTTGTCATAGGTTTCTGGCGTTTGATATTTATCGCCGCCTAAACTGCGTGGTTTAATTACGCCAAACTGTCGTTGTAAATCTGCCCTAAAACTTAATTGAGATGGTATATAATTAAAATTAAAATCTTTTAAGGCATCAAACCATTTGGTTTTGGTTTTTTTAAACAACCCTTTTAATGGGGTAACATATTTTGGCGTTGGTGCAAAGTTATAACCCAACGCAGCTCGGTGTCGGGTAACATCGTTAAACTCAATTAACGGGTTATAACTGCTGGTTTTTATATAAGAATAACTTACATCTACATTTGATACATCGTAAATTTTTGGCTTCTTGGTATTTGTCTTCAGCTTTCTTACATTGGTAAAATTTACTGTTTTTATAGAAGTAAAATCAACCGCTGTTTTGCGGATAGAATCTTTCTGTTCTGCAGGTACGGCATTCAATTTGTCTTTTAGCTTAATGTCCAAATCATACGGATCATATTCTGGTTTGCTTACAGATTGTGAATAGCTGGCAAATACCGGAATAGACATTGCCGCTTTTTTGGGCAAAAGTTTTCCAAGTTCCAATTGTGTAGCCACATCAAACTGGAAAAAATTATCTCTAGAACGCTCATTAACTCTTTGCTCCAAAGTACCAAATCCTTGCGTGTGCATATTTCCTGAAAGAGATAATGTGCCCAAATCTGCCAATGTAAAATCAATTCTTGCCAATGCTGCATAGCCACCTTTTTCATCCATCGATGAAAGTCTTAATTCGTTCACCCACATTTCGCCGCAGGCTACCAACGATGCCTGTGAATTTTCTACGCCAATTAATATCCCTTTAACCTCTCCCAGGTTAGGGTTACCCATCACCGAGTAAGTTTGTCCGTTAGGCTGCACTTCAGGAAATAACACATTAAGCGGAGTACTTGAAAGGTTTCTTGCCTGTTTTATTTTAGTAAGTTTTGTCAGGTCAAGATCTAAAGAGTTTGCCGGGTTCCACAATGAATCGTTGTATTTGTCAGTATCAGCACCAAGTTTAGCAGCTGCGTCCAGTTTTGTATTTATAAGCGGTATTCTTATTTCATAATAATTATTTTGGAAATCTGTACCAAGCCTAAACACAGCGGTAAGGTCTTTATCTTTTAAAGCGGGGTTTGCCGCAATGGCTTGCTCTGCATGAATATACATAGATAGCCTTTTAAACTGCCGCAAATCTTTATTGATAAAGGTTTGAAACACTGCTTTTGCGTCTCCTTTTTTAAGATCGCAAAATTGTAAGGTCATTGCCTGCTCATTTTGTAACAGATTTACCCCGTTGTTGCTAAGTGTTTGCTGGCGCTGTATATCTCTTGGTGTACGGTAAGGCAGTGGTTTTCTTGTATCGTTTTCTTCAATATTTACTGCGCCTACATTAAATATAGAATTGGTAGCTATGTTAGCCATACCTGTTGCATCTACCTGAAATCTATACCTTCTCCAAATATTTCTAGCCAATTGTAACTGTGCGAAACGAATGACTGCTGTATCTTTAAAATCAGTCATAAACATTCTTATAAAACGTATAGATTTAAAATCCTGAATATTTCCAACTTTTTTATCGTAACTGTTTACCGGAATGCGGATCTGGTAAAAAGTTTCATTTCGGGTAGTACCGTTTGGAAGACTTACAGGAACCGATTTTTTATCTATAATATAGTTTCGCCCTATCTGCATATCAGGGTGAGAAGAAGGTTGGACATTAAAGATATACTGGTAATATTCTTCAGTTTCGTTTAAAGTATTGTCTCTGTTAAAATCTTCGGCATCGGGGTATAAAGTTGCTGCTGAGGTAAATTGCCCGCCATTATCAATGGGTGAATTGCCTTCGGGTGAATTAAAATTTTTGTAACGGGCAAGAATACCATCTGCACCACTAAAAGAATTGTTTCTGTAATGTTTATAATCATCACTAGATGGATCTGCTAATGCCTTTTGGTAAGCCGGAGATGTAGTTCCAAAATTGGTAGCTAGTTTGGTTAAATATGCTTGCCTTCTTCTCACTTCTGCCGTATCTGACATACCATCCAAACCAATATCCTGAAATTTTCTATCGTCAGGATTGTTGCTAAAAGCATTCGTTACTTGTACTACATTACTTGGTACCCTACCCCAAACTGATTCAACGGTGGGGGAAGGTGCATTTGGAGTAGGCAAACCATTTTCATAAAAACGTTGCCCGTCTTTTAAAACATCTTCAGAAATATTACCCAGGTTAAAATATAATTTACCCCCCGCTGTAACTGATGAGGGATTTTTAATGTACGGATCTTGTATCCATCCTTCAATAAACTCAATGTTAGCTGTTTCAAAATCTGTCTGGTCAATATTTCGTTGAAGACCACCCCATCTATTTTCGGGGTTTAAAAAATTTCCCTGTGCATTTATGGTAGTAGCACTGTCATCAAAATTGTAAGGCCCTCTTTCTTTTGGATAATAGGCCAAGTCAAAAGTAACTAATTGTGTCTCGCCAAAGCCTGTAGTACGTTGGGGAAAAATTTCCTTTTGATACACCTGCCTTACTCTTGGGTCACTCAATAAATTAGCATCTGTAATGGGGTTATTATTTGCCCTAAACTGTTGTAAAATTTGTTCTATCTGGTACCAGGCAATTTTAGCACGGTTTTTTCCATAACGCAAATCATTGCTTAAACGAGCTTCTGGAAACAACTCTATATTGGTGCCAAAGCCAGTAGCTCCTAAGGGCGCAGCAGCTAAACCCCAGGCTACCGCCGGAAAACGAAGATCTATACCGGATTTACTTCCTTCAAAATCATCAATATAAATAACACCATTATCGCCTCTCCCAATTTGTGGAGCATGCCCAGGTTTTAGCATGGCTCCTTCTGCATAAGCATTTACGGTGGATGGTGCGGTGGTGGAATAAAAAGGAAGTTTATCTAACCATTTGCTCAATCTTGGAAGGTCTTTTCTAAAATTTACATCCAACCCGTACATAGCATTCCTAATTGGATCTTCACCCAGATTTACTTTTGTAAAAAATGGACGCTCACTTAATCTTACCACAGTACCACCTATAGAAAGTTGTTCTTTTGCAGTATTTTTCAACAAATAATCTAATCGTAACCCTAAAAATGATCTTTGTTGCAAACCAAAAGCTGCATTGTTTTCAAAATTAACCTGTACCGGTAATCCTGAATTTAAAATAGCCGGGTTTATAACTTTAATAGTTCCCAGGTCATAATTAATATCATAGTCTACCCCTTCCTGCAATACCCGCCCACCTGCCGTTACAGATACGGAGCCTTTAGGAATATTGTATCCGATACTTATATCGCCTGAGCCAGATGTTTTAGCAGAGCCACGCAATATAAAGCGGTTTAAGTTTGGATATTGTTGCGCTACTGCTTTTATTGAATCGTACAAAGCATAAAACAATGTATCTGCCGCTGTTGCAGGAACAGTTGTATATATTTGTGGCGCAAGATCTCTACCAAAAGGCTCAAGTAAAGGAAATATAACCCTGCTATATTGTGAGTTTACGGTAAAGTTTTCAATATAATCAAATACACCATCCGGTTGAGGATCTAACTGACTGTTTAACCTATCTGTATTTATTAAACTAATTATTGGTGCCCCCTGGTTTTTATTACCAAAAGGTAAATAGCGTTTTGCTCCAAGCCCCGGTTGTTCGTACAACACATCCAATTTAAAATCTTGTGGAGTAAGCACCCCATAGCCTACCGAGTAAACATTCTTCATCATTAGGTTCCAAATAGGAAGGCTTGTGCGTTGAGATGTGGCTTTTAATAATTTTAAAAATAATACTTTTTGTATAGCAGTAGAACTGTCAGGTGGTACATCTTCAGAAAACTCCCCTACTTGAAATATTTTGCCGTTAAATGAGTATTGATAAGCTACACCAAGTACTTCATCTGTTTGCAAAGGAGAACTTAATGATAAGGTTCCAAGCTGGCGGTTGTAGGTATATGATGTACTATCTAATTTTCGTGCAAACGTTTTTTCAAAATCTTGCACAGGCTTTAAACGAAGGCTTAATAAATTGCTGTAAATAGTTGCAGAATTTCTGGCATCTGGCAGGTTTCTTATTTTGGTAAGTAAATCGTTTGTAGTATTTGTAGGTTCCGGCTTTGCAGTTAATACATTTATGGTATCGGCTTTTAAATATGGATTTCTTTCTCCCAAATCCATCAAACCAACCACATCTCTTGTTTCGGTAGTTACACCATTTCTATTGGTAACCCATACCTGCATTTTTAAAATCTGTATCTGGCTGTTAATGGCTGGTGCGTTGGCCATTATTCTGTTATAATTATCTCTAAAATATTGCGCTACCAAAAAGTGACGGTTTTCTTCGTACTCATCTGCCTTTATTTCAAAAGTTTGTGAGGCAGAACCGCCTTGTAGGTTTACATTTTGGCGTTGAGATTTTTGGCTTGCAAGGATAGTGGTTACATATAATTTACCAAATTGTAATTGTGTTTTTATACCAAATAATTGTTGAGCACCCGGTATCAACGTTCCTTTGGAGGCAAAGCTTACAGAACCTGCTTCAAATCTTTTTATAATATCGTCATCATTGCCTGTGTAATCTAATTTTAACTGGTTATCTAAATTAAAATTGGCAAGGGTGTTATAATTTATAGGAAACTTAAGCTTATCGCCAATGCTTGCGTTTACGTTTAATTGAGCATTCAAATTAAAATCTAATCCGCCATTTACCCTTGCACGTTCCGGTAGTGTTGGGTTATCTATTTTTTGCCCCTGGTAGCCCGCTATAATATCTACATTTCCTTGTGGCGTAATTTCTATTTTACCATTTCCAAATAACCTATTGAACAAATTTTCTGATAATGACAATTTTGGTTTTACCAATTTTCCTCTATTGAGTAAATTGGTTGTATTGGCTCTTTTTTGAAAATAAGCAATTTCAGATTTGCGGTTTTGTATGGCCCAGTATTCATCAAAAGTATAAGTGGTAGGTGTACGGTAATATTTGTTACCAATTTTTTCATACACGGCATACGTGCGTGTAAAGGCATTATATACTACAGAATCTTTTACGTTGGAGGGGTTAGGTAAATAATATGTTCCTCTATTACCAGAAGAAACAGCATCGCCTCTACTGTCTTTTATTGGATAACGTAAAGCAGGAGGGGGTGTATCTCTTACATTCTGAGATGCTTCAAATAATGTTGTAGTTGAATTACCTGTGATTGGATTTGCAAACAACATCGGTACAGCAGCGCACATTACTAAAGTAAGAAGTAATTTTCTGAAAAGCAGCATTTAAATAATAAGTTAATGTAAATCTAGATTCAAATGGCTTTAAGGGCTTTTTTTATCAGGTCTTCTAATTTAGTGATTTCAGGCTCAGCAGTTAGTATTTTCTTAACCGATAGCTCTGCTTGTTTTTGAACTAGGCCAAGCGCTACTAATGCATTTACTGCATCTTTTTCCATGCTATTGACACCTTTACTCCAGGTTTGGCTGCTCGAACTTGTTTTATTTCCTATTTTATCTTTCAGCTCCAACACTAATCTTTCCGCAGTTTTTTTTCCAATTCCTTTTACGCTCTCAATCAGTCTTAAATTGCCGGTTATAATGGCATTTTCAACTTCCTCAGGCCTCAATGAAGACAGCATCATACGAGCAGTAGCTGCACCTACACCAGAAACACTTATTAACATTACAAACATTTCCTTCTCCTCTTTTTCGAAAAATCCATAAAGTGTATGTGCGTCTTCCTTTATTTGAAGATAAGTAAATAATTTACCTTCTGTAAACGTTTCAATGGCTGCGAAAGTATTTAATGTAATGTTAACTTCATAACCCACGCCATTTACATCTACATACACCTGCGATGCGCTTTTTAAACTGAATTCCCCTCTTAAGTATGCATACATATTTACAATTCTTTCAGTTGACGAAAATAAAGCTTTTTTCTAAAACTTTAGTTAAAATTACCTAATGAATATTTTATGATATTGTTATTTATTTTAATCTGAGCGTCCCATTAAACATTGCGAAATTGCAAAAAATGCACTTCCCGTCATTTGATTTATATTTGATGCCTACTATAACCCAATCATTAAAAAAAATTTTAGAGGAATGGAAAAAATAACTGCAGCTATTACATGTGTAGGAGGCTATGTGCCGGATTATAAACTTACCAACGAGATACTAGCTACAATGGTTGATACAAATGATGAATGGATAAAAAGCCGTACAGGAGTAAGTGAGCGGAGAATTTTGAAAGGAGAGGGGCTTGCTTCCAGCGATATGGGGGTTAAAGCTGTAATAGATATTTTAGAAAAGAAAGGTATTTCGCCAGATGAAATTGATTGTGTTATTTGTGCTACAGTTACCCCGGATATGCTTTTTCCATCTACAGCAAATATTATATGTGATAAAGCAGGCATAAAAAATGCTTTTAGTTATGATATAAGTGCTGCATGTTCTGGGTTTTTGTTTGCTTTAACTACCGGAACCGCTTTTATTGAAAGTGGGAGGTACAAAAATATTATTGTATTAGGTACAGATAAAATGAGCAGCATTGTTGACTATACCGATCGTACTACATGCATACTTTTTGGAGATGGTGCCGGTGCAGTTTTGTTACAACCTTCAGTAGATGAAAATGGGATAAAAGACAGTTTATTAAAAACCGATGGTAGTGGAAAACCTTTTTTGCACATGAAAGCAGGAGGTTCTTTAAAACCATGTACTATAGAAACAGTAATGGCAAAAGAACATTATATCTATCAGGAAGGGCAATCTGTTTTTAAGTTTGCCGTTAAAGGAATGGCAGATGTGAGTTATGAATTAATGCAGAGAAATAATTTAACAGGAGAAGATATAGCATGGCTTGTGCCACACCAGGCAAACCTTAGAATAATAGATGCTACTGCCAACAGAATGGGATTGCCAAAAGAAAAAGTAATGATAAACATTGAAAAATATGGCAATACAACTGCTGCAACTATTCCATTGTGTTTATGGGATTGGGAAAGCAAATTAAAGAAAGGTGATAATTTAATTTTGGCTGCATTTGGTGGAGGTTTTACTTGGGGCGCTACTTGGGTTAAGTGGGCGTATAGCCCCCTCAATCAACCGAAGGGCGAAGTTGGTCTCTAATAATTGGAAGTTATTTTATGTTATGAAGGTCTTAAATAAGCAAAATAAAAAATTGTCAGATTGAATATTCATTAAATTATTAGATAGTAGCTCCTCTCCCTAGGAAAAGGTACATGCTGCGACTTTATTGCCCTCCACCGCAGGGCGGGTGGATTTTTACTGACTTTTTTCGGGTTCGTCAAAGATTTCTGATATTTTTAAAAATAATAATAACAACAATCTATTAATTCCAACAAAAAATGAAACCATTTATTACCGCTATTGCATGTATTTTATTTTCAATAAATGTAAATGCACAAAGTCGTTATATAATTAAGTTAAGGGACAAAGGCACCAATCCTTTTTCTATAGCTAATCCTTCACAATACCTTAGTACACGGGCTTTACAGCGCAGGGCCAGGTATAATATTTTAATAGACAGTCTGGACCTTCCGGTTACGCCAAGGTATATTGACAGCATCAGACTTGCAGGGGGAGTTACCGTTTTAAATTCATCTAAATGGCTTAACCAGGTTACCATTAGAACGACAGATGCGGTAGCCCTGGCTAAAATCAACACATTCCCATTTGTGGTAAGTACTGTGGCGGTAGCATCTCGTACTAATGAACTGGAAGTACCGGTAAACAAAATGCTTGATACGGCGGGGACAGAGTCATTTTTTACAAGCAACAGTACATCTTCTACTGAAAGTGTTACTGGAAATATATATAATTATGGTGCATCTCGTGGGCAAGTACATCTACATCAAGGAGAATTTTTACACAACCATAATTTCAAAGGAGAAGGAATGCAAATAGCTGTGCTGGATGCCGGTTATTTTCGTTATCTAACATTGCCAACGTTTGACAGTGTAAGAGCAAACAATCAAATTATAAATGTGTGGGATTTTGTAGAGAATAATGCAAGTGTAGATGAAGATTATTTTCATGGAATGACTTGTCTCAGTACTATGGCAGCCAATATACCTGGTGTTTTTATAGGCACGGCTCCTAAAGCCAGTTTTTGTTTGTTTAGAACGGAAGATGTGGCAAGTGAAACGAGAATTGAGGAGCATTACCTTGCTGCAGGTTACGAAAGAGCAGACAGTATCGGAGTTGATATCTGCTCTGTTTCATTGGGATATTTTACATTTGATTTTGCATCGCAAAATTATACTTATGCAAATATGAATGGCAATACTACCATGAGTGCAATAGCGTCTGACATTGCAGCAAAAAAGGGTATGTTGCCGATTATAGCGGCAGGAAACGAAGGGGCTAGTGCATGGCGTTATATTATAACACCAGCTGATGCAGATAGCGTAATGACAGTAGGTGCAGTAGATACTTTAGGCAATGTAGCTCCTTTTAGCAGTTATGGCCCAACAAGTAATGGAAGGGTAAAACCCAATATTGCCGCCACCGGTTTAAGAGCAGTTGTAGCAAATACAAATACAGGATTGCCCACTTTTGGCAATGGTACATCTTACGCCACACCAAATATTGCGGGGCTTACAACATGTTTATGGCAGGCTTTCCCGGAACATAATAATATGGCAGTATTAGATGCCATGCAACGATCTGCATCAAAGTTTACAAATCCTGATGATCGTGTGGGCTATGGTATTCCAAATATGAAAAAAGCTTTTTCTATATTGTTGAGAAAATCTTATACGCAACAATCTTCAGTTGCAGCTTGCATTGCAACAGTTCAGCTAAATGTAAAAAACGATCATACCATGAATGTAGTTGTGGAACGAAAGCAATCTAATCAAGTAGCATACACCCTACTTAAAACCATAGCGGGCACAGGAAATTTTACGAATAAGAATATAAGTTTTACAGATGACCTTGCAAGTACGAGTGGTGGTAATGTCAGTTACAGAATACGATTGGATATTGCAACTGATACAAGTTTTTATTTAGATTCATTAACTGTAAATGCCCCTCAAAGCTGTACTGCTACTGAAAATAAAATACAGCTAAACCCTAACCCTGTAATTGATGTTGCAAATATTATAATCAGCAGAACAGCCCCTACAAAAATAAATATTGCTTTATTAAATGCCGCAGGAAGAAAAGTATATGAAACAAGTTACCAGCAGCCTGCAGGTAGCACCGTAAAACAAATAAATATGAAACAAATGGCAGCGGGCATATATTTTATTTCTGTATTTGCAGATGATAAAAAAATAAGTACTCAAAGAATTTTTAAGAGAAATAATTAAAAAATATAATACAGCTACAAACCTAGTATGGCCTGTATTCCGTAACCTTTTAAGTATTCCATTTGTAAAACCTGCAAATGGAATTTTTGTTGTAAGTATTTTACAACTTTTTTATTTTATTTTTTAAAAACAAAAAATCATCTTTGTCCATTTCGTAAAACCAGCCGATAAATACTTTATGATTGTTTTTAAGTGTGCCACAAAATCCAAGGCGAAATTTTATTAAATAATAATTTCTAGCTTGGTAGTATCTACATTATTTACTGTGAAAGGATAATTAAAATATTCAAAATTTTGACCATCATTTTCCGTTCCCCTCACATCTAATAATTTCAATTGGAATATTTGTCAGTAATTCATTGGTCAATTTATTTCTTACTTCTCTTTTTTTAGAATTAACTAAAGGGTTATCTTTTTTGCATGTAAAAAGTATCAAACAAATAAAATTTAATAAATATCATAGTTTCACAAAATATTTTTTTTAAGTAAAATATTTTACTGGATTTAGACATGGATTACGTTTTAATATCTTGACATAAGTCAAGAAAAAAATCTGTAGTTATCATTTTGTTCGATCTCAAATAATTAAAATGAAAGATACCATCCCTTTTAAATTAAATATGTAAATTTAAGAATGATAAAAAAACTAACTGCTCTATTATTTATCAGCTTTGCATTTATGCTATTTTCTTCCTGCAAAAAAACTGATACAGTTGCTCCTCCTACCACTCCCCCACCGGTAAATTTATGTGCAGGCGTAACTATAATACCTGTAGCCGCCGTTACACACAGCATTACAGGGCAATCTGTTGGTACTATTACAGTAAGTTCTCCCGTTGGTTCGGGTTTTTTATACAGTATAAATGGAACAACTTTTCAAGGTTCTGTAAACTTTTTTAATCTTGCCTCGGGCAATTACACTGTTACTGCAAAAAATGCCAATGGCTGCACGGGCACAGCGGCGGTAACCCTAAATGGCTACGGACCAAAATTTTTTAATGTAAGAACTATTGTAAATGGCTATTGCGGCTCCTGCCATTTAAATGGAAATAATATTGGCGGAAGAAACTTTGATGCTGATGCTTCTGTAGTTGCATCGTGGGATAGAATAAAAGTGAGATCCGTGGATGGGCTACCGAGTTTTATGCCACAGGGCGGGCAATTAACTGCATTGGATAAACAAAAAATTGTTGATTGGGTAAATGCCGGTCACCGGATTACTGATTAATTTCAACAAGAAATAAAATGCAAAAAACACCGTTATTATTTTAAATAACGGTGCCAATTTATTTTAAAAACATTTCTTCTACCTCACTTTCATCATAGCCCTTACTTGTTGTGTGGCGCCGTTTTGCAGCCTCGCATAATAAATACCGCTAGCTAAATGCGATGCGTTAAAAGTAATTATCTGTTTAACTCTTACGCCTACCGGGAAATCTTTCTCCAGCAAATTTGCAATTAACCTGCCCGTGCTATCCATAATCTGTATTAATGTATGCCCGCCTTCTGTAGTAAATTCAATAGTTGTATTATTTGTAAATGGATTAGGGAAATTGGTAATTAAACTGCTGCCAGAGGTGTTTGGCGATGCATTGGTGCAACTCCCATTTTTAATGAGCGGCAATTCCTGCAGGGTATTATTAATATTTTGTGGAAACAAATTTTTAACCGTAGCTTTTGGTATGCAAAACCACTTTTCCAGCAGTGTTGAATAGATACTTCTAAAATCGTACTGCATGGGTACATTGTCGTTAAAAGTTGCTACCGGTAAAATAGTGGGGTTATCGCCCAAAACGCCACCCTGCACCGGCTTTCCAAAAAGAAACATAGGTGCAGCAGCGCCATGGTCTGTACCTACACTGCTGTTACTTTTTATGCGACGCCCAAATTCACTAAAGGTCATTCCTACAACCCTGTCTTCTATTCCTAAATATTTTAAATCGTCTTGAAAAGCTTTTATGGCATCACTTACTCTCCCCAGCAAAAGGGCATGGCTGCCAACTGTTGTATCTGCCACAGTTGTTTGCAAACTGTGGGTATCAAATCCACCAAAACTAACCATGTAAATTCTTGTTTGTAAACCACCCTTTACAAGCCTGGCTACAATTTTTAACTGATCAGCAAGGCTGTTATTTGCCGGGTATGGATTTTGCACGGTAACTTTTGCAGCAGCAGCCGTAATAGAACCTGCATATAATTGTGTTTGCTTTGCCACATTGCGCACATAACTTAATTCTTTACCGGCTTTTGTAGCAGGCACTGGGTCGCTTGTGCCGTTTATTAACTGATAAAAAGAGGTGGCACTTGTAATACTCATTGCCATGTTTACTGTAGGCCCTTGTGAGGTGAGTGTTGAGGTAGAACCTATCTGGATAGCAAGTGGATCTTTTGCATTTGCATTAGGATACCCGTTAGGAAAATTAGGATATTCATAATTTAAATAACGGCCTGCCCAACCTGTGTAAACTTCCTGAACGCTATTGCTGGCGCTCATCCATATATCTGTTGATCTAAAGTGAGAAAAATTTGGCTGAGGGTAACCAACTGCCTGAATAACTTTTAACTTGGTTTCGTTGTACATGGTTTGCAAGCCCGTCATGCTTGGGTGCAAACCGGTATTTGCATAACCACTTAAGGGTAAAATTCTATTTTCGGGAATAGCGATATTTATACGTGCCGCATTGTATAAGTTGTAGGTATTAATGGGTATAACCATATTTAATCCATCATTACCGCCAGACAGTTGAATGATAACCAGTACATGATCGGTATCAGTACCCGTACCCATCAATGCTTTTACCAGTGGCGAATCTTCCGTAAATGCTTTTACAGAATAACCACTTAAAATTGCAGGCAAGGTTACCGCCATTGATTTACCTAAAAATTCTCTCCTTTTCATGTTGATATTTTTATTACCAAATTAATTAAGTGATGCGCCTTTGTTCTTTAAAACTTCTGCGCAATAAACAGAAAGTGATATATTAATTTTAACTCAACTGATACTCGCTTAAATTCATCAGATACCTAAACAAATCTTTTAATCTGGTATTGATGATGGTGAAGTTTGCAGTGCTTGGGTTTGCTATATATGCAGCCCATGCATTGGTCCAATAATAATCGTATTGCTGGTTGCTAAGTAATATTTGTGTTTTGGTTTGTTGCTTTA
>Ga0105047_10010465_pt1 | contig 15155 bp, 14 predicted proteins | sample MAT04_FD_78384 | JGI IMG/M metagenome (GOLD analysis project Ga0105047, IMG submission 78384) | Freshwater microbial communities from Lake Fryxell liftoff mats and glacier meltwater in Antarctica - MAT-04 (megahit assembly) | ecosystem: Environmental > Aquatic > Freshwater > Ice > Liftoff... | reverse complement strand
CGTTTTTCATTAACATATGAAGTTCATTTCAATTTTCATTCACCTAAGGAAAGCTTCACGTATTTTAAAGAATAAAATCAATTTATGGCACGAAATTTGAACAACTGACATTTTATACAAATCACTTTGGAAATTTCTCAATTTTCACTCTAATCATCAATTAAATCATTACAAACCAAAAACAAATTAAAATGAAAAGATTAAGTCTTCTATTTGCAATTCTTTTAATGGCTTCGGTTCCTTTTTTAACTTCATGCGGAACAGATGAAGAAACTACCGACGTAAAACCTACCATCAATTTCGTAGGTGGAGCTGGATTTACCGCTGCTGATGTTACTCTTGAAGCTGGTGAAAATTTTAAAGTTGGTATCAATGCTTTTTCGAATACCAGCAGCAAGGCAAAGCTGACCAAATTTAAAGTGGTAAGGACATTTGACAATGTACCTTTTACAGCTCTTGATTCTACATTAAGTTCAACCGATGTATTTAACATCAATATTGAAGCATTGGCTTATCCGGAGGCAGGTTCAGAGCGCTGGACATTTACAATAACTGATAAAGATGGCCAATCATCAGAAGTATCATTCAATATTACTACTACAGCTGTCATCGGCGGACCAATAGTTTCCTACAACCAGAAAATTCTTGGTTCTTATGACAATTTATTATACGGCAGTTCGTTTGCTTCATCTGATGGAATTGTTTATACCCTTACCGAAGCCAAAGCTAATGCAGCAAAAATTGACTGGATGTATTATTATGGCGGAGCAACCAATCTTGCTACACTTGTAGCACCAATAGATGCAACTGCAAGTTCAGTTTTTTCAGGGGTCAACGGTCCGGCTAGCTGGAGCGTACGGAACGACACTAAATTAGGTATTGTTACCTTACCTACCGGTGTTACCTGGGATAATATTACAACAGATACTGAAATAATTACTTTAGCAACTGGCTTGTCAGCTACAAAAGCAAACATGCTTGCAGTTGGTAATATTGTTGCTTTCAAAACAGTCACAGGTAAAATGGGACTAATTAAAATTGAAGCAATTACAGGAACAACAGCAGGCAGTATAACTTATTCTGTGAAAGTTCAGCAATAATAATCCGAACTCAACTCTACCATCAGATAAGAGATGCCACACGGCATCTCTTATTTTTTTATTTTTGCGGGCTCTAACAGTTAATCCGTCTACCTTTTTTTTTGACAGAGATTCACTGTTCTTATCATTAAAGCTCTTAGTCTTCCAACTTAATATATGCTTACATCTTTACGGAAATTACGTTTTTCAGGTAGCCCGCAGTCAGTTTTGCTGCTCCGCCTGCTGCTTGTTCTGGTAATAATGGTATTTTCGAGGCTATCACTTTACTTTTTACATCCATCACTGTTCCCAGGCATTACAACATCTAAACTGCTTTACTATACTTTTGTCGGGCTGCGTTTCGACATCGTTGCAGTGCTGTACGCAAATATCCTTTATATTTTATTGCTTGTTTTACCTTTCAGGTTCAGGCGGAAAAGAGCATTCAGCATCGTATCAGATACAATTTTCTATATTTCGAATATTATTTTAACGATTCCGAATTTCGCCGATTCAGCTTATTTCCCTTTCTCGCTGAAACGAATGACGATAGATATTTTTAAATACATAAGCACCGGTGACGATACTGCCAGTATGATGCCCCAGTTTATTCGCGACTTCTGGTATATATTTGCACTCTGGGTTACAGCGATTTTGCTGCTTATTTTCATTGCACGACGAATAAAAATTACAAACAGGTACGTCATGCAAAAGCAACCGCAGTATTACCTTGTCCAGACTTTTTCAATGATATTTTTCCTGGCATTAACCTTAATTGGAGTTCGTGGCGGAATACAGCTGAAGCCTATCGGAATATTAAGCGCAGCGCAATATGCACGTTCCGAAGAAACGGCGATTGTTTTGAACTCAGCCTTCACGCTGATGCGTTCATCCGACCAGCGTGGAATTCAAAAGCTTAGCTTTTACACGGACGAAACTGAAATGACCGACATTTTTAATGTGCAGAAAAACTATGCTACTTCTGACAGCCTTGGAAATGTTATCCCGATGCAGAAAAAAAATGTATTCGTAATTATTCTTGAAAGCTTTTCGGCTGAACATATTGGGGCACTCACACACCAGTTAGGAAATAAAAACACTGATTTCACACCTTTCCTCGACAGCCTGGCTACTAAAAGTCTTGTTTTCGAAGGATTTGCCAACGGCAAACGCAGCATCGAAGGCATTCCCGCTATCCTGGCTTCGATGCCAACCTGGATGACAGAAGATTTTATCACATCACACGATACGTCCAATACATTCAACAGCCTGGCAAGTGTTCTAAGAGCAGAAGGATACAATACATCTTTTTTCCATGGTGGAAAGAACGGAACGATGGGTTTTAATGCATTCAGCAAATCGGCAGGATTCGAATTCTATTATGGAAAAAATGAATATCCGAACCAAGCTGATTTCGACGGAAGCTGGGGAATATCGGATGAACCATACCTGCAATACATTGCAAAAACATTAAACAATACATCTGAGCCTTTCCTCGGAACGGTTTTTACGCTTTCATCGCATCATCCTTACAAAGTTCCCGAAAAGTACAAAAATAAATTCCGGAAAGGACCGCTCGAAATACAGGAAACCATTATGTATGCTGATTTTGCATTGCAGAAATTCTTTGCAACCGCATCCACCATGCCCTGGTTCAAGAATACGATTTTTGTAATTACAGCCGATCATACATCCGAGGCTTACCAGCCTTTTTATAAAAACAGGGTTGGGCAATATGCGGTGCCTGTTATTTTTTATCTCCCGGATGGTGATACTGCCGGGCATCAGAACAGGATTGCCCAGCAAACCGACATAATGCCTACTGTTCTTGATATGTTACATTATCCAAAGCCGTTTATTGCTTTTGGAAGTTCTGTTTTACGAACCGAAGAACCCCGGTTCAGCATCAATTACCTGAATGGAAATTATCAGCTGATTCAAAACGGATATGCCTGGCAAACCGATCTTAACGTATCGTCAGCATTATACAATTTTGAAAAAGACAGCCTGCTTACCAGGAATCTGGCTGAAACTCAGAAAGATATTGCAACTGAAATGGACAAACTACTAAAGTCTGTAATTCAGCAATATAACAACCGTATGATTGAAAATAAGCTTTCGGTAAAATAAAATTTATGACAGAAGTTAAGAAGAAGCTGGTTTTTATCGTCAATCCGAAAGCAGGAATCACTCCTAAGAGCAAAGTAGTAATTGAATTGCTGGCAGGTAACATTATTCCCTCGTCACGGTTTGTGCCTGAAGTTATTTTTACCGAAAGGGCAGGTCATGCAACCGAAATTGCAAAAACTGCTCTTGAAAAAGGAATTGATATAATAGTTGCTTCAGGTGGCGACGGAACTGTTAACGAAGTTGCCTGTGCACTTGTTGATACAGATATTCCGATGGGAATTCTCCCGGCAGGATCAGGCAATGGACTGGCACGGTGCCTGGGAATTTCGATGAATTATGCGCTGGCTTTGCGTACAATAATCCGTGGCAATACAAAACTGATGGATGTGGCAACGGTTAACGAAAAGCTTTTCACCAGCATTGCCGGGATTGGTTTCGATGCCTTTGTCGCTCAAAAATTTGCTGAATCAAGCATCAGGGGCATGATTTCGTATATGCAGATCATACTGAAAGAATTCAGTGCTTACAAACCACTGACCTATTCAATTACTATTGATGGTACGGAAATCGAAAAACATGCGCTGATGGTTACAGTTGCAAACAGCGACCAGTTCGGATTTAACACACGTATTGCGCCGCAGGCTAAGGTTGACGATGGGTTTCTCGATATTTGCGTCATACGGAAAATGCCTGCAGCCCAACTCCTTAGTGTTGGTTATCATACTATGCGGGGAACACTTGAAAAAACAGGTTATATTGAATATTTCAAAGGGAAAGAAATCACTATTAACAATGTTCACGATCCTTTAATGAATATTGACGGAGAACCTGTAACTGTAAAATCCCCGATTTCGATAAGCATCAAACCTTTATCTTTACGTGTCATAGTACCATGATGAAAATTTTCAGGCAGAATCGCAAGTTGTTTACGAACAGGTGTAAATCCAACTAAAAAAATCCTCTGTAATTCATCCAAAGCGCGCCCTAATCCCAAACCCCCAAATCCTAAACCCTTACAAAAAACATGTCGAAAAAAGATAAACCCACCGGAATTGTTTACTCAACAAACCCGGATTATAGTTACCAGTTTCAAAACAGTTCCGAGCCTGCGACCTTGCCTCCGCAGCAGCAAAACCTGCGCGTGATGCTCGACCGGAAGCAACGGGGAGGAAAACAGGTAACACTTATCACCGGATTTATCGGCGCACAAAGTGATCTTGAGTACCTTGGCCGCATGCTTAAAAGTAAATGTGGTGTAGGTGGCTCGGCCAAAGAAAATGAAATTCTTGTACAGGGCGATTTCAGGACAAAAGTTCTTGAACTACTCACCAAGGCTGGATATAAAGCTAAACTGGCCGGTGGCTGAGAATTGATTACCCTGAAAAACTTTAAAATTAATTGTAAAAACACAAGTCAATGATAGAATCACTGATCAGATCAATAGAAATGTGGCTGAACAAAATTGGCTTTACTCCTGAAGCTTCATTAAAAATAGCGGGCATTTCCGACTTTATAATTGTGCTGCTCCTCGGAGTAATAATATATTATATTTCAAAACTCATTATAGTCCGCGTTATTAAACGGATTGCCCTGCGAACGGTCAGCACCTGGGACGATGCGCTTCTCGAACACAAAGTATTTCAGCGAATGGCTTTCCTGGTGCCAGGCATTATGGTTTACCAGTCAATACCCGTAACCCTCGACGAATTTGCCGGATTTATCCCTGTAGCACTCAAGCTGACCAACCTTTACATTATCGTGATCTTTCTGTTGATCATAAACTCCTTTCTGAATTCAGTTTACACCATGTTTCAGAAGAGTGAATTTGCATTGTATCACCCTATTAAAGGATATATCCAGATTGGAAAAATAATTGTTGGTATTATCGTTTTTCTCCTGATTATTTCTCTTCTGTTCAACCAGTCGCCACTTTATATGTTAACAGGCCTAGGTGCTTTTTCGGCTGTACTTTTATTGATATTTAAAGATCCTATTCTTGGTTTTGTAGGCGGAATACAACTTTCGGCCAATGATATGGTGCGCCAGGGCGACTGGATCAGCATGCCAAAATTCGGTGCTGACGGTACGGTACTGGAGATTTCGCTTACAACTGTAAAAGTTCAGAATTTCGATAATACCATTTCGACCTTGCCAACGTATTCGCTTGTATCAGAGTCGTTTCAGAATTATCGCGGTATGAAGGAATCAGGAGTGAGGCGCATGAAACGTTCGATCAGTATTGATATGTCGAGCGTAAAATTCTGTACCCAGGAAATGTTGGATAGATTCAGAAAAATAAACATTCTTCAGGAATACATCGACCGCACCGAAGCCGAACTTGAGAACTACAACAAGGAAAACAAGGTCGATAATTCGGTTTTTATTAATGGCCGCCGTCAAACCAATATAGGTGTTTTCAGAGCATATCTCGAAGAATATCTGGCTCATCACCCGTTGGTTGACAACACCAGCGACTTACTGGTACGCCAGTTACAACCAAATTCATCCGGCATTCCGATAGAGATATATGCCTTCACACTCGAAACCGCATTTATCCGCTACGAAAAAGTTCAGTCCGATATTTTTGACCATATTCTAGCCATTATACCTCAATTTGAATTACGGGTCTTCCAAAGTCCTTCGGGTGAGGATTTGCGGCAAAGCAATACGGTTTAATGATATTCCGGCTTAACCGGAATTTAGACTTAAACAGGTTTAAACCTGCTTTTCAGATATTCGTACCAGGATACATTCATCAATAGCATCAGCAGTCCGTAAACCATATCTTCAACGGGAATGGTTCCCAGGCGTATGCCAAGGTTTTGGGTATTGTCGTAAAAAACAACTTCTTCGGGGATAAATGACCCTGTAAGCAGGCCATTCACAATAAAAAACGGGATTAGTGTAACCAGGTACATCAGGTAAAATCGCCCCATATAAGCTGCCCGAATCACAAAACGATGAAAAAGAAGGAACCCTCCTGTCGAAACGAAAGTTACAGATGTATAAAGGCGATCCGTATTTATAAGTCCAACAATTAGCAAAAAAACAGCAAGCACAAGTGTAATCCGGTCAGCATATTTACCAAAGTAATCTTTCTTTCCCAGGTAATTCAGCGAATGGTAAGTAAAAAGGCAGGCATACGGAATTGCAATGAAGAACATCCACTCTTCAACAGGCAGATTTCCAATATAATATCCCAATAAATACTTTGGATTAAACCCCCAGACTGCCAGATCAGTTTTAAGCATATCCCATGGGATAAACACAAGCATTGTCAGCAACATGGCAGGAAAAAGGAATCGCCACTGATTCTGAAATTTCAGGCGTTTGTCGAAGCCGGCAATAAAAGGAATGCTTATTGCCCCCAGATTAATAAAAACATATAACCAATTTTCCATTTATAAAAGAGGATCAGCTGTTAATTTAGTGGGTACAATTCAAATTGCCGGAAGTCAGAAGCTATAAGACAGACGTATTCCTGAAAAAACTAAAATCCATTTCAGGTAGTAACTTAATTTCAATTATTATTCCTGATCCTATGTTCCATTGTTATAGTTTAATATCCATTTGGTATCTGCTTCGGTCTTTCAGACTTCGGTCTTCTACCTTTTAAAAACCATTTCAATTAAATTCGTGGTAGAACCATAAAAGACAAAGAAATAGGCTGACTATTTGCTACTCTTATTTTTAGTTTTACTGTATTCTTCCTTGTAATATTTCAACGGAGCGATAAGAAAACCGTAATTATATTGAGCGTGCGGATTATGATGCTGAAGGTGCGCTTTCACAGTGGCCCGCAGATAACGGTTTGAGAAGTTTTTCAGAATTGGTATCCGCTGATGAACATACACATCATGAAACATAAAGTAGGCCGCACCATAAAGCATTATTCCAATGCCAATACTTAAAAGGTAGCTGTTTGGTGTCATTACTCCCAGGTAAATTAACAAAATGCTGGGAACAGCAAATATTACAGCAAACACATCATTCCACTCAATCTTTCGGCCATCGCGTATATGATGATCGCGGTGGGAAAACCACATAAAACCGTGCATTACATATTTATGTGTAAACCAGGCCATGAATTCCATGAAGAAAAAGGCCAGTACAATCAGTAAAAGGCTAAAAAGTGTATCCATTGTATTAAAGGTAATTTGTTATCTGGTTAGTAAAACAATTTTTCAAACAAACAGTTCAGGAAACCGATCCTCAGTTTTTTCCATTATTATCCTGAACCAAACGGTATACTGTTCGGGTATGGATCGCATATCTTCCATCAAATCAGAAGGATTAACCCATTTAAAATCATTGGCTTCCTCAGGATTTATTTCAGGTTCACCATCGAAAGTGCCAAAAAAAACATGATCAAATTCGTGTTCAATAAGGCCATTATCAAAATGCGCTTTGTAAATAAAATCGAATGATTTTTTAAGTGGAACTATAAACCCCATTTCTTCACCAAGGCGACGTGAGGCTGCTTCAAGACTGTCCTCACCGGGCCTCGGATGACTGCAACAACTGTTACTCCACAATCCGGGAGTATGATACTTACTAAAAGCACGCTGCTGCAAAAGAATTTCACCTTTACTATTAAAAATAAGCACTGAAAGAGCCCTGTGCAATTCTCCTTTGAGATGAGCTTTGAGCTTTTCCATTTGTCCTACAGGAGTATCGCCGGTATCGACAAGAATTACATTTTCCATTATTTTGCTTTAAGTTTGAACTTTGTAACAAGCTGGTTTACAGTTGCTTTTTCGAGTGGTTCAAGATCAGCATAAGAAAGCATAAAACCGCAAATTCGTTGATAAAGGTATGCATTTGCATGATTGGCTGGCACACTTTGAAGCGTTTTAATAATTATTGCTTTATCATTTCTGATCTCCGATGTATAACCTAAAAATCCGGGGGCATTAAGCTGTGTTGCAAGTCTTAAAAACCGGATTTCCGCATCCAGTGGTTTTAATCCAACAGCTTTTTCAAGTTCGTCCTTACCACGGTTAAAAAATTCAAGTTTTTTGCGAACACCGCTCACATATCCCGCAGCTGCTGCAGAGGAAGCCCCCCTGTAGGCGAGAAGAACCGGATTTGAATTCAGATCGTCCTTTTCGAGTGATTTATACAGCTTCAGGGCAGCATCTTCAGTTTTGCTGAGCATAAAATACTGATCACGCACTATTTCAATCGTTCCCTGTTGTGCCACAACTTCCGGTGCAATCAGGCTAATCATAAAAAACACACCAAAAATAAACTTAAACATACTTATATCCTGTTGGTTAAATTTCGGAAATAAGCATTCAGCAGCAACACATATTTGCGGTTATTGGTTACCCTGATGCGTTCATGCATCAACTTTTCGGCTTTTACACGTCGTATTTTCAGCAGCAATTCATGAAAATAGACATATGCAACATAAACTCCGAACCTTGCGCCATCAGGCAATTTACGTATCCCGGAAAGTCCATCGGCAAAATCTTTTTCTATGTCTTCTTCAATCTCGGACTTCGTTTTGTCATTCCAGTTATTCATATCAATTCCGGGAAAATAACTGCGTCCAAGACTTTTATAATCGGCTTTCAGGTCGCGTAAAAAATTTATTTTCTGAAAAGCAGAACCCAGCCGCATAGCTGAAGGTTTCAGTTCATTGTATTTCCGGGCACTGCCCTCGCAAAAAACCCGCAGGCACATCAAACCAACCACTTCAGCCGATCCAAGAATATATTGCTCATATTTTTTCTGATCATATTCTACTTTTTCCAGATCCATTTCCATACTCTGTAGAAAAAGATCAATCAGTTCCTTTTCAATCAGGTATTTATTTACAACGTATTGGAAATTATTCAGTATTGGGTTCAGGCTTATTTTTTCTTCTATTGCAGTGTAAGTATCTTCTTTAAAGCGTTGAAGCAATTTCTTTTTATCGAATCCATGGAACGAATCCACAATCTCATCGGCAAAACGCACGAATCCATATATTCCGTAGATCGGATCATGAAAACGCTTGCTAAAAAAACGTATTCCGAGCGAAAACGATGTACTGTACATCACCGTTGTCATTTTGCTCGACTTACGCGATATCATATCAAAAAGTTCCTTCATAGCTGTTTAACAGTAGCTTAACGGTTAAAATCAATTCTACTAATTACTCTTTCCCGATTCTTTCAAAATAAGTTTAGCCGCCATCTCGCCCGAAATAAGTGCAGGTGGCACACCTGGCCCCGGAGCTGTAAGCTGACCAGTATAGAATAAATTACTAACTTTTTTACTCCTCATTTTCGGTTTCAGAAATGCGGTTTGTAACAAAGTGTTAGCCAGTCCGTAAGCGTTGCCCTTAAAAGCATTGTAATCATTTTCGAAATCGGAATGTGCATAACTGCGTTTGAAAACAATATTTTCGCTGATATCCTGTCCGGTGAGATATTTGAACCTGTCAAGAATGATCTGGAAGTACTTTTCACGTGTCTCCTTTGTATCTTCAAGTCCGGGTGCGACAGGAATCAGTACAAATAAATTCTCCATTCCTTCGGGAGCAGTGGTTAAATCCGTTTTGGATGTGCAGCTGAAATACAATGAAGGATTCTCAGGCCAGCCTGGGTTTTCATATATAGCTTCCGAGTGTTTTCCAAGATCCTGGTCGAAAAACAGGGTATGATGTTCAATTCCTTCAAGTTTCTTATCGATGCCCAGGAAAAATATCAGTGATGATGGCGACAATACCCTCGAATCCCAGTATTTCTTCGAATAGGATTTATATTCATCAGGAAGCAAATGTTCTTCAACGTAATGATAATCAGCCGATGCCAGAACGTAAGTAGCTTCAAAACTCTTTCCGGCAGCAATTACAGATGAAATTTTACCACTATTTATCTCAAGTTTTTCGACCGGGCTGTTATAAACAAATTTTACCCCAAGCGAAGTGGCAAGTTGAACCATTCCTTCAACCACATTGTACATTCCGCCAACAGGATACCAGGTTCCCAGTTTGATATCGCCATAGTTCATAAGGCTATACAGAGCAGGTGTATTTTTTGCAGTTCCACCCAGAAACAAAATCGGGAATTCAAGCATCTGCCTGAGGCGCGGACTTTTAAAGTAATGTTTCAGATGTTTATCAAAAGAGCTGAACATATCGAGGCGGAAAACGGATGCAAGCATCTCGGGCTGAACAAATTCGAACATTGATAAACCAGGTTTGTAAACAAATTTGCTCATGGCAATTTTGTATTTGTACTCCGCTTCTACCAGGAATTTTGTGAGTGCTGCTCCTGCACCAGCTTCCTCTTTCTCGAAAATATCAATCACTTCATTAAAAGTCGAAGGCACGTCAACTATCTCATCCTTACCGAAGTAAAAGCGGTACGAAGGATCAAGTCGCTGTAACTCGTAAAAATCAGCAGGAGTTTTACCAAAAAGTGCAAAGAATTTCTCAAAAACATCAGGCATCCAGTACCAGCTTGGTCCCATATCGAAGGTAAATCCGTTCTCAGCAAACTTCCGGGCACGACCACCGGGAGTACTGTTTTTTTCAATTACAGTAACCTCGAAACCATCCTGAGCCAGAACAGAGGCTGCCGCAAGCCCCGAAAATCCCGCTCCAATTATAATAACCTTACTTTTTATCATAGTTCGTTTAAAGCTTATTTAATAACGCAAATGAAGCTGTTTTGTTTAATAAAACCATTAAATATATTAAACAATATCCGTTTTTAACTTCTTTTAACGAATACCTTTAAATACAAATATAGTATATATCTTTGCTGCCGCAATTTCATTAATTTTACGATTGATATAATATTGATCGGGAAATCAATAAAAAAACTGACAAAAGTTTTTTATTTGAACTAAAAGTAGTAATTTTGCAGCCCGAAAAATGAAAAGATAAGCAATTAAACGTTACACAGATATGTATTTGACGCCTGAGATTAAAAAGGATTTATTTAAAGATAACGGTCAATCTGATGCAGATACCGGATCAGCTGAAGGCCAGATAGCGCTTTTCACTTTCCGCATCAAACATCTTACCGAGCACCTGAAAGAAAACAAAAAAGACCTTGCAACCCAGCGTTCGCTGGTTCGTTTGGTAGGTAAACGCCGTAAGATGCTTGATTATCTGAAAAAGAAAGAAATTGAGCGCTATCGCGCTATTATTGCAAAGCTTGGGCTTCGTAAATAATACTAAAACGATATATTATAAAGAAAGGCAATCTTCAAGTTGCCTTTTTTTGTATTGATACGAACTTGGTTCAAACGAAAAAATTACACACTTCAAGTATAACTACCAGGTTCCAAATTCCAGATCCCAAAGAAATTAAGGAAGAATAATTGATTGTAGTGAAAATAGATGACTTGAAATTTTTAGTCTTGGAACTTGGAATTTGAATCCTGGAATTTTTATACTGAATGCTGAATAGAAATATTCAGAAATAACACTAAAACAAAATCAGGTTGATCCGTGGTGCTCAATTCAACCTTTATAAAAAGAAAACGAAAGCACTAATTGTTACATAAAAAGAAAAAAAGAGGTAAATTATGGAAGGAATTGTTAAAACCTTCGACATTGGCGACGGACGCATGATTTCGATCGAAACAGGAAAACTCGCCAAACAAGCTGATGGAGCTTGTGTTGTAAAAATGGGAAACACCATGATTCTTGCTACTGTAGTAGCAATGAAAGAAGCCAAGGAAAATGTGGATTTCATGCCACTTTCTGTTGAGTATCGTGAAAAATATGCTGCCTCAGGCAGGTTTCCGGGCGGATTTTTCAAAAGAGAAGCTCGCCCGACTGATAATGAGATTTTAATTTCCAGGTTGATCGACCGGGCGTTACGCCCCTTGTTCCCTGACAATTATCACGCAGAAGTACAGGTAATTGTTACCCTGATTTCGTCAGATGATGATATTCTGCCCGATGCACTTGCTTGTCTTGCTGCTTCAAGTGCTCTTGCTGTATCGGATATTCCTTTCAACGGACCAGTTAGCGAAGTTCGTATAGCGCGCATCAATGGCGAATATGTCGTTAATCCGGCATACAGTATTATTGAAACAGCTGATATTGACATCCTCGTAGCTGCCACGGCCGACAACATTATGATGGTTGAAGGCGAAATGAAAGAAGTTTCGGAGCAATCAATGGTCGACGCTATTGTTTTTGCCCACAAACATATTAAACTGGCCTGCAAAGCCCAGGTTGAGCTTGCTGCACTGGTTGAAAAGTCAAAAACCAAACGCGAATATTGCCACGAAAAAAATGATGAAGATCTGAAAGCTGCTATCGCTGCATTCTGTTACGACAAAATTTATACAGTTGCGATGTCGGGTTCAGGTAAGAAAGAACGTTCCGAAGCCTTTGCTGCCATAAAACAGGAATATATCGCGACACTCGAAGCAGATTATGCTTCCGAAAATGCTCCTCTCATCAGCCGTTACTACCACGACGTAGAGAAAAAAGCCATGCGCGCTATGATACTTAACGACAAACGCAGGCTCGACGGACGAAAACTCGACGAGATCAGAGCTATATGGAGTGAAGTAGATTATTTGCCCACAGCGCATGGTTCCGCAATTTTTACCCGTGGCGAAACTCAGTCACTTACAACAGTTACATTAGGCTCGAAACTGGATACACAGAGTATTGATGGCGTTGTAATTCAGGGTGAGCAGGATTTCCTGCTACATTATAATTTCCCGCCTTTCTCGACAGGCGAAGTTAAACGTATCATGGGTGTCGGCCGACGCGAAATCGGCCATGGAAATCTTGCTTTACGTGCTCTTAAGCCGATGATGCCTGGTAAAGACCTGAATCCTTACACCGTCAGAATTGTAAGCGATATCCTTGAGTCGAACGGATCATCATCTATGGCTACGGTTTGTGCCGGAACACTTGCTCTGCTGGATGCTGGTGTTAAACTGAAGAAACCTGTTGCCGGGATCGCGATGGGATTAATTACTGAAGGAGAAAAATATTCGGTATTGAGTGATATACTCGGAGATGAGGATCACCTTGGGGATATGGACTTTAAAGTTACCGGCACGCGCGATGGAATTACCGCCTGCCAGATGGATATAAAAGTTGACGGGCTTTCAGCCGAAATCATGGCAAAAGCCATGGAACAGGCACGACTGGGCCGTTTGCATATTCTTGGCGAAATGGCCAAAACCATTACCGAACCGCGCGAAGACTACAAGCCTCATGTGCCACGTATCGTTAAACTGACCATTCCGCGTGAATTTATCGGCGCAGTAATAGGGCCAGGTGGCAAGATCATTCAGGAAATGCAGCGCGAAACCGGTGCAACCATCGTGATTGAAGAAGTGGGTGAATTTGGAGTTATTGATATTGTTTCGAGCAATAAAGCGTCAATTGACGCTGTTAAAGAAAAAATCAAGCGCATTGTTTCAGTTCCTGAAGTTGGAGAAGTTTATAATGGAACCGTTAAAACAATTACCGCTTTCGGTGCCTTTGTTGAGATTCTTCCCGGAAAAGATGGGTTACTTCATATATCCGAAATTGAATGGAGCCGCCTGAAAGATGTGGAAAGCGTTCTGAAAGTCGGAGATAAAATTGATGTTAAATTAATTGAAGTTGATCCCAAAACTGGAAAGTTAAAACTTTCGCGAAAAGTTTTACTTCCCCGTCCGGAAAATACTGAGGGCCCAAAATAAGTTATTGAATCGAAGCACCTTCCCTTAATTTCACGGGGAAGGTGTATTTTTTCATAAATATGAAACCCTTATTCAATAAATTGCGTATTACAGAACGCCAACACAAATTTAAACTATGAGGCAACTCAAAATAACAAAACAAGTAACTAACCGCGAAACCGCTTCGCTGGACAAATACCTGCAGGAAATCGGTAAAGTAGAACTGATTACAGCTGAGGAAGAAGTCCAGCTCGCACAGCGAATCAAGCAAGGCGACCGTGCGGCACTCGAAAAACTCACAAAGGCTAATCTTCGCTTTGTTGTATCTGTTTCAAAACAATACCAAAACCAGGGTCTCAGCTTGCCCGACCTTATCAACGAAGGAAACCTCGGACTAATAAAGGCAGCCCAGCGTTTCGATGAAACCCGTGGATTTAAGTTTATTTCCTACGCAGTTTGGTGGATCCGTCAGTCGATTCTACAGGCTTTGGCTGAACAATCGCGTATTGTGAGGCTTCCGCTAAACAAAATCGGTGCCATCAATAAAATCAACAAAGCGTACGCGAAACTCGAACAGGAATACGAACGCGAACCTAACAGCGATGAGATTGCTACATTGCTCGAAATAAGCGAGAATGAAGTAAAAGAATCAATGCGTAACAGCGGCCGTCATGTATCGATGGATGCTCCTCTCATTCAGGACGAAGACAACACCATGTATGATGTTCTGCGCAGTGATGATGGTCCTACACCAGAAACAGGCCTGCTTTACGAATCACTCCGTAAGGAAATTGACCGTGCTATTTCTACTTTGACGCCTCGCGAAGCTGATGTTATCAAACTATATTTCGGACTCAACGGCAGTCATCCTTACACACTGGAAGAAATCGGCGAAAAATTCGATCTCACCCGCGAGCGTGTTCGACAAATCAAAGAAAAAGCCATCCGCAGGCTCAAACATACTGCAAGAAGTAAAATATTAAAAACCTACCTTGGTTAATAATATAAAATTGAGCGGATTTATGTCCGCTCTTTTTTTTGAATACCTTTTTTCTATAATTTTATTCTTTCATCCATTAGAGATCATCCAAAATCATAATTTATGCCAATCATTGCTCCTTCCTTATTATCGGCCAATTTCCTGCATCTTGGCAACGACATTGAAATGATCAACACCAGCATGGCTGAATGGATTCATATTGATGTTATGGATGGTGTTTTCGTACCAAACATTTCATATGGCATTCCGATTGTAAAAGCTGTTCGGAAAGCAACCTCAAAGCTTCTTGATGTTCACCTGATGAT
>Ga0105047_10010463_pt1 | contig 15159 bp, 9 predicted proteins | sample MAT04_FD_78384 | JGI IMG/M metagenome (GOLD analysis project Ga0105047, IMG submission 78384) | Freshwater microbial communities from Lake Fryxell liftoff mats and glacier meltwater in Antarctica - MAT-04 (megahit assembly) | ecosystem: Environmental > Aquatic > Freshwater > Ice > Liftoff... | reverse complement strand
CAACCATGTGGCGTGGCTGTCGACCCGACACGATACCACCACCGATACACTTCCCAGATTCCTGACCAGGCATCCGAACGGCTATAATGAACCAGCACCTTCGGAATCGGCCACAATACTCGGAACGCACTCCTCTTTGCGCATGACCAAAGTCGACCTCCTACTCCACAACGCCACCCAACTCGTGACCTGTGCCAGCCCAGACGGCCCCAAGCGCGGGTTGGCGTTGGCCGATGTCGGCGTGATTGCCGGCGGCGCCGTCGCGGTGACCAACGGCGTGATTGTCGCCGTCGGCCCCACCGCGGATCTGCGCGCCGCCTATACCGGGGCCACCGAAATTGACGCCACCGGCAAGGTGGTCTGCCCCGGCTTTGTCGATCCCCACACGCACCTGGTCTTTGCCGGCGACCGTGTGACCGAATTCGAATGGAAGCTACACGGCGCCACGTATATGGAGATCTTGCAGGCCGGCGGCGGCATTCTCAGCACCATGCGCGCCACGCGCGCAGCCCCGCTGGCTATGCTGATCGCCCAAACTAAACGCCTGCTATACGAAATAATGGCTTTGGGCACCACCACGGTCGAGATCAAAACCGGCTACGGGCTGGACACCGCCACCGAACTGAAGTTGCTGCACGCCATCGCAGCCGTGGCTGTCGGCCCGTGCGAAATCGTCCCCACCTTCCTCGGCGCGCATGCCGTGCCACCCGAATTTTCCGGCCACGCACAGGAGTACGTCGACCTGGTCTGCCAGGAAATGCTGCCGGCAGCCGTGGCCTGGCACCAGGCGTCACCGCTCGCGGCGCGCCCCTTCTTTTGCGATGTCTTCTGCGAGGCCAACGTCTTTGACTATGCGCAAACCAGGCAAATCCTGACCGCAGCCCAAGCGTTGGGCATGCCGTTGAAGCTCCATGCCGACGAATTCGTCAATCTCGGCGGCGTCACGCTGGCCGTCGAACTGGGCGCCACGTCGGTCGACCATCTCGACGTGACGCCCCCCGCCGAAATGCAGCGCCTGGCGGCCTCCGCCACGGTCGCCGTCGTGTTGCCGGCGGTCAATTTTCATCTGGGCAGCACGCACTTCGCCAATGCACGCGCCTTGATCGACGCCGGCGCGGCGTTGGCGCTGGCTACCGACGCCAACCCCGGTTCGGCGCCCTGCCTCTCCATGCCCTTCGTGATGGCGCTGGCCTGCCGCTATCAAAAGCTGTCGCCCGCCGAAGCGCTTAACGCCGCCACGATCAACGCCGCCCACGCCATCGGGCTGGGCCAGCGCGTGGGGTCGCTCGAGACCGGCAAGCGTGCCGATCTGCTGATCGTCGACGCACCGGACTATCGGCATCTGAGTTACTGGATTGGACACAACCTCGTCGAGCGCGTTTTCACGCGCGGGAAGGAAATCCATGGTGGTCGAACTCACGCTTGATGGCGAAAGCCTCAGCGCAGAACAGGTGATCGCCGTCGCCTTTGGCCAGCCCGGCCGCCCGCATGTTGCGCTCTCCCCGACGGCGATGGCACGCGTCGAACGCGCGGCCAAGGCCGTGCAGCGCCTGCTCGACGACGGGGTCGTGGCCTACGGCATCACCACCGGCTTTGGCGCGTTCAAGGATCGGGTGATTGCCCGCGACCAGGTGGAGCAGCTCCAGCGCAACATCGTCATGAGCCATGCCGTCGGCGTCGGCGCCCCTTTCGACCTCCCGACCACCCGCGCCATCATGCTGATCCGCGCCAACACGCTGGCGCGCGGCCATTCGGGCATCCGGCTGCCAACCGTGCAGTTGCTGTTGGACATGCTCAACGCCGGCGTGTACCCGGTGATCCCGTGCAAAGGCTCGCTGGGCGCCTCGGGTGACCTGGCCCCGCTCGCCCATATGGCGCTCGTGCTCATCGGGATGGGCGAAGCGGTCGTCGACGGGCGCACGTTGCCCGGCGCCGAAGCGCTGGCCGCCGCCGGGCTGCAGCCGGCCACGCTGGCGGCCAAGGAGGGGTTGGCGCTCACCAACGGCACCTCGATCATGACGGCGCTGGGCGTGATGGAAACCTGGCGCGCCCGCCTCTTTAGCCGCGTGGCCGACATTGCCGGTTGTCTGAGCCTCGAAGCGCTCCACGGCACCGAACTGGCCTTTGACCCGCGCATCCATGCCCTGCGCCCCTTCCCGCGCCAGGTGCACTGCGCCGCCTATCTGCGTGAACTGCTGGCCGGCAGCGAATTCACCCGCCACCATGATCCCTTCAACGTGCAGGACGCCTACACGCTGCGCTGCATTCCACAGGTGCACGGCGCCGTGCGCGACGCCATCGCCTACGCGCGCTGGGTCATGGACATCGAGCTCAACGCCGTCACCGACAACCCGCTGCTCTTCATCGACGATGCTACCGACGAGATCACCGTGCTTTCGGGCGGCAATTTTCACGGCGAACCGCTGGCCATCGCCATGGACTATCTGGCCATCGCCATGACTGAACTGGGCAACATCTCCGAACGCCGCCTGACACGCCTCACCGACGAATCCAGCAATGCGCACGTGCTGCCCGCTTTTCTCACCCAAAACGGCGGTCTCAACTCCGGCTTTATGATCACGCAGTACACGGCGGCCGCGCTGGCGACGGAGAACAAGGTGCTCGCGCACCCGGCCAGCGTCGACACCATTCCCACCTCCGCCAACGTCGAGGACCACGTGAGCATGGGCGCCACGGCGGCGGTCAAACTGCGCCAGATCAACGACAATGTCGAGCGCATACTGGCCATCGAACTGATGGCGGCGGCGCAAGGCATCGATTTCCGGCGGCAAAAGCTGGGTGCAGGCGCCATGCTAGGCCAAGGCACCCGTTGCGCCTACGGCCTGATCCGGCAGGACGTGCCGTTTATCGAGCAGGACACGGTGCTCTATCCACACATGGAAAGCGTGCGCCGCCTGGTGGCGAGCGGGGAACTGGTGGCCGCCGTCAATCAGCACGTGGCGGATCATTGGCATCCGTGAATCGGCCTCTGTCCCGGCGTTGACAGTCTGCCTACTTTTGAGTACAATGCCCTCCCAGACTGTGAAATGCGAATATCTCTTCTCCACCATTCCAAAATCTTTTACCGTTCACCCTCCGGTGCGTCGGGCGGCGCTGCCTCTTGCAGCCGCGCTCGCGTCCGGTCCATCGATCTTTCTCTTTCAAACCTGACTGTTGGGAGGCTCTATGGCTAAGTACAAAACAGACCAGATCCGCAATGTGGCCCTACTTGGCCACGGCGGCTCTGGCAAAACAACGTTGATCGAGGCGTTGTTGCTAAAGACCGGCGTCATCGGTCGCCTGGGACGTGTGGAGGATGGCTCCACGGTCTCCGACTGGGACGCCGAAGAGCACCGTCGTGGCATTTCCATCAACCTGTCCGTCGTCCCCATCGAATACGACAACACCAAACTCAATTTTATCGATGCACCCGGTTACCAGGATTTCCTGGGCGAAGTCATCAGCGCGCTGCACGCGGCCGAGGCGGGACTGGTGGTCGTCGACGCCGTCTCCGGTTGCCAGGTGGGCACCGAACTGGCCTACGACCGCCTCAGAGATCTGAATAAGCCACGGCTGATCTTCGTGAACCGCATGGATCGCGAGAACGCCAATTTCCCGCGCGCGGTCGAGAGCCTGCGCGAAACGCTCGGCGACGATAAGATCATCGCCTTCCAAATCCCCATCGGCCAGGCAGACTCTTTTAAGGGTGTCATCAGCCTGATCGAAATGAAGGCCTACGTCGGCCCCGAAGGCAAAGAGGCGCCCATTCCAACCGACTTGCTGGCCCAGGCCGAGGAAGCGCGTATCACCTTGGTCGAGGCCGCCGCCGAAGCCGACGACGAGTTGATCATGAAGTATCTGGACGGCGAAACGCTGACGCTCGACGAGGTTCGCCACGGCCTGCACGTCGGCGTCAAGAATTGTGCCATTACGCCCGTCTACTGCGGCACCGCCACCGGCGGCATCGGCCTGGAGCGCATGCTGCAGGCGCTGCGCCGGTATGTCCCGGCCCCCAACGAACGCAAGATGCCGGCCATCAAGAACGGCAAAGAGCTGGATCTGACGAGTGACCCCAACGGCCCCATCGCCGGCGCCGTGTTCAAAACCATCATCGACCGCTATGTCGGGCGCATGAGCTATGTGCGCATCTTCTCCGGTAAGCTGACCAGGGATGCCCACATCACCAATCCGCGCAACGGCAAGACGATTCGCGTTACAAACCTCTTCAGCGTGCGTGGCAAAGACGTGCAGAACGCCGACGAGTTGGTGGCCGGCGACATCGGCGTCATCACTAAGTGGGAGGATTTGCAGACCGGCGACACCCTGGCCACGGTGGAGCAGCCCATCCAGGTTGTGGCGCCGCTCTTCCCGCAGCCGTTGTACTCGGTCGCGATTACGCCGACCGGTCAGACCGACAGCGCTAAGATGGGCCCGTCGATGCACGCACTGGTCGAGGAAGATCCGACCCTGCGCGCGCAGACGCTCTCGTCGACCAAACAGACTGTCCTGTCCGGGATGGGCGAGGCCCACGTGGAAGTCGCCGTGCACCGCCTTGCCCACAAGTACGCCGTCAACGTGGAAACGCATGTCCCCAAGGTGCCTTATCAGGAAACGGTCACCAAATCGGCCTCGGCCCAATACCGCCACAAGAAACAAACCGGCGGCGCCGGCCAGTTTGCCGAAGTCCACATGCGCGTCGACCCGCAGCCGCACGGCGCCGGCTATGAATTCACCAGCGAAGTCTTTGGCGGCACCATCAGCAATTCCTTCTTCCCCTCCATCGAGAAGGGCATCAAATCGGTCTTGGAGAGTGGCGTCATCGCCGGCTACCCGGTCGTCGACGTCAAGGCCGTGGTGTTTGACGGCAAAGAGCATCCAGTCGACTCCAAGGATATCGCCTTTCAGACCGCCGGCCGCGAGGTCTTCAAGCTGGCCTTCAAGGCGGCCAACCCCGTGCTGCTCGAGCCGATCTACATCGTGGAGGTGGCCGTACCCGACGAATACATGGGCGACGTCATGGGCGATTTCAACACGCGTCGCGGCCGTGTACTCGGCATGGAGCAAAAGGGCAATCGCACCGTCGTGCGCGCCACCGTGCCCATGGCCGAGATCATGCGCTACAGCACCGACCTGCGCTCGATGACGCAGGGACGCGGCTCGTACACGATCGAATTCGACCATTACGAACCTGTGCCCAGCAACCTGGCGCAGGAGGTCATCGCCCAACACAAGGAAGAAGTGACGGAAGACTAGTCACGCCTGGCGAGCACGTACCGAACAAAAAAAGGCGGGCACGAAAATATCGTGCCCGCCTTTTTGATTTGTAATCAGTCTCCATGCCCCTTCGCGGCACGATCGACAATAAAATTGTTTTTATGTTCTATGTGTTCTTTGTGTTCTTTGTAGCTAACCATTTTCTAAGTCGGTGACCAGGCTTGGCTGGCCAAGGAGCCTCTCTCCTATGCCATGAAGCGCGTGCGCTCTACCTGCAAGGCATCCACCACAATCGCATGTTCGAGACGAATCGCCTTCACCTTGCTCCCACACGTGCTGTCGGCACAACGATCCTTCGCCGACAGTTCGAGGCTCTGGCAAAGTTCGGACAAATACATGGCGCCAAAGGTTGCGCTGCTCGATTTCATACTGTGCGCCATGCGGTGCAACGTCTTGAAATCGTCGCTCGCCAAAGACCTGTCTAATTCGTCGACCTGTTTAACTGAATCCTCTAAAAAGGTGTCAATCAGGTCAACCATTACCCCAGGATCGTCGACGCCAATCATCTCCACGATCGATTGAAAAACACCTTGGTCTAGCGCAGGCCAATGCGGTTCGTTTCCTGCCATGACTCGCCTCCCCTCGCAAAAAGTTAATGAGGAAAGTATAGCATATTTGGTCACCCCATGCGAATCAGCTATAATGGCGCCAGTCTGAGAGCCGACACCTGTCGGCTCTTTTTATGCTGAGTACCGCCGGTGCGACCGGCCGAACCAATTCTATGCAACAGTGGCTCTTGTTTGGTCTGCAGTCGGTGTATGCGCTGTGTGCGCTCGGCCTGGCCGGATACAGCCTGCACTCGGCCTGGCTGGTGTGGCAGACGCGGCGCTGCACCCCTAGCCCGACGGCGCAGCCGCCGGCTGAATGGCCGTCCGTCACAATTCAACTGCTGATCTACAACGAGCGCCACGTCATCGAACGGTTGATCGACGCCTGCGCCCGCCAGGACTATCCGCTGCACAAGCTGCAGATCCAGGTGCTGGACGATTCCGACGACGACACCGGCCGCATCGTCGACCGCTGTTGCGCCTACTGGCAGCGCCAGGGCCGGAAAATCCAGGTGGTACGCCGCACCAACCGGCGCGGCTTCAAAGCCGGCGCCCTCGCCTATGCCCTGCCCCTTGCCGACGGCGAGTTCATCGCGATCTTCGACGCCGATTTCCAACCGGCGCCGGATTTTCTGAAGCGCACCGTGCCCCATTTCTTGACGCTGGGCGCCAGCAGCGTTGGCTTTGTGCAAGCACGCTGGGGTCACCTCAATCGCGACTACTCGGTCATCACGCGCAGCCAGGCCCTCGCCCTCGACGGCCACTTTGCCATCGAACAAGATGGGCGCTTCGCCGCCGGCTATTTGATCGGTTTCAACGGTTCGGGCGGTGTGTGGCGGCGCGCGTGTATCGAGGACGCGGCGGTGGGCGGCTGGCAGCAAGACACGCTGTGCGAAGATCTCGATCTGAGCTATCGCGCCCAGTTGGCCGGCTGGCGCCCGGTCTATCTCAACAACGTCGAGGCGCGCGCCGAGATCCCCCCCCAAATCAACGCCTACAAACGCCAGCAATTCCGATGGGCCAAGGGCAGCATGCAAACGCTGCGCAAGCTGGGCGGGCGCGTGTGGGCCAGTGACCGACCGCGCGTGCAACGACTGTCGGCCGCAGTGCATCTGGGCAATTACCTGATCCATCCGATGCTGTTGACGTTGCTCATCATTATTCCGCCGATTCTGCTGCTCGGCGCGTCACCACTCTCGCCGGTGCCCCTGATCGGCATGACCTCCTTCGGGCCGCCCCTGCTCTATGCCGCCGGCCAGATTCGCCTGGACAAGCGCGCCTGGTGGCGCCGCTGGGCCTATTTGCCGTTGCTGACGCTGTTGGGCATGGGCGTTTGCCTCAACAACACCCTGGCGGTCTGGCAAGGCTGGCATACCAAAGGCGGCGAATTTCAGCGCACCCCCAAATTCCGTGTCGAGCAGGCCGGCGATGGGTGGCGCAGCAGCGGTTATCGGCTTCCCGTGGATCGCATGATGGTCGGCGAACTCGTCATGATGGCCTACGCCCTCTTTGCCGCCGTGTTGATTTCCCAGCGCGAAGGGTGGCTGTCGGCGCCGTTTATGCTGCTCTATGCCGCCAGCTTCGGCGCCGTTGCCGGCGTCGGTCTCTGGCAGGGCAGGCCGCAACGGAAACAAGCGGCCCCCACGGCGGATTCACAGCCTTCGTCTTTGGGCGTGCAAGCGCAGTCTGCCGAGGTTCTTGTCAAAACGACAATTGCCCAAGTAGAATGAGGGGACGATTTTCGACAGTTCACGAGGGGACAACCGAGCATGGCCACAAAAACAACCGCTCACGATGATAACTTGACCTGGATCGAAAACCCTGACGACATCATCATGCTGGCCAATCACAGCCAGCAGAATTTCATCCTTGACCTGCCCACCGGTCAATGCCGGCTGGATGCAGGCCGGCGCATGCGCACGCTGCGCTCCATTCTCAAAATCGAGCCGATCCTGGAACTGGTCAAGTCCGGCAAACTCGCGATCGAATGACCCTGTCACCCTATGCCATTACTTCTCCTGATCGACGGTCACTCACAAGCCTATCGCGCGTTCTTCGCCATCAAGAACCCAATGTCGACGCGCGACGGTGAGCCGACGGGCGCGGTCTACGGCTTCGCACGCAAGCTGCTCAGTGTCCTGCGTGACTATCAACCCGATCAGGTGGCGGTAGCCTTCGACACCGGCGATACGTGGCGTCACGCCGAGTTTCCCGACTATAAGGCCACGCGTGATTCGATGCCGGACGAGATGCGCACGCAAATGGCGCGCATCGAGGAGATGCTGCGCGTCTTTAACATCCCCGTCCTCACCTACCCAAACTTCGAGGCCGACGACATCCTCGGCACGCTCTCACGCACCGCGGCCGCGCAGGGCACCGACGTGCTCGTCATGACCGGCGACCGCGACATGTTCCAGTTGGTGGATGAGCGCGTCAAGATCCTCTACACGTCGGGCGGTCCCAACCCGGAAACCAAGATCTTTGGCGCGGCCGAAGTAGAGGCCCGCTACGGCCTGACGCCGGCGCAGTTTATCGACTTCAAAGCGCTCACCGGCGACAACTCCGACAACATTCCGGGCGTGCCTGGGGTGGGTGAGAAGACGGCTACTAAATTCCTCCAGCAGTATGGCTCGCTGGATGGGCTGTACGCCCATGTCGACGCCATCTCAGGACCCAAGACGCGCCAGAGCCTGATCGACGCGCACGAGCTCGTCGTGCGCAACAAGCGGTTGGTCACGATCAGCCGCGAACTGGACATTCCCTACAACGCCGAGCAGTGCCGCCTGCGCGATTACCCAAAGGACGCCGTCGTCGCCCTCTTCAATGCCTTGGAGTTTCGCAGCCTGATCAAGGACCTGCCGCTGTCGGACGCCGACGCGCCGGTCGCAGCACCGGCCGCCGCGCCCGCTCCGGTCGACGCCAGCGGCCAGATGGCCCTGTTTGCCGTGGCGCAAACAGCCCGTCCGGCTCAGACCGGTTCAGCCACCTACTCGTGCGTCCAGGATGACGCGTCGCTACAGAAACTGCTGACGGCCCTGCAATCGGCCCAATCCATCTCGTTCGACGTCGAGACCACCAGCACCGACGCCATGCAGGCAAGCCTGGTCGGTTTGGGCATCGCCTGGGACGCCGGCGCGGCGGCCTACATCCCGGTCGCCCACGCCAATACCACGCAGTTAAACTGGGCCATCGTGCGCGAACAACTGCGTCCTTTTTTCGCCGATGTCGCCGTTCCCAAGCTGGCCCACAACGGCAAATACGATCTGACCGTGCTGCGCCGCCACGGGCTGGACGCCGCTGGAACGATCGATGATACGCTGCTGATGGCCTGGCTGCTCGACTCGGCCAGCCGCAGCCTGGGTCTCAAGGCGCTGGCTGCCGACAATCTGGGCTGGCAAATGACCGAGTTGAGCGAACTGATCGGCAGCGGGCGCAAACAAATTACCATGGATCAGGTTCCGGCCGACCTGGCCGCGGCCTATTGCGGGGCGGACGTCGACGCCACCCTGCATTTGTATGAGGTGCTGGCGCCGCGCTTGCAGGCTGCCGGCCTTTGGCAGTTGTACGTCGAGATCGAACGCCCGTTGCTGCCCGTGCTCACCGACATGGAAATGGCCGGCGTGCTGCTCGACAGCGCCTTTCTCGGCGAGATGTCGGTCGTTTTTACCAAGCGCCTGGCCGAATTGGAAACTGAACTCCACCAGGTCGTCGGACATCCCTTCAATATGCGCAGCACCCAGCAACTCAGCCAGGTGCTTTTTGAGCAGTTGAAGTTCCCCACACGGGGCCTCAAGAAGACGGCATCCGGCCACTACTCCACCGCCGCCGGCGTGCTCGATGGCCTGGCGACCTACGGCGGCGAATTGAGCGACGAACAGCGCCGGGTGTTGGATATCATTCTGGAACATCGCCAACTGGAGAAGCTGCGCGGCACCTACATCGACGCCCTGCCACAGCTTGTCAATCCAGCGACCGGCCGCCTGCACACGAGCTTTAGCCAGACCGGCTCTGTCACCGGCCGCCTGAGCAGCAGCAATCCGAACCTGCAAAACATCCCCATCCGCACCGACATCGGCCGCGAGATCCGCCGCGCCATCCTCGCGCCGCCCGGCTGGTCGCTGATTTCGGCCGACTACAGCCAGGTCGAGTTGCGCGTGCTCGCCCACGTGGCCCACGAAGAGTTGCTGATCGAAGCCTTCCTGGCCGATGAGGACATTCACGCCGTCACCGCCGCGCGGCTCTTCCACGTGCCCATCGACCAGGTGACGCGCCAGCAGCGCGGTCTCGGCAAGACGATCAACTTTGCCACTATCTACGGCGTGAGCGCGTTTGGGTTGAGCAGCCGCACCGAGCTGACCCCCGAACAGGCACGCCAGTTCCTGGATCAATACTTCCGCACCTACCCGCGCATTCGCGAGTATATCGAGGACACCTTGAACCAGGCACGCGAACGCGGCTTTGTCGAGACCCTGCTTGGCCGCAAGCGTTTCTTCCCGGAACTCAAGAATCCCAGCCTGCCCTACAATCAACGCCAGGCTGTCGAGCGCCAGGCCATCAACGCCCCCATCCAGGGCACGGCGGCCGACATCATGAAGATCGCCATGATTCGCCTGCATGCCCAGTTGCGCGCTGGCGGCTACCAAACGCGGTTGCTGTTGCAGGTGCACGACGAGTTGGTGTTGGAAGCGCCGCCGGAGGAACTGGATGCGGTCATCCCGTTGATCCGGACTACGATGGATTCGGCCTACCAGATGGCAGTGCCGCTCAAGGTAGACGTCGAGATCGGGCCGAACTGGCGCGATTTGCAAAGCCGGTAAACCGGGCATTTGCCCGCCCAATTCACGAGAAGAGCAACGATGGTTCGCGACGAAATCAGACAGACGATTGTCAGTGCCGTGATGGCCGCACAGACCGCCGGCCGGCTGCCCCCCTTTGAACTGCCGCCGGTGGAAATCCTGCGCCCCAAACAGAGCGACCACGGCGACTACAGCACCAATGTGGCGATGGTCGCTTCGTCTGCTATACGAAAAACAGGGGAAAACGCCAACCCACGCGCGATCGCGCAGGCGATTGCCGACCATGTCCCCGCCGATGGGGCCATCGGCGCGGTCGAAATTGCGGGACCTGGTTTTATCAACATCCGGCTCGCCGACCACTGGCTGCAACAGCAGGTGGCCCCGATCGTCGCCGCCGGCCCTGCCTTCGGCAACATCGAACGCGGGCGCGGCCAACGGTGGCAGGTGGAATTCGTCAGCGCCAACCCCACCGGCCCCATTCACTATGGGGGCGCACGCAACGCCGTGCTGGGCGATGCCCTGGCCAATGTACTCGCCGCCGCCGGGTATGACGTCCAGCGCGAGTATTATGTCAACGATGCCGGCACCCAGTTCAATGCTTTTGCGGCGACCCTCTACGCCCGTTATGCCACGCTGTTGGGTCGTGCGGAACCCGTGCCGACCGCGGGCTACCAGGGCGAATACATGATTGGCTATGCGCAAACGGTAGTGGCAGAACACGGCGACCGCTTTTTGCAGATGGACAAAGCCCGCGCCATCGACGCGCTCAAGCCGATCGGTGAGGAGATTGTCCTGGCCGCCCTGCACAGCGAACTCGACCGCTTGGGCGTGCACTTCGACCGCTGGTTCCGTGAACAATCGCTGTACGACGACGGTATTGTCGACCAATTGTTGGAGAAGCTGCGCGCGCAGGGTGACATCGGCGAACGCGACGGCGCGACCTGGTTCCTGGCCAGCAACTATCGCAAGAACGCCAAGGATGAAGTCATCATCCGCTCCAGCGGCGCGCCGACCTATTTTGCGACCGATATCGCCTACCACTACGACAAGTTTGTGCGCCGTGGCTTTGACCACGTCGTCAACGTCTGGTCGGTGGATCACCAGGGGCACGTCCCGCGCATGGCGGCGGTCATGCAGGCGCTGGGCCTCGACCCCGAACGGCTCTCCATTCTGGTTTATGGCCTCGTCAAGCTGGTGCGCGAGGGTCAGGAGATCAAGCTCAGCAAGCGTAAGGGCCTGTTGCTGACCATCAACGATGTGCTCGATGAGGTTGGCCCCGACGCCATGCGCTTCAATTTGCTCACGCGCGGGCCGGAAAGCACCATCGAGTTCGACCTCGACCTGGCTGTGGCACAGACGAACGACAACCCGGTCTTCTACGTCCAGTATAGCCATGCCCGGATCTGCTCGATCCTGGCCAAGGCCGCCGAACTGGGCTTCGCTGCGCAAGAAGTGTCGACCGCTGAGTTGCACCTGCTTGAACACCCGTCGGAGCTTGCCCTGATCCGCAAGTTGCTGGAACTGGAGGAGCAAGTAGAGCTGGCGGTCGAAAAGCTCTCTCCGCACAACCTGACTCACTACGCCGTCGAACTGGCGCGTATCTTTAACGGCTTCTATCGGGATTGTCACGTTGCCGACCCCGCCAACCCGCCGCTGACGCGCGCTCGGCTTCTGCTCAGTCGCGCTGCCCGCGCCGGGTTGGCCAAGACGTTGGGGCTGATTGGCGTCAGCGCCCCGGAAAATATGTAGGAGAACAGCCATGAAAGAAAAACACAAGGTCCTTGTCGCCGACTCCATGTCCGATTCCGGTCTGGCGCCACTCCAGGCTTCACACGATATCGAAGTCGACGTGATCACCGGTCTGCCGCAAGCCAGGCTGATCGAGATCATCGGCGCGTACGACGCCTTGCTCGTGCGCAGCGCCACCAAGGTGACCGCCGAGGTCATCCTGGCGGGCAAGAAGCTGCGCGTGATCGCACGCGCCGGCGTTGGCGTGGACAATATCGACGTCGAGGCCGCCACGCAAGCCGGCGTGATCGTCGTCAACGCGCCCACCGGCAATGTCGTCGCCGCCGCCGAGCACACCATCGCCATGCTCATGGCCATCGCCCGCGGGATTCCACAGGCTGACGCCCATGTACACGCCGGTCTGTGGAAACGTGACCGCTTCATCGGCGTCGAAGTGCGCGACAAGGTGCTGGGTACGGTTGGTCTCGGTCGCGTGGCCCAGGAAGTCGTGCGCCGTGCGCAGGGATTGAGCATGCGCGTCATCGCCTACGACCCCTACGTGACCGCCGAATATGCCACCCAGCGCGGGGTGATGCTGGTCGACCTGGAGACGTTGGTGAGCGAGGCTGACTTTATTACCCTGCATGTGCCGCTGACCCCCCAGACGCGCAATTTGATCAACCGCGATCGTCTTGCCAAAATGAAGCCGACGGCGCGCATCATCAACGTGGCACGCGGCGGCGTGATCGACGAACAAGCGCTGGCCGAGGTTCTCACCGCAGGCCGCATCGGCGGCGCCGCGCTCGACGTCTTTGCGAATGAGCCATTGGAAGCCGACAGCGTTCTGCGCCAGGCGCCGCATCTGATCCTGACGCCCCACTTGGGCGGCAGCACGGTGGAAGCGCAGGAGAAGGTCGCCGAAGATGTGGCGATGCAAGTGCTGGACGTGCTCAACGATCGGCCGGCGCGCTACGCCGTGAACGCACCCATCCTGCCGCCCAAAGATTTGGAATTCCTCGTGCCTTTCATCGACTTGGCGGAACGGATGGGTCGCTTCATCAAACAACTGGGTGCGCAAGGGATGGGCGACGTTGAACTCACCGCCGAGGGCAATCTAGCCGAGTTTGACCTGACCTACATCCGGGCCGCCGTCATCAAGGGCATGTTGGCCGACGTCGTGTCGGTGCGCGTCAACCTGGTCAACGCCGCCCTACTCGCCGAACGCCGCGGCATGAATCTGATCGAACGCAAAAAACATCAACACGAATTCGATTACGAAAACCTGCTCACGCTGCGCGCCACCTCTGGCACACGGCGCTGGACGGTGCGCGGGGCTGTGTTGCAGGGCGAACTGCACATCGTCGGCATCAATGAACTGTGGGTGGATTTCCCCGCCCAGGGCCACGTGCTGCTCGCCATGCACCAGGACAAACCCGGCATGATTGGCAAGGTCGGCACGCTCCTGGGCAACCACGACGTCAATATCAGCTTTATGCATGTGGGGCGCCGCGCGCCGCGCAGCGAAGCCATCATGGCGCTTGGCACGGATGAGTCGACTTCGCCTGAACTCCAGGCCCAAATCGGCGCCTTGGATGATATTTTCTGGCTCAAGGCCATCACATTATGACTTGTCAGGCGTGACTTTGGCTTCCCAAGCGACGCATCGCCCAAACCGTAGTTGAATCGCCGCCATCGCAACATGACGCGCCCCCACAAGTTGCGTTATAATCTCGACGATATGCAGACGGAGCAGACACCGACCTCACCGCGAGGCAAACTTACCCGAAAATGGCAGTTGCGCGCCTTATTGGCGATTTCTTTGATTTGGCTGGGGCCGACGGTGGCCTGTGGTAGTTTTGCACCCCGTCCCACGCCCACCCCAACGCCACCGGTGATCGAGACCGTCGCTGTCGCGCCGGTCACCCCTACGCCGTTGATTAGCTTGTCGAATACGCCCGTGCCCTCCGTGGCGGGTGATGCGCCCGTGTCGGAGCCTACGGCCACCTTCACGCCGACCGCCCTGCCGGGCAGCGCGCTGTCCATCGGCCAGCCGGCGCGCGTGACGGCGCCCACCGGGCTGAACATGCGCGATCAACCGAGTTCCAGTGGCCAACTCTTGCTGTTGCTGGCGACCAACTTGAAAGTATCCGTTCTTGAAGGCCCAACCGAAGCCGAGGGGTTTCGCTGGTGGAAGGTTGACGACGGACAGGGCAACGTGGGTTGGGTGGCGGACAGCGATGGCGAGACTGAGTGGCTTAGCCCACGCATGGGTGAGGCCCAGCCGGTGGACCGTTCCCCACGCGTTGGTGACCGCGTCCAGATGACCATGTCCAGCGGGCAGCTCTCCGTGCGCGTGACACCCGGCGCCGACGCTGAGCTCGTCGTGCGCGTCAATCCGGGCGACCAATTCACCGTAATGGGTGGCCCGCAGGAAGCTGACGGCTACACGTGGTATCAGATCCGCTCCGACGACGGCGCCGTCGAAGGCTGGGCGGCTGACGGCGACGGCACCGAACGTTGGCTTAGCCCCTTCGAATAACCCTTCCCCCAATAGAGAAAGGCGGCACGCCGCACCGTGCCGCCTTTTTTCCATTCCGGGTCTGCTCAAGCCCTGTTAGCGAATGATGATGTCTCGACGATCGCACGGCACCTTGCGGTGGCAGTGCATCGCGCCTGAACAGTTTACCCGGAATGCAGAGCAGGCTGCGGAGCCGGAATCCGCAGCCTGCTCTGCCATCGAAGGAGTCTATCTAATCAACCGATTGGTTACGGCATGACTAGCTGTTGCCCAACATAAATGATGTTGGGGTTTT
>Ga0105047_10010462_pt1 | contig 15162 bp, 12 predicted proteins | sample MAT04_FD_78384 | JGI IMG/M metagenome (GOLD analysis project Ga0105047, IMG submission 78384) | Freshwater microbial communities from Lake Fryxell liftoff mats and glacier meltwater in Antarctica - MAT-04 (megahit assembly) | ecosystem: Environmental > Aquatic > Freshwater > Ice > Liftoff... | reverse complement strand
TTGGCTTTTTAGCATCTTCCTGTGCCTCCAGCAAATAAATTGAATCGTTGTTTCCAATTACATGAAATCCATCTATAACATTATACGAACCTGTAATTTTAATTCCTGCCCAGCCCTTAGGATTAACGACAGGTGTTTCTCCTTTAATGGCTTTCCACATAATCCATGCACCCGCATTTCCTGAAGTGTGCATGTCTACAACAGCACTTCCATTTGATTGATCTGCATTTGTGTAAAGCCCATTTCCAACTAAAACTACATCACCTGGCTTTACCAAATCCGCTGCTTTTTGTAATGTTCGAAACGCTGTTGCAAGCGATTTCCCATCGTTTAAATCGCTTCCCGAGCCGGTTACGTACCAATTGTTAGCCGATGCCAATAAGGTTGTTATCAACAAAAAAGTGATAATACCAAGTGGTTTTTTCATGTTATTTTATTTTATAATTTTTATATTAATCTTCAAATTTTATGTTCTTAGCAAATGCATTCACATCCATGTTAGCTTGTTTTAAAGACATTACTTTTTGACCACCCATTCTTAAATTTTTAAAAGTAATACCATCTATTGTGGAAGTGGCAGTGCCATAAATATCTCCTTCATCGGCATTTTTATCATCAATGGTTATGTTTTCAAAATGCCAGTTTTTGATGCTTACACTTTTAGTAGTAAATGATAAGAATTTGTTTGACATATAACCTGCATAAGATGCATGTGCTTCAATTCTCACATTTCTAAAAGTAATATTTTCCACCGTATGCATGGTTTTGGTGCTGTGATCCACAACAATTACTTCCCTTGCCCCATCTACACCAATCAGGTGTATGTTCTCATACAAAATGTTGTTTGAAGATCCCCAGGGATAATGAGCAAAAAGATGTCCGCCTTCACTACCACCCCAAATTACCATATTTTTTATGGTACAGTTGTTTGAGGCATGTGTGGTTAAATGGTCATCGTTATTGAAGATGAAGCAGTCGGCTATTACATTATTGTCGCCATCAAACCAAATGCCATCGGTACAGCCCGTCCACTGTACTTGCTTAATATTTTGCCATGTATTGTGGTGGCTTGTATGGTCGTAATTGGCAATGCCAAATGTCCATCCGGCACCGTTGGCAATAATAAAGCCTTCAAACACCGTATTGGTAAAAGAACTTGGAATGTATTTATCCTTATTTGTATTGGAAAAGGTTGCGTACTTAACCAAAGAATCGTTTACCGCATATTGGAATTTTGCAGGAGTACCCTCAATTTTTCGGGCATGTTGCTCCAAAGTGGGCAAGGAGCCGTTTGAGATAATTCCGCGGCCTCTGAAATTAATATTGGTGGCTTTATCGGGTATCATAAAAGTGCCTTCTACCACCGCGCCACCAGCAATGTATACGCTTTCGTTTGAGTTGATTTGTTTATGCAAACCAACATTGTGTACCCCCGGTCCAAAATAATACGTGGCTTTGGTATTTGGCACGTCCGGCGCATCAGCAAAAAGGAACAATGGGTTTAACCGGTCGTTTACCTCTACAGAAATTTTTTGCTGCGATTTAAGGGTGAAGGTAAAAACATTGGCATCTTTTGTTGGGATGATGCTATAATTCAACGGCCTTACTGTTACGGAGGTTGCTAAAAATTTTGTGGTAATCCTTACATCAACCGATGTACCTGCAAAAGAAAAATTGGTAAAAGAAGCCGCTTTTTGTGGCCGGTGTTCGCTGCCCCATACATTGGAAGCGTAGTTGTCGCTCTTATAAACAAAGCAGGTAGTAAAAGCCGTATCACCACTTTTTTTTACCTCCACGCTGTAATCATCCGATTGTTTGAGGTGCATTACGGTACTTAAGTCGCCGGGACTTGGTGGTACTACCAGCGTTTGAGCTTTTAATTGCCAAAAAAATGATGAAAGCAATATCAGCGTAGTTATTAGTTGTACCCGTTTGAGTAGTAAAGTTGATGTATACTTTTTCATTCTATCTAACTATTTAAAAATGGTAATTATTGTTTCCTTTGTTTTAAACGTTCCTTATGTCCGGTTGCCCTCACTTGCTTCTGGTTAACGGATACTATATACCTAAATAAAATTTAAACAGTCGTTTTGCAGTTTCAGACGTTGCCACCTCTGGTGTTGCAAGCCCTGTCAATTACATCAATCAAACCGCAATTACAGTTTTGTCGTTGTGGCGTTTAGGGCTTACATGCGTTGTAGTTAATTTTAATATTATAAGCGTTTATTTAAAAAATGAAATAACATATACCACTGGTAAATTAATGTGCTGCCACTTGCGGTACCTTTCTATACTTAATACATTATCGCTTCCCTTTAGGAGTACATACTAAACCGTTTTTATTTTTCATGCATCCAACCTGCATAAATAAAAAGGAAATGCCGAACAATATAACTGGTTTGTACCGCACAGTGCAAAGGGGCTAACAGGCTTAATGGGTGTAGCTAATCCATTCACCAATAAGCTGAATGAAACATTTATCAAAGAAAGAGCGCATGGCTTTGTTTCTGGCTAATTAGAAAAACTGAACAACCACGAATTGCTACACGGGTTTATAATACCTTTAGTAACTAACCCCGTATGGACTCACCATTTTTATTTATTTATGCAGGCAGGCCATGGCTTTCCCAAAACCGGACAAGGCAATTAATTGATTGTGTTTACAGCGGCATCTCACCACAAAAAGGGTATAGCGGTAATGAATACGAGGGTTTAATGGGATCGCATGCTGTATTGTTGAAGATGGACTTATTCTTAACCAACGGGGTCAACTCTGAAAAATTTTTTTACGAAATTACCAGCCTAATAATTAATAAATTTATCATTCATCTAAATCCAAATTATTATAGGAGCACACAGTTTGTGATCGGCGCAAAAAATAATGACGCTAAAAACATGCATACCCAGTTTGCCAGCTTTATTGCAAAACCATTGAACCAGCCGAAGCGTGTTGACTTTATTACTAGTCCTAATCAGCAGTAAATGCAGCACATGGTTGTTAAACCCTACCCTTTACAATTTCATTTCCCAACCTTTTGCATAATCGCGTTGCCATAATCGGGAGGCTGCCTTATTATTTTGAATATGACCGTTAGTACTATCGCATTGTAAAGTGGTGCCTGTGCGTTGTGCAATGTTTGCCAGGTGGCAAAGTAGAACGCTTTTATGTCCTTCTTCAATAGGCGCGGTTACCTGTGCATTGCCACGTATACTTTCTACAAAATTGCTGAAGTGATACAGTTCTAAATCGCCGGTAGCAGTAACCGTATTGTTAGGGTCTATTTCCACCTCTGATTTTATACTTTTTACCAACTTATTGGCGGTATCATAAATCTTGTATTCGCCCCCGCCATTGTTTACCAACGTGCCTTTATCGCCATAAATGGTAAAGCCCCGTCCGCTGCCTTCCACCGGAAAAGAATTACAACTTCTTCCCTCCCATGTTATCGCTTTTCCATCGCCAAATTCAAACGAAGCTATTTGTGTATCCGGTGTTTGCCAGTCATCTTTAAACGCATACCGCCCACCCGATGAAGTAACTTTTGTTGGATAGTCAACGCCCATAAACCAGCGGCAACAATCAATTTCATGATTACCATTGTTGCAAGCTTCGCCGGTGCCCCATTTCCAGAACCAATGCCAGTTGTAATGTACAAGGTTGCTTTGATAATCCTGCCGGGGTGCAGGCCCCTGCCATAGTTCAAAATCCAACGTAGCCGGTACCGGAATTTTGTTACCAACACCAATGGACTTGCGGTTATTGGTGTACCAGGCTTTTCCTAAATAAGGATTGCCAATAATACCATCACGCACTTCTTTTACAGCCGCTATTAACGTAGGAAACGAACGTCGCTGACTGCCCACCTGTATTATTTTATTGTATTTGTTTTTTGCGTTAATAAGCATTTCACTTTCGTAGGGGTTATGGCCGCAGGGCTTTTCTACATACACATGTTTGCCGTTTGCAACACCCATTAAGGCAGCGGGCGCATGCCAATGATCGGGCGCGGCAATTAACAAAGCGTCGAAATCATTTTTTGTGACTAACTCACGTATATCTTTTACAAGTGTAGGTTTTCTTGCACCTTGTTTTACGGCAGCAAATCCGTTGGCAATGGCCTTATCTTCTACATCGCATATGTATCCTACTTCAACATTTGGCAATCCGGAAAAGGCTTTTATGTGATAAGCGCCCCTGCTATTTACACCCATTGCTGCTACCACAACTTTATTACTTGGTGCATTTTTGCCAAATATGGGAAAGTTTAGAATGGTAATGCCGGCGGTGGTTAACCCAGTGTTTTTGATAAATGATCTTCGGTGCATTATGGATGATATTTAAATTGTTTTTTTTATTTTTTGAAGATAAAAAGAAAAATGATTATCCGCTATTTGGTACAATCAATGCTGAACATCAGATCATGATAAAAAAAGGCTGAATAAAATTACAAACCGTACAAGAGTGCGACGCAACGGCTGATGAAAATAGCTATAAAGCTGGGTTTCAAAAAAGTCATAACCAGATTGCGGATAATCATCAAAAGAAGTGCATTTATTTGAGCAATTATAGTTTCCTAATCTTAATATTTTTAAACGAAACCTGGTTACCATGTTCCTGCAAAAGAATGCGACCTTTTTGTACCATACCGAAAACTGGTTCAGTTTTATATTTGCTGGTAGCAACGGCAGCGAGGTATTTTTCACTGCCTCTTTCAAACTCAAGAATTTTTTTGCCGTTCAACCAATGCTCTACATGTTTTCCCTTGCATACAATTTTCGCGGTATTCCATTGTCCTATGGCATTCATTTTCTTCTTTGCGTTGTTAGGTTGAAAAATATCATACAATGATCCACAAAGACGACTTGCCTTTTGAATATCGTCTGCTCCAACATCATCTATCACCTGGTATTCCATGCCAAGCGCTCCACCTTTAGCATAGTTGGTAAAAAAATACTTTATACCGCTGTTGGCAGTTTTGGTCATTTGAAAGTCTACTACTAATTCAAAGTCGTCATATTCATTTTCTGTTACAATATCGCCACCTTTTCCATTTTCAACTATTGTTAAACTACCATTACCTATCTCCCATCCTTTTGCAGGAAAAGGCTGACCATTGCTCCTCATCCATCCTTTAGACGATACACCATCAAAAAGTAAAACCCATCCATTCTTAAATTCTTTTTTACTGAGTTGATTGTTGGACCTGGATTGTGCAAAGCTTTTTAACCCAAGCAGGCAAATTAATAAAAGGAGACCTGATTTTTTTATGATCGACATGGTTACATTTTTTTAAATCAATAATTATACGCTTGAGATAGTTTTATTTTTCTGACCTACACATTCCCCTTTCAACGCTGCGTTTGTTTACACTTGTATTTCCTGTTTAGTAGGGTGCCAGCCCAAAATTAAATATAAGGACCATGTTTGGGTAAATTACCTGGTTGGGCCAAAGCAACGCTGTATTGCTATAAAACCGATGTTGGGGCAGGTCTGCCGATAGCTATTTGCTTCATAGCGGGTCAGGCTGTCAAACAGTTCCCATACAGTATTACCTAACCAAAAAAACGGTTTTTTGCCAGTAGTTACCAGGCCACGTTTACTATGGCCTACTTTAAACCGGGCATATAAACCTATAGTCAGCAATAACAAAAAGCAGATGGCTGTTAACTGTCCGGTCATATAGCAACGGTGATTAGAAATTTTAGAATAAAAGTAATGTACATTAACAAGAACAAATATTCAGCATTAAACTTTTCAGGCACTTGTACGCTTACTACGTACAAAACCAAATGGATAGCATCTTTTATAAAAGACTCCACTTCAACCCTAATGATAAGGGTACAACAGCACAACAATGGATTGAGCAAGTACCGAAATATCCCCTAAGCCCTGGCTGCTTCTGCGCTTTACACCTTTATTTTTTGCCTATATTCCCCAAAAAAAGTAATGAAACAACTTTTTGTAGTAATGGTGTCGTTTGCTTTTTACGCCCACGGTTATTGCCAACAGTTTTATGTATTTGTAGGCAGCTACAACACCAACAAAAACAACGATGGCTTATACGTTTATTTACTGGATACCAGCAGTGGGTCGCTTACCAAAATCAGTTCAGTAAACAATGTGCTTAATCCGTCGTTGATAACCTTATTGCCCAAAGGCAACCTTTTATATGCCTGTACCGATACCCGTACCGTAGGCGCAGGCAGCGTTACCAGTTTTATTTTTAACCCGCTGCAAGGTAGGGTAGCACCTGTTGATAGTAAAAAGAGTGGCGGCGATAACCCGGTGTATGTATCAACCAACCCTACCGGAAAATGGGTAATTGCTGCCAATTATTCCGGAGGCTCGGCAGCGGTTTTTAAGGTAGATGCAAACGGTGGAGTAAGCGATGCAGCACAGGTAATTACTTACACCGACAGCAGCATCAATAAAAACCGGCAAGAAAAATCGCACGTTCACTCAGCCGTATTTTCGCCCAATGGCAAGTATGCTTTTTTTCCCGACCTCGGGGCCGACAAAATTCGGATCTACAGGTTTAAGGCAAACAGCAAAACACCCTTACAACCCACCAACCCTGCCTTTGTACAAACAACGCCCGGCAGTGGTCCACGGCATTTAATTTTTAATAAAGCGGGCAACATTGCATGGTGCATTGAAGAAATGGCCGGGGCCATTTGCACTTATCGTTTTGCCCGGGCAAAGCTAACCTTGCTGCAAAGGGTAATGACGCACCCCGCTACCGTTACCGGCGACCACAAAAGTGCCGACCTCCACCTTTCGCCCGACGAACGTTTTTTGTATGCCACCAACAGGGAAGACGAAAATAATATCGCTATTTTTTCGGTGGCCAAAAATGGGCAGCTAACCAATATTGGCTACCACCCCACCAGTGGCTTACACCCACGCAATTTTGCCATTGACCCCACCGGTAATTTTTTAATTGTAGCCAATCAAAATACCGGTAACCTGGTAGTACTCAGGCGCAACAAAATAACAGGGTTGTTACAAAACACAGGGGTAGAAGTTAGGGTCGACAGCCCTTCGTGTGTAAAAATCAGGGAGTATTAATTTGATGATAAGGGTTGCCTGAATCTTCAAAAAAAATGAACGTCAACAGGCAATAATACCTTGGGAAAGAGTTTGGCTACCTAAAATCAAACCACAGCTTTATAGAATAAAATTCATCGCCTTTATGGCCGCTATAGTTGCCGGGATGGCTTTTGGGGCCTAACTGTACCGACTTTTTAAACTTGGTACCAATGGCAGGTATTTCGTATAAAAACGAAAGATCGCCCGGGGGAAAAGGTGGATAGACACCACCTGCAACGTGTTGGGGTTTGGCCGGGGTAAACAATTGAAAAAACAGGTTAGGCGTTTCGGTTGCTACCGTAAAATTACCTTCGGTTGTTTGCATTTTGGCCCAGTATAGGTTGGCATGATATCCTTTAAATTCAGGATACACCAGGTTGTTGAAAGTTTCGCCGGTGATGGTGTTGTTGTAGGATTTTTCCCAAACGCCCACAGTGCCACCTTTCAGTCGGTTCTTCCAAACACGGTAAGGTCCGCGGCCCATCCATTGTATGCCGGTACATTTTGCTTCGGGATAATTAAACGACATGCCGATAAATTCAACTTCTTTTGCGCCGGTGAGCGGGCTGGCCTCCATCATTACCATGCCGTTGGGTTTTAAAACCCATAAAACTTTTTCGGGGTATTTAGAATAGAATACTTCAAAAGTAAAATCGCCATTGGCATTTTTGCCAAACTTTACAGACGTGACAACCGACTCCACACCCACCGGCACACCACCGGTTAACGATATATTATTCTGGCGGTTATTGACCGATTGTAGCGCTCCACTTTTTTTATCGAAAGCAATGGTAACGCCCGCAGCCGAAGCCTGCACCCGGGTAGCCGTTTCATTAAACGAAACCTCCCCTGCACTATCAATGTTTGATAATATCAACCGGGCGGCTATTTGGCTGGGTTGAACTATGGGCCAGCTCCATGTAAACAATTCGTTGCCCTTTTCATTTTTAGCGGTAAACAGAAAGATGTCTGCATTTGCAATAGCCTCTCTACTGTTAATAGTAACGGCGGCCGTTTCGCCCGGGGCAGCATTGGGGCTGGCCACTACACCAGAACCGACCACTACGGTTTGCGTTTTTCCTACCGATGTTTTTATTGCCTTCCAGCTAAAATGGCAGCTGTTTAAATTGGTATAGATGTATTTGTTTTGCAGAAAAAGTTTGCCGTTCCATAGCGGGTTAATGGTTACCGGCGCAACCTGCACAGGGCTCCATATTTCTTTTACTGTATAAAAACTACCTTCCTTTTCGTGGTGCGGGCCAAGGAGACCATCGGGTGCCTGGTTGCCATCGCTATCAAACACTTTACCGGGCTTGTCGGTACGAAGTACGGCCTCATCAGCAAGCACCCACAAAAAGCCGCCAGCAAGCAAAGGCGACGACTCGTAACTCCGCCAATATTCTTCTAAACCTGCACCGGCTCCACCATCGTACAACCCATGCAACAACTCAGTAGCCATAAAAGGATTGCTGCCAAATACATTACGGCCAATGGCAAAATCATAGGCAGGATAATGGTAGGTATCCACGCCATTACGCAACAGCCACGGGTTAATTACCGGCCGCTTTTGTATGTCCCAATAATGAAACCATTTTTCGTTGGTAAAATCCCAACCTCCCTCGTTACCATGATCCCAAATAACTACACATGCATGGTTCTCATCTTTTAAAATGGTTTCTTTAATCAACTTCGGCCCCACAATGGTATCGTAGAAAGCCTGCCAGCCGGTTACTTCATCCAACACAAACAACCCCAACGAATCGCACAATTGCAAAAACCGCTCGTCGGGTACGTAGTGCGAACAGCGCACTGCATTCATATTCATTTCCTTTATCAACATTATATCGTCCAGCATATTTGCCTCGCTAAGGCAGCGCCCTGTTTCGGGCCAAAACGAATGCCGGTTCACTCCTTTAAAAACCACCTTTTCGCCGTTCACGTAAAAGCCATCATTTCTACGAAGTTCTACCGTTCTAAAGCCAATGCGTTCGGTTACCTCGTGCAACACGGCCTCGCCTTTTTTCAGCGTAATGGCTATTTGATATTGTGTGGGTCTTTCGGGGTTCCACGACTGCACATGGGGCACGGTACCTGTAATGGTTTGAGAAGAAACGTTGGCACTAAATGCGGTGTTTACTGCTTTGCCCAATGGCTTGCCCTGCAGGTCAAAAACCTGGGCCGACAAGCTATAAGAAGGGCCCGGTTGGTTTACTTCAGCTAACACGTTAAACGATCCATCGGCCCTTGCATCAACAGCCATACGGCTCATGTGTACCGATGGAAGCACCTGCAGGAACACTGGTCTGAAAATGCCGCCAAAAATCCAAAAGTCGGACTGGCGCTCGGCGTTATTGACAGATACATTACCGGAGTGCCTGGCAACATCTACCTCTAGCAAATTGCTTTTACCAAATTTGACCAGGCTAGAAATATCGTATTTAAACCTATAAAAACCACCCTGGTGTATTTCGCCGGCAGGCTTGCCATTCACAGTCACTTTGGTATCGGTCATAGCCCCATCAAACACCAGGTTGATCACTTTTCCTTTCCAGTTGGCAGCCACATTAAAGCGGTGCCTGTATAAGCCATGCTCCTTTCCTAATTTAATATCCTTTTTCTTATAGTCCTGCCCGTAGTTATAGTTACCAAAGCCCTGAAGTTCCCAGTTAGAGGGCACGGCAATCTTTGTCCACCTGCCGCTGTTTTGGCCTTCGGTGCAATAAAAATCCCAGGGTACCGTATTGGCTGCATCAGTACCGGAGAGGTATACCGTTTCAGTTTGCTGTGCATGTAAATAATCGTGATAAAACAATGCACTAAAAAGGAAAAACAAGCAATTCTTCATATGCTATCATTACCAACGAGCTTACTACAAATACATCTTTGAGTATGGCCCTGTTTTAAACAAAAAACTTTAATTAACTACACAACAAAAATTATGGTTTCAACCTCCACTCCTCTTTCCATTCAATAACCGCTTTGTCGTTTTTAAAGGTGAGGGGCAACCATACATACCGCGAATTTTGCAGGTCCGTTTTATTCCACCGGTCTGCTAAAAAAATAAACTCATCGGGTTTGTTAGCCACCGGCAATACAAAAGTGCTTTGGGTGTTAAAAGTAGTTTCGCTATTGGGGCCAATACAAGGGTTGTACAGTTCGTTCCATGTACCCATAATACTATCGGCGCTGGCCAGCATAGCCGCATTAGCCTCCCATCCACTACAGGCTGATGTAATTAAATAATACTTGCCTTTGCGTTTAAACATAGCCGGCGCCTCGCGGCTTTTATCTATAAAAATGCGGGTTTCTTTGCCGCTGGGGGTAAGGTAATCGTTGGCCAATAAACTAACATGCATTACCTTATTGTTTTCCGACGAAAATATTTGGTACGCTTTGCCATCATCATCTCTAAACAAAGTTTGATCTCTGCTCATTTCGTTGTTAGGGCCAAAACTTTCGATGTACGTATAAGGGCCCTGTGGCCGATCGCTTACTGCTACACCTGCATGGCTAAGACCGTAGGTTTGTGAATCAACATGCAGCCACATCACAAACTTTTTAGTTTTATCGTTATAAATCACTTTAGGGCGTTCAAGCACTTTACTAATGTGCAGGTCGTGCGCCGTGTCGGTATTATTGGGCACAAGTGCCACGCCTTCGTACTTCCAGTCGGTTAAGTTTTTTGATGAGTAGCACGAAACTCCGCCAGCATTGGTTCGGTAACATTCCCAGCTTTGACCGGGTACCAGCCACGTATCGCCCTTTTTTATTTCGCCAAACATATAGTAGGTACCATTGTGCAACAAAACACCGGCGCCGTGTGCGTTAATGGGTTTACCATCCACATCGTTCCATATCTGCCCCGGTTTAAAAGCCTTTGGTGCAGGTTGCGCAAACAATACAAATGTTGTCAGTAACAGCGCACCAATCATTATAAATTTCATACGTACATTTTTAAAAGAAGTAAATAAACCTAAGGCCAGGATTGCCGCCTGATAATAAAATAGCGGGTTACATATTGGCTGCTGCGGTAATGCAATTAAGTAAAGGTTTTAAAAGGATTTTATGTTCGGTTTGCATTCTTTACAGCACCATTAACATCGCCACTTGTTATAGCTGTAAAACTATTGTCAACAGCCTGTACAAAGCCCGGCAACAACGATAGATCAACGTTCCAAAACGCCTTATCCTTCAACACCGTTTCTACTATCGATCGTTCATTGGTATTGGCATACAGGTCCGCAAAATAGTCGCATCGGTCGTCGTTAACGTGGTACTGCCGGCCCTTCCATTCGCCCATATATTTACCATTGTGCAGGCGCACCTTCATAAAAGCAATATAGGCCGCAAAACCAAGCGCCATTAGTGGAGGTACTGCATTATCCTTTTCGTAAAAGTCGAGCAGCGCAGGCACATTGCGCATTTTTATTTTACCGCTGTATTGCAAGGTTATGCTAAGCCATTGGTGATGTATAAAAGGGTTGCTAAACCGGTCAATGACTGCCTCGGCAAATTCATGTACATCGGCCTTCGATATTTGGCTGCCTATAACGGTGGGGGCAATTTCGTTAAGCATAACCTGCCGCACATAGCCTGATATTAACGCATTGTTCATGGCTTGGTTTACTGTAGTAAAACCTGCTAAATATGCCAGCCCGCAGGTTAGTGTATGCGTACCGTTTAGCAACCGCAATTTTAACTGTCTAAACTTGCTGATGTCGGCGGTAATAACCACCCCTGTATTAGCCTTGCAAAATGACAGCTTTTCTTCAATTATTTTATTGTGGGCTTCTATTGCCCACAGGCCATAGGGTTCGCTCATTATGCTAAGGTTGTCCTGGTATTCATACTTTTCGGTAAAGGTTGCCTGCTCGTCGGCCGGCAGTTTACCGGGCACAATTCTGTCCACCAGCGAATCGCAAAAATAATTTGACTGTTTCAACCACTCAACAAAGGTCGCCTCCAAAGTATTCAGGCCAGCAAGTTCTATTACAATGGCGGCCAGTTTATCGCCATTACCCACTATCAGCTCGGTAGGCACAATTACCAGCCCCTTTGTTTCATCACCCTTAAAATGTGTAAATCGTTTGTATAAAAAAGCCAGCAATTTACCGGGAAACGATTGTGGTGGCGCTGCATCAACCTTATCTTCTTTTACCAGGGCAATACCTACCTCGGTGGTATTGGAAATAATCACTTCCATGGCGGGGTTGGTGGCGCAATCCAGCACCTGTTGCCATTGGTCGCTAGCCGATAGCACCCGGCTTATAGAGGCGTTAATAACATCTTCACTTACTTTTTGCCCCTTGTGCCAACCACGTATACAATGGGTAAACAACCCATCCTGCGCAGCAAAATCATCGGTGCCACCCGTTGCTGTTGACTTTACTACCACTATCCTTCCGTTAAACACGCCTTGCTTATTGGCAACATCAATATAATAATCGGGCAGGCCGCGTAATAGTACGCCCGTACCAAACTGAAGCACTTTTTCGGGCAGGTTAATAATATAAGGGTGTGGAGTTACTATTGCCTCCTGAGTTTGAATAGCGGCCAATGTGGCAAACGATAGTTGTTTCATATAGATAGGTAATTTATAATTTCAATCAACAGCTGAAATATGGTCACCCATTTTAACGACGGTTGATACAATAACAAAATACATTATAAACTAATAAACGAAATGTACAGCCCTTATTTGTACAATTTATACACCTCCGAGCCCGCACTTAAAAACGCACCCGTTCCATATACTTCGGTTTGATTTGCATAAGCATTACCGGGTGCGGCCCCAATGGGTTGTACATAGCCCAGCATACCATCGCTGGTAATATAGCTGGTCATGGCATTCCAGCCTTTTTTAACTACAAGTTCATAGGTTTTTTTATCCAAAATACCATTATTTATACCCCAGGCCAGCCCGTACACAAAAAACGACGAACCGCTGGTTTCGGGGGTTGGATAAAATTCGGCGCCTAACAAACTCATGGCCCAATGGCCCTGGGGGGTTTGCAACTGCTTTACTTTAACCGCCATTCTAATATACAGGTCTTTAAAATAAGTGTGCTCTGGTGTGCCTGGCTTTAGCTCGGCTAAAATATTGGCCAACCCGGCAAATACCCAACCGTTTCCACGGGCCCAAAATATTTTTGTACCGTTGTCAAGTTTACCCATAAAGCTCTCGTCGCGGTAATACAGGCTTTCCTCTTTATCAAACAAAAAATCGGTGGTTGCCTTATACTCCCCTATCATAAAGTCGAGGTATTTTTTTTCGCCGGTAATGTTGTACAGTTTGGCCCATACGGGTGGCGACATAAACAAGGCATCGCACCAGTTCCAACGGTTTTGGTGGTTGGGCGATTGCCATGTAAGCGACGTTTTTGACGGATTATTGATGATGTAATCGAAGTGCCGAACGGTTGGACCTATCATGGCCGTATCGCCATATTTTTTATACAACCCGCTATACATTTGGCCCACTGTGTGATCGTCGGCATGGTAAAATCTATTGTGTAATTTCCAATTGTACTCGTTGCCAATATTATACAGCCAGGCGTAGTATTTATTGTTGTCGGCCATTGCCGCCCACTTTTCCATACCCACGTATAAAGCAGCATTTGTCCAGTCAAGCGGGTGATGTGGTTTTTTGTTGGTGCCCACCGGGTTTCGGTAATGAAACACTTGCCAATCGGCCACCCGTTTCATATTTTTTAATACCTCTTTTGGCTTTATTTGCTGGGTAAATGTGGCAGTACATATTAGTAGCGATGCACACCCCAAAAAGGTAATTTGTTTAATCATAGTAGCTTATCATTTTATACATGTATTAGCTGGTTAGCCTTTACACATAATGAAAATTTGATGCGATGAATATACTTTGTTTTTTACTGTAGTAGGCGGGTTAACGCTGTATAAGTTTAGTGTAGGCAACTTAAAAGGCAATAACACTGGGCAAAGCTTTACGAGGTTTTAGGCCGGCATATATTTTTTATCGGTGGCGGGTGTTATAAATTCACAACACTTTACCTGCCGCAATTTATAGAGCAGCCAATATGTTTTATAGCCCGGTCACGTTAGCTTTGTTGATACGGCCGTGGCGTATAAAAATGCTGCTTGCCTTTACAACCATAGAGGTGGTGCCGATGCATAGTTGGGTTATTAGCATAAGGTTTTTTTTGGTAACGGGCATTTGATTTTCAATCTACATTGTTGTGTCACTTCCCGATACATCGCGTTGGCGTCAACGTAATAAAATTTTTTATGGAACGAACGACAGGATTTCTATTGGACATCGTTGCTTCCGATGCATCGGAACGGTTCGCAGTCAATTTTTCATAGCGACTTTTTCCACAAGATTTTCTTAGTCATGATTTTCTATTTTTTCAATTTATTTTTCCCTTCAAACCATTACCTGATAAGGGTTTTAGCATGATTTAAGTCGTTCTTAAGTTTACGCCTATGCGATACAACGGGATACCGCATTTTTTTATAGCAACTTTTTAAATTTCATTTAACGAATTAAAACCTTTACGTGGTATGGTTTCTATGATATTATATCCCTGCTTTCGGCAACGCAAATAAAATACATCGATATACCAAATTGCTTTGGCAGCTTTTTCTTTCAGCGGGTTTAAAAACAATTCAATCTATTGGTAAGCAAGCTTTAAAATTATTAAAAGACCGCATTGAATTATCTTTTAAAATAGCAAGAGTTTTGTATTAATAGTCCTTTCGGCAGGTCAACTGAGTAATAGGCAAATGTTAGTTTGTCTGGTAATTGACTATCACTAACGTGCAAACAAAAATTAGGCAATGATTATCCGTTGTTTAAAACTGAAGGTTTTTGTAATGGGTAGTATAAGCGGTACTATGTTGTATAATGAAAAAAAAGCACAAGCCCGCCCGGCTTACGCCAGTCGGACGGAAGTGTGAGGCAACTAATGCTTCAATGATTTTGTATTGGGTAATGCAAGCCGTATTATGCTGCATAATAGAAAGAAAGCACAAGCCCGCCCGGCTTACGCCAGACTTACAGAAATGCGAGGCCACTTATGCTTCCATGATTTTGGAAT
>Ga0105047_10010461_pt1 | contig 15163 bp, 10 predicted proteins | sample MAT04_FD_78384 | JGI IMG/M metagenome (GOLD analysis project Ga0105047, IMG submission 78384) | Freshwater microbial communities from Lake Fryxell liftoff mats and glacier meltwater in Antarctica - MAT-04 (megahit assembly) | ecosystem: Environmental > Aquatic > Freshwater > Ice > Liftoff... | reverse complement strand
CAGTTCGCCGGCCAGTCGGGCGCGGCCTTCGCCAGTCGCTTCGGCTTCGTGGGTGGATTCGGCCAGGCGGATCTCGAGCATCTGCCGGGCGTAGTTCCATTCATAGGCCGCGCCGGCCAGGTCGAGCCCTTCGTGGCACTGCAGGCGGATCAGCGGGCGGCCCAGCATGGTGGCCAGCGTCTTGGCGATCTCGGTCTTACCGGTGCCGGGCTCGCCTTCCAGGAACAGCGGGCGCTGCAGGCGCAAGGCGAGGAAAGCGGTGGTCGCGAGTGCGCGCTCGGCCACATAGTCATGCGCCAGCAACTGCGCGGCGGTGTCGTCGATGCTCTGGGGCAGGGGGCTCATCGGGGCTCGTCGGAGCGTCAAGGGACGTCGCAAATGAAGAACGCCGGCCCGCAAGGTGGCCGGCGTTCGGCGTTCAGGGTGCCGGTGGTCAGCTTGCTGCCACCGCCCGCCCTGCCAGCACCGGGATCAGCGCGGCACGGTATTCGGCCGAGCCGTGCAGGTCGTTGTTCAGGCCGTCGGCGCTGACCGTTGCGCCGGCCAGCGCTGCGGCTGACCAGTCGGCGGCCAGCTTCGTCTCGAGCCCTGATTCGCGGTAGACCACCGCGCCGGCCCCGGTGACGGCCACGCGCACGCCGCCCGCGCCATGGCTGACGAACACGCCGACCAGCGAGAAGCGGCTGGCCGGCTGTTTGAACTTCTGCCACGCGGCCTTGGCAGGGATCGGGAAGCTGACCGCCGTGATGATCTCGCCCTCGGCCAGCGCCGTGGTGTACAGGCCGAGGAAGAAGTCGTCGGCAGCAATCGTGCGGCTGTTGGTGTGCACGGTGGCGCCCAGGCCCAGCACGGCAGCCGGGTAACAGGCGGCGGGGTCGTTGTTGGCCAGGCTGCCGCCGATCGTGCCGCGGTTGCGCACCTGCCGGTCGCCAATGCGGCCGGCCAGGTCGGCCAGCGCCGGGATGGCCGCTTGCACCTCGGCCGAGGCGGCGACGGCGGCATGCGTGGTGGCCGCGCCGATGGTCACGGTGCCACTGGCGACCGTGATGCCCTTGAGCGCAGCGATGCCACCCAGGTCGACCAGCGCCGAGGGCGCAGAGAGCCCCAGCTTCATCGACGGGATCAGGCTCTGGCCGCCGGCCAGCAGACGGGCGTCGGCGGTCATGCCGGCGGCGGCGGCGTCGGCCACGCTGGAGGGGGTGTGGTAAGCGAAGGCTTGCATGGTGTGTGTTCTCCGGTGCGGGTTCAGGCAGCGCTGCGGGCAGCCTGCCAGACGACGTGCGGGGTGGCGGGCATCGACAGGTTCTTGATGCCCAGCGCGTGGCAGATGGCGTTGATGACGGCCGGCGGGCTGCCGATCGCCCCGGCCTCGCCGCAGCCCTTCACACCCAGCGGGTTGTGCGTGCAGGGCGTGCCCTTGGCGGTCTCGACGGTGAAGTGCGGAATGTCGTCGGCGCGCGGCATTGTGTAGTCCATGTAGCTGCCGCTGATCAGCTGGCCCTCGTCGTCGTAGACGCCGTGTTCGAGCATCGCCTGCCCGATGCCCTGCGCCAGACCGCCGTGCACCTGGCCCTCGACGATCATCGGGTTGATCACGTTGCCGAAGTCGTCCACCGCGGTGAAGCGCTCGATGCGCGTGACGCCGGTGGCCGGGTCGACCTCGACCTCGCAGACATAGCTGCCGGCAGGGTAGGTGAAGTTGCTCGGGTCGTAGAAGGCGTTCTCGTTCAGCCCGGGCTCGAGCTTGTCGTGCGGGAAGTTGTGCGGCACGTAGGCGGTCAGCGAGACCTGCGCGAAGGGCACGCTCTTGTCGGTGCCGGCCACCTTGAACAGGCCGTTCTCGAACACCACGTCGGTATCGGCGGCCTCCATCAGGTGGGCGGCGATCTTCTTGCCCTTGGCGATCACCTTGTCCAGCGCCTTGACGATGGCGGTGCCGCCCACGGCCAGCGAGCGGCTGCCGTAGGTGCCCATGCCGAACAGCACCTTGCCGGTGTCGCCATGCTCGATGTTGATGTCCTCCATCGGGATGCCCAGCTTGTCGGCCACCACCTGCGCAAAGGTGGTCTCGTGGCCCTGGCCGTGGCTGTGGCTGCCGGTGAAGACGGTCACCTTGCCCGTGGGATGCACGCGCACCTCGCCGGCCTCGAACAGGCCGGCACGCGCGCCGAGCGCGCCCGCCACCGCCGACGGCGCAATGCCGCAGGCCTCGATGTAGCAGCTGTAGCCCAGACCACGCTTCATGCCCTGCTCCGCACTGGCTGCCTTGCGCGCGGCGAAGCCGGCCACATCGGCGAGTTCGAGCGCGCGCGTCAGCGTGGCGTTGTAGTCGCCGGTGTCGTAGGTCAGGCCCACCGGCGTGGCGTAGGGAAAGGTGGTGATGAAGTTGCGCCGGCGCAGTTCAGCCGGGTCGATGCCCAGTTCGTGCGCTGCCGTCTCCACCGTGCGCTCCACCGTGTAGGTGGCCTCGGGCCGGCCGGCGCCGCGGTAGGCGTCCACCGGGGCGGTGTTGGTGAACACCGCGTCCACCGTGACGCAGATCTTCGGCGTGCTGTACTGCCCGGCCATCAGCGTGGCGTACAGGATCGTCGGCACGGCCGTCGAGAAGGTCGACAGGTAGGCGCCCAGGTTGGCCTGGGTGTGCACACGCATGGCGAGGAATTTGCCGTCCTTGTCGAGCGCGAGTTCGCTCGTCGTCAGGTGATCGCGGCCATGGGCGTCGGAGAGGAAGCTCTCGCTGCGCTCGGCCGTCCACTTGATCGGCCGGCCGACCTGCTTGCTGGCCCAGACCAGCGCCGTCTCTTCGCCGTAGAGGAAGATCTTGCTGCCGAAGCCGCCGCCGACATCGGGTGCGACGACGCGCATCTTGTGCTCGGGGATGCCGAGCACGAAGGCGCACATCAGCAGCCGCTCGACGTGCGGGTTCTGGTTGGCCACGTACAGCGTGTACTCCTCGCTGCTCGGGTTGTAGGCCGCGTTGGCGGCGCGCGGCTCGATCGCGTTGGGTACCAGCCGGTTGTTGCGAAAGGTCAGCGTGGTGACGTGGGCCGCGGTCTTGAAGGCCTCGTCCGTGCCGTCCTTGTCGCCGATGCTCCACAGGTAGCAGCGGTTGTCCGGTGATTCGTCGTGCAGCGCCGGCGCGCCGGCCGCCTTGGCCACATCCGACACCGCGCCGAGCACCTCGTAGTCCACCTCGATCAGCGCCACGGCAGCCTTGGCCTGGTCGATGCTGTCGGCCACCACCAGGGCCACGCGGTCGCCCACGTAGCGCACCTTGCCGTCGGCCAGGATGGGGTGGCGCGGCTCTTTCATCGGCGTGCCGTCGATGTTGTTGATCAGCCAGCCGCAGGGCAGGCCGCCGACGGCCTTGAAGTGTTCGCCGGTGTAGATGGCGACCACCCCGTCGGCCGCCTCGGCAGCGGTGGTGGAGATCGAGGTGATGCGCGCGTGCGCATGCGGGCTGCGCAGGAAGACCCCGTAGGCCTGCTGCGGCAGCACGATGTCGTCGGTGTACTGCCCGCGGCCGGTGAGGAAGCGCCCGTCCTCGCGGCGAAGGACGCTCTGGCCGATGAAATTCTGGCGTGCATTCATGTTGAAGGCTCCTGTGGGCGGGCTCAGGCCGTGGCGGCCTGTTGCACCGCGCGGACGATGTTCTGGTAGCCGGTGCAGCGGCAGAAGTTGCCTTCCAGCCCTTCGCGGATCTGCGTCTCGGTAGCGTGCGGGTGGTGCTTGACCAGGTCGATCGCGCTCATCACCATGCCCGGGGTGCAGAAGCCGCACTGCAGGCCGTGGCAGGCGTTGAAGGCGGCCTGCATCGGGTGCATCGTGCCGTCGGCGCCGGCCAGGCCCTCGATGGTGGTCAGCGCCATGCCCTCGGCCTGCACGGCCAGCATGTTGCAGGCCTTCACCGCATGGCCATCCAGGTGCACGGTGCAGGCGCCGCACTGGGCGGTGTCGCAGCCGACATGGGTGCCGGTCAGGCGAAGGTGTTCGCGGATGAAATCCGTCAGCAGCGTCTGCGGCGATACCTCGCGTTTGACGCGCTTGCCGTTGACGGTCAGGGTGAGCATGGACATGACAGCGTCTCCTCGTTCTGGGTTCTTGGGTTCTGGGGCAGTGAGTGTTTTACCCCACGGTGCGCTTGCGTTCCATGACGGAACGTTGACGACGCTGCTGCGCACCGCCGCGTGAAGACGCGGATGGCAGCACCGGCCCTGGGGATCCAGCAGGCAGCATAGGGGCTGGCCGCCCCCGCGCATCAGGGAAAGCGCCTAGGCGCACCCCCACGGTCGGCAAGACCGAGGCAGCGGGCGTGGCGGGCGCGGGTGCCCGCGCGGCGTCGCTACTCGTTGCTGACCGCGCGCACTTCGGCGATCGCGGTGGCGCCGGAGAGCACCTTCTCGATGCCGTCCTGGCGCAGCGTGCGCATGCCTTCGGCCATCGCCGCGTGCTGCAGTTGTTCGGCGCGCGCGCCGGTCTGGATCAGGTGGCGCAGATCGCGCGATCCGCACATCAGTTCGTGCACCGCGGCGCGGCCGCGAAAGCCGGTGCCGTCGCAGTGTGTGCACCCCGGGCCATGGAAGTGGCGCAGCTTGCCGTTCTGGCCGAAGCGGGCCACCCAGTCGGCCAGCACGGCGTCGCGCGTGGGCGCGTTCTCGACCCGGTTGAAGCCGTGCATGTAGTCGGCCAGCAGTTCGTCGGTCTGCTCGGCGCTGGCGTCAGTGGCCACCACGCAGTGCTTGCAGATGCGCCGCACCAGCCGCTGCGCGAGCACGGCCAGCAGCGCGTCGGCGAAGTTGAACGGGTCCATGCCCATGTCGAGCAGGCGCGTCACGGTCTCGGGTGCGCTGTTGGTGTGCAACGTGGACAGCACCAGGTGGCCGGTGAGCGAGGCCTCGACGGCGATCTGCGCTGTTTCGCGGTCGCGGATCTCGCCGACCATGATGACGTCCGGGTCGGCACGCAGGAAGGCGCGCAGCGCGCCGGCAAAGGTCCAGCCGATCCTCGCGTTGACCTGCACCTGGCGCAGCCCGGTCTGGGTGATCTCGATCGGGTCTTCGGCGGTCCAGATCTTGCGCTCGGGGGTGTTGATGTAGCCCATCGCCGAGTGCAGCGTGGTCGTCTTGCCCGAGCCGGTGGGGCCGACGCAGAGCATCATGCCGTAAGGCCGCGCGACGGCCGATTTGACGCGCTGCAGGTTCGGCGGGCTGAGGTTCAGGCTGTCCAGCGGCAGCGGCTTGGCGGAAGCCAGCAGCCGCATGACCACGTCCTCCAGCCCGCCCTGCGTGGGAATGGTCGCCACGCGCAGTTCGAGCTTGGTGCCCGGCGCGAAGCGGGCAAAGTTGATCTTGCCGTCCTGCGGCTTGCGGCGCTCGGAGATGTCGAGATCGCACATGATCTTGATGCGCGCGATCACCGGGTTGCGGTAGGTGTAAGGCAGCTCCAGATAGGGCTTGAGGATGCCATCGCGCCTGAAGCGGATGCGCACCTTGTCCTTGCCCGGCTGGCACTCGATGTGGATGTCCGACACGCCCTGGCCCTTGGCTTCCAGGATCATGCTGTTGATCAGCCGCACGAGCGAGTTGTCGGACTGCTCGATCGGGCGTGCTTCGTCGGCCAGCCCGCGTTCGTCGGCGTTCTGCTCCAGCGTGGCCAGCAGTTCGCTGGCGTCCACCTGGTTGGCGTCGGCCGCCTCGCCGCCGGAGTCCTGGAACTCCAGCTGCGACATCGCGCCTTCGGCGCCGATCTTCTCGTAGGCGCGGTCGATGGCGCCCTTGAGGTCACGCGCCAGCGCCAGCACCGGCATCACCTTGCGCTGCACCAGGAACTCGATCTCGTCGATGGCCTCGCCGCGGCTCGGGTCCTCCAGCGCCACCACCAGTCGGCCCTCGCGCGCCATCAGCGGCAGGGCCAGCAGCCGCTTGGCGATGGCGAAGGGCAGACGCGCCAGTGCCGCGGTATCGACCGGGAACTGCTTGACGTCGACCATCGGGTAGCCCATCTTGCGCGATAGCGCAGACTGCAGATCCTCGCGCGAGATCAGGCCCTTGCGCAGCAGCAGTTCGCCCAGCGGCACGCCGCGTTCCTGGCGCTGCTGCGAGAGGGCGTCGTCGAGCTGCGCCGCCGTGACGTAGCCGAGCGCAGTCAGCGCCTCGCCGATGCGCACCATCGGCATGCGCGCCTGGTTCTCCAGCGCCTCGCCCAGCTGTTCCGGGGTGACGATCTGCCGGCCCAGCAGCACATCGCCGATCTTCTTGGCGCGGATGTCGCGCTGCTCCTGCACCACGCGCTCAACCTGCGCGGCGGTGGCGGCGTTGCCGGCCACCAGCACCTCGCCGATGCGCCCGCCGATCTCGACGCTGTCGTACACGCCGCGCGGCAGGAAGCTTCGGCGCACCGTGCCCACGGTATCCACCGGTTCGAAGAGGAAGAGTCCGTAATCGTTTTCGCGGTATCCCACGGTGCGGCCGGTCAGCGGCTCGCGGCCCTTGAGCAGCACGCGGAAGGGCACGTGGTCGGGCCGCGGCGGCGGGATGTTGGCAGGCGTGGGCAGCGGCGCCAGAGGCAGCAGCAGCAGCAGCCGGCGAAACTGCGCGAAGCGCACCGGCACCGCGTTGCGCGAAGGCGGAACCTGCACACGCACCATCAGCGCGTCGAGGTCGAAGTCGATCAGCCGGCCGTGCAGCACCTTGCCGTTGGTGCCCTCGATCTCGCACGGTTCCGGTTCGATAGCGCAGGTGGGTGCCGGATAGAAGGAAAACGGGGGAGTCGGCCAGGCGAAGGGCTCCCGGTGGGGGGCGGCCAGCGGCGACGCCCCCGTCTGCAACGGCATCGGCTCGGTCTGGCTGCTCTCTTCGCCCTCGATCGGCACCAGCGAAAACGGAAGATTGGACAGGTCAGACATGGCGGCGCGAATCCGGCAGTTGCAACCGATCCTAGAGCCGGGCGCGCCATGGGCATGCCCTGAACTGGCCGGTCTGCCGGGGCCAGATGTGCCCGCAGCGCCCTATCGCATCTGCGCGGGCAGGAAAGTGACGATCTGCGGAAAGACGTAGATCAGCCCGATGGCTGCCGCCAGCAGGAAGAAGAAGGGCAGCGTCACCTTGGCGATCCACCCGATGTTGCGCTGCGTCATGCCTTGCAGCACGAACAGGTTGAATCCGATCGGCGGCGTGATCTGCGCCATCTCCACCACCAGCACGATGAAGATGCCGAACCACAGCGGGTCGATGCCCGCTTTCTGGATGGTGGGCAGGATCACGCCCATGGTCAGCACCACCATGCTGATGCCGTCGAGGAAGCAGCCGAGCACGATGAAGAACACCATCAGCATCAGCAGCAACTGGAACTGGCTCAGGCCCAGTGTGGCGATCCACTCGGCCAGATGGCGCGGCAGCCCGATGTAGCCCATGCTCAGCGTGAGAAAGGCGGCGCCGGCCAGGATCAGCGCAATCATGCAGTACAGCCGGGTGCCGCCGACCAGCGAATCGACGAAGGTACGCCATGACAGCGCGCCCTGCACCGCCGAGATGACCAGCGCGCCCACCACGCCCAGTGCCGCCGCCTCGGTGGCGGTGGCCACACCGGTGTAGATGCTGCCAAGCACGGCGGCCACCAGCAGCAGCACCGGGATCAGGTGGCGCGACTCGCGGATCTTCTCCGCCAGCGTGGGCTGAGAATCCGCCGGCGGCACCAGTTCCGGGTGGCGCAGTGCCCAGAACACCACGTAGCCGGAGAACAGCATCGCCAGCATGATGCCGGGCAGGACGCCGGCAATGAACAGCTGCGCGATGGAGACCTCGGCGCTGACGCCGTAGACGATCATGATGATCGAAGGCGGGATCAGCAGCCCCAGCGTGCCGGCGCCGGCCAGCGATCCGATCGAGATGCCGTCGGGGTAGCCGCGGCGCTTGAGCTCGGGCAGGCTCATCTTGCCGATGGTGGCGCAGGTGGCGGCGCTCGAGCCCGAGACGGCAGCGAAGATCGCGCAGCCGACCACGTTCACGTGCAGCAGGCGTCCGGGCAGCGACTGCATCCAAGGCGCCAGGCCGCGGAACATGTCCTGGCTCAGGCGGGTGCGAAAGAGGATCTCGCCCATCCAGACGAAGAGGGGCAGCGCGGTCAGCGTCCAGCTCGAGGCGCTGCCCCAGATGGTGATCGCCATCGCGTCGCCGGCCGGGCGCGCGCTGAACAGCTGCATGCCGATCCAGGCCACGCCGGCCAGCGTGAGACCGATCCAGACGCCGCTGGCCAGGATCAGGAACAGCGCGCCGATCAACAGCAGCGAGATGCCGATATCGCTCATTCGTTAAGTGACGCTTCTTCGCTCACCCTCTGCACGCGGCGCCCCTGCAACTCGAGCACCAGCTCGTCGACGAAAGCGATCAACAGGATCAGCATGCCCAGCGCCATGCTGATCTGTGGAATCCACAGCGGCGTGGCGTCGTTGCCGGTGGAGATGTCCTTGAACTGATGCGACTGCCAGGCCAGACGGATGCTGTAGAACGCGAACAGCGCCGACAGCGCGCAGGCCGCCAGCAGCGACCAGAGCTCCATCACGCGGCGCAGGCCGCCCGACAGCGCTCCCAGCAGGATCGTCACGCGGATGTGCTCGCCGCGCTTGAGCGTGTGCGCCAGCGCCAGAAAGCCGGCGCCGGCCATCAGATAGCCCGCGTAAGCATCGGTGCCCGGCACGTGGAAGTGCAACTGCCGCCCGAGGATGCCCAGCAGCACCATCACCAGCAGCCCGACCATGAAAACCCCGGCCAGCCAGGACGCGCTGTCGTACACGCCGTCAAGCAGGCGGCGCATCGTTGCGGCGGGCCGGGGGTGTGGGAGTGGTGCAGGGACGATGCGCGCCGGCGGGCCTTCAGCTCACCTCTGGAAGGCGTCCACCTGTTGCTTGCCCTCGGCGCCGGACTTCTCCAGCCATTCCTTGAGCAGCGTGTCGCCGACCTTCTTCAAGTCGGCCGTCAGTGCCGCCGGGGGCGGCAGGATCTGCATGCCGCCGGCCCTCAGCTTGTCCAGGCTGTCGGTATTGGCGCGCCGGCTGGCCGCCCAGCCGCGTGTCTCGGCGTCAGCGCCGGCCTTCATCACCGCATCCTGCGTCGGCTTGTCCAGTGCGTTGAAGGCCGCACGATTGACGAGCACGACGTTCTTCGGCAGCCAGGCCTGGGTGTCGTACCAGAACTTGACATGCTCGTGCAGCTTGGCGTCCCAGCCGGTCGAGCCCGAGCTGATCATGCTTTCGACGACGCCCGTCGCAAAGGCCTGGCTGACCTCGGCCGCCTGAACGGTAACGGGCTGTGCGCCGACCAGTTCGCCGATGCGCGCGGTGGCCGGGCTGTAGGCGCGCCACTTGATGCCGCGCAGATCGGCCGCGTTGGCGAGCGGCTTCTTGCTGTACACGCCCTGCGGCGGCCACGGCACCGAATACAGCACCATCATGCCCTGCTCGGCCAGCTTCCTTTCCAGCATCGGCTTCTGCAGGCGCCACAGCTTGGCCGCCTCGTCGTAGCTGTCGGCCAGGAAGGGCAGGCCGTCGGCGCCGAAGATCTGCCACTCGTTCTGGAAATTCACGAGCAGGATCTCGCCGGCCTGCGCCTGCCCGCCTTGCACGGCGCGCTTGATCTCTGGCGCCTTGAACAGCGACGCGCCCGCGTGCACGGTGATCTTGAGCTTGCCGCCCGAGGCGCGGTCGACATCATTGGCGAAGGCGACCAGGTTCTCGGTGTGGAAGTTGGTCGCCGGGTAGGCGGACGGCAGATCCCATTTGATCTGGGCGTGTGCGGCGGCGGCGGCCAGCATGGCGGCCGCAACAAGGGTACGGGGCAGCAGCTTCATCGATGGTCCTCGGAGTGTGGCAACGAACGGGTCGGAATGACAGGGCGGCAAGCATGCGACGTGCCGCCTCTGGCCGCACCCCGGGTGTTCCCGGATGTGTCAACTCAGTGATTGAAGTCTAGAAGCCGATCGGATAAATTGTCAACAAATCATCTTCATCTTGTCGACATGTCAGTGAAAACACCGAGGACAGCGAGACGCGGCACCAGGGCGCCCGGTGCGGCCCGCGCGGGCGGCATCGTGTCGTCTTTGCACCTGGTGTCCCCGCGCAGCGTCGAGCTGTCGGAGTTCGAGTTCGGTCTCATCGTGTCGTGGAACGCCTTCGCGCGTTGGGCTGTGCGCTGTATGGCCGCGGCCGGCTGTGCCGATCTGACGATCACCGACGTGCTGCTCTTGCACAACCTGTGCCACCGAGCCCGTGGCAAGAAGCTGGCGGACATCGGCTTCATGCTGAACTACGAGGACACGCACGTGGTGGCCTACTCGCTGAAGAAGCTGGTGGCTGCGGGGCTGGCCCACGCCGGGCGCGTTGGCAAGGAAGTCTTCTACAGCCCCACTGCGCAGGGCGAGGCCTTCGTGCAGCAGTACCGGGCTGTGCGCGAGGAGTGCCTGGTGGCCAGCCTGGACACCGAGCTCAACGCCGACATCGGCGAACTCGCGCGGCTGCTGCGCACCATGTCGGGCATGTACGACCAGGCGGCTCGCGCCGCCACCTCGCTGTGAGCGCCGCCATGGGGCGGCCTGTGCACCACCTGATCAGCTTCATCGAGGAGCGCTTGACACCATGACGAACCCCCGCTGGCAGTTCTGGATCGACCGTGGCGGCACCTTCACCGACGTGGTCGGCCGCACGCCCGAGGGCGCTCTGCGCACACTCAAGCTGCTGTCGGAGAACCCCGACCAGTACGCCGATGCGGCGGTCGAGGGCATCCGCCGCCTGCTCGGCCTGGCGCCCGGCGAGGCGATCACGCCGGACCGCGTGGAGTGCGTGAAGATGGGCACCACCGTGGCCACCAACGCGCTGCTCGAGCGCAAGGGCGAGCGCACGCTGCTCATCACCACGCGCGGCTTTGCCGATGGCTTGCGCATCGCCTACCAGAACCGGCCGCGGCTGTTCGACCGCCAGATCGTGCTGCCCGAGTTGCTGTACGAGCGCGTGGTCGAGGCCGACGAGCGGCTCGGCGCCACCGGCGAGGTGCTGCAGCCGTTGGCGCTGGACGCGCTGCGTGGGCCTTTGCAGGCCGCGCGCGAAGCCGGCATCACCGCCTGTGCCATCGTCTTCATGCACGGCTGGCGCTTCACCGCGCACGAGGCCGCCGCCGCCGCGCTGGCGCGCGAAATGGGCTTCACGCAGGTCAGCGTCTCGCACGCGGTGAGCCCGCTGATGAAGCTGATCCCGCGCGGCGACACCACGGTGGTGGACGCCTACCTGAGCCCGATCCTGCGCCGCTATGTCGACCGCGTCGCCGGCCAGATGCCCGGCGTGCCGCTGTTCTTCATGCAAAGCAGCGGCGGGCTGACCGAGGCGCACCGCTTCCAGGGCAAGGACGCGATCCTCTCCGGCCCGGCCGGCGGCATCGTCGGCATGGTGCGCACCGCGCTGGCGGCCGGCCACGGGCAGGTGATCGGCTTCGACATGGGCGGCACTTCCACCGACGTGAGCCACTTCACCGGCGGGGCGGCAGGCGAGTTCGAACGCGCCTTCGAGACCCAGGTGGCCGGTGTGCGCATGCGTGCGCCGATGATGAGCATCCACACCGTGGCCGCTGGTGGCGGCTCGATCCTGCACTTCGACGGCGCGCGGCTGCGCGTGGGGCCCGACAGCGCAGGCGCCAACCCGGGCCCGGCCTGTTACCGCCGTGGCGGGCCGCTGGCGGTGACGGATGCCAACGTGATGCTCGGCCGCGTGCAGCCGGCTTGGTTCCCGGCCGTCTTCGGCCCGCGCGGCGACGAGCCGCTGGACCGAGACGGCGTGGTCACGAAGTTCGGGGCGCTGGCCGCGGAGGTGCAGGCGAGTGGCGATGACGCCTCGCCCGAGTCGCTGGCCGAGGGCTTCTTGCGCATCGCGGTGCAGAACATGGCCAACGCCGTCAAGCGCATCTCTGTCGCGCGCGGCTACGACGTCACGCGCTACACCTTGCAGTGCTTCGGCGGCGCCGGCGGGCAGCATGCCTGCGCGGTGGCCGATGCGCTGGGCATGTCGCGCGTCTTCATCCACCCGCTGGCCGGGGTGCTCAGCGCCTACGGCATGGGCCTGGCCGACCAGATCGCGATGCGCGAGGCCTCGCTCGAGCAGCCGCTGGATGGCGCCGGGCTGCACGCCGCGAACGTGCTGCTCGAGCGGCTGGCCGGCGCTGCCACCGAAGAGCTCGAGGCGCAGGGCGTGGCGCCCGCAGCGATCACACTGCGCCGCCGGCTGCACCTGCGCTACGACGGCTCCGATACCGCGCTGGTGGTGCCGCTGGGCGAACTGCCTGAAGCGCGGCGCGACTTCGAGACCGCCTACCGACAGCGCTTCGCCTTCCTGATGCCTGGGCGAGGCCTCGTCGTCGAGGCCGTGTCGGTGGAGGCCGCGGCGGCCGGCGAGACGCATGTCGTGACGGCGGGCGAGGTCGCTGTGCCGCACTCGGCGCAGCCGGCGGCCTGGGTGCGCATGCACGCAGAAGGCGCCTGGCACGACGCGGCGCTGCACGTGCGCGAGCAGTTGAAGGCCGGAGCCGCCATCGACGGCCCGGCCGTCATCGCCGAGCGCAACGCGACCACCGTCGTCGAACCCGGCTGGCGCGCCGTGCTTGCCGCCGGCGGCGCATTGGAACTGCAGCGCGTGCAGCTTCGCGTGCAGGCCCAGGCGCAGGGCATCCGCGCAGACCCGGTGATGCTCGAAGTCTTCAACAACCTGTTCATGAACATCGCCGAGCAGATGGGGCTGCGGCTGCAGAACACCGCCTACTCGGTGAACATCAAGGAGCGGCTCGATTTCTCGTGCGCGCTGTTCAGCGCCGCCGGCGAGCTGATCGCCAACGCGCCGCACATGCCGGTGCACCTGGGCTCGATGAGCGAGAGCATCAAGACCGTGATCGAGCGCAACCCGGTCATGCAGCCGGGTGATGTCTACGTGCTCAACGACCCCTACCACGGCGGCACGCATCTGCCCGATGTGACCGTCGTGACCCCCGTGTACCTGGAGCCCCCGGCAGCCGGAGTACCGGCCGCCACCCCCCAAGGGGGTACGCGGCCGCCTTGGGGCGGCCCGGCGCCGGCCGCGAATCTCCCGGCCGAAGGGCTTGCGTTGCTGCCCAGCTTCTACGTCGCCAGCCGCGGCCACCACGCCGACATCGGCGGCATCACCCCGGGGTCGATGCCGCCGTTCAGCACGACCATCGACGAGGAGGGTGTGCTGTTCGACAATTTCCTGCTCGTGCGCGACGGCGTGATGCGCGAGGTCGAACTGCGCGCGCAACTCGGTTCGGGCCCGTGGCCGGCGCGCAATCCAGACCAGAACGTGGCCGACCTGCGCGCACAGATCGCCGCCAACGAAAAGGGCGCGCAAGAGCTGCGTGCGATGGTCGCCCAGTTCGGCGGCAACACCGTGGCGGCCTACATGCAGCACGTGCAGGACAACGCCGAGGAGTCGGTGCGCCGCGTCATCACCGCGCTGAAGGACGGCGCCTTCGAGCTGCCGCTGGACAACGGCGCCGTGATCCGCGTGCACGTGACGGTGGACCGCGCGGCGCGCAGCGCCTGCATCGATTTCGGCGGCACCAGCGCACAGTTGCCGAACAACTTCAACGCGCCCAAGGCGGTGACGATGGCCGCCGTGCTGTACGTCTTTCGCATGATGGTCGACGACGACATCCCGCTCAACGCAGGCTGCATGAAGCCGCTGCAGGTGATCGTGCCCGAGGGCTGCATGCTCAACCCGCGCCACCCGGCGGCGGTGGTGGCGGGCAACGTCGAGACCTCGCAGTCGGTGACCAACGCGCTGATCGGCGCGCTCGGCGTGATGGCCTGCGGCCCCTGCACGATGAGCAACTTCACCTTCGGCGACGAGCGTCACCAGTACTACGAGACGATCAGCGGCGGCGGCGGTGCCGGCCCCGGCTTCGCCGGCAGCTCGGTGGTGCAGGCGCACATGACCAACTCGCGCCTGACCGATCCGGAGGTGCTGGAGTACCGCTTCCCGGTGCGCCTGGAAAGCTACGCCATCCGCCGCGGATCAGGTGGCAGCGGCCGCTGGCGCGGCGGCGATGGTGGCGTGCGGCGGATCCGGTTCCTCGAGCCGATGACCGCCAGCGTCCTGAGCAACGGCCGCCACGTGCCCTCGTTCGGCATGGCCGGTGGGCAACCGGGGGCGCTGGGCATCAACCGCGTCGAACGCGTCGACGGGCAGGTCGAGATGCTCGACCACATCGGCCAGGTGGAGATGGCGGTGGGCGACCAGTTCATCATCGAGACCGGTGGCGGCGGCGGCTGGGGCTTGGCAGATCCGGCCTAGGGCAGCCCTCACGGCGCGGCTCGCAGCATCCGACAGAACAGCCGTGTATGGCGCAGCCCGCCTGCACGCCGGCGGCCGTGCGCCGCCAGCCTTCCCGGCAAGCCCCCCGGCAAGCCCCCGGCTGTCGACGGGACGATGCGTCGTGGCACCATGCCGGCATGGCATCACCTTGCATCCTGCTCAGCGGCTTCGAGCCCTTCGACTGCGAGAGCGTCAACCCGTCCTGGCTGGTGGCGCAGGCGCTGCATGGGCGGCGGGTGGGTGGCGCGCGCGTGGTGTCCGTGTGCCTGCCCTGTGTCTTCGACGAGGCCAGCGGTGCGCTGGTGCAGGCCGTGCGGCGCCACCAGCCCCTGCTGGTGCTGGCACTCGGCCAGGGTGGCGGGCGCGCCGCGCTGTCGATGGAGCGGGTGGCCATCAACGTCGTCGACGCCCGCATCCCCGACAACGCCGGCGCACAGCCGGTCGACAGCCCGGTCGTGCCGGGCGCGCCGACGGCTTACTTCGCCACGCTGCCGCTGAAGGCGATGCTGCAGGCGCTGCGTGATGCCGGCGTGCCCGGCGAGGTCTCGCAGTCAGCCGGCACCTTTGTCTGCAACCATGTCTTCTTCGCGCTGATGCACGCGCTGGCCACCACTTCGCCAGACCGTGCGCGCGCGGGCTTTATGCACCTGCCCTGGCTGCCCGAGCAGGCTGCGCGGCGCGCTGGCAGCCCGCCGAGCCTGCCGCTGGCTACCCAGGTGGAGGGCACACGCGTGGTGCTGAAGGCGGCGCTGGCGGCCGGCGCATGAGCCTCCGGGCGGAGTCGATGGGCAGCCGTCGCCGCTT
>Ga0105047_10010460_pt1 | contig 15164 bp, 12 predicted proteins | sample MAT04_FD_78384 | JGI IMG/M metagenome (GOLD analysis project Ga0105047, IMG submission 78384) | Freshwater microbial communities from Lake Fryxell liftoff mats and glacier meltwater in Antarctica - MAT-04 (megahit assembly) | ecosystem: Environmental > Aquatic > Freshwater > Ice > Liftoff... | reverse complement strand
GACCCGCACCGCTGCGGTGGCCCGCCGGATCGACGACAAGCTCGACCGGTTCATCGACACAATGGGCCGTGAGCCGACACCGAGGGAGCGGTGGCGGTTGGAACGCGAAGCCGCCACCGACAGTCGCCCGGCCAAGGCCCACGCCGCGGACGCACAAGTCCTCCATGCGGGTTGGGTCGCGCAGACCCGCGCGTTCGGCCTCAAACCCGCCGATGTCATCGAGCGCGCCGTCGATCAGGTCGGCGGAAGCGACGTTGTGGACCGGGCAACCACACAGTCGATGATCGCCTCCGCGATGGCGACGATCTCCGAGAAGCAGTCGAGCTGGCGGCCAACCGAATTGCTGCGCGAACTCGCCGCGCTCGTCCCGACCGACACCGTTCTGCCCGCCGATCATTTGGTCGCCTGGTTGAACAAGCTCACCGATCACGTCGTGGCCAACTACTGCATCGACGTGTCCAATCCGATCGACCCCGATGCGCTGTTGCGCAAGGACGGCCGGCCCGTCACCGAATCAGTCGTCGATCGCGCGCTCACCACGCAGGCGATCCTCGACCAAGAAGCCGCCCTGATCGACTGGGTCGACCGCCGACTCACCTACGACGGGTTCGACCAACCCGAAGCCGTGACACGCAGCGGCCTCGACCTAAACCCGGCCCAAGCCGAGGGCTCGGCAGCCGTCGCCGGAACCGCCGACATCGTCCTCGTCGTCGGCCCTGCGGGAACCGGCAAGACCGCCGCGCTCGCACCGGCTGTCGCCCAGCTGCGCGCCGAAGGGCGCGCAGTGTTCGGTGTCGCCCCGTCTGCCACAGCGGCCGAGGTGCTATCCGACGAGACCGGACTCGCGGCGGACACGCTCGACAAGCTGCTCATTGAGCACCGTCTCAACCGGCCCCCCGATCATCGCTACGACCTTCCCGTCGGCGCGACCGTGATCGTCGATGAAGCCGGCATGCTGCCGACCGCCAAGCTCGCCGAACTCGCCGACTTGGCAGACCTGAAGGGGTGGCGGATCGCGCTGGTCGGGGATCCGTTGCAGTTCTCCGCCGTCGGCCGCGGCGGCATGTTCGGGCTGCTCGTCGACACCTTCGGCGCGATCGAGCTTGACCGTGTTCATCGCTTCGACAACGAATGGGAACGCGACGCCAGCCTGCGCCTGCCCCGGCGACGTCACCGTTACCGAGGTCTACGAGCAACACGGCCGACTCCACTGCGGCACGCTCAACCAGATGGAACGAGCCAGCGTCGCCGCGTGGTGGGAACGACGACAGGCTGGCAACAAGGGCCTGTTGATGTCGCCGACCAACGAAGCGGTCGAACGCCTCAACCAACGCTGCCAACAAACCCGCATCAACGCTCGCGAGATCAACCCAACCGGCCGACACATCACCGTCGTCGCCTACAAGGTCCACGTCGGTGACGAGATCGCGACCCGCCAGAACGACCGACGGCTCACCACCGATCGGGGTGAGATGGTCCGCAACCGGGCCGTGTGGACCGTCGACCACATCCACCCCGACGGCTCACTCACGGCGACCGGCCACAACGGCACCGTGCGGCTGCCGGCACCGTATGTGGCCGAGCATGTTGAGCTTGCCTACGCGCGAACTGTGATGGGCGCGCAGGGGCGCAATGTCCAAGGCGGGGTCAGCTTCTATGAGAAGCCCACCGACGTGCGAAACCTGTACGTCGCGATGACCCGCGGCACCGCGATGAACGAAGCATTCATGGTCGTCAACGGCGAACAGACCGCCGCCGACGTCTTCGCGCAATCCATCGCCACCGACTGGATCGACCTGCCCGCCCACGCCCGCAGGGCCGAACTCCGCGACGAGAAACCCCATCGACCCGGCCTGCTCGACGGCACACAATTTCGCGAACTTCTCGAGCAGCGGTTTGGCGTCGCCTCCACGATCGAAGATGCCGAGAACACCCTCAGGCGAATGCCCGTCGAACGTCAGCAAGCCGAACGCGCGAAGGCAGCTGCCGAGAAGACGATCACCGAGAAGACAGCCGCGTACCGCGTCGCCGAGGATGTCCTCGCGAACTACGACCGACCGCTTCACCGTCGCAAGCACGCGACCGAGATCGCTGACGCCCGCCTCGACGTCCAACGGCTACCAGCAGCCGTGAAGACCGCTGACAGCGAACTCAGCGTCGCGGTCAGCAAGCTCGAACGCCTCCGACAGGAAGAGGCGCAAGCGAAGGCTGACGTCCGCAGGCGACCCGACCTCGAAACGAAGATCGACGCGATCGACGACCGGCTGGACCACGACCTTCGAATCCGAACGAGGATCACACGCCTCGAACCCCCCGACGCCATAGCCAACACCATCGGCGAGCGGCCGGCACCCGGCCCGGCAGCACGGCAATGGGATGCAGCCGCCGGTCGGCTCGCCCAACACCAAGCCGCCTTCGACATTACCGACGGCCTCGGCCGCCGCCCTAGGTTCCTCGAATACAGTGCCTACATCAAGAGCCGTGCCGACGTCGAGGAGAGGGTCGCGGACGTGAGACCGCCCAGGGCCATCGAGCGTGAAGGTCCGTCTCTCGACTTGTCGATGTAGAGCGACATGGGCGTTCCGGTCATCGCATCACTGCCGTTCACTGGGAGAGCTGTTGCGTAGGCGAGCGAGTCAGCCTGACGTCGTCGTCGGTGTGACGACTTGAGCGTCTGAGCTCTGGAGGCGGTAGTGCTGCTGCCAGGTCGATTCGTCGACCATGCTGATGTGTTCGACGATCTGTGTCAGCTGCTGTAGGTCGAGTGCGTTGCTGCTGACCAGCATCGTCTCGGTGGGACTGACCGTCACTGCGACTGCAGTCCAAGTGCCGTGCCGACCGACCGCGACCTCCATGTCGTTGACCTTGGTTGTCTCGACCGAGAAGTTGCCGCCGGTGACCAACAACGTCAACGGTGAGAGTTCATAGACCCCAACATCGAGCGCTCCGTCGTCGGTGCTCAGCGAGGGTCCGTTGTACGGTTCTCGATGCGTTGGAACGACCAGTTCTTCGAGGCCGCCGGGCAGCGGGGCGGTGAACTCATAGCCGCCGCGAGTTCCGGAATCGTTGGTGGGTTCGACGATGTCGACTAGGGCGTAGAGCGTGTTGAGATCGCTGCCAATCGCAGAGAACGGGACCTCACCGACCCTCCAGAACAGGGTGTGACCGCCTTGGAGGTGGGTCACTTCGGATACACCCGCGCGTCGGCCGGGCTTCTCGCCGTCGAGGGCGACCTCCGTGCCGATCGGGAACACCGTGATGACGACAAGGTTGCGTTCACCCTCGATGTCCGAGGTGGTGCCGAGCACTCCTGCCCATTCCTCGCTGACGCTGTGATAGTAGGACGCTCCGACTTTGTCGCGGAGTGGCTGAGGCACACTCGACAGGTCGAGGATGGGGAAAAGAGCACCGGTGTCGACGTTCGCGGAGGTGGCCGAGGTCGCAGAGGGCTCGGTGTGAGATCGTTGGATCGCGACCATTCCGCCGACCACCGCAATGCCGACGACAGCGACCGCGCCGACTCGTGTCGCGGCCAATCGTCGGGCGTGGTGACGTTCTCGCTGGCGAGTTCTTGCTTCCAAGCGCGCCGGGGGCGCCTTGAGCGCTCCTGCGGCCTGCAGCCGGTCGCGCACCGTTCGTTCAAAGTCATCGTCGATGTCGATACTCATCGGTCTTCCTCCATCATCAGGGTGCGGAGCGTGGCGAGGCCACGACTCGATTGTGATTTCACGGTTCCGGGGGCCATCCCGAGACAACGTCCGACGTCGGACTCGGACATGTCCTCGACGTAGCGCAACACGACCACGGTCCGCTGCCGCAAGGGCAGCCGGTTCAGCGCCGCGACGAGCGGTTCACGGAGTTCGACCCCGTGCGCATCGGGGTTGAGTTCTGTGTCTCTGCGTGCGCGGGCGGCCGCCCGGCGTTCATGAACGAGGCGACGCCATCGCGATCTCACTTCATTCAACACGGCCCGCCGCAGGTAGGGCAAAGGTTCCAGGACAAGGTCCTTGCGCCACTTCGGCAATACCCGCGCGAAGACTTCGGCCGTGATCTCCTCGGCAACCTCATCGCTCCCGCACAACATCGCTGCGAACCGGAACACAGCCACCCGATGTTGGGCGAACACCTCGCCATAGCCGTCATCGACGTGAAGCGTCACGACCGCTGGCATCGAAGGTTCGATCAAGGAACTCATACAACCTCATAGACGCACGACGATGAAGATTGGTTGAGAGTATGCGAACAGTTTTTGAAGCGCGTCGAGGGGGCTGTCGAAGGTGGTTCGGCGGCTCCGGTGGTCACGGTTTGGTCACGGATTTCGCACGACTGGGCGACATCAGACAGCACCAGCTGGATTGGTCCCGGCGCGGATATGCCGCCTGACCTGCACGTATTGACACACGTCACCACGAGGTGACACAGGGCAACACCCCCGGATTCGGGTTCGATTCCCGTCCACCTCCGCCAACACCTCCACGGGCGTTCGCTGACGTGCTTCGAATGATCTGGTAGGGAACGTCGAGGCAGGGCACGAGCCGTGGCGGTTCGATCGAGAACATTGCGAGGTCGACCCCTCCGTCGCAACCAACTCGTGATGGCCGGCGGACGTTTCGTCGATTGCAACCTCGAAAGCGATCGTGCCGAAGTCTCGTCCCTCGTACCTCACCTGCAGCGGCACGCGCCACGGCGTGTACCCCGCCCCCGGAATCCCGATCGGCAACGGTTCGGATTTGCGACGCAGCGCTCGCCCGACAACCCGACGACGTCAGCGCACTCGAACGACGACGGCAACTCCGCGACATCCAGTCGACACCCCAACAGGGCAACGACGAACCGAGTCAGAAGCCCATCGACGATCGCGGCCGTTCGTCATTCTGAGCCAACACGTCGCCCGCATGGGAGGGCCGTCTGGAAGGCCGATGTGTCGAGGTCCTCAGTCGTGCGGTGCGGTCAGGTATGCGACGAGTAGGGATGTTGTCTCATCGGCCCACTGCTTCTCGCTGAGGGTGCGCCCGGTGACCTCGGACTCGTCCATCATGACGATTTGGGTTGCGAGCGCGAACAGTGTTCTGAACGCGATGTCGGCAGCCGTGTCGAGGTCGGGGTGCGTGATCTGATCGGATCGGCCGGCCAAGAGTTCGTGCAGTTGCGCTGCCGCACTTTCAGTGGCTTGTCCTCCCCGGGCACGGAAGTCGGGGACGCCGCGGTTCTGGACCATGATCGCATTGAACGCGTTGCGGTTGGTCCGAAAAGTCGCCAAGAAGCCGTCGACCATGATCGCAAGTGCCTGCCTCAAGTCCGGGACGTCAGCGAGTTCGGCCGCCTGGGCCGCGGCTGCGTCGCGAAGTCGGCCGAGGAAGCGCTCCTGGACTGCGGCGAGGAGGCCGAGACGATCACCGAAGCGTGCGTAGAACGCTCCGGTCGACGTCCCGGCTCGTGCGATCACTGCGTCGACCGTGAGCGCGTCGGGTCCGCCCTCGGCGATCAGTGCTTCGGCAGCGTCGAGCATGCGCGTCGTCGACTCGATGCTTCGCGCTTGTTGCGGGGGGCGGATCACCGCACCAGTGTCGCACTGACCAGCCCACACCCGAGCCTTGACATAATAGAGAGTATCCTCTAGTCTGTGCCCATGGCGTTCCTGATGTCACTGGCAATGGGGCTCGGCGTAGGAGGCCTCTACGCCTTGCTCGCGGTCCGATCCCCTGCACCACCGGTAGTGGCGCTCTTCGGTCTGCTCGGCATGGTCGTGGGCGAGTACATCGTGGTCCACCTCCGCAGCTGACGCCGAAGCCTCACCGCCACCACCTATCGACGCCACCCACGACCGAAGGACACTCCGTGCCGCATCCCACCACTGTCACGCTCACCGGCACCGGCGTGCCGCACCCCGCTCCGGGTCGCGCAGGCGCAGGAGTGCTCATCAGACACGGAGACGTCGCGCTGCAGTTCGATGCCGGTCGCGGTACCGTCATCCGGCTGAGCGAAGCGGGCGTCGAGCCGTATGCGCTGACCGCTCAGTTCGTGACCCATGTGCACAGCGACCACGTCATCGACCTGGCCGACGTCGCGATGACACGCTGGATCCAGCAGCAACTCCACCCGTGCGGCCCACTGGTCATCGTGGCGCCCCAGGGCACCGCGGCCCGCTACGTGCGCCGCATGTTCGACGTCTTCGATGACGACATCGCCACCCGGATCGCGCACGTGCAACCTGGCCCACCAGAGGTCGAGGTCATCGAGTTCCCGCCGACCGGCCAGCCCGCTGTGGTGTGGGTCAGCGACGACGGAAACGTTGTCGTGGACGCAGTGGCGGTGCACCATGAACCGGCCGAGGCCGTCGCCTACCGGGTGACCACGCCCACCGCCGTCGTCGTCGTGTCGGGCGACACGGTGGTGTGCGACGAGGTCGAGCAGCTGGCCGCCGGAGCCGACCTCTTGGTGCACGAGGCGTGTCGCACGACTGCGCTCGCCGACGTCATCGCCGGAACACGCCTCGAGACAGTGTTCAGCTATCACGCTGACACGGTTCCGTTGGGCGGCCTCGCCGAACGCGCTGGCGTCGCGCACTTGCTGCTGACCCATCTCATCCCAGCCCCGAGCGGCGATACCGAGGAGGCGGCGTTCGTCGCCGATGTCCGCTCTGGTGGCTACACGGGCCGGGTCACGGTCGGACGCGACCTGACCGAGGTCGTCGTCGACCGGACCGCTGACGTAGCGGCACCTTCGGCCGCCGACACGCTCGACGTCGCGGACGACTGGAGGTCGCCCTTCGAAACCGTGCTCGACCCGCACCGTGCGACCCACATCGGCATCTGGCGCGACGAAGCAGACGACATCTCCGGCGACTTCTACCGGTGGGACGTGCCAGCGCTGAATCCGGAGTGCAGCGATGCCATCGTCGCTGGTACGCGCACCGATGTCGTCGGCCTCGACCTCACCAACATCACCGATCTGCTCGACCCCGGCTACCTGCCACTCGAGACCGGCATCGCCCGCACCTCCACCGGCGCGTTGAGCGTGGCGGTCCTCACCCAGTGGCCCGACACCGACCCCGAGATGATCGACTGGTGGTTCGGATGGCACCTCGCTTCCACCGAGCGCTACAAGCTCTGGCATCCGCAAGCCCACTACTTCTCCCAGCCGCGTTTCGACCTTTCCGATGTGCCCGGCCTCACCGACCGGCAGCGGTACGTCGACAACACCTCATGGGTCGACGAGTACATCAGCTTCTTGCCGTCGAGGCTCGCGATCACCTTCCACGACCCCGCTGACATCGGTCTCGGCTCCGAGGCCTTGGAAGCCGCCGGTTACGGCACCGTCGTCTGCGCGGTCGTGACCGACAGCGACCACGGCCATGAGCTCTCGCGCCTGGTGCACGCGGTCCGGCGCACGAACTTCGGCTGCGAGATGCGCAGCCGGTTCATCTTCGGCCCCGAGATCCCCGACCTGATCGGCCCCCTCATGCTCGACCACTGCTGGACCGAGATGACGCACCTCGCCAGCTTCCTCCCGAAGCTGCACGCACACGTCGCCTCGTCCAGCCCGGCACGCTGACAGTCAACATGTGTTGACACAGCCGTCCGGAAGCGGTCGCGCAGTGCGTGCACGTCGACGAAGTTCCTCGGAGCGGCTCTGCCGAACAGGCAAGCAGCTTGTCGCCAGCCAGGTCGTCCAATGCTCGCACGGAGCCGAACGGCATAGCGATTGCCGCGTGCGTGGCCGGATCGAAGCCGACGTCGACCTGGGTGGACTCCCCTGTGGCGGGGTCGGTCGCCGACATCTTCGCGAACCCGTGATCGGACTGCTGGACGTCGACTGCAAGGCCTTCGCTGAGTAGGCGATCGCGGATCGCTGGCCAGAGCCGGACGCCGGCGGCGCGAGTTGGACCGAAGCAGTCGAGGTCACGTGTGGTGCGATCCACCACCTCGTGCGCGATCAGGGCGCCACCGCCGGCCATGGCGAAGCCCTCGGCCCCGGCGAGCGAGAACACCAGTGTTGCGACCGCTGCTGGAACTCAGACAGCGACATGCACGCGGTGTTCTTGAATCCAACCGTCCCACGCCTCAGGCACGGCCGGGGGCAACCACAGCGAGTCCCAGGTGGCCAGCAGCGTCGACTGATGAATCCACTCGCGGACATCGTCCTGCGAACCCTCGCGTAGCACGGTCGCGTACACGACGCACAGTTCGGCAGGGTCGTCGAGATCGAAGTTCGAACTCGGACCGGACCATGAGAGATGCTTGGGCAACGTCACACGCCCGGCCCACTTCCACCGGCGGTCTTCCAGTCCGGAGGGGGCGTTGCGGAGCGCCACCACGACGCTCGGGTCGTTGTTGACGGTTGGTGTCGTTTGGTGCGCTTTGTCGGCTGTGCACGAGTGGCGGGTTTCGGCCACCCGATCATCGACGGTTTCGTCGAGCACCCAGGTGGCAGCGGGCGATGCGGCCGGCGCCATGTTGTGATTGTACGCCCATGCGCAAGCGTCGATTTTCCGGCTCCTGCGCTGCGCTTTGGCTCAAACGTGCTCTGTATACGTCGCGGAAAGATTCCCCGTTTCGTTGTCTCGCTTCCCGTATGGACGGGGTGGGGTTGTCACGAAACCGCGTTTCGTAAGGCATGTGTTGGTGAGGTGCTGTGACGAACAAGCCTGAAACCCATCGGACGGGACCGCCCGACTTCCTCACCGTCGAGGAAGCGGCAGCCATCTTGCGCCTCGGTCGCACGTCCGCGTACCGGGAGGCCCGCTAGTACTTCGCTACCGATGGTGCTGAAGGCATGTGCGCCCATCGATTCGGCAAGCAGATCCGCGCTACGCGCTGCTATATCGAGCAGCGCCTCGGCGGACCGATCACTTGGCCGATCCTCGCCGACGACACCGCAGTCACGCCACCAGGCGCGTCGATCACGCCCGCTCCGTCAGCCAAGCGCGCCATCCGTCGCGCTACCCGGCCGCCGGACCAAGACGCCCTGCCATTCCCCGCGTGAATCCCCGTTGTAGCCAGCAGCGCACGGTACTTGTGCGTTTGGTTGCGCTGTTCGCTACGGAGCGCACACGAACGCACGGGCCTCCAGGCGTATGGGACCGAGGCAGCCATACTTGACGGATGCCGGTCGATCTTCATGCGTTGTACTCGGTCCCGCCCGCCGAGTTCGTGGCAACTCGCACGGCGCTCGTCGGAGCGCTGAAGGCCGAGCAGCGCAAGGAGGAGGCGGCTGCAGTTCAGCAGTTACGCCGGCCGAAGCTTGCTGAGCACGCACTCAACGTGGCAGCTCGCAGCGAACCGCGAGTCATTCAGCGGTGGGTGCACGCAATTGCCGCAGCCGACGCCGCGCAGTCGACCGCCATTGGCGGTGGCGGCGCCGCAGCGTTGCGCGACGCCGCGGCCGAACTGCGCAACGCACATGCAGCGGTCCTCGCGGCAGCGGTGTCGGCGCTCGGCGACGGCGGCGCTGCGCAACGAAGCGACATCAACGACACATTGCGCGCGCTGGCCCACCCCGACGGGGCGCCGCTGCTGCAGCATGGTGTGGTGGGCTCGGAGCAGCTGGGCAGCCTCGTGCTGTTCGCTGGCGCACCCGAACCCGTCGTGAAGCGCACCAGTCCGGCAGCGAGGCCGTCGCGCTCGTCCACCGATGGCTCGCCCACCGACGACACGTCCACCGACGACACGCCACCGTCGCCCACGCAACCAGCTCCGACGATCGACCTCCGTGCCGTGCGCGCACTGGAACGCAAAGCTGCTGCCGCGCGATCTGACTCGGAACGTGCCGACGCAACGCTCTCAGCAGCACGCAATGCACTCACCGCGGCCAAGGAGGCTGTCGCCGCTGCAACCACGGTTGCCGCGCAGGCGCGAGCCGACCTGCGCCACGCGCAGACGCTGGTCGACGAACGACGCGTCGGCCTTCGTTGAGTTCGTACTGCGGCCGTTCACGTCGCGTGTAGCGTCCTGCGCGATGGGGACAGAGGAGAAGCTTTCGTTCAGCCTGCCGCGCGGCAGATTCACTCGTGGCAGCACCATCAAGGTGCGCATCCTCGGCGATCGCAGCCAGTACCGGTCGGTGCGGCTCGAGTTGCTGCAGGTGGAACGCAAGATGAAAGCGAAGATGGATGCGAAGCGCAACCATGCGGTCGTCGTCAACAAGGTCGAGGTGCCGGAGGGGAAGATCGATGTGGAGCTGACCATTCCCGGTCACCTGCCGAACGCCTACCACGGCGAACTCATCGGCTGGGACTACGAGGTGCGCCTGGTGGGCGACCGGTCAGGCCGCCCGGACGACGAGCAGGTGGAGGCCATCGATCTGCAGGGCACCGAGCCGACGGCTGGCAGCGATGTCGGGCTCCTCGCGCTGCGCACTTCCAGAGGGGCGCGGCTCGCTGCGCTCGACGGCGACGCCACCAACAAGATGCGTGAGGCAGTGCTCATCTTCGCCGCCGTCGCTGCGACGTCGATCGCTATCGGCCTGTCCAGGGGCGAGAACTTCTGGCTCGTCGCCGGCCTCGTCACGCTGGTGCCCGTGGCCTACGGCGCGTACAACATGTGGCGACGCAAGCGCCACGGCCTGCACGATGTGCAGTTCCAGCCGCCCTCCGGCGTGGTTCGCCTTGGTCAGCCGGTGGTGGTCCAGGTGGGCAACGCCATCGGGCAGTCGCTGGAGGTGGGGCTGGTCGCGTACGAGATCAGCGTGGAAAGCGGTGGCAAGCATCCGATCGCCGTGCAGCACCTGGCCCACGCGCAGTGGGTGCCCGTCATCGGCCCGACGGTCAGCCTGCCCACGTCGACGGCACTGCCATCGGGTTTCGCCGGCGAGTTCAACGCGCTGCATTGGGTCGTCGGCCTCCGCAAGGCCGACGCGGAGGAAGGCATCCAGGGCCTGACCGCCCGCCATTCGGTCGTGGCCATCACCCACTGATGCCGTCACTGTCGGCGCGAGCGTTTCGTTCCTGACTGTGCCAACCTGTCGGGCATGGAAGTGTTCGAAACGCGGCTCCCGGGCATCGGCATCCGATACGAGTTCACCAGCGCCACCAACCACCACCTCGGGGTGTTGGTGCGCCGTGACGGCCGACGCGATCTAGTGCTCTACGACCGCGACGACCCCGACTCGTGCAGATTCTCCCTCGAGCTCAACGCCGAGGAGTCGGCGGTGCTCGTCGAGATGCTCGGTGGCTCGAAGGTCACCGAGCGGGTCGGCGACCTGCGCCATGAGGTGGAAGGCCTCTCGATCGAGTGGGTCACCATGCCCGCCAGCGGGGGCCTCACGGGTCTCACGATTGGCGACGGCGGCATTCGTTCGGCGACCGGCGCGTCAGTGGTGGCCGTCATCCGCGGCGCCTCCTCGGTGCCCGGCCCGGGCCCGAGCTTCCTGTTCGAACCCGGCGACGTCGCGTTGGTCACGGGGTCGGTCGAGGGCGTGCAGGCAGCTGCCCGTCTGCTAGCTGGCTGAGGCGCAATTGGCGGCGACCGTGGTCGGCACCACCCTGCTGGCAACTGGCACCAGCGGCGCGGTGCTCATCGAGTTGGGGGCCGTGCTGCTGGTGTTGGCCGTGCTCGGACGACTGGCCGCCCGCGTCGACCTACCGTCGATTCCGCTGTACCTCGTGGCTGGGTTGCTCCTCGGCGAAGGCAGTGCCGTCCCGCTCGACGCGAGCACCGAGTTCATCCGCGTCGGCGCCGACCTCGGTGTCGTGTTGCTGTTGCTGTTGCTCGGGCTCGAGTACCAACCGGAGGAGCTCGCCGCCGGGCTCCAGGCCAACTGGAAGGCTGGGCTGGTCGACCTCGTCAGCAGCTTCACCCCCGGCTATCTGGCCGGCGTCATCATGGGCTGGAGCCAACCGGCGGCCGTGCTGCTCGGAGGCATCACCTACATCTCGTCGTCGGGCATCATCGCCAAGCTGCTCGGCGACCTCGAGCGCCTGGGCAACCGCGAGACGCCCGTCATCTTGTCCATCCTGGTCATCGAAGACATCGTCATGGCCGTGTTCCTGCCACTCACCGGCGTGCTGCTCGTCGGCGCGTCGCCGCTCGAAGGCGGGTTGTCCATCGCGGTGGCGCTATTGGTGGTCGCCGTCGCGTTCGTGATTGCGCTGAAGTGGAGCAGCCCGCTGAGTCGGGTGCTGCACTCGCGGTCTCCCGAACTGCTCTTGCTGACGGTGCTTGGTCTCACGCTGCTGGTGGCCGGTTTGGCCGAAGAGGTGCAGGTGTCGGCGGCGGTCGGTGCGTTCCTGTTGGACGTGATGCTGTCCGGTCAGATCGCCGAACGCGGTCGGGAACTGTTGCTGCCCATCCGCGACGTCTTCGGTGGACTGTTCTTCGTGTTCTTCGGCTTGCAGATCGACCCCGGCACGCTGGCCCCGGCGCTGGTGCCGGCGCTGGTGTTGGCTTTGCTCACCGGCGCCACGAAGGCCGGCACCGGTTGGTGGGCGGCCAAGCAGGCCGGCATCGGCCTGCCCGGTCGCAAGCGCGCGGCAGCGTCGCTCATCCCGCGCGGCGAGTTCTCCATCGTCATCGCCGGAATCGGCATGGCCGCTGGCGTCGAGCCGGATCTTGGCCCGACAGCTGCCAGTTACGTCCTCACGCTGGCCATCGTCGGCTCGCTCGCGATGCGATTCGTACACGGCCGCGGCCGACCCCCCAAGCGTGCGGCAACCGCCACATCAGGGTTGTGATCGGCGCCGTCAGAGCCGGCAGGCCGTAGCGCCCGGGGCGCCGTCGGTGACGGGCTGCCCGTCGGGGCAGGTGACGTCGAAGAAGAAAATGCCGGTGAGCGCAGCGCCGGCGAAGTTGGCGCCGGTGAGGTCGGTGCCGCCGAACGACGAGTTCGCCAGGTTGGCGCCGGAGAAGTCGACGCCCGTCATGTCGCCACTGCCGAACTCGACCATCGTCAGGTCGCGGCCAACGAGTGACACGCCGGCGGGCAGGCCTTCCTCGCCGACGGTCACGATGACCGAGTCGAGGGTTGCGCCGGTGAAGTCGGTGAGGAAGAATCGGCCATCGAAGTAGGCGCGAGAGACGATGGCGCCCACGAACGAGGATGTCGACGTATCACCGTTGAGGGATGCATAGGTGAGGTCGGCGCCATCGAACACGGTGCCGTCGAAGGTGACCTCGAGGAACGAGGTGCTGCGCAGCCGGGCGCCCGCGAACGAGACCCCCGACAGGTCGACGCCCTCGACGATGGCAAAGGACAGGTCGATTCCCGTCAGGTCGGCCCCGGGCTCGATGTCGGCCACCGCCTCGGCGAACGAGCAGTCGGCACTGGCGGCGGGCGTGCAGGTGGCCCAGTCCTCAGCGACCCCTTCGACACTCTCGTACGCCCAGTACTGCACCTCGTCGAGCCGGTCGAAGGACCGCACGGCAAGGCGCCCGTCGACCTCGAAGAACTCGTAGTCGCTACCGAATTCGGTGACGAGCAGCGGACGGCCCAGCGGTTGCCGGGCCCACGACTCGCCGTCGACGCTGGTCCAGGTGACGACGTGCAGGCCCACGCCGCTGCCGGTGGCCGTGTCGTCGGAATTCCGGTACGGCTCGAGGTTCATCGCAACGAACCCGCTGTCGATAGAGAGAATGGCGGCGGCCTCCGAATCGGCCTCGGGCTCGGGCACCACGTCGCTCGCCAGCGGCAGTGCACCATCGAGCGCGGTGGAGGCCCATTCCACTCCGTCGCTACTACTGACGATGCGGGTGCCGTCGCTCGACCACACCATCAGCCGATCGCCCACCAACTGCAGCAGGCGTGGCTCGATCGAGTAGGTGTCGCGCACCGCGGCCCGGTCGAGTGATGCGCAGCCCGCAGCATCGGGGAACGTTGGCCGCTCGGCGTCGAGGCCGGTGGTGGAGCGATCCTGAGCCAACCAGGTGGTGCCGCCGTCGGACGAGATCCACAGCCGATTCTGATACGTCGTGCCGATGCCCTGGATGGCCTCGCTGCCGTCGAACTGGCACACCATGTCGCCGCCGTAGAGCGCGAGCGACGCGCCCACTGTGAACAGTTGGAAACCCGCCACCGGAATGGCGGCGGTGTCGCCGGCGACCGTGGCGACTCGTTGCCAGGCGAGACCATCTGCGGACTTCAGTACGGCGATCACCGAGGGTGTGGCGCCGATGGCGTCGGTGATGGTGGCAGTAAGCACGAGGCCGCCGTCGTGCTCGACCACGTCGATGATGCTGCCGTTCACGTCGCCCAACGCCACGGACAGGTCGACCTGCGACCAGGTGGCACCGGCATCAGAGCTACGGAACAGGTAGATGGGGGCGCGCAGGCCGCCGAACACGCCGGTGTTGTCGCCGCCCTCCCAGCACGCGCAAGTAGCGCTGGCCAGCAGCACGCTCCCCAGATCGAAAACCCCGCCGACGCTGATCGACTGCCGGAACGGGAACCCGGCCGGTGCCGGTGGCACACCGGCGGTGGCGGTGATCTGTTCGAAGGTGAACGGCGCTGTTGCCGGCTGCTCCAGCGGCGTGAGTGTCGAGGCGGTCCAGTTCACTCCAGCGGGAACGGTCTGCGGTCCTGCTGCGGTGGTAGTGGGGGCGGGCTCACTGGTGTCGGGTGGCGGAGCGCTCGACGTCGGGTTCGAGGCAGCGGTGGAACTGACGCTCGTGTCGGCAGCGTCGCCACCACTGCAGGCGGCAGTCACGACCAGCGTCGCGACCGCGAGATAGCGCCAGCTCGAGTGCATATGAGTCTCCCGTCCAGTGTTCTGGATGGAAAAGTAACACGCGGCTGTGCCGAGCGGATTGCGGTGCAGCCGTCAACCGCAGCTGATGGTGAGCACCGGCGGAGGTGCCGTCGGTGCGCCAGAGCCGGTGCCCGGTGCCATCGCAGTGGGGTCGATGACGTTGATCACCAGCAACCGAACTTCGAGTGCATCCCACGACTGCGGGCTCACCAGCGGTGGGGCCAGGTGCAGCGTGCGAACCGCGCTGAGGCCGCCTGCGACGGAGAACCGGTCGATCAGCGCGGCGAACTCGCCGAGCCGGTCGCGCGGTATGTCGGTGCGCACCGCGTCGCCGAACGCGCCGACGAGCGCGGGCAGCCCGGTGGCCACGGCTGCCGGGGTGGAAGCCGTGGCGATGGCGGCGAGCACGCAGCGTTGGCGAGCCATCCGGTTGTAGTCGTTGTCGCCGCTGCGCGACCGGGCGTAGGTGAGCGCCAGCGTGCCG
>Ga0105047_10010459_pt1 | contig 15164 bp, 16 predicted proteins | sample MAT04_FD_78384 | JGI IMG/M metagenome (GOLD analysis project Ga0105047, IMG submission 78384) | Freshwater microbial communities from Lake Fryxell liftoff mats and glacier meltwater in Antarctica - MAT-04 (megahit assembly) | ecosystem: Environmental > Aquatic > Freshwater > Ice > Liftoff... | reverse complement strand
TGATCGCAAAGATGATGACGCCCACCATCAAATTTCCGGCAGTCACAAAGTCGGAAAACTTCATGACGACCTCGCCCGCAGCATGCAGCGCCTCGGCGGTGGTTGTCTGCGCGGGTGGGCCGGCGGTCAGGATCAATCGCGTGGTGGCAACGTTCAGCACCAGCCTAAACAACGTGACCGCCAGCAGAAGCGACGGGAAGACCGCAAACTCCAGAGCGCTTTTCACATAGATCGTGGTCACAAGAATGATGACAGAGATCGTGATATTCAGCACCAGCAGCAGATCCAAGACGCTCGGGGGCAGGGGAACCAGCAGCACCATCAGCAGCGCAATCACCGAAAACGGGAACACCATGCCCCGGTTCTGGTGGAGCTTCAATATAAAAGGATGAGCGGCGATGGTAGCCATAGTCTTACACTGCAGTCTTGATCAGATTCTTCTTTGCGCGACCGGAAAGCTCGTACACATAGGCCAGAATCTCCGCGACAGCTGAGTAAAGCTCTTCGGGGATCTCCTCACCCACTTCGACCGTGTTGTAGATTGCCCGAGCCAGAGGCGGGCGCTCCAGGATCGGGACGCCGTTGTCACGGGCGATTTCACGAATCCGAAACGCGAGCAAATCCGCGCCCTTGGCGACCACCCTCGGAGCGTGCATCTTGTCCGCGTCGTACTTGATGGCGACCGAAAAGTGAGTGGGGTTCGTCACCACCACGTCGGCAGTCGGCACGTCGTTCTTCATGCGCTTCATCGCCAGCTGCTGTTGGATTTGTCGGCGACGCTGTTTGATTTGCGGATCGCCGTCCATCGAGCGCATCTCGTCCTTCACTTGTTGCTTGGTCATCTTGAGCTGCTTTTCGTGACTGTATTTCTGGTACCCATAATCCAGAATGGCCAGGATCAGCAGGAGCACCCCGATGCGGATGATGATCTGGTAGATGATTTCGGTGCTGAGTCCGAAAATCTGCATGAAGTCCAGCTGCTGGATGGTCACGATCTGCTCGATGCGTCCATGCACCGCTGAGTAAGCAACAAAGCCCACCAGCAACATTTTGGTCACATTCATCAGCAACTTAAACGCCCCTCCGCGGGCGCCAAGCAATTTCGATAAGCCCTTGGTCGGATTCAATGCAGCAAAGTTCGGGGTGATGCCCTTGAAGCTGAAGTACAATCCCACCTGCGCAATATTCACCGCGATAGCCAACAGCAAAAGCCCGCAGAAGATGGGTGCAAGGGAGATGAGAACTGCTAATACATTTTGCAGGATCACGGGCCCCATCGTCGGTGAACGCAGCTGACCAAGGCTGGCGATGCCCAGCGCGTCGGCAAGCACGTTGCGTAAGGCTGAAACCACGCCCGTGCCGAACCACACAAGCAGCAACGTGATTCCTACGAGCAGGGCGGCGCTGGTCAGGTCGGTGCTGCGCGCGATCTGCCCCTGCTCTCGCGCCTGTTGCCGGCGCTTGGGCGTTGGTGCTTCGGTTTTGTCGCCCGTTTCGTCTGCCATGCATCCCTGCCCTGTTGATCACGCATCCATGCGTGACCTTTCATCGACCATCAGAGGTCGCTCTTATCGTGCGGCCACCAGATTCAAGAGCGCCTGTTCCTGTCGAAGCATGCCCTGCTGAATAACCTGCCCTGTGAGCATCATGCCCACCACCAGCAACACAATCCCGATCAACGCGCGAAGACTCATGCCCGCAGACATGATGTTGAGGCCGGGCATTGTTTTACCGATGAAACCCATCGCCAAATCCACCACGATCATCGTCACCAGCACCGGCGCAGCCATCTGCACGGCCAGCGTTGTCGATGAAGTCAGCAATCCTGTCACGATGTCCAGCACACCCCGGTTTACGCCGACGGTGAGCAGCGGAAGCGTGTCGAAACTCTGTCGCAGCCCGCGCAGCATGGTGTGGTGTCCATTGATGGGAGGGGACAGAAAAATGACCTGCGTTAGCATGAAGTACATCGTCCCCACCAGCGATCCGGACTGCCCGTATTGCGGGTCAAACACTGCGCCCAGGCTCAGGCCCATCTGCTGTCCCACGATCTCACCCGCCCACTGAGCTGCGATGAATACGAAACTCATCACCATGCCCATGGTCAATCCAAACAGCATTTCGCCGGCGATTCCGAGTGAAAGTTGCCACGTATCTGTCGGCACCGCGCCTTGACCCGTGATGCCCGGCGCTATGCCAAGTGCCAGCGCACCGGCGAAGAGCACCTTGACGCGCTTGGGTATCACTGGGCTCCCCAGCAGCGGCGCGAAGAGCATCATTCCGAGGATTCGGAAGAAAACTAACGCGAACGTCGGAACATATTGCACAAGACTGTCAAGCATAAGTCACTGAACTGCTACGCGATCACTGTGTGAGCCCTGACGAAAACATTGCAGCTGAATATTCCAGCAGCTTCGTACCGATCCATGGCAAAATGATGATCGCGGCTGCGATCATGGCGACGATCTTGGGGATGAAGGAGAGCGTCTGCTCCTGGATTTGTGTGACCGCTTGAAACAGCGACACAACCACACCGACCACCAGCCCGCAGATGAGCATCGGCGCGGAGACAACCAAAGCCATCATCAAGGCTTGGCGAAGCAATTCGATTGCCTGTTCGAGCGTCACGTTCAACACCCTTCCATGAGTGTCGTCCGCAGCGGACATTCGCGAGATGCGACGGCCTGCAGACATCCCACACGATTTGCTTTGGGAGGCGAATCCATTCACCTTCCCGATTTTTAATGACTTTTACGTCATCAAGAATCCTACGTCACGAAGCTACCCATCAAACTCGCAGTTATCAAGCGCCAACCGTCAACAAGTACGAAAAGCAGTAATTTAAATGGAAGCGAAATCAAAACAGGGGGCAACATCATCATGCCCATGCTGATCAGCACTGTCGAAATCACCATGTCGATGATCAAAAAAGGAAGATATACTTTGAATCCCAATAAGAATGCGGTCTTCAGTTCGCTCAGGACAAATGCGGGGATCAACGCCATCGTCCCGACCTCCTCCCACTTTTGTGCACGAGGCTGACGCGCAAAATCGGTGAACAAATCCACATCCGCATCATTCCCGGCTGCTGCAATCTGCTTGATCATGAAACCGCGCAACGGGATCTGCGCTGTCTGCAGCGCGGACTTCTGATCGATACTCCCGTTGAGGTATGGCTGGAGCGCGGTGTCGTTCAACGTTTTGAAGGTGGGCCCCATCACAAGAAACGTCATGAACAACGCCAGCCCGATCAACACCTGGTTCGGCGGGAGCTGCTGCGTCCCCAGCGCCTGACGGAGCAGCGACAGCACGATCACGATACGTGTGAAGCTCGTCGTCAATACCAGGATGGCCGGCGCAAGCGACAGCACAGTCAGCAGGATGATGATCTGCAAGGCTGCCGAGAAATTTTCACGCTTCGACAGATCGGGGAGCTGCATCGGCAGCTGAAACGCGCCGGTTGGCGAGGTCGGTGTTGAAGTCGTAGGCGCTGATGTCGAGGGGGTCGGCGCGAGTGCCGGCGACGGCAATTTCAGGGGAAGAAGAGACGCGTCACCGGGCGGGGCGTCGAGGCTCAGGTCTTGCGCACCTGCTTTCAAACCGACCGCGAGGACGATGCAGCAAAAGACCAGTGAGCAAAATATGCGCTTCAGAGCATCCATTCTCTGCAACAACTTTCGACAGACGTTTTGACCACTGACAGGCCGATGGGGAGCATCCTGCTCGCCCACAACTTTCGGCGTGACGTCATGCAAATCACATCATCAACTTCGTCGGAACTGTGCGGACAACTGCCTTACTTTGTTCATCAAGTCGCCCAGTTCTGCCCGCGCGCCGGTAAGGTCCGCAGGCTTGGCTGGATCTGGGCTTGCGTCGGCGTTAGCAACATCGTCCGACGATCCTTCGACAGCGGCATTTGTCTCGGTGAAGTTCGCCGAAGCCTTGCCGAACAAATTGCGAAAGCTCCCTGCCGGGCCTGCCTGCTCATCCTTCAATTGCCCGAGCAATGCCGCCACCTCGTCGGGATCTGATATTTCGCACAAGGTGCTGAGTGTTGTTCCCGAATCTCCCACAACAACCACGCGCTTTCCGACACGCAGCAGCACCACCTGCTGACGCGGCGCGATGGGGGATCGTGCCACCACTTGGACAACCTGCGTGGGACGTACCCTCGCGCCGGGGATGATGAACTTCGCGCCGGCCCACTTCATCACCAGGATCAACGCAACCACCACCGCCAGCGCCCCCACCACTCGCCAGATGTCGTATCCTGTCGATGCAAGCGGGGCCTCCCCTACAGATTTCGATGAACCCGCCGACCCCTCACGTCGCACAATCGCCCGCTGCTCGGAAGGCGGGGGTTCGGTGACAGCATTCAGAGTGGACTGCGTCACAGGAGTGATTCCCGCCGCAGTCTGCGTCGTTGACCCGTCAGTTGTATTCGGGCTCAGAGCCTGATCCGGACGTTCTTCCAATCCCGCCGGCCCGGCGCCATCGGTAAGGACAATGACCCCAGCATCCTCGCGTCCCAGAGACTGTGCTGCTGCCGATCGCGACGAGAAAATCACCATCAGGCCAACGCCTGCTACAAACATCCAATGGTTGATTCCTGCGACGGTCACAACTTTTTCCCCTTCGCGTCAGATTTGACGGTCAGATCGTCTCGTCACGCAACGCCGCGACAATCTCGTTCACACGCACACAAAAGTTATCGTTGAGAACCAGGACTTCGCCTCGAGCGACCAGCCGATCGTTGACAAATACATCAACCGGATCGCCAGCCAGCTTATCAAGTTCGACGACCGACCCTTCGCCCAGCTTGAGAACGTCTTCGACGAGCATGCGCGATCGTCCCAATTCAATTTTCACATTGAGATCGACATCGCGAAGCAGGTCGATGCTCGATACCTGAGCGTCCTGAATGACCTGATTGAAGTTCGGCAAATCGAAGGATTCCGTCGCCACCATAGCTGCTGGCTCGACGTCGGGTCTGGACACAGCGTTGGGATCGTCGAAGCTGGCCTGCTGAAGAAAATCGTCCAGCGCCGCATCGTCCGCGGGCGACGCGCCGTCCTGCGTCCCCTGGTTGGCGACGCCCGCACCGGGTGACAGGATACCAATCGGTTCATCGGTCAACGCAGCGCTGATGGGATCGCCCGACTGGGGGTCAACACCCTTTTCGGGATCAGTAAATGCCGCGTCAGGAAAATCAGACTCAGGTGCCTGAACGGGGGGTGGATCAGACTTTACATCAGCGGGCGGTTTTTCATCAGGCATCGGCGCACCATCCAGTGCTGCGGGCGGTTTCACTCGGCATCCATGCCGGGTGCGCTATTAAACCACGGTCGAGCGCGCTGTCAATCGAAAGAAATGTGAAATGCAAAGAATTGCGTCGCGCTGGGTGGCGTTTGCACTACTGGCAGGGACAACCTCCAAGGGTTGTACAAGCGAGCAGGCACGATTCGCGGACGTTGCGAGCCGAGTCGATCTGCGAGACGGGTCTTTCTAAAAAGACCATAGCCCGCGTATCATCCGCGACGCCGAGTCCGCCAGGGACGTGTGAAATGCGAAGGCGAATGCCTTATCAGCCAGAGCCCGCGTCAAAAGTCCGCGCGGAACGGGATGCAGCGCGGCACGAGCACTTCTTCGATCACGCCCTCACCGCCCAGCTCGTCGAGTTGATACTTGATCTGTCGGCGGAGCGTCTCCAGGCCTGGCTCGCTGCCCCCACCAAGTTTATCGGGGTCCATCTGCGCGATAATCGTCCGCACGCGATCCTTGATGGTCGCCTCACGGTTGGTCATCACGGTTTTTAGTTCTTCCTCGTGCGCACCGGTCGTGACCGCATAGATCGAGACGTCGTATATAAATGTTCGACCTGAGAGCTTGTTCGGCGCCTTAAACTCCAGCACCTTTACTTCAACATTGCCCTTCTTCGGTCCTGCTGACTTCCCGTCGCCATGCCCGCCTTCTTCACCATGCCCGGAGCTTTCGCCACCGTGCTCGGCTTCAGGCTCGACGAGGGTCGCGCCCGCATTCGCATTGGACGCGCCGGATCCGAGGAACTTAAATCCTGCGAAAAGTACGGCAGCTTCAAGGATCATGATCCCGCCCAGTAGCACCGGCAACTTGGTGAAGAACGATCCTGCACCTGCAGCCTTTTCGTGCTTATCGGGGGCGGCTGCGGGGGCAGCCTCGGGTTTCTTTTCAGCTTTATCTGCCATCGTGCCCTCTTTCTGTCACGTCTGATAACGAACGACACCTGCCGTTCGCTATCCGTTCTATCGACAGAATGAAGGCGATGGTTTTGACATGTACGCGAGAGAAAGCGCGTTATTCTGTAACCGGGCGACGAATGACCCGCGCATATTCAATAGCCCGACGGGTCACTTCGTGAAGCGTTTCGCGCACCATCAACCGATCCCCATGATCCGTGCAGACCACCGTGTCCGGGGTCGATTCGACATACCGAATCTTATCGGCATTGATGACAAAAGCCTGCCCGTTGAGACGTGTAAGGTTGATCATGGTGCACAATCGCCGGTTGCCTGTTTTTAGTTGCCAGTCACGATCCGCTTAGCGCAATCAGTGGCAACCAACAACTTGCAACGGGCAACTCCTATAAAAAAATTGCCCCCGCGACAGCAGAGTAAACACCCTGCCGCGAGGGCTGAGAATCACTCGGGCCTCCGGCCCGCGTTCACATCAGCAAATCCGTTCGCAGGTGTCGTGCAAACGGTGGCCATATTCAGTTGTTCATCCCCCGCCGAACACGGTAAAAAAATAAAACGTGTCACTGCCAAACATGCTGGTCACTCCTACCTCGCGGCATTCAGCAATTCCGTGATCAACTGATCGCTCGTCGTGATCACCCGGCTCGCTGCCGAGAAACCCGTGCTTGAGATGATCAGGTTGATGAATTCCTTGCTCAGATCGACGTTGCTGAGCTCCAGCGCGCCCGAGCGAATGCCACCCGCACTCAGCGTCAGCGGAGCGGAGACGATGGCAAGCCCGCTGCTCGCGCCGGCTGTGTACTGGTTTCCACCGACGTCGTTCAGACCCTGTGGATTTTTGAACGTCGCGATTGCGACCTGCCCAATCGTGCGCGTCAGACCATTGCTGAACGACCCCGTCAGAGTCCCGTCTTCGCCGATGGAAAAGTTATTGAGTGTCCCGATGGCCGAGCCGTCCTGGGATAGTTGCAGCATTTCAGAGTTGGCGTCAGTGAGCGACGTCATCTTCGTAAAATCCAGCTGGACCTGTAGCGGCGTTGCTGCACCGGTGTTGTCGCGACCGAGCGTGATGGTGTCGTTGGCCGCCGACTTCAGTTGCCCTTCGTTATCGAAGACAACTGTTCCGTTTCCCACGATGGTTGAGGCGCCCGTGTTATCACCGCTGGTCGCGTAAATGCGCCAGGTGTTACCGGTGTCCGCCTTTTCTTCCAGCACTGCCGTCACATCCACTGTCAGAGGCGAGCCGAGCGAATCATAAACCAAGAGCGTGGTGTGAACGCTCTCACCGTTAGGATTGCTGGTGGGATCTTCAGCAAAAGTGAGCGGCGCTGAGCCCAGCGTGTTGGCGAACGCTGTCCCGGTCAGGGACAGCGCGTTCTGCGTGCCTACATTCCCCGTGATCATGATCTTGCCGGCTGCATCAATAGTCGCACCAGGCGTGACACCGCCTGTTGTCACAGACGTATCGATACCCAGACCTTCGTTGTAGAACGTCAGCAAGTCTGCGACGGTTTTGGTTGGATCGACGGTGAAGGTCCGTTCAGGCAGCAGACGTCCGGCACGTTTCCCCGCGAGCGTGTAGGTTTCACCATCAGTGAAGAGAGGCGCACCGGATGTATCTGTCAGATTCGTCAGACCAGACGCCCCGCTGGCGATCGCGCCATCGCTGACTTGTGTCAATGCTTGCGTGGCAAGAACGCTCGCGCCCGTCGCGGCCGCGCCGGCGGCGTTAAGGTTGCCCTCAAGCGTGACGTTCTCCGTTGCCGCAGCGCTGGTCGACGTGCCCAGGGGGATGGTCAACTTAGCCGGGCTTCCGCGCGTGATCTGATAGTTTGCGTCCACACCAAAACCCTGCACAAAGTCGCCACCTTGCGACACAAGTTCATTGTTAGCGTTCAGCGTGAACGACCCGTCTCGTGTAAATTTTTGCTCCTTACCCTGCACTACAAAGAAGCCGTTGCCGTCGATGGCAAGGTCCGTGGACTTGCCGGTGGGTTCGATCGCACCGGGCGCAAAATCCTTTTCAATGGCGGACACGGTGGCGCCGAGTCCTCGCTGCGATGGATTGGAACCACCGAAGGAATCGCTCGAGGGTGAGCCAGCCGAGTCCGTCACATAAAATTGAGGCTTGAACATCGCCCGGCTGGACTTAAACGCAACCGTGTTGACGTTGGCAATATTGTTGCCGACGACGTTCAGCCGGGTCTGGTTGACGTCCAGGCCTGACAATCCCGTGTACAATGTGCTGGTCAATGCCATGCGAACTCGCTTACTTCGTCAGTGGCGTCCGTGCCTGTTTCCCGTCGCCCATCCAGGCGATGCATCGTTCGTCCAACGCCCGATCAGTTAGCCAACGTCGGGGAGACAGCCGTGACGCGCTCCAGCGTCAGAGCCTTTCCGTTCTCCAATTCAAGCGTGACTTTGTCACCTGCCACGCGAATTGAACTCACGACGCCTTCAACCGCATCGTCCCCGTCATCCAGCCCCTGCACCGTTTTTCCGATCAATGCCGACGCGCTGGAGATCTGGTTTTGCTTCGTCAGTCCCTTCAGCGTGTCGGTGAGTGTGGTCGACGATTGCAGCTGCCCGATCTGGCTCATCTGTGCCAGCAACTCTTCATTCTTTGCAGGCGCGAGCGGGTCCTGATTCTGCAGTTGCGTAATCATCATCTTGATAAAGTCCTCAGGCTTGAGGCTCATCTTCTTACTGCTCTGCACCTGCGATCCGCCTGTCGATGAAGTCACGCTGGAAGTGGTCATAATCTCCCATTCGGCAAACGATTCGTTACGAATCCAATAATCCGACTGGGCAATTTGGATGAGGGAAAAAGATGCGCGATCGTGCGGCAAAAGTTGCTCGAATAGTCCATAGTCAGTTGCCGGAGTCAGTGCATTTGGATGTCGGTTGTTGAATGTCGAGTGTTGAATGTTGCAGTTAGACATGCTGAGCGAGTCGAAAGCCCCGACAGCAACCAGCCAACCGACGGTGCTACGGTATGTGGACCAGGAACGATTAAGCGACCATATCCAAATCATCCCGCCCGCTGAGTTTTCGCCAGAGGCGGCGCATCATTTCTTTTCGCTGCTGTTCCTGCTGACTTGATCTTTCGCCAAGTTGCTGCTGCTGGCGTTGGTCGTCAGACGAAGGTCGTGCGTCGGTATCCTTACTGGTCTGCTGGACGTGAATCTTGTCGACGCTGATGCCGGCAGTCTCGAGGCTTTGCTTCAGTTGGCTGAGTGTATGACTTAGGAGCTGCGTCGCGTCATCGTTGGACGTTTGGAATGATGCGCTCACCATGCCATCCTGCATCTTGATCGTCACCTGCAGCGCGCCAAGTTCAGGTGGATCAAGCCTGATGTGCATTGTCCCGCCATTGGGGAGTAGCTCAGTGCGAATGGTTGAAATGATCGGCCCGTGATTGGCATCTGCAAACGATGTCTCGCGCAGCACAGGGGTCACCGGGAGCGCGGTCGTTGGAGACTTGCCCACCGATGTGACTGATGGTGCTTCATGGGTGGGGAAGAGCGACGATTCAGGCTCGGCCTTCTTCAGCGCAACGGCGGGCTTGCCTTTTTCCTCCAGCAATCCTGCCACACCGGCGTCGGGGGGGATGGCGGACAGCGCGTCGCGCTTTTGGTTTTCGGAAGGCGGCCCGCTGGCGTCATCCTTCGCCTGATCGGCGGCGGGGGCGGTCGTGTTTTGACTTCCTAACTTAGGAATCTGACTCACTTCGCTCGTCACAGGCTTCTCGTCCTCGCTGCTTGCAGGCGCGGTCGGCTGCCCCTGCGTAGCCACTGCTGCCAGCGCAGTTGGTACGGATGACGCGCTTGCACTTTCTTCTGTAGACGCAGAACCCTTGTCAGCCGGCGCGGGAACTGTCGATTCCGTAACCACGTCATCGGCATCACCCGGGGAGCCCAAACTTTCTGCCTGATCCCCCACGTCCGTCGCTGCCTTCTCCTTCACTGCAAGCGCCATCGCGATCGCAGGGTCGACCAGGGGCTGTACCTCCCCAGGCTTGTCAGTGGCCTGTTTCGCGTCTTTAACCGTCGGTGCATCCGTCTGGTCATCGCCTTCGGCTTTGACCGTCTCGGCCGGCTTCTCTTGCTTGGCAGATGTCTCTTCGACCGACGCCTCTGTTGATTCGATCGACGATGCCTCCTCATCCGCTTTCGTTGATTCGCGCTTGCGTGATGTGGCAGCTTTTTTCGATGCGTGACGCGTGGCCGGAGCGCGTTCTGTCTCGCTGCGGCTCTCAGAGGATTCGCGCGATGGCTTTTTGGCCTGCTCCAGGATCGACTTGAATCCGCTGCCCGACGGGCTGGATTCACTTTTAGGCGACGTCGCCTTGCCTGCTTCAGCGTAAATGCGTGTGACAGTCATGTACTTATTCCTTGGCGGTTGCCTGAGCTTCGGCTGGCGCGGGAGGCGAGGCGCGCATACGTTCGAGCACCCGTTGCACGCGCTCCAGTTCTTGCTGCGTCTTGAATTCTTTGACGATTTTTGTAGCCGTACGCGGGGGCATCGCCTGTAAATAGCGCTGCATGACCTGCTCGTCGAGCGTCATAAAAATTGTCTTGACCTGCTTGGCCCCCATGGACGAATACAAGGCCAGCGTGTCTTGGAAACCCTGATCATCCTGAAGTTTTTGGGATAGATCCTGCCCAGCCTTCAAATCCTTCTGTCCCGTTGAGAGGACAGCGCGATCCCGCGACAGCTGATCTCGCGCGAGATCGACCTGGCGCTTAAGGTCAACCAGCTCCCGCTGCCGGCGATCAAGCTCCTGCTGCTTGGCGTCGAACGTCGTCTGGATGAACTCCACCTGCTCGGTGGCCGATCGCCCTGCCTGGCGGGCAAGCAATTCCTCCAGCCTCAATACCGGGGACACAGTTGCCCCGGGCTCTTCGACGGCAGGTTGGGTGCTGGGCGGGGCCTCCTTCGGAAAGACAATCTCCCGGATGGCCGTCAGCTTCTCCCGGTCGATTTTCTTTGTCCCCGCGAGGTACCCCACTGCCCCCGCAACGGCGAGGAAGTTGATGGCTAGCACCAGCGAGATGAGGCTTAAAATCTTTTTCATGGATCAGGTCGCACAGGTCAGTCACGCGTCATTGTTCGAGGCATAAGAAAGCCGCATGTTGGTGTCGTCGGCCTCGGCAAGTTCGCTGCGCGACGTTTCGTCCTTCCAACGCAATTCGTATTTTTCACGAAGCTTTTCAATAATTTTTCGCTGCTTGGCCGCCTCTCCCAAGGCCAGCCGGGCTTCATCAAGTTGCTTTTGTACAACGGCCATCTTCTGCATCAGCGCCGTTGCCTTTCGCTGCGTCGCCAGCATGTAACGGCGATGGGCAGCGAGGAAGTTAAGGTCTATCGTCCCGACGAGTCGATTCGCACGAAGGTCTTCTGTCGCGCCGGTGGCTTCGACATTCATACGCCTTAATTCGTCCGTCAACATCGTCATCTGCTGTTGCACGACCGCAACCGCTCGCTGTTTTTCATGCTCGATGTGCTTGCGCTGCACGAGCACGGCCTCGAGATGAAATACAAACTTCGGCATCGTGAACCATCGTCGTCCGCTTGGTCGCGCCCGCGTCGGCACGGATTCCAACTTCTCACACTACGCTTTGACCGGCACCCGTCCCATTGGCTTGGCTGCTGCCGACTTCACCACGCGGTCGACCTGGTCGATCCAGAGGTTTAAGTCAGCCAGCTGCTTTTTCGCCTGCTCCAATGTCACCGGCGACGACGACTCCTGCTGTAAAAACTGAACGATCTTCGCACGCGATTGAACGGCAACGTCGTATTCAGGATTCACGCCCGGTACATACGCACCGATGTTCACCAGGTCCTCAATATCCTGATAGACCGCAGACAGCGATAGCACACGGCGTGCCTGACGGGTTTGATCCTTGTCGATCACATCACCCCTGACTCGGCTAATGGATTGCAGCACATCGATGGCGGGGAAGTGCCCCCGGTTGGCCAGCGAACGACTCAACCAGATGTGACCATCGGTAATCCCCTTGACCGCATCGGGGATCGGTTCATTAAAGTCGTCACCTTCCACCAGCACTGTATAAAAGCCGGTGATCGAGCCTTTTTCCGTCTTGCCGGCCCGTTCCAAAATCTCCGGTAAAAGCGAGAACACGCTGGGTGGATAGCCCTTGGTTGCGGGTGGTTCTTTAGCGGCCAGACCGATCTGACGCTGCGCCTGACAGAGCCGCGTGAGCGAGTCCATCAGCAGTAAAACATTTCTTCCCTGATCACGAAAATACTCGGCGATGGTAGTGGCAACTTTTGCCGCGCGCACGCGCAAAAGCGGCGGTTCGTCGCCGGTGCTGACGACGAGGATGCACTTCTTCAATCCATCGGGGCCGAGCGACGTATGCAGGAATTCCTGCACCTCGCGACCCCGCTCACCCACGAGACAGACCACCGAAACATCCGCTGACGTGTTCTTGGCAATCTGGCTGAGCAGCGTGCTTTTCCCCACGCCCGGTCCGCTAAAAATCCCCATGCGCTGCCCCAGCCCGCACGTGTGCAACGCATCGATCGACCGCACGCTTGTGCTAATGGGCTGACGGATATTTGTACGATCCAGTGCTTCAACACTTTTGCTGTCAATCCGCCGGCCCTCGCTCATGGGCAACGGCGGGCCGTTGTCGATGGGCTCGCCAAAGCCGTTGAGCACGCGGCCGAGCAGTTCGTGCGAGCACCACACGCGCGGCGCAGCTGTTGTGTTTTCGATTCGGTCCCCGCGCGATACACCGGCGATGCTGGAGAGCGGCATGAGCAGCGTGCGCTCCTGCTGAAAACCAATTACTTCGGCGAGGCTGGACCGATTTCCCAGTGATGTAATTCTGCAGACCGATCCAAGTTGAAGGGCAAGGTCAGACGCTTCAATCGTCAACCCACTGATACCCTGAACTCGGCCGACAACTTGGAACGGCATGGCTGTCTCAACGGCATCGAGTTGGGGCGAGAGGAAGGGCATCTTGGCAACTGGTTGACACGTAAGCGCTATTGTTGGTTTAGGTTCTGCCTGCTGATAAATCGCTGCAGATGAGCAGCAAGTTTTGTGTAAGGGCCTTCGGCGATCTACGTCGTCGCCGAAACTTCACTTGGTACGTCTAGGCGTTTAGGTAGTAGTTCGTCGATGACTCGATCAAGTTGCAGATCAAGATCAGCGTTGACCAAGCCGCCTCGCGTAAAAACTTTGCATCCACCCGGCGCGAGCGTCACATCATCGATGAGTTCAGCATGGGCCAACACTGGCCAGGTGAGTTGCAAACGGGGCAGTTCAGTCAGCAGGGTCGCCCGCTGACTCGGATGCACCGCAATGCGCAGGTCGTTGGCGTGTACGACCATTTTCAGAATCTCTGCGATGTTGGACTGCAGAACATCGGCATCCAGTAAGCCTTGTCGCTTGGTAACGCGGCGGGCAATGGCAGTTGCCAGCGTGACGACTTCGGTCAACGCTTCGGTCTCCAACCGACGACGATGATCGTTAATTTCCTTCATTGCTGTCGTTAGCGATTTCACCACGTTGGTCAGGCTCGCTTTATTTTCACTGAGCGCCTGTGCGTGCCCAGCTTTATGGCCTTCTTCCGTCCCGGCCACCAGCCCGGCCTCTCGTCCCTCGGAATATCCATCGGCATGGGCGGCCTGCTTAATCGCGTTCGCCTCCTCCTGAGCCCCGGCCAACAGCGCCTCGGCCTGCTCTCGCGACTTGACGATCAGCGACCGCGCATACTGCTCGATATCCCTCATTGAAAAGGGAATCACCGAAGTAGGCATGTTGGATGACTTGATGATGGGCATGAAGAAATTTGTTAGCTGCTAGTTGTAAGTTGCTAGAAATGCCTTCGTCGTCGCATGCTCTCTAAACTGGCAACTGGCAACTCCTCCTCAAACAACCATTTCCTTCTCCCCGCCTCGACCCGCGATGATGATCTCGCCAGAGTCTTCGAGGCGGCGGACAATGTCGACGATCTTTTGCTGGGCGCTTTCGACATCGCTGACGCGCACTGGGCCCATGAACTGCATGTCTTCCTGTATCAACTGGGCAGCCCGCTCGGACATGTTCTTGAAGATTTTCTGCTTGAGTTCCTCGCTGGCGGTTTTGAGTGCGAGCGCGAGTTCCTGATTGTCGACTTCCTTCAACACGGACTGGATACCCTTGTCGTTGACCAGCAAGATATCTTCGAACACAAACATCAGCCGGCGAATCTGTTCGACCAGATCCGGGTCCTCGGCCTCCAAGCCTTCCATGATCCCCTTCTCCGTCGACCGATCCGCCAGGTTGAGCATCTCCGCAACCGTTTCCACCCCGCCCGCTTTTTCGAAAGTCTGGCTGACGATATCGCTCAGGCGATGCTCCAAACCCCGCTCGACTTCCTTAATGACTTCCGGATTCGTCTGCTCCATGTTGGCGATGCGTTTGACGACTTCCACCTGCTTTTGACTGGGCAATCCGACCAAAATCTCAGACGCCTTCACGGGATTCAGGTGCGCGAGAATGAGTGCGATCGTCTGCGGATGCTCGTCCTGAATAAACGTGAGCAGATTTTCAGATTCAGCCTTCTGCAGAAAGCTGAACGGCGTGGTCGCGACCTGCTGTGTGACCTGCTTGATGGCTTTTTCGGCTTCCTCGGGCGAAAGCGATTTTCGCAAAAGCGACTTGGCCAGCTCCAGTCCCCCTTCAGATAAAAAGCTGTTGGCCAGAGCGAGATTATAAAACTCGCCAAAGACATTGCGACGCACCTGGACGTTAACTTCGCCCAGCGAGGCAATCTCGCGCGACACTTCCTCAACGGCTTCAGGAGGAAGCCGCTTCAAAACCTCGGCCGCCTGATCCTGATCCAGCGAGAGCAGGAGAATGGCAGCCTTTCTTGTACCGGTTAGGTCGGGCATAGCGTTTTGGGGTTGGTGGTT
>Ga0105047_10010455_pt1 | contig 15169 bp, 11 predicted proteins | sample MAT04_FD_78384 | JGI IMG/M metagenome (GOLD analysis project Ga0105047, IMG submission 78384) | Freshwater microbial communities from Lake Fryxell liftoff mats and glacier meltwater in Antarctica - MAT-04 (megahit assembly) | ecosystem: Environmental > Aquatic > Freshwater > Ice > Liftoff... | reverse complement strand
GAGAACCAGATATCTCCCAGTTTGATTAGACTTTCACTCCTCCCCGCAGCTCATGCCAGAACTTTTCAACGTTCACGGCTTCGAGCCTCCCGTCCCGGTTAAGAGACGTTCACTCTGGCCACGGGTAGATCACTAGGTTTCGGGCCTTATGCCAGCAACTTAACGCCCATTTCAGGCTCGCTTTCACTACGGCTCCGGTGCTTGACACCTTAGCCTTGCTGCAGACATAAACTCGCCGGTCCATTATGCAAAAGGTACGCCGTCACTCTGTCTTGCGACATAGAGCTTCGACCGCTTGTAAGTGTATGGTTTCAGGTACTTTTAACTCGGCTAATAGCCGTACTTTTCATCGTTCAATCGCCCTACTTGTTCACTATCGGTCATTGAGTAGTATTTAGCCTTACCCGGTGGTCCGGGCAACTTCGCACGGAGTTCCACGAGCTCCGTGCTACTCTGGTACGCCTCTCAACGCCTATTTACGATTTCGCATACGGGGCTTTCACCCTGTGTCGCCGGCCTTTCCAGACCGTTCCGCTATCGTTTTTTCAGCTCGAGGCGCCCACAACCCCAGGGCGAACCCTGGTTTGGGCTGTTCCGCTTTCGCTCGCCGCTACTTACGGAATCCATGTCTGTCTCTTTTCCTGTGGGTACTTAGATGTTTCAGTTCCCCACGTTCGCTTCTGGACACTATGAATTCATGTACAGATACCCTTGCGGGTGAGTTTCCTCATTCGGAAATCTTCGGATCAACGCTTGTTTGCCAGCTTCCCGAAGCTTATCGCAGGCTACAACGTCCTTCATCGCCTCTCAATGCCAAGACATCCACCATACACCCTTAGTAGCTTGACCACATTTATCGATCACCGTCACGTTGAATTGCCAGACTGCCTATTCGTGCACAGCCTGCCTTAAGTCCACGTTGTCAATCTCTTTACAGACAAGATTGGCTTCGTTTCGTAGCCGGAGAGGAACTAACTCTCAGCCTCAACACGCCAGGGCGAACCGACGTAACGGAACAAACGATCAATAACGGATCAAAAATCGCCAAAAAGGTGCTCGACGATATCCGTCCGACGGAAAGCGGGTGTGGGGATCACACCATACTTTAGACTGCTCTTTGAGCCAGTCTTGACTGCCTTCAGGCCAGTCATTTGGACGGAATATCGCGATGTTTCAATCTCGTGCGTGAGCAATTGTGGCACTCACGCACGCTTGAAAACCTTGAACCTCAATTCATTCACTTGTCAAAGAGCTTCTCTTCCTTCCAACCCTGATCTTTCGATCAAAATCAGTCGGGCGAAAATCCCGCCGAACGCGGGTGAGTCAGTCGTACGTGACGGCTGACTCATTCATGTTCGACAGACTTCCATGAGACACAGTACATGTCTTTTGGAAGGCCTCACCGACGATCTTGCGTCAGTGCCCAAACTAGATGGGAAACTAACGAGCAACGGTCGATGAACTAGCGGAAAGCAGATAACGCATCAAGCGGTGTTTTCCTTGCGGGCTAAATCCTTCTTTCGTTTCGCCTTGCCGATTGTATCAGCAAGGCGTGGAAGTATACAGTTTACTTTCGTCTCGTCAAGCCAGTCTGCTCAAATTATTTGAGCCTCTTTACCGAACCCTCACGCGTTCTTATCGGCAAGACTTCCCGACTTTAACCATACGTTCCGTTGGTTGCAACAGTTCGCGTCCCTCGCGACACCTGCTATCCGCAACGGGGAGGCGAATAGTATCGAACAAACCCAGCTTGTAAAGGGGATCGCGGGAAAAATCTTTGGCGGCGGATAAACGATCAAACGACTGCTGGAAACGCATCAACAAGAGTAAGAAGAAATGCAGACAGAAAACCACAGATAGACTCAGAATCACTCAGAAAAGACGTGTCTTTAATCTGAGGTTTTCCGAGTCCATCTGTGGTTAAGAGCTTTATCTGTATTTAGCTGCGGATATCCGTGGCCAAATTTCGTTACGCGCTTTCTTTTCGGCGATGGGGTTTGATTTCGAAGAGCTTGTCGCGGCCTTCCACTACCTCGCGGGTGATGAGGTACTTGCCGCCTTGATTGTCGGGGAGCTTGTACATCAGGTCGAGCATGATCTCTTCACAGACTGCCCGCAGGGCTCGAGCACCGGTGTCACGCTTCAAGGCGCGCTCTGCGATCAATTCCAGGGCTTCGGGGGTGAAAGACAGCTCGCTGCCTTCGAGTCTGAAGAACTTTTGATATTGCTTGACCAGCGAATTTTTCGGCTCGGTCAGGATGTTGACCAGCACATCCACGTCCAGCGGTTCCAGCGAGGCAATCACAGGCAATCTGCCGACGAATTCGGGGATCATCCCGAACTCAACCAGATCTTCCGGCTGAACCTGGGCCAGCACCTCTCCGCGTTCGTGTTCGCTGTCCTGGGGCGTGGTCTCCGATCCGAAACCGATCTGCCGTTTGCCAAGGCGTTTGCGGATGATGTCTTCCAGTCCCACAAACGTTCCGCCACAGATAAACAGAATCTGCGACGTGTCCATCTGGATATATTGCTGCTCGGGGTGCTTTCGCCCACCTTGAGGCGGGATGTTGGCAACGGTGCCCTCAAGCATTTTCAGGAGGGCTTGCTGTACGCCTTCACCCGACACGTCACGCGTGATGCTGACGTTCCCGCTGGTCTTGCCGATCTTGTCGATTTCGTCGACGTAGATGATCCCGCGTTGGGCTGCTTCCAGGTCGTAATCCGCACTTTGCAACAGCTTTAGCAGGATGTTTTCGACGTCCTCACCGACATACCCTGCCTCGGTGAGCGTTGTCGCATCGCCGATCGCAAAAGGCACATTCAGGATGCGCGCCAGAGTCTTGGCAAGCAGGGTTTTGCCCGATCCGGTGGGACCGATGAGCAGGACGTTGGATTTATCGATCTCGACATCGTCCTTAGGCGGCGTTGCTGCGGGGGTCACACCCTCGGCTGTGGTGGTCGTCCCCGGTGCCGGGTCATGCGTCGTCAATCGCTTGTAATGATTGTGAACGGCCACGCTAAGTGCTTTCTTAGCATAGGTTTGCCCGATTACGTACTGATCGAGAAACTCCTTGATCTGTCGTGGCGTGGGGATGGTACTGAACAGCGGCTGGGCGCTGGACAGCTTGCGTTTTTCCTGGCGGATAATGTTATGGGCTAGGTCGACGCAATTGGCGCAGATATAGACATCGGACGGTCCTTCGACCATCGGGCCTACATCGCGCGAAGATTTGCCACAAAAGGAGCAGGTGGTCACGCGTCTTCCTCGGAATCCACCGGGCGCGTTGCCACCAGAGTTTGGGGGTTGATTACCACCCCCACCAGGGCCACGGGTACCGGTGCGGTTGTTGTCAGCCATCGGCTTATACTTCCTTATCGGGTGGGTTCAGGCTCACCCTTGTCAAAAAAAGCGACGTACCTGGGTGGTTACGTCGCATCCTGCTCACAATTCGACTCGACCCGCAAGGATAACATAGTAGGCAAGCAAGTGATGTGCGGGACGCATCCTCGCTCCTCCATGAGCTTATCGAACGCACGGGCAGCCCAACTTGATGACGACTGCCCGTCTGAATAAAGGGTACAGGAAATCATGCGTCGGGTGAAGTGAAAATTGTATGCCTCATAGTCCGTAGTCAGTTATCCGGAGCCAGTAGCCTGATGGACGCGTGTCGATTGTCGATTGTTAGAAGATATCAGAAGTCGACATCCGACATTGGACATTCCCTGCTACCGACTACGGACTCTTGGACTTCACCGACGCTTTCATTGAGATCATCACGAGCGCTTTGGCCTTTTCAAACTCCTCGTCTGACATTTTTCCGCTTTTATGCAGCGCGCGCAAATCGGATAGAGATAGCCCGGTGGCAGCACTGCCGGTCTCCTCTTTCAGCCACTTCTTCAGACGGATGACCGCATAAAAAAGCCCCGCAGTTACAACGGCGAGGAGCATCGACGTGAAGATGATCGACACATAGTCTTCAGCGTCGGCGAGGATCACGAATGGGCGGGGCATGGTGGGAGAATAGAAGTTCGTCCAAACGGGGTCAATTGGATTTTTCTGGGCTGTGAAATAAAGTCGCACGACTGCTGGAACAGTCAGGACGACCGCCGCAGATGATGCGTGCGCATTTTTCCGCCGCCCCAATTCAGTTCCAGTTTCGATCCATCGTTTCGCACGATATCCATGAGAGGGTCGGCGATCAGTTCACGTCGCCAGCCAGTCAGAAGCGGTCCGGGTGGGATCGGCTCCCCCGCCAGCAGCGGGCGGACGAGATCGCCTACTTCCTGACGATTGGTGACGAGATTCGGATCGATCGAACGACCCACACACAGCACCTGCACCCAAGCCCACACCGCGTCGGCAGTAAACCGCTCGCGTGGGCTGGGCTCGACATGACGGACCTCGGGCATATCACTGGTCGGCACCTTCAAGCCCCGGGCGGTGGCCTCGATGATGGCTTGGCCGTACTCCTGTTCGATGGGGCGCGGCAATCCACGGACGCGGTCGAACTTGTCAGCGGACTTCACGGGTGAACGCGCCAGATCGACGAGGATTTCATCACGCAATAACGTGCGAGGCGGAACGTCCTGCGCGCGGGCGGCCCCGTCGCGCCAGACTGTCAGCTCTCGCAGCACGGCCAGCGCGTCAGCCGGGAGATTCCCCGACCCACGTACGCGCAGATAGTACGTCGCAGGGTCGAACCGATACTGCGATGGCTCGCACAGCGACGCGAACTCCTCCTGCGCGTGGGCGGTGTGCCCCTCGGCCTCCAGCAGCGCACCCAACGCCGCACGAAGCGCGGGTAGATATCGCACATCGTCGGCAGCGTAGCGCAACTGCTGGGCGCTGAGCGGGCGCTGATCCCAGTGTGTGAAGGTCAACCCCTTCCCGATCTTCACGTCCAGAAGTTCGTGGATCAACCGCGACAACGCCGACGGATGCGTCATTCCACAAAACCCTGCTGCCAGTTGCGTGTCAAAAAGATTGGCTGGCGGGCGCTGACGAAACCGTAGGACAGGCTCGATATCCTGTTGGCCAGCGTGCACGACTTTTTCGACGGCAGGGTCGCAGAGCAGATCCCAGAATCCGTCGAGCGAGACCTGGTCCGACAGCGGGTCGATCAGTGCGATGCGTCGATGCGACGCGACCTGGATCAGGCACAACTTGGGCAGATAGCTTAATTCGCCGATGAACTCGCTGTCGTACGCAAAGCTCCCATCAGCGCGCAACGCGGCGATGAGGTCGTCCAAGGCGCTTTGAGTATCAACGAGGTCGGCAGCGTCTGGGCAAATCAAGGGATGATGCGGAATCGGCACGCTCGCGTGAGGAGTTGCGTGGGCGGAGTCATGCTGCGCAGACCGGTGGTGCGTCCGCCCCCGCGCCGTTGGCTTAGTTAAGGGGGAGACAGCAGAATCGGACTTGGAAGATTTTGAAGACATGTCGGAAGCTCCATCCCCCACATCCATCCTCCATTGTATCGGGGGAAGGCGCTCTGCCACAACCGGTAATGACCGACAGGAGGTGACGCCAAGGTGTCACCGCGCGACGCAGCGTCCAATTACGGGTGATGGTCACATAATGCGTCGTATATATGGATGAACCCCCTTGCCAGTCGGTCGGCAAGCCCCCCACAATTTTCCATCACAGTATGGCACATCACTTGCGGTCAGATAGACCATCGACGATGTAAAGGGATTATGGCATGTTGTCGGACTGTATTCACACACTCTTACTTGTTGAGGATGAGCCCGTAGCACGGCACGTCCTTAAGCGCCTACTCACGGCCCAAGGATACAGGGTGGAAGCGAGCGGTAGTGGTGAAGAGGCCTTGGAACATCTGACTCAGGATGGGCTGGCACACACTGCTGTCATCGACTTCGAACTGCCCGGAATGAACGGTGCCGAACTCCTGCATCGGCTGGAGAAGCACAATCCAAACGTCTTTACAGTCGTCATGAGCGCTCGCTCCCATGCAACCGTATGTGAGGCAGGCGTCTCAGAAGATGTGCCGTTTCTCCAGAAGCCATTGGAGTTTTCCAAGCTCCTGCAAACACTCGCTCGCCATCGACACTAACTGCTTCTGATTCATTGGCTACGCCGAGGGTGTTCTTCAGCCTCGCGTGGTGCGCTACGGCAATTCGCTTTTTCGAGATGGTTGCATCTTTCGTCGGAGCGACTTTAATTCTCTCTCGATGCAACCCAAGACCCTCACCGCTGCACAGATCGATCACTTTATTCGCCGTGGATATCTCGCGATCCCGGATTGTTTTTCCCGGGATGTCGCTAAGGAGCGCGTCGATCGCGCGTGGGTGCGCCTCGGCTACGATCCGCGTGATCGATCCACGTGGAAGCAGACGCGCCTGCATATGGGGCTTGATCGACAGGACGATTTTGAAACCTACGCGCCCAAGGCCTTCGCAGCCGCTGCCGACCTGGTCGGCGGAATAGAGCGCATCAAAAGGCCTGCGATGTTTTTCTCTGAGGGGTTCATCATCAACCTTAACGACGGCGCGGATCGCCCGTGGGATCCGCCTTCTGCCAGGGTCAAGGGGTGGCACAAGGACGGCAACTGGTTTCACCATTTTCTGGATTCGCCCGAGCAGGCGCTGCTGATGATCTTTGTCTATTCAGACATTCGCCCGCGCGGGGGCGGCACGCTCATCGCCAACGATTCGGTCGGCGTGGTTGCACGCTTCCTCGCGCAGCATCCGGAGGGCATCTCGCCAGGCGGATTCGATTTTCCCCGGATGGCCAGCGAGTGCACGCAGTTTGAAGAAATGACCGGCAACGTCGGGGACATCATCCTGATGCACCCGTACATGCTGCACACGATTTCACAGAATCATTCCGATGTCGTGCGCTTCATCATCAACCCCGCGCTGAGCCTGGCTGAGCCGATGAACTTCAACCGAGAAAATGTCGCCGACTTTTCACCCGTCGAGCAGGCGATCCTGAACGGGCTGGGGGTGGCACGCTACGATTTCCACCCCACAACCGAGCGTCGGCGAGTCGTGTCCGATCAGGAAAAGATGCAGGAAAAGTTGATCGCAGAGGAAAAAGCGAAGCTGGCAGCCAAGTCGTAGCGAGCGGACACTGAAACATCGTGCCGTGCGAATCATTGCCCGTAGCACGGGCTTCCAGCCCGTGCCAAGGCGCGCACCATTTCCAAACGCATGCATCCCCTCCAAGAACCAGCTAACTCTTTTCCAAGTCCCCCGTCACACGCCCCACTTCTCCCTCGCGGTTTCCATCTCGACCATTTTTTCCGGCTCCTTGCTCCACGCATAATGCGCGATGGGGTTTTCCCCCACCCATCGTTCGTCCACCGGATCGTTGGCGGGTTGGAAGCGGGTGTCGCAGCTTAATCGCCAGCGGTCGGTGGTGTTCGTGGTGGACGCGTGCATCGTGTACATGCCGAAGATCAGCACATCGCCGGCATTGAATTTTGTCGTCGCCCACTGCCCGCCAAACTTCTGGGTGATCTCGAGCGGGTCGACACTGAACCACCCATTCACACGGTCGCGATCGACGTCCATCTTCCCGTAGGTGTCTCGCAATTTTTGGAACCCTGGAAGATTGTGCGAGCCCACGCACAGCGCAAGCGTCCCCTGCTCGATGGGCACATCACCCAGCGGAACCCAGCAGGTGTACAGATTGCGCGTGGTCCCGCGACCCATGTAGACAATGTCGATGTGCGCGCCGGTCGCGTCGCCGGTGGTCACGCCGCGCAGCCATTTGAAGTCGTACGTCATCGCAGGCGCATCAAAATAGCGCGTGAAGAAATTAAAGATCGGCTCACCCTCCAGCACCGCCCGCACATCCGGGTGATGGGTGATCCCCTTGCGTCCCATCGTCCCGGGCATTTTGCCAGCAGGGTTGATCACGCCATCCATCACGTCGGTACCGGGCGTGATGATATTTCCCTCGGCATTGCAGAAATCAAATATCGTGCGACGCGCTTTCAACACGCGCTCGCGCGGATGCAGATTGCGGATCAGGAGATACCCGTCCTCTGCCATGCGCGCCTTCATGCCAGCGACATCGCCCAGCAGCGAGTTGGCATCGCGCAGCTCGGCCAATTCGGTTCCCCATGTCAAATCTCGCGGACCCATTTTGTATTGCATATCTGCTCCTCACAATAAATATCGCGCCCGGCTTACTGCCCATTGTCCCACGCGGTCAGACCAGGCTCGCTTCCGCCAGGATCTCGGATCAATTCGCCGGGCGAAATTGACGTCATTCTCAAACAACGTGCACATCTGCCTTCCGAACGCCTCCGACCGAATGATCGCCGACAGCTCCAGATTATACTCGATACTGCGATAATCGAGATTTGTCGAACCCACAATGGAGACGCACTCGTCGATGCACATGGTCTTAGCGTGCAGCACGACCGCTTGCCGTTCGTATATCTCAACGCCCGCGCCCATGAGTTTCTCATAAAATGATCGGGCGGCCGTGACAAGAATGGGGACATCGCAAACGCCGGGGAGCATGAGGCGCACGCGCACGCCTCGGCGAGCGGCGCGAGCGAGCTCGTCAATCAGGTCGTCATCGGGCGCGAAGTAGGCCATCGTCATTAAAATGCTGCGCGAAGCAGACCCGAACAGCGCGTGCAACGCCGGTCGGAGCGGGCTGCGCGCAGTCGGGACGCTTGCCAGCACACCAAAGTCATCGCCGCCCGTATCTGCGTGAAGGGGATGCTGCACGGTGCGTCGGCCGTCCATGATTTCCGTACCACCCGCCGGTTGCCAGAGCTGCGCCTTGACCATGCGCCCGCCTTGAGTGACGTATTTCCATGTTCGTGAAAACGCCTTGAGGAGCGATTTGACCGCCGGCCCTTTGATCCCGATCGCGTTGTCGCGCCAGTAATCGCACTCGGCCCGCTTGGACGGGACGACCCACGAACCCGCATACTCCGCGCCGACGTTGATGCCACCCATCCCAGCAATATGCGAATCAATGATGAGCAGCTTGCGATGATCGCGATTAAATGGTCGCCAGCCGAAGCGTGTCTTCCACGGGGCCAGGGGATGAAAGACTTCCACTTTTACGCCGGCGTGTTTCATCATCCGAAACTGAGCGGGGTCGGTGCGCATCGACCCGAAGGAATCGTAGATGACAAATACTTTGACGCCCGCGCGGGCGCGCTCAGCCAGTAGTTGGGCAAAAGCGCGACCCGTTTCGTCGCCGGCAAAAATATAAACTTCAAGACAGATGCGTGACTTGGCAGCGCGGATGGCATTCATGGCAGCGTGCAGGGCCTCGCCATCCTTGTAAAGTTGGATGATCGACCCATCCGCCAGCGTGACGGGGTCGGGGACGGTCCACCCATCGTCATCGTCGCCCGGCCGAATGTTAACCCCCGTGGCCACGCCCGCCTGCTTGGGGTCGACCGTATGGCATTTGACGTCGGGCGTGAAGGGTTCAGCGGTCGGGGAAGCCATGGGATTGATTATTCTATCGGAAGGGACAAAAGTCCGCGCACCTTCATGCCGGACCCGGTGGGTTGGGATTGCATTATTTAAGAAGGACGACGATAAGTTGCGGTGATGGTTCGGTCCGGACCCACAGGGTCGAGCGTGGAAGCGTGTCGATATCTTCCTGACACTTTACCCCGGACGTCAACTCGACCCCCGACTCGTCACTAGACAGGCTTTCAAAAATCCGTATCATCCGCTGTCTTTTCCACGCCGGGCTCATTGTAGGCTTTGGACGTGAGATCGACCATTTGAGATGATTGAGGAGACGATCCCGTGGCCCATTCTTTATCTGCCAAGAAGCGCATTCGCCAGAACTTAAAGGCTCGCGCACGTAACCGCGCCCGTAAGGACCTGATCAAGAACGACATCAAGGGCTTCCAGGCAGCCCTGACTGCCGGTGACGTGACCAAAAGCGATGAAGCGCTCAATCTCGTCGTCGCCCGTATGGATCGTGTCGCCAGCAAGAACACCATCCACAAGAACGCTGCCTCGCGCAAGCGCAGCCGACTGACCAAGCGCCTCAATGCCCTCAAGGCCAAGGCCGGCGCAGGTACGACGGGCGCGAAGGCCTGATCGCGCCCGACACATGTTGCCAGGCGTTGTGTAGATCAACACAGCACGCGGCATCAGGTTTCATCGTCGAGGTGATGCGCTTCTCAAGGCGCATCCTAAGGACCGATGAAGTCTGATGCCGGGTGCTTTTTTTGTTTAAGCGGTCTCACAAAATGTTCACCGCAGAGTCGCAGAGGACGCGGAGATCACAGGGAGTCTGACCGGATTTTAATGATGCGGATTTTGGGCATGTTTCACGTAACACGGGCTTCCAGCCCGTGCCAGCGACCTTCTGCGATCGAGAATCATCGCTCTTCAGAAATGGAAAGCGTCACACACGGGCTCGAAGGGGCATGCTAAAGCCATGACGACTGACAGAGACTGCCTTCTCAAAAATTGCACGGCAACATCTGGATGTCCGCGCTCTCGGCGCCTCGGCGGCGAAAGATCATTTTTCTGGAGTTAAATATGTCCGAACTCGCATCAACCAACATCATGGAGCAAATCGTCTCCCTCGCCAAACGTCGTGGGTTTATTTACCAGGCCAGCGAGATATACGGCGGAATCCGTGGATTTTGGGACTACGGCCCACTGGGCGTACTCCTCAAAAACAACATCCGCGACTGGTGGTGGCGGAGCATGGTCGAATGCCCGCCGGTCGGTCCGGATGGGTCAATCGTCGACATGGTGGGGCTCGATTCGTCGATCATCCAGCATCCCAAGACATGGGAGGCCAGTGGTCATACCGCGACGTTTGCCGATCCCATGCGACGTTGCAGCAAATGCGGGCACATCATTCGGGCGGACCACTATTGGGATATCCTCACAACACAATCTCAGTGGTTTACTGAGCTGATGAAGGCAACCGATCACTTGAAAGACCTTTCCGCGGCCACCATGTTCAAGTGGGCTAGGAACAAGGCTTCCAAATCCGCACCGAATCTTGCTTACGTCCAAACCGGAAAGCTTGGGCTAACCGACGGTGACAACGTACGAGAGGCTGTGCATGCCCTGGCGGATGGGAGCGAACCGTGCATTCTGTGCGGTGCTCCATTGGGCACGCCTGAACAATTCAATCTCATGATGGTTTCCTACGCTGGCACAACTCAGAGCGCTGAGAATCTTGTCTACCTCCGCCCTGAAACAGCGCAGGGAATTTTTCTAAACTTCAAGAACATCGTCGATACCACACGAATCAAAGTGCCGTTCGGCGTTGCCCAGGTGGGCAAATCGTTTCGCAACGAACTCACCCCGCGAAACTTCATCTTTCGATCCCGCGAGTTTGAGCAGATGGAGATGGAGTTTTTCTGCCCGCCTGATGATGCGCTGAAATGGTATGACTTCTGGCGGAACGAGCGCATGAAATGGTGGCTGTCGCTGGGCATCAAACCGGAGAACCTGAAGTTCCGAGATCATGAGCAGAGCGAGTTGTCGCATTATTCAAAAGCCACTGTCGACATCGAATATCTTTATCCCTTCACGGCTCCGGATTTTGGTGAGTTGGAGGGGATCGCGCATCGGGGTGACTATGATCTGACGCAGCACAGCAAGCATTCAGGCCAGCGCCTCGATTATTTCGATCAGGATTTGCAACTGCGGTTGAAGGAGCAGGGCGCAAGTCCTGAGGATGTGAAATCGAAGAGTCGCTATGTGCCAAACGTGATCGAGCCGGCCAGCGGGCTCACGCGGGCGGTGCTGGTGCTACTGTGCGAAGCGTATCGCAAGGACGCCTCGCGGCCGGCGCCGGAATATCTCGCATTCAAGCCACAGTTCGCGCCGATCAAGCTGGGGATTTTCCCGCTGGTCAACAAGGACGGCATGCCCGAGGTCGCCGAGAAGCTGTATCTCGATCTGCGGAAACACTTCACGTGCGAATACGACCCCAAGCAATCGATCGGCAAGCGCTACGCGCGCATGGACGAAATCGGTACGCCGTTCTGTGCAACAATCGACGGGGAGACACTGACGAACCAAACGGTGACCATCAGAGACAGAGACACGCTGTCGCAGGAGAGAATCTCGCTGGACAAGGTGAAGGATTATGTTGCTGGGAGAGTTAGTGGTTGATGGTCAGTAGTCTGGCGTCAGGGGTCCGTAGTCCGTAGCAACGATTGACGAATGTCGAGAAATGCACTCGACATTCGACGTTCGACATTCAAATCTCCTGACTACGGACGATGGACCACGGACCGGCACAATATGTCCTCCCAACTCGATATCCTTTGCCTCGAGCCGTTCTATGGGGGACCGCGTCGGGCGATGCTCGAGACTTTGATTCGGTGCAGCCGGCATCGGTGGACGCTCCTTAAACTGCCTCCGCGCAAGATCGAACGTCGGTTGACGACGGCAGCGTTGTGGTTTGCCGAGCAGTTGAATCGCCACTGGACCGGGCGGTTCGATCTGCTGTTTACGTCCGAGGCGATGAATCTAACTGAGTTGTTTCGGCGCGTCCCGAAGCTCGCGAAGCGCCCGGCGGTCGTCTATTTCCACAGCAACCAGTTGCCCCATTCCGACATTGATGAACCCACCCAGCCCTGGCAGACGGCCAACCTCAGCACCGCATTATCCGCAACTGAAATCTGGTTTAATTCGCAACATCATCTCGATCATTTTATCCCGCTTGCCAAGGCTGTTTTGAATCGCACGCCCGAGCTTCAGCCACGTGATCTTCTGCCAAGCCTGCAAGCCAAGGCGCATGTCTATTCGCCGCCTGTCGATCTGAGTCTCGTTCATGAATATATGACGCCCGGCATGACGAAGTCTGATCGTCGCATCATCTTTGTCGAGACGCGCGATGCGGATGTAACACTGCTGAACGGCGCTTTCAAGAAGTTGCGCGCCCGGGGCGAGGCATTCCGATTCGTGACAGTCGGCCCCGCTGCCGACGTCGCGCCGGATCTCCCGCGCCTCACGCTGCACGAGCGCGACGATGCCGCCCACGCCCGCGCACTCGTCGGCGCGGGGGTATTTGTCAGTGTGCGTCCCGATGCGCATCACGACGCGCATACGATTCGCGCGCTGGCCGGTCGATGCTGGCCGATCCTACCGAACACGGGGGTATATTCGGAACTGATCCCGCCGAGTTTGCACGCGACGTGCCTGTACGATCCCACCCCCACCATGCTCGCCAATCGATTGGAGGCCGCGTGGGCGGAGGATCAATCGGATCTGCTTGATCGGGAGTTGAGCCAGTGGCTGACCACGTTTGATGCGGTCACATTATGCAAGCGGATGGACGCGCGGATTGAAGAACTTGCGGTCGGGCATTCGCTGGATCATTCCCGTGCGCCATAAGGGAACTTCACCGCAGAGACGCCGAGAGCGCGGAGCCTGCATTGCCGGTGAGCGCTGCTTCGGTTGTGCAGCGCAAGCAAATATCTGTTGAAAAACCAATTGTCTAAACCAACTTGCAGATACCGGTTCGTGTCCGCGTTCTCTGCACCTCTGCGGTGAACGCGCTTGGGACGATCTTTAGTGCGTCACCACATACATGAACACATTCACTCCCAACTTTAGCGCATCCTGATCGGCATATCCCTTGTTGTACGCACGCGGCAGTTGCTCCCAGCCGGCGCTCATGCTCAGTGGGGAATAGATCACCGGCAGCGTGCCTTCGACCTCGATCGCCTCGATCCGCGGGGTCTCGATACCGGGCATCAGTTGCTGCGCGAGCGGGGCCAGCTGGATTTGCCGTACGTCATTCACAAACGTGAACAGCGGATGCGAGATATCCAACGGCTGCAGGGGGCGCTCGGGATAAAGCTTCTTGATTTCCTCTCGAAACGCGACATCGAACTCCGTGCCCCCGACTGCATTGTCGACAATGAGCGTTCCGCCGTTGTCGAGATATTCGCGCAGGCGCTTGCGCGACGTTTCGCTGAAACTGAATCGGCGTTGCCCGGTCATATAGAGGACTGGGAAGGCAAACACGTCTCCCTTTTCAGGATCGACGGCAACACGCTTGAACTGAACGTTAAGCGTCGTCGACTGATCGATATTCTTCAGCAGATTGGGCAGCCCATGCGGAGTCGGATCCCAGTCGCCGTTATGCACAATCTGCCCAAGCACGAGCTGATCACGCGTGGCATCGGTAGCCTGGTGATAGACTTTTTGATGATCAAAAAATCGCCCGTACTGATACTCGGCCAACGCATATGTGACGATGTTTGATCCCATCTTCAGCGCGTCCCGCTGGTCGTATAAAATTCCACCTTCGATTGGCTGAGCCTCAGCATCCCATCCACAGGACAGGTCGATGGGCGAAAAAATGACGGCTGCGCGCGTACCGATGTTGATGGTCTCCAGATAAGGCGGGATCGTTTTCCACGCTTCGCTGCTCTTGCGCACGCGCATCTCGGTGATGGTCTGGTAGGCAGAGAAAAGTGGATGGTCGGTCGGGATGGGCGCTAGTTCCCGATCCGGAAAGATGCGTGCGATCTCACGTCGGAAGGATTCGTTGAACTCCGGTCGGCCACAGTTGCTGTGGACGACCCACGTTCCGCCGTCCGTGAGATACTGCCGGATTTTGCTGATGGTCACGTCGTCAAACTGAGGAAGGGGCTTCCAACCGGTGAAATAGAGGATCGGCAGTTCGGTCGGGTCGTAACTGAATTTTCCGAAGTCGGTCTGGACGAAGCGATATCGCTGATTGAGTTGCTGGTTGGTCCACTCGACCCATTTTTCGATATCGATTATGGTGGTTTCCCAATTCAGTCCGGACCCTTTGAGGGACTGCGGCGAAAAAGAAACCGTGCCCACGAGGGCGGGTGGCGAGGGCTCGCGCTTTTTCTCGGATCGTCGAAGCGGCGTAGCGGGCAGGGGCAAGGGAGGGACGCCTTCACCCGAATTGCGTCGCTCGGGCGCGGCTTTGGGTGGAATGTTGGCCTTGGGATTCTTCCAATCCTCAGCCAGCAGAAGCGCTGGTTCCAGGGCAAACGCAATGAGCAGCAGGGGTAAAAGCCGGCGTTTGAGCATGGGAGATTCCTTTACACAATATACCAGCCGTGGGCAAAGAAGTTGTCTTTGTCGACGACAAGATCCTTGGGTCAGATCGGTAAAACCACTGTCTAGATCTTGTGGCGAAGTATGCACATAATGGACACAAACGATGAGGATCATCAACCGGCGCACGTTC
>Ga0105047_10010453_pt1 | contig 15170 bp, 14 predicted proteins | sample MAT04_FD_78384 | JGI IMG/M metagenome (GOLD analysis project Ga0105047, IMG submission 78384) | Freshwater microbial communities from Lake Fryxell liftoff mats and glacier meltwater in Antarctica - MAT-04 (megahit assembly) | ecosystem: Environmental > Aquatic > Freshwater > Ice > Liftoff... | reverse complement strand
CACGCGTAACGGCGGTCAACCGCCGTGCTCACACACAAAGCCCGGTAGAACCGGGCTGGCGTACCCCCCCCGAATCGGTGGCGATGATCCCCCAGCCCCCTTTGAGGGGGCTTTGTGTGTGAGCGCGGGCGTTGACGCCCGTGGGCGCTTGGTCATTTCATGCCGCAGTGGGGATGTTGTATAGTTTTGCGGGAGGTGCATGATGACTGGTTATGAACGGACCCTGCTGCAGGAAATCGCTAACCTGCCTGAGTCCCGCCGTGCGGATGTGTTAGCGTTTGTGCGCTATCTGCGTCTCAGTCTCATGGATGATGCGGAACTCGAACGCAGCTATGATGCTGCGATCGCACCGATTCGCGAGACAGCCGAACGCTACCATGTTCCCAGCATGATACGCTTTCCAAAACGGCCAAAATCAGGTCTGGCGGCGAACCTGGCGTGAACTATTGCACGTCGAACTTGCACACAGTGGTCGTGTCGTAGACCTCGCCGGGGCGCAGGACGGTGCTTGGGAACTCTTTTTGGTTGGGCGAATCTGGGAAATGTTGCGTTTCCAGGGCGATCCCGTCTCCCTGCCGGTATGCACGGCCGCTGGTGCCGTAGATCGAACCGTCGAGGAAGTTGCCCGTGTAGACCTGGACGCCGGGTTCCGTGGTCCACACTTCGAGGACGCGTCCGCTGGGCAAGTCGCGCAGCGTCGCCGCCAGGGCCAACGCCTTGTCGTCTGCTGCGGGCCGGTTGATCACGAAGTTGTGGTCGATCCCCTTGGCGTAGGCGATCTGGGTATCCTTCACACGAATGCTGGCGGCAAGCGACCTGGGCGTGCGGAAGTCAAACGGCGTGCCGGCTACGCTGGCCAGCTTGCCGTTGGGAATCGCGGTCTTGTCGACAGGCGTGTAGCGATCGGCGTTGAGTTTGAGGATGTGCTCTTCGATCGATCCCTCGCCCTCGCCAGCCAGGTTCCAGAGCGTATGGTTGGTCAGGTTGACGATCGTGGGCGTGTCCGTGGTTGCCCGGTAGTGGATCTTGAGCGCGTTCTGGTCGTCGAGTAGATAGGTGACATCGGTGTCGAGCGCGCCGGGATAGCCTTCGTCGCCGTCCACGCTGTGATAATGCAGTTCGATGCCCACGCCGTCTGGCCCGGCGATCTCCCGGGTCACGGCCCACACGACCTTGTCAAACCCGCGGAGGCCACCGTGCAGAGCGTTGACGCCGTTGTTCACGGGAACCTGGTAGGGCTTGCCGTCAAGCGTGAACCTTCCTTTGGCGATCCGGTTGGCAAAACGCCCGGTAATGCAGCCAAAGTAGGGACTCTTGGTCACATAATCCTTGAGGGTGGCGAAACCCAGCACGACGTTGGCGAGCTGGCGCCGGCGGCCGGGCACTTTTAGCGATGTGATCGTGCCGCCATAGGTGATGATCTTGACCTCCACGCCCTGGGCATTGACGAGCGTGTATTCGAAGACTTCCTTGCCATCGGTTGTAGTGCCGTACGGCTGCTTGGTCACAGGGCCTCCTTGCTGAGCTTTCCATCCATCTTGAAGTTGCGCCGATATGAATAGGTTTTATTGATTTGGGAGGTGGGATGTCGGACGAACAGAGGCGCACCTCTCACATCCGACATCCCACATTGCTTACTTGCTCGCGGTTTCCGTGGCGTCGCCGCACACGGATTCTTTGACTTCGCAGAGGCCGGTGGTTTTGCACCAGAGGTTTTGGGACTGTTCCAGGGCGCAAGCGGCAGCGGAGGTCGTGTTGCCTACGGCGGCGCCCGCACCAGCGCCGGCGGCGTTCAAGGCACCGGTGGCGCCGGCGATCACGGCGTCTTTGCCGCTGGCCGCGCCTTCTTGGACGACGTTGAGACCCGTCTGCGCGCCACCCGCGATCGTGCTCGCGCTGTTACTGGCCCACGCACCGGCCTGATCCCACCAGGAATCACCCTTTTTCTCAAGATCGGCGACATCGGTTTGGGCGGTGGCGTCGCCGCCCACTTGCGTGGATCCGGATGCGGCAATGCCGGCGACCGGCACCTTTACCTCGCCGCCGATGCGTACGTAGGGACCCTTCTCCGCAGTAAAGGGGACGAAGACTTCCACGGTAGCGCCGCTGGCGAGCACCTGTTGCGGCATGATCGACGATTCCGCCACGCCTTGGAGCAGCAACCCGGTGTAGTCGATGCGCACGGTGGCGTCGAGCGCCAACGGCTTGCCTTCCAGCTTGAGCAGGCGCGCGAGTGCGCCGCCGTCGATGGCCATGCCGCCGGAGACTTCGAGGAAGTTGCGGTTGCCTTCGCCGGAGAGCAGCATCGTGATGCCGAGGCCGGTTTTCATGGGCAGGATTAACCCGTCCAGCAGCGGGATTTGCGCGCTGTTGACGCCCATGGCGGCGGTGATGGCGCCTACATTGGCGGGCAGCAGGAGGTTCAAGTTGCCGTCGAAATAGACGAGCGGCTTTTCCGGGTCAATCACCAGGGTGGCAGATTCGCCCTCCGGCACGCTGAAGCTCAGCGCTTGTTGCTTGCCATCGGCTCCCGGCGCCATGGTGTCGACCGTGAAGCCACTGCCGAGACGGAAGAAGAGATAGCGCTGGCCGGCATCCAGCAGAGGGCTCAGATCCCCCAACGTATCGCCGTAGTCATAGCCGAACTCAGCCGCAAACGGCCCAGCGATGCGCATGTTGTTGGCGAAGGCGAAGGTTGGCACGATCGCCTGCGAATTGCCGTGAAAGCTCTCCAACTTGCCAGCTTCATCCAGGCGCAGGGCGAAGTCGCCGTCGGCGATTTGGATGTTGCCAAAGGGCAGGCGGAGATCCATCTTGTCGGAGATTTCGATGCCGGCGCCGCCGGGCAGGAAGGCTACCTTGTCTTGCGGGAGATCGAACTTGATGGGTGCGTTGGCCAAGACGGGCGTGTTGAACTCAAGCTCACCCAGGTCGAGGTTGAGCGTGCACTTGCCGTCGTGGCAACTGACGCCGTAGCCGGTATGGGTGGGGTCGTCGACGTTGGTGGGTGTGTCGGCGGCAAAAGCGGGCTGGGCGAACAGGCTGACGACCACCGCCAGCGTAAGGGCCAGGGTCACGAATCTGCGCTTTATGTGCATCATGGATCGATTTCCTTCCTGTCCATATGGTTGTGGCCGCGTGGGCAACTATTCATATGGTATAACACCGCACGTGGGATCGAGAAGCGGGCTTAGCCTTAGCGTTCGCTATGTGTTTGGTGAGCGGTGGATGAGAGACTGGGATGCCAAACTGGGGGAAAGATCGCGTGTGGTGGTATACTAGTTTTTACACATCAATCAGCTTCGCCGCAGGCCAGCCCCAGCCATGCTTACCTGCGGCTGTGCACCACGAGGTAAAACGCATGCTTGTCCTCACCCGTCACGACGTCGAACAAACCTTGAGTATGCCTGCAACGATTGCCGCCGTGGAAGACGGGTTTCGGCAGTTGGCGCTGGGCACTGTGATGATGCCCCAGCGTATTGCCACGCTGGTGGCGCCGCACAACGGGGTGCATCTCTCGATGCCTGCCTTTGTGGGCGGCGACCCCGGCACGCTGGCGATCAAGATCGTTACAGTGTATAACGACAACCCGGTCAAGAACGGCCAGCCAACGATCCAGGGTGTGCTGCTGCTGCACGATGCCGTTACTGGCGGGCTGTTGGCATTGATGGATGCCGAATATCTCACGGCGATGCGCACCGGTGCGGCCAGCGGCGTGGCCACCCGCCACCTGGCGCGGCCCGATGCGCAGGTGGCGGCGATCTTTGGGTCGGGTGTGCAGGCCGGCACGCAGTTGATGGCCGTCTGCGCCGTGCGGCCAATCGAGCGCGCGTGGGTGTTCTCGCTCAATGAGGCAGGCGACCAGGCCTATGCCGCGCGCATGACGCAAACGTTGGGCATTCCCGTGGTGCGCGCAGCCAGTGCGCGTGCCGCCGTCGAAGCGGCCGATGTGATCTGCACTGCGACGAATAGCCCCACGCCCCTCTTCGACGGCGCGTGGCTGCGGCCCGGCGCTCACATCAACGCCATCGGCGCCTATACGCGCACGACGCGTGAATTGGACACCACGACGGTGCGACGTGGCCGCGTCTATGTGGACGGGCGCCAGGCGGCCCAGGCTGAGGCGGGCGACATCGTGATCCCGATCGACGAGGGCGCGATTACGGTCGAGCATATTGTGGGTGAATTGGGTGGTGTCCTGATTGGGCAGGTAGCCGGCCGCACAGCGCCGGATCAGATTACGATCTTCAAATCGGTGGGCATGGCCGTGCAAGATGCCGTCACCGCCGCGCGTGTCTATGCACGGGCGCAGGAACTGAGGATCGGCCAGCAGATCGAGTTGTGATGCCATGTTGTTGGTTGAAGTTCAGACCCCAAATAAGGCCAGCGAGCCGGAAATTGCCGCTCGCACCGGTGTAAGTGCACATCGCTCACGCTATACGCCCCCGATTGGGTATGCCAAGCTAGATCTCTACCTGACCAGCAGCGCGACACGGCGCCTGTTCGACTCGCGTTCGGTGCGGTTACAGAGTGCGACCAACGATGTCGTGCAGTCGTTCACGGTATCTTACGGCAGCGCGCTGCGTGGCAGCCGCCCAATTTGTGCCGGTCTGTTCACAGTGTATGCCCACAACACGGATTACTGGGAAGGATTGACCTTTGGGGGCACCGTAACGATTGCGACCCATCACCCGTACACGCATGTTGAAATTGCTTCGCCGGCGCCCGTGTTTGTATTGAATGGGAACACCGACCCGGTGCAGCACTTGTTGATTGACGAACTGTTGGCCTTCGTGGCCAGGCATCGTTCTGAGCGCCATCGATCCGACAGTGAGTATGCGCGCCATCTGGCGGAGACGGAGCCATACCTGTTCTTTCTCTCGGCGTTGATCACGCTCGACGAATTGGTGAAACATGGGCCGCCGTCGATGGGGAGCAACCGGCATCCGGAGGTCAAGCGCGTGGTGCAGCGCATGATCGAATCCGTGCGCCAGACGGACGGCTGGCCGGCCGCCGTGCCGCAGTTGGGCGACCTGTTGTAGGGTGCCCGATCCACCGTGCCGGAAATCCGCAAGCGGAGGAATCCCCTATCTGCCCAAGCGTCCACAGCAGTGAGCGGTGTTGCGGATCGGCGCGAATAGCAGTAGAGTGCGGCTATCATTTCCGATCGCCGGTACATTGCCGGCCAACCCAAAAGGATTCCTATGACTGCGAAAGCTGCCTTTACCCCAGAAGAATGGACCATCCTGATTCAGTCCCCCCTCAACGTGGCCATGTTGATCACGGTCGCCAGCCCTTCGCTCTTTGGCGGTATGAAGGAAATGTACGCCGCGGCCCAGGGCTTGGTCGCTGCCGGCCAACAGGCGCCGGGCGCCGACGAATTGCTGACCGCCCTCTTTGCCGAGTTTCGGGACAAGGCCGCCTTGGATGCGGCGCAGCCCAAGTATGAGACCAAGGATCCGGTTGCGCTGAAGCAGGAAATTCTGACGCATATCGGCGTGGCGGCTACGCTTGTGGACCAGAAGGCGACGCCCGAAGAAGCCAGCGCCCTCAAGGCGTGGCTATACCAGTTCGGCGTCCGCCAGGCCAACGCGTCCAAAGAAGGCGGCTTTTTGGGAATCGGTGCCGTGCGCGTGAGCGAATCAGAAAAGGCCGCATTGGTCGAGTTGGCAACGACCCTGGGGGTCGAGCCACCGGCCGAGGCGCCGGTCGAGCCACCGGCCGAGGCGCCGGCAAAGGCGTAACGGTTGTTGAATTCGCATTGCGGTGCCGCGCGCCGTCACCGCAATGCGTTCCCCTTGTTTCGCTGGTCCTCTCTCTATCTTCTTCTCCGCCATGCGTGCAGGGGATTCGCCGCGTCTGCGCTATAATTCAGCGGAGATTCTTACCCGCGTCAATTGTGGAAAGTGGTGAACCTATGGCGATTTTGCAAGCAATCTACCGGCCGCAGACGGTGGCCGAAGCGATGCAGTTGTTGGCACGTACCGACCAACGGCTTGTGCCGCTGGCGGGGGGCACCCGGCTGATCGGCCAACTGGAAACCCGTGCGCTGACCGGCGTCGACGGCGTGGTTGATCTGCGCCTGCTCGGCCTGGGCAACATTGCCTTTGACGGCGCGCAGTTGTCGATCGGCGCGATGACGACGCTGACCGAACTGCTCGAACACCCCGTGGCCGGTGCGCTGGCGAGCGGGGTGTTGCGCACGGCCGCGCAGGGCGAAGGCCCGGTCAACCTGCGCAATGCGGCGACGGTGGGCGGGGTGGTGGCTTCGGCCGAGCCGGATAGCGAATTCTATGCCGCCTTGCTGGCCTTGGGCGCGACGGTGACCCTGCATGACGGCAAAGGGTCGTCGACGGTGGCGCTTGCCGATCTGGCCGCCGTCGTCGGGTTGATCACCGCGGTGCAGGTGCCGGTGACCGACCTGCGCGGTGGCCTGGCGCGTGTGGCGCGCACCCCCTCCGACCGGCCTATCGTGGCGGCGGTGGCTGTGCGCGGGGCCGGCGTCGAGCGGGTGGCGTTGTGCGGGGTAGCGGCCAAACCGGTGTTACGGGGCGCCGAACTGGACCCGCCCGATGATTATCGGGGCAGCGCCGAGTACCGGCGGGCGATGGTCGAGGTGTTGGTGGCGCGCGCGCTGGCGATCTGAATGGAAAGCTGGATGTGACTTATGAAAATTGTCTGCACCGTCAACAGCAACCAACATACACTTGAGGTCCACCCGGGCGAGCTACTACGCACGGCGCTACGCCGGCTTTACCGGATCTACGCGGCCGACGAGACGCCGGTGTTGCAGGCGATTCTGGTGCAGACCTATGAGCCTTCGGGTCCCTACGGCGCCAAGGCGGTGGCCGAGATTCCCATGGATGGCGTGGCGCCGGCGGTGACCAATGCGATCCACCACGCGACTGGGCTGCGTCTGCGCGAGTTGCCTTTTACGCCGGAGAAGGTGTGGCGGGCGCTGCGAGGATGAAGGGAACGATGCCGCAAATCAAAAAGCCGGAGATTATGAGCCCGGCCGGCTACTGGCCGCAGTTGCACGCGGCGATCGAAGCCGGCGCCGACGCGGTCTATTTTGGCCTGAAGCATTTCACAGCGCGTGCCAAAGTCGGCTTTGCGCTCACCGAATTGCCGGACGTGATGCGCACGTTGCATGAACGCGGGGTCAAGGGCTACGTCACCTTTAATACGTTGGTCTTCGACCACGAGCTTGTGGAAGCGGCCAAAGCGCTGGCGGCGATTGCCGAACTGGGCACGGATGCCATCATCGTGCAGGATGTGGGGATCGCGCAGTTGGCGCACCAGCTTGCGCCGGACCTAGACGTGCACGGCAGCACTCAGATGAGCATCACCAGCGCCGAGGGGATTGCGCTGGCGCAGCAGTTTGGCGTCACCCGCGTCGTGTTGGCGCGCGAGTTGTCCTTGGACGAAGTGCGCACGATCCGCAGCCAGACGACCTGCGAGCTGGAGATGTTCGTTCACGGGGCTTTGTGCGTCTCCTACTCCGGCCAGTGTTTTTCGTCGGAGGCGTGGGGTGGGCGCAGCGCCAACCGCGGGCAGTGTGCCCAGGCGTGCCGGTTGCCGTATGAACTGCTGGTGGACGACATCCTCACGCCGCTCGGCGACGCGCGCTATCTGCTTTCGCCCGGCGACCTCTATGCGATCCACCAGATGCCCGAAATCGTGCAGATCGGCGTTTCGGCGCTCAAGATCGAGGGGCGCTACAAGGATGCCAACTATGTGGCGCTGACGACGGCGGCTTATCGCAAAGCGGTGGACGAGGCGTGGGCCGGCTTGCCGTTGAGCATCACGCGCACCGAGGAGATTCAGCTTGAACAGGTCTATTCGCGTGGGCTTGGCGCATACTTTGTCGCGGGCACGAATCACCAGACCGTCGTGAACGGCCGTTCGCCGCGCCACCGCGGGGTCTTGATGGGCCGCGTGACGCGCGTGCTGGCGAACCGCGTAGTCGTGGCGCCGGATGAGGGGGTCACGCTGGCGCCGCTCAAAGCCGGCGACGGCGTGGTCTTCGATGCGGCGGATTGGCGCAGCCCGGAGCAAGCCGAGGAGGGGGGGCGTGTGTACCACGTCGTGCCTACGCACGGCGGTCAGGTCGAGGTTGACTTTGGCAACGGCGCGATCAACTTTGGCCGCATCCGGCCGGGGGACTGGCTGTGGCGCAGCGATGATCCGGAGCTTGAGAAGGCCGCGCGGCCTTACACCGAGGCGAGCGCGCCGGTGCATAAGCAGTTGGTTGATCTGCGCGTGACCGCGTACGAAGGAGCGCCGCTGGTCGTGGAGTGGATGCTGAGGGATCGGCCGGGGGTGCGGGTGAGCGTGCAGGCGGAGCAGCCGTTGGCCCAGGCGCAGAACCGGGCGATCACGGTCGACTATCTGCGTGAGCAATTGGGCCGTCTGGGCAACACGCCGTATGGGCTGGGCGATGTTCAGGTTGAGGTGCGCGGGCAGCCCTTTGCGCCGAGTTCGCAGTTGAACCAACTGCGCCGGCAGGCGGTTGCAGCGCTGGCGGCGCGGCAGGGGGAGGCGAAGGCGGTGACGGTGCGTGATCCTTTGGCGACGGTGGGCGCTGCGCTCGCTTACGCTCGCGGCTCTGACGGAGATGTGCTTGCTGCGCCGCGTTTGCATTTGCTTGTGCGTACGCCGGAGCAGTTGGAGGCGGCGATCACGCTGCGGCCGGCTAGCATCACACTGGACTATCTTGATCTTTATGGGCTGCGGCCGGCGGTGGAGCGCGTGCAGGCGGCGGGCATCACGGCACGCGTGGCCAGCCCGCGCGTGCTCAAGCCGAACGAACAGCGCATTGTAAACTTTCTGTTGCGGCTGGAGTGTGCGATCTTGGTGCGTTCCAGCGGTCTGCTGCAGGCGCTCCAGGAAGAAGGTCATCCAACCTTGATCGGAGACTTCAGTCTCAATGCCGCCAATGTGTTGTCCGCCAGCACCTTTCTGCGCCTGGGGCTGAAACGGCTGACGCCGACGCACGATCTCAACGCCGCACAAGTGACCGATCTGGCGCGCGCGATTGGTGCTGGGAAAATGGAGGTCATCGCCTACCAACATCTGCCGGTCTTCCATACGGAGCACTGTGTCTTCTGCCGCTTCTTGTCCACGGGCACGAGTTTCAAAGACTGCGGGCATCCGTGCGAAACGCATCGCCTGGCGTTGCGCGACATGAGCGGCCGCGCCCATCCGGTGATGGCCGACGTGGGGTGTCGCAACACCGTGTTTGGCGCCGAGGTGCAGGAAGCGAGCCGTCAACTGGAGGCGTGGCGGCAGGCCGGCATCCGCCATTTCCGCCTGGAGTTTGTTCACGAATCGGGCGAGGAAGTCACCCAGATTGGGCGCCTGTTCGCCGATGCGTTAGCGGGTACGCTGCCTGCCGTTGAACTGACCCGGCGCCTGCAGCGACTGGCGCCCCAAGGCACGACGGAAGGCAGCTTGTTTGTGCCGGAGAATTATCTCACACTGCCGCTGATGCAGTAGCGGCAGGAATCGTAGCGGCAGGAATCGTAGCGGCGGTTTCCATCCGCACGGCGGTCAACCGCCGTGCTCACACACAAAGCCCGGTGAAACCGGGCTGGCGTACCGCCGAATCTGGGGTGGCCCCTCAGCCCCCTTTGAGGGGGCTTTGTATGTGAGCACGGGCGTTGACGCCCGTTGCGGGTGTGGCTCACCGCCCGTTGCGGGTGTGGCTCACCGCCCGTTGCGGGTGTGGCTCACCGCCAATGGGCATCTGGTTGACGGCGCTTGCGTGCACCCTAGCCATTGGGCTGGTTGACTTTGACCGCAACCCTACCTATACTGCGGTCAAGCCTACCAGTCTCACTCACCCAACAGGAGAAAAATTGCCATGCTTTCGTCCCGCGTGACCCAAACCGCTTTTGTGCTCATCACCGTGAGTGCGCTTTTGCTGGCTGCGTGCTCAGGGGCAACGACTGCACCCAGCGCCAGCCCGGCTGCGGCAGCAACCGCCGCGCCGCAAGCACCCGCCGCAGGAAGCAGCGAGATTTCGATTGGCGTTGCCGTTGCCCAGAGCAGTAACGTCTCTTTGTTTGGCCAGGAACAGGTGCTTGGCGCCCAGATCGCTGAGAAATATTTCAACGACAAGGGCGGCGTGAACGGCACGCCGATCAAGCTGGTCTATCAAGATACGGCGGGCGATGAAGCGGGCGCGATCAACGCCTTCCAGACGTTGATCAACGACAACGTCGTCGCCATCCTTGGCCCGACCCTTTCCCAGCAGGCATTTGCCGCCGATCCCTTTGCCGAAAAGGCCGGCGTGCCTGTGATTGCGCCTTCCAACACCGCCAAGGGCATTCCGCAGATCGGCCAGTACATCTCGCGCGTGTCGGCTCCCGTTGCCAAGGTTGCTCCCAATGCGATTGCCGCTGCGCTCAAGATCAACCCCGACATCAAGACCGTCGCCGTTGCCTTTGCCCAGAATGATGCATTCAGCAAGTCTGAGACCGGCACGTTCCAGCAGGTCATCACGGATACCTACAAGTTTGACCTGGCGACCGTGCAAACCTTCCAAACGACGGACACCGACTTCACGACGCAGGCCTCCAACATCATGAACGTCCAGCCGGAGCTGGTCGTGATCTCCGGCCTGGCGGCTGATGGCGCCAACCTGATCAAGCAATTGCGCGATCTGGGGTACACGGGCCTGATTGTCGGCGGCAATGGCCTGAATACGGCCAATATCTTCCCGGTTTGTCAGGCGCAGTGTGACGGTATCCTGGTGGCGCAGGCGTACAGCCCGCAACTCGATACCGCCATCAACAAGCAATTGGTCGATACCTACGCGGCCGAACAGAAGAAGACACCGGGACAGTTCACAGCCCAGGCATTTGCTGGGGTGCAGGTCTTGGTGGAAGCGTTGCAGGCGGTCGATCAGAAGACGCCCATCAAGGGCATGGCGTTGGCAGATCTGCGCACCGCGCTGAACGAGCAACTGTTGTCAGGGATGATCTTTGACACCCCGTTGGGTGAAATCTCACTCGATCCGGAAGGCGAGATCAACCAGAGCCAGTTCTATGTGGCCCAGATCAAGATGGATAGTGACGGCAAGACCGGCCAATTTGTTCTTCTGAAATAGGCCCGGTGCGAGCTGTTTGAAGCGGGCGAGGCGGGGCGGTTGCGTGAGCGAGCAATCGCCCCGTTTTCTAACGGGTCAGGCAACAACAATGAATGCAACCATGTTGGCGCAGCAGATATTGAACGGTCTGGCGGTAGGCAGCGTGTATGCGCTCTTTGCGCTCGGCTACACGCTGGTCTTTTCGATCTTGCGTGTCATCAACTTCACACAGGGCGCGATCTTTGCCTTGGGCGCCTATTTCACCTATCTGTTCACCGGCAGCGCTTTTGGCTTCAATGGTCTGCTGGCCAACGCCGCCTTGCCCTTTGGCCTGCCATTTCCGCTCGCCGCGCTGCTCGGCGGGGTGCTGGCAGGGCTGGTGGCGATTGGTGTAGAGCGGATTGCCTTCAAGCCGCTGCGTGACAAAGGCGCCGATCCGCTGCTGACGCTGGTTTCCAGCCTGGGGATGGCGGTGGTCATCGTCAACGTGATTCAATACCTGGTCGGTGCCGAGATCTATTCCTTTCCGGCCAGTGTGATGGCTGGGTTGCCTGCCGCGCTCACGTTTGGCCCAGCGAACAACCCAATCCGCATCCGTACCGTGCAGGTGATCATCTTTGGGGTCTCCATGCTGTTCGTGGTGGCATTGACGCTGATGGTCAACCGTACGCAACTGGGTAAGGCGCTGCGTGCGGTTGCCGAAGATGCCACCACGGCGAGTTAGCTCGGCATCAACACAGACCAGCTCATCCAGTTCACCTTTTTCATGAGTGGACTGTTGGGCGGGATCGCCGGTGTGTTGATCGGCCTGAGCGTCAGCATTGCGGGACCATACTTCGGCATTTCGTTCGGGTTGAAGGGCCTGGCCGTGCTGGTACTGGGCGGGTTGGGTAGCATCCCGGGCGCCGTGGTCGGCGGGTTGGCGATCGGGCTGGCGGAGTCCCTCGTCCCGCCCGACTTTGTGGCCTACAAAGAGGTGATTGCCTTCCTGTTTCTCTTTGTTTTTTTACTCGTTCGCCCGCAAGGATTGTTGGGCCGTCCGCTAACGCAAAAAGTGTGACCCGATGTCGAACTTTCTGACCACGTACGGCGCCCTCATTGTCAGCATGGTTTTCGCCGCCATGCTTGCCCTCTCCCTCTACCTGCCGCTCATGGCCGGCCAGTTGTCCTTGGCCAGCCCGGGCTTCTATGCCATCGGTGGGTATGTTGCGGCGATCCTGTCTACCACGGTTTTTAACACAGGGGAAAGCCCCTACCCGCTGACCTTTGTGGTCGTGGAGATGCTGGTTGCCGCGCTGGCCTCCGGCGTGTTGGCGATGGTGATCGGCACGTTGGCGCTGCGTTTGCGTGGGATCTACCTGGCCCTTGCCACCATTGCCTTCGTCGAGATTCTGCGGGTGCTTGCCCTCAACCTGCCGATTACCGGGGGCGCGATTGGCATCTTTGGCATCCCGCAGCCGTTCGAGACGAGCCTGGGCTATCTGTGGATTGCCGGACCAATGTTGCTGGCGAGCGCCTGGTTTGTCTACCGGCTGGAGCGGATTCGCGCTGGGCGTGCGCTGGTCGCCATTCGCGAGGATGAACTGGCCGCCGATGCGATGGGCATCAATCCGACCTTTCACAAAGTCATGGCGTTTACCCTTGGCGCCATCCTGGCCGGGCTGGTTGGGGTGATCAGCGCGCACTTCCTGAATACGTGGAATGCGCGCCAGGGGACATTCGATGCCAGCATCGCCTACCTGGCCTTTGTGTTGGTCGGCGGCTCGCGCACCTTTCTGGGTCCGATTGTGGGTGGCATGGCGCTGACGGCGCTGCCTGAAGTTCTGCGTGCCGTCGCCGGCACCCCAGGCTTGCCGATTGAACTGGCCCAATTCCTGCGAGAAGGGCGCATGATCCTGTACGGCATCCTGATCGTCGCCGTGGCGGTCAGCTTCCCGCAGGGGCTGATTACACCCGCGCTGCTCCGGCGCAAGCGGGCGGTCAAACCATGAGCCTGCTCGAAGTACACGATGTCAGCCGCAATTTCGGCGGGCTGGTGGCCGTCGACCACGTCTCGTTCCAGGTCGAGCAGGGTGAGATATTTGGCCTGATTGGCCCCAACGGCGCCGGCAAGACCACCCTCTTCAACATCATGACCGGTCTGACGGCACCTAGCCGCGGCCAGGTCTTGTACGCCGGCGTGGACATTGCGCGCCTGTCTCCCCATCGAATCGCCCAACGCGGGATTGCCCGCACCTTTCAGAACATCCGGCTTTTTGGTGATCTCGACGTGCTGACCAATGTGCTGATTGCCCGCCATATCCACGCCCAAAGCGGCGTGTTCGCAGGATTATTGGGCCTGCCGCGGGCGCGCCACGAAGAGCGACGGGCGCGTGACAAGGCAATGGAACTGCTGGGACTCGTCGGCCTGACCGGCCAGGCCGAGGCGCGCGCTGGCAGCTTACCCTATGGCGACCAGCGCCGGCTGGAAATCGCGCGCGCGCTGGCGCTAGAGCCGCGCTTGCTCCTTCTCGACGAACCCGCTGCCGGCATGAACCCCAACGAAAAGCAGGTGTTGAGCGATTTTGTGCGCCAGATTTGCGCACAACTGGCGTTGACGGTGATTCTGATTGAACACCATGTCCCGTTGGTCATGGGGCTGTGTGATCGCATCGCCGTGCTGAACTTTGGCGAACTGATTGCACTCGGCGACCCCGCGCATGTGCAGAACGACGCGCAGGTGATCGAGGCGTACTTGGGCGAGGAAGGGTAAGGGCAGCACGATGCGCGCAGATTCAATCCCGCTGCTTGAACTCAAGTACGTTAGCGTGAATTATGGCGGCATCCAGGCGCTGCGCGAGGTAGACCTGGTCGTCTACCCCGGCGAGGTCGTCACGCTACTGGGCGCCAATGGTGCGGGCAAGAGCACGACCCTGCGCGCAATTTCACGCCTGATGCCGGTAGCCGAGGGTAAAATCTGGTACGACGGGCAGGACATCACGCAAAAGCGGCCGGACGAGGTGGTGCGTCTGGGCATCGCGCACGCGCCGGAAGGCCGCCGCGTGTTGACCCGATTGACGGTCCAAGATAACCTGGAACTGGGCGCCTACACGCGCCGGCAGCGCGGCGAGATGGCCGCTGAGCTAAAGCGCCAATTCGAGATCTTTCCGCGCCTGGCCGAGCGTCGCCATCAGTTGGCCGGCACGTTGAGCGGCGGCGAACAACAGATGCTGGCGATTGCACGCGCGCTGATGAGCCGTCCGCGCCTGCTCCTGCTTGACGAGCCGAGTCTTGGCCTGGCGCCGGTCATCGTCCGTTCGATTTTTGCGACGATTGGCGCGTTGCGCACCCTCGGCGTCACTATTCTATTGGTGGAACAAAACGCCCGGTTGGCTCTGCACACGGCTGACCGCGGCTATGTGTTGGAGACGGGTCGTATTATCATTGAAGGGTCAGCGACGGCGCTGGCGCACGACGAACGTGTCAAACATGCCTATCTTGGGTAACAAGTCCATTCAATCAGGAACCCTATTATGCACAACCTCATTCCAAAACCAGTGTTGGCGACACCTGCCGCTGGCAGCTTCACCATTCGTTCCAACACGAAGATCAGTGTAACGCCCGGCACCGATGAGATGCTCAAGCTTGGCCATGTGCTTGCCGATGTTCTGCAGTCGGCCACTGGCTTTGCGACGCCGGTTGCTGCGGGCGACGCTGCGCCGGACAGCGGCGGCATCTGGCTCTCGCTGGCCGGCGCCCAGACGCTCGGCGGCGAAGGGTACGCGTTGACGATTTCATCCGAGCGGGTCACGCTGAGCGCCGCGCAGCCAGCCGGCATTTTTCGTGGCGTGCAGACCCTCCGGCAACTGCTGCCGCTGGTGGGCGCCGGGGTGCTGCCGGCGGGCGAGATCCGCGATACTCCGCGGTTTGGTTGGCGCGGGGTCATGCTCGATGTGTGCCGGCATTTCTTTGGGGTTGACGATGTCAAACGCGTGATCGACCTGATGGCGCACTTCAAGCTCAATGTCTTGCATCTGCATCTATCGGATGATCAGGGTTGGCGCATCGAGATCAAGGCATGGCCGAAGCTGACGGAAAT
>Ga0105047_10010450_pt1 | contig 15171 bp, 14 predicted proteins | sample MAT04_FD_78384 | JGI IMG/M metagenome (GOLD analysis project Ga0105047, IMG submission 78384) | Freshwater microbial communities from Lake Fryxell liftoff mats and glacier meltwater in Antarctica - MAT-04 (megahit assembly) | ecosystem: Environmental > Aquatic > Freshwater > Ice > Liftoff... | reverse complement strand
GTCATTGAGTTCGTGCTGGTACGGCACCTGCTCGTGCAGAGTGCGCATCACCATCTTCACGCCGATCGCGAACTCCTTCTCGAGTCCGGTGAGCGCGTCGAAGTCGGTCTGCTCGGCCGTCAGATAGCGCTCGGCGATGGCGGCGAAGTCGGGAGTACCGCCGTTGCCAGGGGGGCCGCCTACGCCGGGCGGAGGCCCGCTGGCGGTGGTCAGGTTCGGTGCGGTGGGTGCCTGGGTCATGTTCACCTCTCGACTGCTGGTGACGCCGATGGTTCTGGTTGGCGGCGTCGTGGGGGGTGGGGCGATCCGAACGTGATTCGGCCGGCGGCCTGTTTCTAGAGAATCACTTCCGGACCAGGAGCGCATCCGATCTCCGGGTCCGAAAGGGGGAATCAGGCCTGCGGTCGGGGCAGCTGACGCTCGGCACCCCACAGCGCCTTCACGAGGCGCTGTTCGTAACCGGCGGGGAATCGACGGGCGGCCAGCGCGTTCGCAGGGTCGCGCTCGACGATCGTGCGACGCAGGATGAGGTCGCGCTCGGCCAGCTCGGCCCGCTTTTCGGCGGGCACAGGCTCGGCGTTCTTGACCCAGTCGATCCACATGTCGACGTGGCGGTGCGCCTCCTCCGCCATCAACTCCCAGTTTTCAGGGTTGTTGTCGAGCGAGGTGCAGATGGCGACATCAGTGAGCACCTGTCGGATGTAAGGGTCGCGGCTCACGAACTGCGTGAGCCGCGGGTCGACGCGCAGGTCCAGGTAGTGCTCGTTGCGCGGCTGGATGTACTTGTCGAAGTACGCGATGTCGGTGTTGAGGTCCTGGCGCGCGGGAGTGTCGAGGTAGATCCACGGACGCGGCGACGTGCCGAAGGCGATGCCGAGGTGCGGGACGTCGATGTGCGGGCCAAGCCAGACGGTCACGTGCACGTTGACGAAGGCGCGCTTGAAGTCACCGATCCACGCGTGGGCCAGCCAGTCGACCTCAGGGCCCGAAAAGGCGTTCAGCGAGCCGGAGGCACCGGTGCTGGCGTCCTGCGCCCCGTACTGCTCAAGGTCGGCGTAGGCCGGGTCGCGGTGCAACTCGAAGACGGGGCGGATCTTCTCCATCAACTCGTTCGAGATGCGCCAGGAGTTCTCCCAGATGTCCGTGACATCGAGGTCGCCAGCCTGATCGACCATGTCGGCGATATAGGCAACGGTCTCAGCCATACGTCTTCCTCATTTCCGGTACGCGTGCGGTATGTAATTGCTTCTCCGACACCTAAGCACATGTCCCGTCCGCGTTGACACCTTCCCCTGGCCTCTCTAGCGTCAAAATCCCTTCGCCGGACGGCGAGAGGTTGAGCGAGCGGCTGGGCGATCAGACGCTAGGTATTGACGCGAGGAGCATGGATGAGCCTGCCCGAGGAACTGGCTGCGCAGACGCTGGACGAGATCGTCGAGCGGTTGGGGGCCACCGAGGTGCTCGGAGCCGATGGCGGCCCCTTCTTGACGTTGATGAGCCCGTTCGGCCCCGATCCGGTCGGCAAGATGCGCGTCTTCACCTCCAGCGCGATCCCCAAGATCGTCTACTGCGGTCTCGCAGTTCCGAAGTTCTCGATGGACACCCACATGATCTTTGGCTTCACGCCGGTGGAGTCCGGAGTGCCGCACTTCACCCTGGACTCGGTCAACGCGAATGGCACGCTGGCCTTCCACCTCGACCTGATCCCCCGTGCCGAGCTGGCCGTGCACGTGCCCTACATGGACCACGTCTATGAGGGCTTGAGTGAGACCTACACCGAGACCAGTAAGTGGGAGGGGCTGTCGAAGGCGAATATCGGTCCCCGTCAGTACGCGATGATGTCGCCCTGGATGCTGGTGAACCGCGCCGACGAAGAGGCGTTCAAGGCCATGAGCGGGCCGGTTGGCAACTACGTGCGGCACTGGCTCGATCTCATCGAGCAGGACCTTCCCGACGATGTGAAGAAGACGCTCGATGCCGACGAACTCAAGCGCCGCGATGAGCGGTTGCGGTTTAACCTCTTCAGCCCCGAGGTCGACCCGGTGTGGCGCGATGTTGCCAAGATCGTCGGTGACGAGTCCTCCGAGGCGATGCGGCTCATGCTGACGTCTAACGCGTTGTAACACCGCACCATCCTTTTGAACGGCCATCCCTGCTTCCGGGCTAGCCGTTCAAGAGGCTGGTCCGGCTACCCAGTTTTCGGTACCGTCCTGTTTCGATACTGTGACGTTCCGAAACGCGAGGCGACCACCCCAGGGTGGCACCGGCCCGCATTCCTGCCGTTAGGAGGTGCGCATGTCACTCGCTGCGCCGAGTTCGGACATCGTCGAATCACCCCGCCGGCGCTGGCTCATCATGGTGACGCTCGTGTCGAGCCTCACCGTCGTGATCCTTGACAACACGATTCTCAATGTTGCTCTCCCCAGCATCAGTCGCGAGCTAAGTGCCAGCCAGGCCGAACTCACCGGCGCGATCCTCTCGTACGCCGTCGTCTTCGGCAGCCTGCAGTTCTCGGCAGGAGTGCTCGGCGATCGTTGGGGACGCAAGCGCATCCTGCTGATCGGCCTCGTGCTCTTCGGTCTCGCCTCGTTGGCCGCATCGCGCGCCCAGGACCCGACCCAACTGATCGCTCTTCGGGCCATCATGGCGATCGGCGCGTCCATGGTGACGCCGCAGACGTTGTCGATCCTCACCAATGTCTTCCCGCCCGAGGAGCGCGGAAAGGCGATCGCGATCTGGGCGGCGTTCACGGGCGCTTCGTTGGCTCTGGGCCCCATCGTGGGTGGGCTGCTCCTCGATAACTTCTGGTGGGGGAGCATCTTCTTCATCAACGTGCCCATCGTCATCGGCGCGTTCATTGCGGCGTGGTTCCTCGTGCCGGAGTCGAAGAACCCGAACCCCGGACGTATCGATCCACTCGGCATCCTGCTCTCTGTTGTGGGCCTGGGTTCCCTCATCTACGGCCTCATCTACGGGGGCCAGGAGCGCGATTGGTCGTCGATCTATTCGACCGGACTGATCCTGTTCGGTGTCGCGACGCTGGTGTTCTTCGTGTGGTTCGAGGCCCACAGCAGCAGCCCCGCGTTCGACGTGCGCTTCTTCAAGAATCCGCGGTTCAGCGCAGCCTCCATCGCCACCGCGTTCGCCTTCTTCGCCCTTTTCGGGATCACGTTCTTCTTGACGTTCTACTTTCAGTTCGTCAAGGGGCTGTCGCCGCTTCAAGCCGGCCTGTGCGTGCTGCCGGTCGGCATCGCCCAGGTGATCTTCGCGCCGCGCGTTCCTCGAGTTGTCGCACGCTTTGGCCCGAAGTTCACCGTGGCCGGCGGCCTTGCGATGCTGTCGATCTCGCTCGTCGGCTACGTGTTCATCTCGCCGACCGACCCCGTGTGGAACGCGCTGGTTCTGGCGTTCTTGACCGGTGTTGGAATGGCGCACATCGTGGCGCCCTCCACCGAGTCGGTGATGTCATCGCTCCCGCCCGAGAACGCAGGCGCCGGTTCCGCGGTCAACAACACGACTCGTCAGGTGAGCGGCGCATTGGGCATCGCGGTGTTCGGCACGATTCTTCAACTGGTGTATGCCCGCGAGATCCAGAGTGCGCTCGCAGTGCTTCCCGATCCCTTGCGCGACGAGGCCAGCCGTTCGATCGGCGACACCTTCATCGTGGTCGGGCAGCTCGGCGCGACCGATCCGGCAACGGCGGCCAGGGCGGGCGACACGTTCTTCTGTGAGGCCGGGCAGGCTTGCGCGTCCGGCTTCGCGTTCATGTCGGGCGTTCACGTCACGGCAGTGATTGCCGGAGTCTTCGCCTTGTTGGGGATGGCGGTGGTCCTGAAGTGGCTGCCACGTCGAGGGATGGCAGTGGCCTACACGCGTAGTCCTGGAGCTGGTGCTCCGGCCGCGAGTGCCACGGCAACGACTTCCGCCGCCACGGCCTCCGCTCCGACGCACCATGCGACCGCGAACTCCGACGGTGAGCCGCTCCCTGCTTCATCGGCCTCTGTGATTGATGATGATGAGTTGGCGGCCACATCGGCCGCGAGGCTTCGAGAAGGGGCGGAGGACTGACCATGCCCGTAGCCCCAGCACCCGAGGTCCGCCAGGAGATTGCGCCAATGGCGCCACGGCCTCCGGGTCGCCCGCGCAGCCTGGAGGCCGAGAAGTCGATCATCGACGCGGTTCTCCATCTGGTGGCCGAGCACGGCTTCGATGCACTCTCGGTCGAGGGTGTGGCAGCGCAGGCTGGAGTGGGCAAGGGCACCATCTATCGACGGTGGCCCAACAAGGAGGCCATGATCGTCGACGTCCTGGCCTCGATCAGCGAAGAACTGCCCATCGTTCCCGAGGACCAGTCGGTCCGTGCCGGCCTGGTGGATCTGGTCGACACGATCAGGGTGAGCACTCAGGATTCGCCGGCCGGTCGGCTCATGCCGCGCGTCATGGCCTCGGTGGCCCAGTACCCGCAGGTCATGGCGGCCTATCGACAACGCGTCGTCGAGCCCCGCACCCAACGATTGCGCGAGATGCTCCTGCGGGGCATGTCCAACGGAGAGTTGAGGCCCGATCTCGACATCGATCTGGCCGTGACCCTGCTCGTGGGGCCCATTTTGTATGTCTCGATGATGCGCTCCAAGCCTCAGCATTTGGATCGTGCGACATCGCAGCAACTCGTCGACGGCGTGCTTGATGGCTTAGCCCCGTACCAGGGTCAGATGGGCTCAGGTGCTTCGTGAGTCGACGTGTTCCGTCCAGCAGAACACCTCTCAGGGGAGAAATCGACCGAAAAGGTCGACGTATTCGGCGTTGAGGTCGTAGCGTCCGAAAGGACGACTTTGTGTTCACCCATCGCCTGATCTGTCCTCACCCTCGCCTGGCTCGAGGGTGAGTCGGTCGGGGGTCGTACGAAGGAAGGCACTTCATGTCGGTCTTGGCTCACACACGTCGCCGCGGATTCTTCACGCGCGCAGTGGCACCGGTTGTCGTCCTGGGGATGTGCGCCGCCCTCTCCACCGCCTGCACCAGCGACGATGGAGCAGGCGCGACCGGATCGGGCGCGGCCGGTTCGGGCGCGGCTGCGGCCGGAGACCCGAGCCCGGGCGTCACCGCCACGACGGTCAAGGTGGGCTTCGTCATCGCCGACCGGGGCGGGATTAGCGCGAATCTCGGCTTCAAGACTGTTCAGCCGGGAACCGTCGAGGTCCGTACCGCAGGCATCAACGCGATCGTCAATGCGATCAACCTCAATGGGGGTGTGGGCGGGCGTCAGATCGAGCCCGTGATCCGCGTGTACCAGTCGGCGGAGGACAGCCCTGAGACAGCAGAAGCGCTCTGCCGCGACTTCACACAGGACGCTCAGGTATTCGCGGTGTACATCGATGGTCAACTGCAGAACAACGCGCGCCCGTGCTACAGGACCAACAAAACGATCATGCTCGATGGCACCGTAGTCGGCCTCGACCAGGCCGAGTTCCAGAATTACGGCGGCTACCTCTGGTCGGCCACCCTCCCCGAATACGGCTCGTTCATCCGCGCCCAGTTGACGTACGCCCAGGCCCAAGGCTTCTTTAACGGCATCAAGGGGGTGCAGCTGCTCGTGGCCGACGATGAGGTGTCACGCCGCGTCACCGACACCATCGTCAAGCCTGTGCTTCAGCAGGCAGGTGTCACGAAGGTAGACACGAACTTCATCAACTCCTCCAATGCTGGAACGCTCGGATCAACGATCACGACCGCGATGAACAACGGCATCGGCGCAGGCCTGGACCGAGCGATCGCCGTTGGTGGTGCACGCATCGTGCCGGTGGCCATCTCCAGCTCGGAGGCCAACGACTGGACCGCACTCTGGGGCGTTTCGACCTATGAGAACCCGAATTTCTTGCTGAACAACCGCGAATCGTCTGTCTCCGAGCGCTACCCCGGAATGATCGGTATTGGCTACGATCCGACCATCGATGTTGATGATTCACAGGGCACCTTCCCGGACCCCCAGAATCCGCAGCAAGTGCTCTGCAAGCAGATCGTCGACAGCGCGAACGCATCGCCACCAGCCGGGGCGAAGGTGAACTACAACTCCGTTCTTAAGATGTGCGACGCGGCGTTCTTCCTCAAGGCGGTGCTCGACAGGGCGCCCAAGGAGCTAACGGTTGGAGCCTTCACCCAGGCAGCTGGAACCGTGGGCTCGGCTTACCGTTCGTCGCTGAGCTTCGGCTCCTTCACCGGCCCGAACACCTTCGCGCCCACCAACGCCACACGCCCCCTGGCCTGGGACGCGACAAAGAACGTCTTCGTCTACCAGGGCGATATCGTGCCGCTGCAGCCGCCGGCGTAGTCCGCGCACCAGTCGTCGGACCGACACGTGGGCGCAGCCCGCAAGGTGCCGGGTAGGCGGCGACGAGTCTGAGCGTCGTGCCCCGATGATGGTGTCCGGCCTTGATCGAGGCCGGGTGGACGGCGAGCAGGAGCGGGTCGGTGGAACTGGGCGTCGTCGCTGTCCTTGCCGTTGTCTGCGCGGGGTTCTTCGCGGGTGCCATCAACGCATTGGCCGGCGGTGGAACATTGGTGGCCCTACCGGTCCTGATCTGGCTCGGGGTTCCGCCGTGGTCGGCCAACATCGCCTGCACCGTGGGACTGTTTCCCGGCTACGCCGGCGGTGCGCTGGCTTATCGCCGCGAGTTGGCGCAGACCGCGACCTACCGGAAGCCACTAGTGGTCACCGCCACGATCGGCGGCGTAGTCGGCGCCGGTCTGCTTCTGATCACTCCTCCGCGCGCCTTCGAACTGATCGTTCCCTTTTTGGTGCTCGGTTCTGTTCTTCTGCTGATCGCCCGCCCTTGGCTGGCCCGGCGCGTGGCTCGGCGGGGCCACCCCCACCCGACGGGTGGGCGCTTGGCGATCGGCCTGCTGGCGTCGATGTTCGCCTGTGGCGTGTATGGCGCCTATTTCGGTGCAGCCCTGGGTGTCCTTTTACTGGCCGCGTTGGGCATCTATCTCCAGACCTCGCTGCAGATTCAGAACGCACTGAAGTCGGTACTCTCGTTTGGCTGCGTGGCGGCCGGAGCCCTGATCTACATCGTGCTGGGCCAGGTCGAGTGGCTGCCCGCACTGCTGCTTCTGGTCGCCTCGATGGCAGGGGGCTTCGTGGGCGGACGCCTGGGTCGGGGATTCCCCGAACACGTCCTGCGCCGCACGGTGATCGGGATCGGGCTGATCGCGTCGGCGGCCCTGATGATCCGCACCTACGCCTGATCGAAGCCCCGAGGGGGCTTCGGGACAGGTCCTGTCTTTGGGGGACCTTGGTCCCGAATGCGCAGTGCACGGTTGACTCGCTCCATCCGCGGCTCGACGCTGTGCCTACGCGGTTCGTTCCCGGACCCGCGTTCAGCGACGATGAAAAGGCGGAGCCGTGGGCGAGACGTTTGTCACCGTGGAAGAGCTGGTGGCTCAGAGCGGCCCCACCGACGTCACCTGGATCTACGAGCAGTGGCGCGAGAAGCTCGCCGAGCTCATGGGCAAGGTGACCGATCGGTTCGAGCTCGTCCAAGACCCCTCGACGAACGGTCTTGAGGTCGCCGGTGAGATCGGCTCCGGGATCCACGGTCAGGTGCAGTGTTTTGCCGGGCCCGAGATCGACTGGATGGTCTACTCCTGGATGGCCGACCCGAAGAACGGGTTCGCCAACATGCACATCACCATCAGCCCGGGACCACAGGTCGACGTCCCCCTGTTCGGTATGGCTTTCGCGTGCTTCGGCGCGCGCCCTTGGGGGTACATCGACTACGGCGCGCGTCGCGAGGCCGCCGTCAACAGCGACTACTACTTCAAGTACTACGAGCCGCTCAACCAGCGATGGATGGATACCCGTCGCAACAACCCCCAACTCGACTGGTTCCTCTCGCCCTCGGGCTACGTGCGTCAGGTGATGTCGCCAATGGCCTTCTGCTACTCGGGTCCGCACGAGCAGGAAACCGTTGATCTCATCCAGGGTGAGGCCGATTTCTACCTCGACAACTGGATGAAGCTCTTCGATGCTGCCGAGCCAGTGCCGACAGATGAGCAGCAGGCTCTGCTGGAGTACACCGAGTCGTGGCGCAGCGAGGTTGCTCGCCTGGATCCCGCGAACAGCGTGGCTACCAAGCTTTTTGGGCAGGACATTTGCGACCAGCTCGTGACCGCACTGGGTGGGCTCGAGCGCAAGCTGCCGCACGCCGGTACAGCCTGGAACCTCTGAACAGGGCGGCATAGAAACCGATGACCGAGCAAACGACCCTGGTGCGCTCCCTGTGGGACGCAGTGACGGTCGAGGGCCTCCAGCCGCCATATGACACGGCGCACCTGCGTGTCTACTACAAGGCCGTGAACCCGAATCTGTTTGAGGTCGACATGTCCGGGATCATGCCTGCCGCAGAGCAGCCGCCTGCACCGGTCGTCATCTTTCTCGGCGGCGTCAACATCGGCCAGGACTCCCTCCGCTGGTTGATGATCCGCCTGGTCGAGGCTGGCTACGTCGCGGTCACGTTCGACCTCGTCGGCGAGCAGATGCCCGGCTTCTACGGCACTACGCCGGGACTTGATCTGTCGGCTCTCCAGGCCGGGATCTACGGGACCCGACCGCCCTCGCTGGCGATTCAACCGATCCTGGATCGACTAGCGGCGCTCAACACCGAGGGAACGTTGGCCGGTGTGATGGATCTGAGCCGCATCGCTCTTGGTGGCCACTCCGGAGGCGGAACGGTGGCGCTCGAATCTGCCCGTCGCAGTTACTTCCCCGCGTTGCGGGCCGTGGTGGCGTACGCCGCCCACACGGTGCCGGCGCAGGTTCTCGGTCACCCCGAGGGAACGGTGCTCGAGTCGGCAACCGATGTGGCCGCGTTGCTCATGGCGGGCACCGAGGACGGCACCATGAAGCGAAGTGCTGGCCGCTACCCCGGCCAGGATCCGGCCACGTTCAACCCGATCGTCATGACGTTCGAACAGGGCATCCCCGGCGGTCGCGACGACGCATGGTTCGTCCTCTGGGACGGCGCCAACCACTTCGGCATGGGTCATCCGCTCGACCCGACCTGTGCCCGAGGATTCCTCGACAGCGAGCCCACCACCGATCCCTCCATCACCCGTGACCACATGGTGGATGTCATCGTCGACTTCCTGGATGCATACGTCCGGGACGACGCCGAGGCATCCGCCGCCCTTGAGAAGTTCCAAGCCTCACCACCCGACACGGTGCGCGAGGTTCGACGGCGCTAGTCGGACCACTCGCACCGCCAGTACAGCCCCGTAAGTCCATCCATTCGTTCCCCGCTGGGGAGCCGCATCAAGAGAGCCGGGAGATCCCGATGCTGAAGAACTTCTGGTGGCCCGTGGAGTTCAGCCACGAAGTCACCAACAAGCCACTGTCGATGACGGCCATCGGTCAGAAGTTCGTCCTCTGGCGTGATGCTTCCGGCGACGTCCACTGCCTCAACGACCTCTGCGTCCACCGCGGAGGTTCGCTGGCCGGCGGTTGGCTCTCCGAGGATCGGAACGACGTCGTGTGCCCCTACCACGGCTGGGAGTACGGCGGCGACGGAGCTTGCTCGCGCATCCCCGCCCACCCGCAGCGCGGCATCCCGAAGAAGGCGCGCGTCGACTCCTACCCCGTAGTCGAGAAGTACGGGGTCGTCTTCGCCTTCCTCGGCGACCTCCCCGAAGAGGAGCGCCCCCCGCTTCCGCATATCCCTGAGCTCGAGGACCCCAAGTTCAAGAAGGTTTACGGCTCCTACTGGTGGGACGTGAACTACGAGCGGGCCCTCGAGAACGGAATGGATCCCTCGCACGCCCCCTACGTGCACGGCAACCGCTTCGGCAACCTCGACAAGCCCGAGGTCGCTGACTTCGAGGTGCAGACCACGCCGTGGACCGGCCTGGCGCAGATCGGCCTCTACGCGCCGGTTTCGAACCCGAAGGGGAGCTGGGGCAAGAAGATGCGCAAGGAGGCCGAGGCGGAAGGCACCGACGAACTTCTGCTGAATACGAAGGCCGGCTTCTTCATGCCGAACATGAACATCCTCGACGTGCCGCTGCCTTTCGGTCAGATGATGCTCTTCGACATGCACGTGCCGATCACGGAGAACCGCACCCGCACGATGTACATCGGGCTGCGCACCTTCCTCAAGAGCGACTGGGCCGACAAGGACACCCACAAGCGCATCCACTACATCTTCAAGCAGGACGACGACGTCATCGGCGAGCAGCGTCCCGAGATGATCCCGTACAACCTGGCCGACGAGCTCCCCGTGCGCTCGGATGCGTTGCAGGTGGCCTACCGTCGCCGTCGTGCTGAGTTGATCGATCAGGGCTGGGGCGTCGACATGCACCAGATCGTCGGCGATGGTCCCCGTGACGTCGCAGTGGTCATCCCCTCGCCGGCCCGTCGCAACAACCCCGAGCTGGCCAACGCCTGGGTCCACAAGGAAGTCCAGTCGGCTCAGGTGTTGGGCAAGGACCGTGATCGTCGGGTCAAGGCCGGCGGCTACATCGAGAACCAGCAGGACGACGGCACCCCGGTGCTCGGCGTCACGTCTGGATCGGACGCCGGCACGGCATCCTGAGCACCCGCTAGTCCCGATCGCTGGCCAGGGCCGAGGAGACTCGAACCTGGCCAGCGTCGCGTCGGGACGCTACTTTTTTGAAGTTGCTCGGTCCACGCACGTCACGGTCCAGATCTCTGCGGACCGCCCAACCGGAAGGTTTCACCAGTGAGCACGCAGGCGAACGCTCCGATCATCGTCAGCACCGGGGTTGAGGCCCCGAGCGAGTGGCAGAAGGTCATCGAGGGGACCTGGCACGGCCGTCCCAGCATCTTCGACGGCGACGGGGTGCACGTGGGATTCGAGAAGGTTGCTCGCGCCAGCGAGTTCTCCAACGGCACTACCCACTACTGGATGAACACCAAGTTCGATGGTGGCGGGCATCTGAGGCGACGCCTTGAACTTGGCGGGATGTTCTCCTTCGGCGTCATCGACTCTGACCAGAACCGCATCTACACCGGTCCTGACTTCTACGGCGCCGGTCAGCCCTACGGCACCTTCGTCGACTCGAACTACTACTCGCAGGGGTGGCAGGCCGACCTGGTCACCTGGAACTACGTGATCCCCGGTACCGACCTTCAGGTGTACTCCTCGGTCTGTTACGACGGTTGGACGCCGGCGATCGTGTTCGACGGCCTGTACCTACGCACGACCGACCACGAGACGAATTCGCAGACGCAGGAGCGGATTGCGGAGTTCATGGCCGAAGAGGAGCGCCTTGGCCAGATGACGTTCGTGACGCCCACGAAGCAGCGGGGTGCCTGGCGCGGCTCGGTCGAGGTGTTCGGAGCCGATCAGAAGCTCATCGGTCTCAGCGACGTGGTGATCGATCACGAGCCGATTGACCTCATCCGCTCGCGCCAGAGCGTGACCTGGTCGGGGACGCTTGAGCGCAGCTACACGTTTGAGCGTGTGCGCAACGAGCACAAGACGATGTTCCACGGGCCCGACCTGTTCGGGAACCAGTTCGCTTACGGCCGGTGCGCCTTCACCGCCCAGCACTTCACGAACGAGGCCGTCAAGATCAAGGGCCGCGAGTTCATGCTCGACGAGTCCTACCGCCTCGTCGTCAACTGGCAGGTGTTCGACGGAAACGCCCTGACCCACGTCGTCGTGGGCGTCCTCGACTGGGAGCCCCAGGTCTGATCCAGCAGCGGTCCTACCATTCCCCACCCGGGAGGCGGCGACGACACTTGATCCGGCATGCTGGGCGGAGTTACCGGCAAGTAGCAACGGAAGGAACACCATGACCGCCGTCAGCGACCGTCCGACCGCCACACAGACCGAGCCCAGCGAGTGGCAGAAGAAGATCGAGGGCGAGTGGCACGGCCGCCCGGGCCTCTTCGACCCCGAAGGCAACCACGTCGGCTACGAGCGCATCGCGCGTGCCAGTGAGGTGCTCCCCGATGGCAGCACCGTTTATTGGATGAACGGCACGCTGGATGGGTCCGGTCCGCTACGCAACCGCTTCCAACTAGGCGCAGACTTTCGCTTCGGCGTGATCGACTCGGACGACAACCGCGTCTACACCGGCCCCGATTTTCTTGGTACCGGTCAGCCGTACGGACTCTTCGTTGACGCGCATTACTACTCGCCGGGCTGGCAGGCCGACCTGCGCACCTGGAACCAGGTACTGCCCGACGGTAAGACGCAGGTTTACTCCTCGGTCCTCCATGATGGCTGGGCCGTGTGCGCGGTGTTCAACGGCTTGTACAAGGTCGTCGACATCGGCGCCGATGACACTCAGACGCAGTCGTTCATCGACCAGTGGATTGCCGATGAGACTGACCGCGCTCCGCGGCCGCACGTTCTGCCAACTAAGCAGGCTGGACGCTGGAGCGGCACCATGGAGGTGTACGACGCAGCCTCGCGCGAGAAGATGGGCGACAACCACGTCACCATCGACCACGACCCGCTGACGTTGGTGCGCACGAAGCAGACCATTACGTGGGACGGCGCTGTCGATCGCAAGTACTCGTTCGAACGGCTTCGCAAGGATCAGAACACCACCTATGACGGACCCGACATTGTCGGCAACGCTCGCAATTACGGTCGGGCCCTGTTTACCTCTCAGCACTTCACCGGCGGCGACGTCTGGAAGCTCAAGGGCCGGGAGTACCTGCTCGACGACTCGCAGTCGCTGGCGGTTGTCTGGGAAGCGTTCAGGGGCGACATGCTTACGCACATCCACGTCGGTCAGCTCTTCTGGGAGGCAAAGTCATGAGTGATCAGCGCTCCGTCGTCGTTACAGGCGGCACTCGCGGAATTGGCCAGGGACTGGCACGCGAGCTTCTGAAGAGTGGCTGCAAGGTGACCATCACGGGCACCCGTGAGGCATCGGTGACGCGCGGCATGGAGCAGCTCGGCGGCGGCCCGAACCTCGCAGGCGCTGTGGTCGACGTCGCGAATCGCGACCAGGTACAGGCTGCGTGGGACCACGCCATCGCCACCTTCGGCCGCGTCGACATCTGGATCAACAACGCCGGGATGTCGCTGCCGCGCAAGCCGATTCAAGACCTGCCCGTCGAAGACGTCCAAAAGATCATCAACACCAATTTGATGGGGATCTTCAACTGCGACGCTGTGGCTATCAAGGGGATGATGGATCAGGGCTTCGGCTACATCTGGAACATGGAGGGCTTCGGCTCGAATGGCCAGACGCAGAAGGGCCTTGCCCCCTACGGCTCGACCAAGCGAGCCGTGAGCTACCTCACCAAAACGCTGATCAAGGAGCTGAAGGGTTCACCAGTGGGTATGGGGTACCTCAGTCCAGGCATCGTGGTCACCGACCTCCTCGTTGAGGACTACGCCGATGACCCGGTGGCGTGGGAGAAGGTGCAGAAGACCTTCAACATCCTGGGCGACACTGTCGAAACCGTGACGCCGAAGCTCGTCGAGGGCGTGCTGGCCACCGACAAGCACGGTAGCCGTGTCGAGTGGCTTACGATCCCCAAGGCAGCCGGCCGTTTTGCGACCGCGCGTTTCAAGAAGAAGCGCGACCTCTTCGCTGGCATCGACCCCGCCAAGGGCGTCAGCGGCAGCCTCGGTGTCTGACCAGCCTCGCTCGAATCCGTAGGGAACATTCGTGACCGATGTCTGTACCGCCTACCCCTTTGCCCTGGCGGCTCAGGACGTCGTTCCCATCGTCTTCGCCGGCGCCGGGTACTACTACCTCACCCAGCGCATCGAGGCGAGCATTCCGGAGGCCGGGCCCGCTACCAAGGCGGCCAGCGTCATCCTGGTGGTCGGTTCGATCGTGGCCGGTCCGGGTCGCAAAGTGCTGGTCACGCTCTCGGACGGCTCTGAGTGCTACCCCTACCTCCAGCTTCCGTTCTTCGCCGCCCTGGCTCCTGGTTTCGCCATTCTGACGTGGGGAGCCGTGAGCGTGATCAAGGGTCGCAAGGTCAACTTTTGGCCCTATCTGGGCCTGCTCGTCGTGGGGGTCTCGGCCGCCGTGGGCACCGAGAAGCGCGTGCTACTTCTGGCCACCGGCGGCACGTGGGCGGTGGCCTTTGCCGTGTCAGCCGGACTCATCGCCAAGCGGTCTGGTGACCTTCCCGCCATGGCGCTCTACGCCGTGAACGCGGTGGGCACTTTGGCCCTACCGGTGATCGGCGGAAAGGACGATGTTTCGTCGTTGAAGTACCAGTGGCTCGCCCAAGGCATCAACACGGTGTCGCAGGCTGCGTTTGGATATGCCTCGTACCGCCTCCTGTCGGCCTTCCGGCGGCAGGACAAGTCCTCGACAGTGGAGATCGCGACATGACCGACCAGCTCGCGTGGCGCAAAAAGTTCGGTGTCCTGGCACCGAGTACGAATTCGATCGTCGAACCCGACTTCAATCGCATGGGTGTTCCGGGTGTGACGCCGCTCTTCAGCCGCATCCACATCTATGACGCCGATCTGTCGAGTGAAGCTCAGATGGAGAAGCTGCGCGTGCAGTTGGACGAGTCGATCGACTACGCCGTCGACCTCGTGATCACTGCCGAGGTCGACTACATGGTGATGGGGATGTCGGCCGAGACGTTCTGGGACGGCAAGGAAGGCAACGAGCGCTTCAAGGCCCGCGTCACAGAGCGTTCGGGTGGTCTCGACGTCGCCACCGGTGCAGAGGGCTGCGAGATGGTCCTCAAGAACTATGGCGTGAAGTCGATCGGAGTCATCACGCCGTACCAGCCGAACGGCGACGCCCAAGTCATCAAGTTCTTCGAAGAGATCGGCTTCGACGTCCACAAGCTGATCGGGCTGAAGCGACCCACCGCCGTCTCGATCGCGCACACCACGCAGGACGAACTGCGCGAGGCGATCCTCGATCTCAACGACACCGGCGTCGATGCCATCGTGCAGGTCGGCACCAACCTCTCGATGGTGAGCCTGGCCGCCGAGGCCGAGCGCTGGCTGCACAAGCCCGTCATCGCCATCAACGCCGCCACGTGGTGGATGGCCCTGCGCCAGAACGGCATCGACGACAAGCTGTATGGGTTTGGCCGCATGTTTGAGGACTTCTAGCCGACTCGTTTCCATTTCGTGGCTCCGCAACGGGGGTCATGACATCTCCCCTTGACCTGCCTGCGCTTGACGGTCCGCGGAGAGACGTCATGACCCC
>Ga0105047_10010449_pt1 | contig 15172 bp, 7 predicted proteins | sample MAT04_FD_78384 | JGI IMG/M metagenome (GOLD analysis project Ga0105047, IMG submission 78384) | Freshwater microbial communities from Lake Fryxell liftoff mats and glacier meltwater in Antarctica - MAT-04 (megahit assembly) | ecosystem: Environmental > Aquatic > Freshwater > Ice > Liftoff... | reverse complement strand
TTTTCACTCCCCTACCGAAACTCCAGTTCCGCGCTCACAGGCAAATGATCCGAGGGATAGAATTCTCCATTATTCGTATCATTAACTGTGTAGGTATTAACTTTCGAAATGTTTTTGAGAAATATGTAATCGATTCTTTGGCCGGGTATTCCCCCAACTTTAAAACCTGTGTATGTGTATTCAGGTCCTTTTACTTTAGAGCTAAGCTTAAGTGCATCAGTTAAATGATTGGAATTGGATTTTTCGGTAATCAGTTGATAGGGTACTGTTTCCGGACTGGCATTAAAATCGCCAACCACAATAGCAGGATTTTTCCCGGCCAGGGAATCAACAGCATGAATCAAAAGTTTTGCTGAATTGCGTCGGGCAACCTCGCCCATATGATCGAAATGGGTGCAAAAAACAAAAAATGGTTTCCCTGAAGTTCCTTCTTTCAACTGCACCCAGGATACAACTCGGTTACAAGCTGCATCCCATCCACGGCTACCGGCAACAGCGGGTGTTTGCGAAAGCCAGAAAGTACCTGAAGTCAGCAATGTATATTTCCTTGAATTATAATAAACCGGGCTGAATTCGCCTTCTGCTTTCCCGTTATCACGGCCAACACCAACCCTCGAATACGCGGGGAAAGCTTTATCGAAATCATAAACCTGCTCTTTAAGGGCTTCCTGCAGTCCGAATACATCAGGCGAAGCCTGCCCGATAAGAGAAAAAACATTTTCTTTCCTGTGCGACCAAATATTAGGTGCATCATCAGGAGTTGCCAGCCGGATATTATAAGTCAATACGCTGAAAGTTTCCTTTTGAGCATATACTTTATTGCTAAAACCCGTTACCAGGATAAAACCGGTTAGTAACATAAAATCAGCTATTCTAAAAAATCCAGAAGTTTTCATAAAATCATTTAAGACCGATACTTTACGAGTGTTGAAACTGAAGTTGCAAATATCAGCATAATGAGAGTTCTATTTGCCATATAAAAAAGAAATCCATGGGCACTCCCATCCTTAGTTATTGCTCAAAAAGGCTTAAATTGTTAATAACAAGATCATAAAAGAGCTCATTTCTTTATGAGGCCTCATTTGTTATTTGCCAATAGATTTCTATCTTTGCAGGCTCAAAAAAGTAAAGTTTATCTAACTACCTAAATTCTAAACACATGCAGAATAAAGGCGCAATACGTTTCTTTGCAATAGCATTCGCCCTGGTCTGTGCTTTCCAGCTTTCGTTTACTGTGGTAACTTCTATTACCAAGAAAAAAGCTGCAAACTATGCCAAAAACGAACAGGCAATTGCCCTGGCTAAACAATTAGCAAAAAACGATGCCACACTTGAAAGCAGGCTTACTGATTCAATTCAAAATGCCCGTAGCCGTTACTACCTCGATTCAGTAGCAAACCAACCTGTTTACAATATACTTCTCCGTAAGTATACGTACAAGGAATGCCTGGAACGCGAAATCAACCTCGGTCTTGACCTCAAGGGCGGTATGAACGTTACAATGGAAGTTTCCGTTGCTGATGTAGTGTACGGATTGTCGGGTAAAAGCACCAATCCTGTTTTCACAAAGGCAATGGCTTTGGCTAATGAAAAACAAAAAAACAGCCAGGAAAACTTTGTTACTCTTTTTGGAGAAGCATTTGCACAGGTTGACCCTAACGCCCAGCTTTCGGCAGTATTCAGCCGGATGGAATTGCGCGAAAAGATCAGGCCAAATTCGACCAACAAAGAAGTACTTGCTGTTATTCGTCAGGAGTGTGACGATGCTTTCGGCCGTACTTTCAATATTCTGCGTAACCGTATCGACCGTTTCGGTGTTACTCAGCCAAATATCACCAAACTTGCTACCAGCGACCGCATACTGATCGAATTGCCAGGTATCAAAGATCCTGAACGTGTACGTAAACTTCTGCAGGGATCGGCAAAACTCGAATTCTGGGAAACATACAAATTCAGCGAGCTAGCCGGAATTTTTAACGAAGCTAATAAACGTCTGGCATCACTCAGCGGCGATATTGATACCACTGCAGTTGCTACTGATACTATTGCTGGCACCAGTAATGTTACTGTTGCTGATACCACAAAAAAAGCAACCCTGGCCGACAAACTGAAACAAGATACCACTGCTGCCGGTAAAGATCAGCAGATGGAAAAATATAAAAAAGAAAATCCTTTATTTGTTTACCTGCAACCGGCATACGTTCAGGAAAACGGACAGATGTTTGCTACCAACCGCGCTACCGTAGGTTATGCAGCAATAAAGGACACTGCCCGCATCAATGTAATGATGAACAAGGTAAAAGGAATGTTTCCTCGTAATTGCCAGTTTGCATGGACTATGAAACCACCCAGCAAGGAATCACCTGAAGTTCTCGAACTGATGGCTCTGCGCTCAACCAACCGCGAAAATACAGCAGCACTTACAGGTGATGTAGTTGTTGAAGCCCGTCAGGACTTTGATCAGAACGGCAGAGTTGAAGTTACCATGGGAATGAATACCGAAGGCGCAAAACTATGGAAGAACCTCACCCGCGACAATGTTGGCAAACAGGTCGCAATTGTTCTTGACGGCTATGTTTATTCAGCACCAAATGTAAACGACGAAATTCCTAACGGACGTTCATCCATTTCGGGCGACTATTCAGTAGAAGAAGCACAGGATCTTGCAAACGTACTTAAAGCAGGTAAACTTCCTGCACCGGCTCGTATTGTACAGGAAGAAATTGTAGGACCTTCCTTAGGTAAGGAATCTATCAATTCCGGTTTAATTTCATTCGTTATTGCCTTTATACTCGTACTGTTATACATGCAGTTTTATTATGCTAAAGCAGGACTTGTTGCGAATGTAGCATTGCTTACCAACGTATTTTTCCTTATTGGTGTACTCGCCAGCGTTGGAGCTGTACTTACTTTACCAGGTATTGCAGGTATTGTTCTTACTCTTGGTATGGCCGTGGATGCCAACGTTATTATTTATGAGCGTATAAAGGAAGAACTCAGGGCCGGCAAAGGCTTGCGACTTGCAATTAGTGACGGTTTCCACCATGCTTATTCCGCCATTATCGACGGTAATGTTACCACACTTATCACAGGTATTGTACTTTATATTTTCGGTTCGGGTCCGATTCAGGGTTTTGCAACTACTCTTATTATCGGTATTCTAACTTCGCTTTTCACCGCAATATTTATATCACGTATTATTTTCGAAACCCTTCTCAACAAAAATGTGAATGTTACATTCGGAAACAAATACACGATTAATGCTTTCACTAAAGTTAACATTAACTTTATTGGAATGAGGAAGAAACTTTATATAGTTTCGGCTTCGGTAATTTTGATTGGTTTAATTTCACTGGCAACCAAAGGGCTGAATTTCGGTGTCGATTTTTCAGGAGGACGTTCCTATATCGTAAAATTCGACCAGGATGTAAATAGTTCTGACATCCGGAAATCGCTGACTGCTTTGTTCGATGGCGAAGCACCTGAAGTAAAAACCATTGGAGTTAATAAAGACAGGGTGAAAATCACAACCAAATTTTTGGTTGATGATAAGTCGAATAAAGCTGATTCAATAGTTGAAAACAGACTTTTCACAGGACTTCAGAGCTTCTATAAAGCACCGCTCTCTGTTGCTGATTTCAGTACCAACAACGAAGCAATTGGTATTCAAAATTCGCAAAAAGTTGATGCTACCATTTCGGATGACATTAAGCAATCATCCATTTATGCTCTGTTCTTTGCATTGCTGGCAATCTTTATATACATTGCTATCAGGTTCCGCAAATGGCAATATGGAATTGGTGGTGTTATTTCATTAGCCCACGATGCTTTGATCACTATTTCGATGTACTCCATCTTTTACGGTATTCTTCCTTTCACACTCGAAGTAGATCAGGCGTTTATTGCAGCTATCCTAACCATTATCGGATACTCTATCAACGACTCTGTAATTATCTTCGACAGGTTACGCGAATGGATAACATTATTCCCGAAACGCGATCTGCAAACCAATATGAACGGTGGTATGAACAGTACATTAGGTCGTACATTCAATACTGCTGGTACTACTATTGTTACTTTGCTGGCAATCTTTATTTTTGGAGGTGATGTAATCCGCGGATTTATTTTCGCCCTCCTGGTTGGTATTGTAGTTGGAACATATTCATCCATCTTTAATGCTACCCCACTTGCTTACGATTTCATTATGATATCGAACCGTCGTAAAGAAAGAAAACTGAAAGAAGCTGAGAAAAAGAAATAAAGCTTTAGCCTACTGAAATTTTAAAGAGCTCCGGAAATTCCGGGGCTTTTTTTTTGGACTTTTATCAAAGTGGCTTCAGTAAAAGTCAGTGCGAATTATGATTTGCCTGAACGAACTTTCCGAAAGAGTTGATTTGACATTGTCGAACCTATCCATACTAAAGACGGTAAAGCAAAAGCAATCCGTTTTAGTACTTTGGAAGTAATTTGCAAAGCCATGGACTGCCAACCTGTTAATATTCTGAAATTCATTAATCAGCCAACCGTTAAAAATGACTGTTACAAATAACAGGTTTTGGTGTATATTTGAAGTATTGTCGCATGTATTTACTTTTGTCGATAAATCAAAAGAGACTATGCTGGTTTACAGAGATTTACACTCATCATAGCGATGCGTTTTCATGCCACATAACAGGATAAGTGAGTGTAACCAAACCAATATCTGCCACTTGTACTACCATAGTATAGCGGAATTAAATTTCAAAGTCTGAACAATGCTATGCACCAGGGCAGCTTTTAATAACTATCAATAGAATTAAAAATGGAAATTCTTATCATTTCGCTGTTACTCTTAATGAATGGTTTGTTTGCCATGTATGAAATTGCCTTAGTATCTTCACGCAAATCGCGCCTGCAGGAAAAAGCGAAATATGGCAATAAAGGAGCGAAAACCGCTTTGCAACTATTAAAAGAACCGGAAGAAATCCTATCGGCTATACAGGTGGGAATCACACTGGTAGGAATTGTTTCCGGTGCATTTGGGGGTATTGCCTTATCAGAAGATATGATTCCGGTTTTCAGCAGAATACCATGGCTTGCGCCCTATGCCGATGTGCTTGCGGTTTCTTTTGTAGTTGGAATCATCACTTACTTTTCGCTTATTATCGGAGAACTGGTTCCTAAAACTATTGCCCTCAATAATCCCGAAAAAATAGCTATCAGCCTTTCGCCGGCAATGAAAATAGTGGGTTCTGTACTTTATCCGGTTGTATGGTTTTTAAGTATTTCAACAAAGCTTGTTTTAGCGCTTTTCAGGATTAAAAAAACCAGCGACACCCCTGTGTCGGAAGAAGAATTGCGCATGTTGCTTAAACAAGGCTCCGAATATGGTGTAATCGAAAAAGAGGAATCCGATATAATTAATGAAGTGATACGATTTGGCGACAAACGAGCCGGTTCCATTATGACCAACAGGCTTAATGTTGATTGGATTGATAGTAACGATAAGGATGACAAAATTATAGAAACAATTCTGAATTCGTCGCACTCACGCGTTCCTGTTTGCAATAATACCGTTGATGAAGTAATAGGTGTGGTAGCGGCAAAGGATTTGTTAGCTTTTCACATAAAACATCAGTTTATTGATATTAAGAAAATAATGACCGAACCTTTGTTTTTCCCTGAACAAATGTCGGCAATCAATGTACTTGAACTTTTCAGGAAAACTAAAAACCATTTTGGTATTGTAATTAATGAATATGGTTCGCTCGAAGGCATAGTAACTTTGCATGATGTAGCTGAAAATATAATGGGCGATCTGCCGGAAAGCACCGATACCGACGAAACTCAGGCTTTCCGGCGCGAAGATGGTTCATACCTGGTTGATGGGTCAATGATGATTGAAGATGTTCAGGATTTATTGGAAATGCGATCCTTGTTTGATGATGATGAAGTGAAATCAAATATAAATACCATTAGCGGGCTAACCATGTACAAACTGAATCGTATTCCAAAAATTGGGGATACATTTATAGTTCAGGGCTACAAATTCGAAATAGTAGATATGGACGGTAACCGGGTTGATAAACTGATGATAAGTTCAAAATAGTTCAGGCGGATTTATTTTCTATAAATAGTGACTTAGTAAAACTTTCAAAATAACTTCCCCAGTTGTAAGTGAGGCAGGAATAACGGTGGCTGTTCAACCTAATGACGATAGATTGGTGTTGAATGTTGGAGTACCTGACTATCTGCTATAATCCGTAGGACTTCAATATCAATAAAAGTAAATCTGTAACAGGAACATTGCCCGTAGGGCATTAACATAAAAAAGTTGTGAAAAAAAAAGCTCATATCTTCATAAGTTTTGAGGAAGTTAATATGCAAGTTTTCCTTAATCAAGGTCAGCTGTATAAATACGGAATTTTGAGTTGCGCTTACTATTTTTATATGTGATACAGTTCTGGAGACTAAGAGACATACAAGTTCGCATATTCCTATTTGACCAAAATCCTGTTGAATTACAGGTTCATCATGTTGTGAAAATAATATTCCTCATACCGGTTTGAAGCACTAAAGGCACTTTTCTCCTCAATCACATTAATGGTGTAGAGCCCATAAGCCCGGATATCGGATGTTGACATTTTAATAAGCCAATGATAGGAGTCCATTATCCAATGTATCAGTCTCATCTGTTGAACGTGTAAAAGCCAATATGTGTAAGCACGCGTTGGCTTTTTGTTACAAATTGAATAAAGATTCCCTGTCTAACTATCAGATGCAAAATCCTCATAATTTATATAAACCATATTGGTAGCATTCCTTCATTCAAGTAGTTTTTCAACCATTTATTGAAATTGATTGCCGGAATAATCCAGCTAATTTAGAAGTTGTAGGCCATTCAGCTACAACATTTGTCAACTTCCCTTTACATAAAAAGCGTGAGTTCAGCTATAGCCTTGCCGGAATGGTGCGGCTATTTTTGTATCTGTATCAGTCCAACTAAAAAAGCTGGTAAATAGAGGAATTCAATAAATGTATTTCACTCAATTAAAACGTCGCAAAGGTACATCGGAAGCGGATTTCAGAAAATACAACGAAGAGGTTTACCATCTGCTGGCAACAACAATAAAATAATCAAAATGAAACCGGGAACTATACTTACAGGCAGTAATTTAATTCGGAAAGTATTTCTGTCCGACTTTTCAGTGGCTGCTGAGACATTAGATTCCTTACTGAAATCTGAACCGAAGATTATAACAAATTTTCTCGCTCCGGCCACGCAAAAGAGAATTTTAAGCCACAATTCTCCACTTATTGATTTTGATCCTGTTACACTCGTTTCCTCCCAAAATTTGTACGACACCCACAACGCTATGTCAAACATGAAAGGTAAAAGAATAAAAACAAATATAAGAGTAAGAAGCATAAAACCAGAACATTGCTTCAAAGAGCTTGAAATACCATCTTTTGAAGGAAGACCCTGGGACGAGGAGTTATATATTTCCCGAATAGCTACTCTCAGCATGATGGAAGATGCTGTGGAAGCAAAAACCTCACTTGAGACAACAAATAAGAAGTTGCTCGATGAGATAGCAGAACGTACACGGTCAGAAAAAATACAGCAGGTTCTATATACCATTTCGGATGCTGTGCTAACCACCCGTAATGAAGAGGAACTGTTCGGGATTTTTAAAGATCAACTCGGAACTTTGCTTGATACTACCAATTTCTACATTGCATTTTACGATGAGGATACCGGAATGATTACCAATGCCAAAGCATCTGACGAAAAGGACACCATTGAAAGCTGGCCTGCCGCCAGATCGCTTACAGGGATTGTTATACAACAAAATAAGCCGCTGCTTTTAACATTCGATAAAATATACGAACTTAAGGATCAGGGAATTATTGATATTATTGGCACACCGGCACAAGCATGGCTCGGCGTTCCGCTCGAAGCCGATGGAAAAGCAACCGGAGCTTTTGTGATTCAAAACTACACCGATAGTAACGCATATTCCGCTAAAGATGTGGATATGCTTGAGTTTATTTCGAACCAGATAAGCATCTCCATACAGCGAAAAAAAGCCGTTCAGGATCTTACCGCCGCGCTAAAAAAAGCAGAGGAAAATGACCGTTTGAAAACTGCATTCCTGAATAACATTTCCCATGAAATCCGTACTCCAATGAATGCGATTATCGGTTTCGCCGGATTTTTGAACGAACCTGGCCTGGACCAGTCAGAGAGACAGGAATATACTGACATAATATGCAAAGCCAGTAAGCAATTGCTTTCCATTATTGATGATATTATTAATATTTCGACAGTTGAAGCCGGACAGGAAGTATACAGGCCTAAGGAAACCAATATTAATTCGATGCTTCGGACCCTGCTCAGGCAGTTCAGAGTAAAATTGCCAAAAAATGGTGTACAGTTTAATTTATCAGCTCCACTGCCCGAAGAGTATTCCAACATAATAACTGACGAAACCAAGTTATTGCAGATTATTACAAATCTGCTTAACAATGCATATAAATTCACAAGTCACGGCCATATCTCATTTGGGTATAACCTGAATAGTGATAACCTCGAATTTTATGTAAAAGATACCGGGATTGGAATTGATGAAAGTTTGCACCAAGCTATTTTCGATCGCTTCCGACAGGCAAACAGCTCCATTTCGCGTGATTACGGAGGAACCGGGTTGGGCTTATCCATTTCCAAAGCCTATGTGGAATTGCTGGGTGGCAGGATATGGTTGGATTCGAAACCAGGAGAAGGAACAAGTTTCTATTTCTCAATTCCTTATAATCCTGTTAACGCTGAGCATACACTAAAAAGTGCGATTCCTGAACAGGAAACAACTGAGTCGTTCAGCCGGTTGAAAATTCTTATAGCTGAGGACGAAAAATTTAATTATCTCCTTCTCAAGGAAATATTTAAAGGAATGAATGCCACTATTATCTGGACTGTAAATGGAATGGAAGCAGTAAATGTATGCAAAACCACACCAGATATTGACCTCGTACTCATGGACATGAAAATGCCTGTAATGGATGGTTTTGAAGCAACCATTCAACTAAAAAAGCTCTTTCCCGATTTACCTGTTATTGCTCAATCGGCCTATGCAAGTGAAAAAGACCGTATAAAAATACTCGAATGCGGATGCGACGACCTGATAACGAAGCCATTTGATGTAAAACTCTTGAAATCAACGTTCATTAAATATTTCGAATCAAAAAAAATCTCTGATAAAGCCGGAATACATTAATACAAAATCCTTTGCTAAAAAAATGAACCTGCACTATTGAAAAGTAAACAATTTCCACAACAGTAACACACACACACACACACACATACACGCACACATCTCCGATTACTAATATAAGCGATCATGAAAACACGGATTCTAATATTGCTCATTGCACTTGTACTTACAAATGTAAAACTCGAAGCAGCTTATTATTCATACTTAGCCTATTCCATTACCCAGCCTGATAACAAAGAAGTAAAATGCTTTGTTTCGGGCGATGAATTTTACAACTGGCTGCACGATCAGGATGGCTATACCATTATTCAGGCAGCTGATGGATATTATTATTATGGTATTTCGGACGGTACAACAGTACAACCAAGTAAATTTAAAGCAGGTGAAGCAAACCCTTCCCTGGCCGGTCTTGAAAAATGGGTTAAAATCTCAGAAACAGAATATAAAACACGAAGAACCAGTTTCGAACAGGCACCAGCATCGCCCAATCGGGCTCCAAGTGCCGGAACATTGAATAACATCGTTGTTTATATCCGGTTTTCCGACGATACTGAATTTACAAATACAAGGCAGTTTTTTGATGATAAGTTTAATCTGGTTACAGGCGTTTCGCTGCTTTCGTATTACTCAGAAGTATCGTACAACCAGCTTAGCATACCCTCCACACACTATCCCGAGTGTGCCATGACGACTAACCTGTCGTACACTGACAACCATCAGCGTAATTATTTCCAACCTTATAATGCCACTACCAACCCTGGCGGGTATGCCAACGAAAGTGAGCGCACCATCCGTGAACACACATCGCTGAATGATGCCATTACCTGGATAAACTTGAACTCGCCGGTACCGGCAGGTCTTAATATTGATGGCGACAACGACGGGAATGCCGACAATGTATGTTTCAACATACGTGGTAGCAATGGTGCCTGGTCGTCGTTGTTATGGGCACATAGCTGGTCGTTGTTTTCGTATAATACCTATATAAACGGCAAACGTGTCTGGAAGTACACTTTTCAGCCCGAAACACAGCTTGATGTAAAAACACTGTGTCACGAAATGTTTCATGCCCTTGGCGCTCCTGATCTGTATCACTACAGCAGCAACGGGATACAACCGGCCCAATCGTGGGATTTGATGGAACAAGGTTTTGGCCATATGGGAGCGTATATGAAATGGCGATATTCCAACTACTCATGGATTACTTCCATTCCCGAAATCACCAGTACAGGAACTTACACATTAAATCCGCTGTCGTCAGCAACCAATAATTGTTTTAAAATAAAATCGCCTAACTCGCTCACTGAGTTTTTTATAGTAGAATATCGCAAAAAAACAGGCACCTACGAAGTAAATGTTCCCGGGTCGGGATTAATAGTTTATCGTATAAATTCAAGCTATTATGGCAATGCCTATGGTCCGCCCGACGAAGTATATATTTATCGTCCGAATGGCACCATAACGTCCAATGGTAACCCATCACAGGCTTTTTACTCATCTACCTCCGGACGAACCGGAATTAACGACACTACCAATCCCTGTAGTTTCCTGCAAAGTGGAAATGCCGGAGGTTTAAATATTTCGGGAATAACCGAAGCAGGATCAACCATTTCGTTTACAGTTACAATTAACACCGTCGAAGATCCGCTGAGTTTTACTGCAATGGCGTCAGGAACTTCGGAAATTGATTTGCAATGGCAAAAAAACACCAGCAACAATAACATAATGCTTGCTGTTAGCAATACCTCTGTTTTTGGGAATCCGTTAGCCGGTTCAACTTACTCCAACGGATCAGTTATACCGGGAGGAGGAACTGTAATCTACAACGGATCAGCTGCTGAATTTGTCCACAGCGGACTTAACACATCAACTACATATTATTACAAACTTTATTCAGTTAGTCCTGAAAACAACTATTCGTTTGGATTAACACAAAATGCAACCACTTTTTGCAATACAAACAACATACCCTATTCTTCTGACTTCCCTTCGCAGGTTTTACCATCATGCTGGGCAACACAACAAAGTCCGAATGCAACAAACAACTGGGTTGTTTCCAACAGTACTATGGCCGGTGGATCGGGTTTCGAAATGAAATCGACGTATCAATCGGCTAATCCGGCTATTACACGACTCGTAATACTTCCATTAAACACGTTGGGAATGACCCAGTTAAATTTATCTTTTATTCATAAACTCGACGACTATGCGCCAGGAGCAACTCTGCGTATACAATCGAGTACTGATGGTGTAAACTGGATTAACGAAGCCTGGATGCTGGCTACTGCTTCCAACTCCAATATAGGGCCCGAAACGGTTAACACAATCATTACCAGTAACCTGAATTCAGAATATACCTATATCGCTTTTACCATTGAAGGCAACCATTTCCAGTTTGATTACTGGTATATTGATAATGTTTCGATAACTAATGCTGGCAGTCAGTCGTATAGTATTACTGCTGCTGTAAATCCAATTGGTGCAGGAACTGTTAACGGCGTCGGAACATATGTAACAGGCCAAACGGTTACAGTTTCAGGTACGCCTAATACTGGATGGAATTTCCTTAACTGGACCGAGAACGGAGTTACGGTTTGCAGCGAAGCATCGTATTCGTTTACGGCAGCCGCCAACCGCCAGTTGCAGGCAGAATTCAGCATGAACCAGGTAAGCATTTCGACCAATGCCAATCCAGTTTCCGGGGGTACAATTACAGGAGGCGGAACATACCAGGTTAGCATGCCGGTAACACTTGTTGCTCAGCCAAACGAAGGATACCAGTTTATTTCGTGGACTGAGAGCGGAATAGTGATTTCCACTTCGCCAACTTATAGCTTTACAGCAATAGCAAGCCGCTGTATGACTGCGAATTTTGAAGTGCAGCAATTTACCATCCATACAGCAAGTGTGCCCGAATCGGGCGGAACCACCTCTGGAGATGGAATATATACGTATCATGAACTTGTAACCGTTATTGCAACAGTTAATCCTGAATGGGAATTTGCCGGCTGGTACGAAAACGGTATTTTAATTTCGGCAAATGAAGTTTACACTTTCGCAGCAGCATCTGACAGGAACCTCGAAGCTAATTTCACAGTTTCGGCATTCACCATTTCGTTAAGTGCAAGTCCCGATAATGGAGGAACTGTTTCGGGCGGCGGAGTTTTTACTGCCGGATGCCAGGTAACAGCCATTGCCAATGCTGCTGCGGATTGGACTTTTATAAACTGGACTGAATCGGGAGAGGAAGTATCAACGGAACCTCAATTTATATTTACGGTTGACTGCAACCGAAATCTTCAGGCAAATTTCCTGCCTGTTTACGAAATATCGGCCACCGACCTCCCGACAACATCGGGATATACTACCGGAAGTGGTTTGTATATTGAAGGCGACACCGTAACACTTACCGCTTATGCCAACGATGGATATACTTTTACCGGCTGGACCGAAAACAATATACGTATTTCTGGCGAATCAGTATATCAGTTTATTGCTTCTGAAAACAGGATACTCGTTGCAAATTTCCTCAATACGGTTGGTTTGAATGAAACAGCTGCATCAGGCATTATTGTATACCCAAATCCCAGCAGTGGAATAGTTCACATCAGCCAAAGCGGTACAAGCGAAAGTACTCTTTTAGAGCAAATTGAAGTTTTTAACAGCTTTGGTAAAATGGTTTTAAGCCAGCAGCCCGAAACTTCAGCCGGTACTACCGATGTTGACCTTCAAGGTATGGCACCAGGAACATACATCATGCGTTTAGCTTTGAAAAACGAAGAAACACAAGTGATAAAAATTGTACTAAAGCAATGATAAGGTAAAACCTGAATAAAATTAACAGCTATCAGGATTTAGCGATAAAGAAGCAATCCTGCGAGCAAATGCGCAGAAAGGATTTTTATCCGGATGTTGGTTTTCAATCGAAGAAAATTCTTCCTATGCTGGCAATGTATGATTTAAGAAATTACGGACAAGTATTTCGTTTGAAATCAAGACAAAGTTTCATTTAAAAATCAATATAATTCAAGTATGTAGAATAAAAACCATGCGTCATGAATATCCTTTTAATTACACTAATTGTGACAGTACTAACAGCGCTGTGTTTTGGAGGAAAAATTTACAGACATTTCCATAGAACGATCAAACAACAGTTGCGGAAACCGGAATAAAAAAATAGTGCCAGGGATTGTTAGTTTATCTTAAATAAAGTTCTGCCCCAGGTGATCTTAAAATATTCCAAAAGTAAAAATCAGCCTGAAGAAGAATGTTTGCGTTTTAATTTTCATATTCCCTTTTAGTTTGTTTTTTGGTTCGAAGGTGTCCTGGCAGAGTGGTTAAGCTGCCAGGCACTTTTTTCATGCCCGATAGTTCGAAGCTCAATCACAAAGAAATATGGAACTGAATTAATAACTCTTACATGTTTGCAGCTATTTAAACGACAGAATTTAAGTGCTAACAGCTACATGATTTTTTTTGAATAACTGATACGGAATCTGTTCATAATTAACTATCTTTGTTAAATATAAACCGTAAAACCTTTAAACTGATGCACCTTTCATACGGGAACTATCAGTATAATGTTCTATTTGTAAACAAATATTTTACCTATCCGGGCAAGCGTAACAGGAAAATGACAAACAAATAAACAATATTTATGATTTGGTATGCAAGAGTATTCAGGAGATGTTTCACTTTCAGCGGAAGATCAAGCAGATTGGAATACATGATGTTCAACTTATTTAATCTGATGATTATGGCAATTTTACTCATTATCGACTTTCTCATCAGCCTTTTAGTACCCGCACTTCCTTTTGGGATAGTAACAGCAATTTACCTGCTTTTGCTTTTAATACCTTTTTTGTCGGCTACCTTAAGACGTATGCACGATGCTGGCAAAAGAGGATGGCAATTGATAATATTACCTATACCGGTTATTGGTATTATATGGCTTATCGATTTAATATTGAGTGATGGCGAGCCATACCGGAATATATACGGCCCCGAATTAAAAGAATTCTAGTTTTTCTTTGATTCTCCCAGCCTGGAGGCATATAAAAGCTGAATCCCTCTGGAAAATAGCATTTCAAGCACAAAAAGGAAAGATATTGCCGATGTGTACCTCACCCCCTGCCCCTCTCCTTAAAAAAAGAGTGGGAGGTGGATACAGGTTGGGCTATTGCCATAATAAGAATATGCGTGTTTTTTTTTGCAGAATATTTGAAGGAAGTTTTTTAAATATCGAATAATGAACAAGGAATAATGAATTTCGAAGTTATGAAGCGATTGAGTTGTTACCTTCAATATTATTTATACGATTTCCAACTTATGCTAAAATCAGGAACTTTATTTTTCAAATCCTTATTTCTCGTTTTTACTTCATTATTACTCGCTTCGCTCGTGAGATCGCTCCGCTAAGTTCGAAATTCCTTGTTCGATACTTGAGCTAAGCCGAAGCGTTCATTATTCTAATCCTTTTTGGTTCTGGATTGTCCCTGTTAGGTTTTGAGAACATCCTATATGCGGGATAATCTCTTACTCTGCTTGAAACTGTTCGGTATCAGTTTCAGCCCGGATGCCATACATTTTTCTTCCTGAATATGATACTGCCAGCATAAAAAGAAATATATTACCACTGCCGACCTCACCCCTTGCCCCCTCTCCTGGAAAAAGGAGAGGGGTTTAGTACGGGATGGGTTAGGTTTTGAGAGCATCCTTTAATTGCTGGATAATCATTTACTATGATTGCATTTGTCCGGTATCAACTTTAATCCGATTGCCATACACTTTTCTTCCCGCATACGCCAACGCCAGAATAAAAAGGAAGATATTGCCTATACGGACCTCACCCCTTGCCCCCTCTCCTGGAAAAAGGAGAGGGGGTGAGTACGGGATGGGTTAGGTTTTGAGAGCATCCTTTA
>Ga0105047_10010448_pt1 | contig 15173 bp, 15 predicted proteins | sample MAT04_FD_78384 | JGI IMG/M metagenome (GOLD analysis project Ga0105047, IMG submission 78384) | Freshwater microbial communities from Lake Fryxell liftoff mats and glacier meltwater in Antarctica - MAT-04 (megahit assembly) | ecosystem: Environmental > Aquatic > Freshwater > Ice > Liftoff... | reverse complement strand
GTGAAGGGCGTGAACATGGAGAAAGAAGGGGTGCAGCCCGACTATCCCGTCGAGGCATTGCCCGAAGATCTGGCCAAGGGAGTTGATGCCCAGATGGTTAAAGCAGTCGATGTGCTGCTGAAGGAAGTCGTCGAGTGGAAGAAGGCCAAAAGCACGATTGTGGCCACGCCGGGAGGCGGAACACCGACCCCTCCCATGACAACGCCCATGCCGAAGTAATCAACCAGGACGTCAGGGGGAGTTCCACCGTCGGAACTTCCCTAAAATACTTCATGTTTTTTTCACCGTGGTTCCCACCGGGAACATTCGCGAGGTAGATTGTTTGTAGACACCTGATGTAATTCGCAACTTGATGGACAACCGAGGTGTATTGTGCCGGACTCACTGATCTCTCAATGGTACCAGGAACTTCCCCACTATCAGTCGGGGGACGACCCGGATCTCTGGACAAACCAGATGCATAAAGCCCTACGGCACTACCGCCGTAAGGTGCGCCTGCGGTATAAAGAGGGGACGCTCCAGCGTCTGCTTGACCATCCCTCGATCCGCACTCGCCGGGCCGCGGTTCTTGCCTTGGGCCTCACGGGCACGGTCGACTCCAACGCCGCGCTCGCCAAACTACTCCACGACGAAGACGAACTCGTCTCAAAAACGGCCAGCGACTCCCTCTGGGAGATCTGGTTCCGTGGCGACAACAGCGAAGCCAGCATCGAGCTTCAACGGATCATGCACCTGACCGACCGCGAACAGGTCCTGGCCGGGATCGAAAACCTCATCCGCGCCTGGCCCGATTTCGCGGAAGCGTACAATCAGCGGGCGATCTTGAACTACCAGCGGGGCGAGTTCGCCAAATCCGTCGCTGACTGCGAACGGGTCATGGAACTGAACCCGTACCACTTCGGCGCTCAGGCCGGCATGGGCCAGTGCTACATTAAGCTCCGCAAGTTCTCCTCGGCCCTTCAGGCCTTCCAGCTCGCCCTCGACATCAACCCGACGCTCACGGATCTCAGCGAGACGATCCGAACGCTGGAAGGGATTGTCGAAGAGGGTTGAAAGCATCAAGGGGTCAGCCCGATCCGGGCTGACCCGATTCCACCCTCATCTCGTGGAATATTAAGTATCCGATTTGCAGCGACGATTTCCTAAGGCGAGAGGCAGAAAGAAATCTACCTGTAGCCGCGTTCGCCAGAACGCGGGTTTACGCCAACCCCGCGTTCTGGCGAACGCGGCTACGGGGTATGTTTGATCTTGCCGGTCGCCTTATCGCATCATTCGGTTAGAGTGATGGTGCCCATTTCCTCTGTATAGTCTGTTTGACGAGGGGAGCGGTCAGGTGTCCATGGCCACTTGCGACCATTCAGGTACACCTGGCTCACGTGGTCGAACTTGTCGTACTCGAAGCGAATCGTTTGCCCCACGAGCTTTCGGCCTGCGTATTGCCCGAGTACGGCCGGAAGAACGATGATCTCGGAAAGTCCACCTGTCACCCCGGCCCCGATCGCCCACATATACGCGGCGTCCCGATCAGCGATCTTGCGGCGAGTATGGAACTCGTCAAATGTAGGTTGTTCAGCGGTATGTTTTATGGTCGGCGTGCCGAACGCCTCACGAACCTCTTCTCGTGTCTTCAGATGTCCTAGATCCTGCCCGCTGCGTGCGATGTAGGCGGAACATCCGCAAGGAAGGAAGGTCAGGGACACGATGATGGCGTCGCGCAGACGCATGGCTGGCTCTTTTGACGAGATAAAATGGGAATCTGATCGACGAAGTAGACGGTCCAGCAGGTCATGTCAAGTCGAAATCGGCATTGCGTCGTGAACCAATACATCAATCAACCTGTCCTCTTCAAAAGCTCCCCTTTCTTCTTGGCCGCGAGCGTATATAATCTTGTTCTCACGGGCGAATGAGCGCCTGCCGCACCCATAGCTCAACTGGATAGAGCATCGGTCTACGGAACCGAAGGTTATAGGTTCGAATCCTATTGGGTGTACTGAAATTGGAAACGCGAACGACGACGACCCCGGGGTTCACCGCCACCGGGGTCTTTTCGTTGCCACTTTATCGCGAGAATCCGCAAGGACTTGCGAACGATTCCCGTTATGAAAACACAGGTTCTTCCGAATGAAACTTCTTTCGAGGCCGGCGGTGCTTGGCTCCCTCCCACTTCGCAACAAAAATCTTGAATGTCCCCTTTTCTTAGTCGCAATCCTGCTCCCCCTCAATCACTTCGACACTCCGATCGACGGCTCCCGTGCGTCAAATAAATATCTTCCACGGGATAGTTGCCGAAAGCGATCGTGTAGTTTTGTTCGAACCACGGCTTCACGTGCGTGAGGACGCCGGGGTCGTACGTCGGGCATGAGTGCCAGGTGGGGCCGAAGGGGATGGTGCGGAATTCCCCCTTTTCGATGACGATCTCGCCCGCTTTGAGCACATAACGGGGAAACTCGAACATGGCCTTGATGTTCTTCCCTGGCGTGTAGATGGTGATGTCCGCATCGGCCCCGACGCCGAGGCTGCCTTTATGAGCAAGCCCCAGCATCCGGGCCGGGCCGGCACGGGTGATGATGGCGATCTCCTGCAAGGTGTACTCACGCGTCAGGTCCGGCAGCAAGCAGCGGTCGCGAACGCCTTCCGGCAGCTTCTTCAACAACTCCTCGCGGTAGGTGCGATCCATCAACAATTGAATGATCTCGGGATAGGCCAGGAACGCTCCGCCGTTCGGGTGATCAGTGCTCATCGCCACCTGCCACGGATCGTTAACGAGCAGATACCACTCAAGGCCGATGGCCCACTGCAGGGCGTGAACGACGCTCTTTTCCTTGTAAACAATCGGCACGATGCCGCAACCGGCTTCCATCTCCGTGTCGGCGTTAAACCACTTCTTGCCCGTGACTTTGTGAAGATAGTAGCCGAGCGGCCCATCGCCGGTCATCGAGGTAGTCGACCCGAACATGACTTGGCCCACATCGACGGTGAGGTTCGGATGTTCGTTCACGTAGTCGGCCAACGGCTGCACTTTCGAGCGAAACGTGCCCTGATCGTCGGCTCCGCCTCCATAGCTGTGAAACTGAATATGCGTGAGGTGCGCCCTTCGGCCTTCGAGAGCCCGCATGGTTTCGAGAGTCGTCGTCGCGTTACCCGGAATGCCCAGTTGATTGCAATGCAGGTGCATGGGATGCGGCAGGCCGAGGTCCACGGCTGCCTGAGCGATCGCGGTGATGATCTGCCGGGGCGTGACATCAAAATCGGTCACGGGGGTATCGAGCCCGGTGGTATGGCCTGAATCGCCGCCTTTCCACATCTCGACGCCGCCGGGATTGACGACCTTGAGCGCGTACCCCTTCGTGGCATCGAGCAGCCAGCCGGCAAAATGCCTTAGCCGTTCGGCATCATTCTCCTTGATGCGCCGCAGGGCGTAGTGATTGTTGCCGAGAAGGACGAAGAAGCCCTTATCGATGATTGGCGTGTCATGAAATTCCTCATGCGTGTGCCGAGCGCCAAGCGGGGGAATGGCGGCATCGAAGACGGTGGTGTAGCCCATGCCCGCGTAGAGGTAACCCGTGGCAAAGGTGGTAGGCGTGCTGCCGAGCGTGCCGGAGCGTGTGAGAGCCGTGCGTTTGAGGGGAGGGGTACGTCGGCGATCTTCCGGCCGCATTTTGCGGGCGAAGTTCACCTTCGGCCCGGCAATGTGGGCGTGCATGTCGACGCCGCCGGGCATGACGACCAGACCCCGCGCGTCGATGATGCGTGCCGGCGGATCATCGCCCGGCGATGGCGGCGGCACGAAGCGACCGTCGCGCACCCAGAGATCGCGAACCTCGCCATTGATCCCATTCGCGGGGTCGTGAACCGTGCCGTTGGCGATCAGCAGAAGACTCATATCGATTAATCGTTTAGCGTGAGGATCTCACCGGGAAATCGAGCCCCGCGGAGGGACGCGGTTCCGGTTCCACGGGCGACCAATGAACCGGCAGCAGTTCCGACGACGCAACCGGCGGCGCCAGCGACGTCTTGTCTTTCAAGGGCGGCGGCTCGGCATTTGTCGGCTTCGGGGCGGGCAACTCCGCCGGCTGGGTGGGATAGACGATCGGAGCCAACGGTCGTGGGATCGCGCCGGGGGTCGATCCATTCTGGTGATACCAGTTGGGATAAACCGTCGCATAAACGCCACTCGGCGCATACGGATTGCTGCCGGGGACCGGTGCTCCGTAGCCGTACCAGCGCCAGGCAGGCGCTTGGACGATTCGCACCGGTTGAGTCGGAATGATCGATAAGGGGATCGAATCATTCGCGATGATGGATCGCTTGCCAACCTGGGTCAATTCCGGCGTGGCGACTTCCGGTGGGCTTTCGGCCGTCTTTTCAGGTGGCTTAGTCTCGCTTGAACCGATGAGACGGATGCCGCTGACTTTCTTCCACGCTTGCGAAAGTTCGGGCAGGACCGTGCCGCCATGCGAGCTGCTATAGGTGGGCGGGTACTTAAAGTTCGGATCGCGCTGACGCGACTTGGTCGATTTGTTGTCGGAATCGCTACTCGAAGAAGCCGGAACGACGGGCGCAATCTTCTTGCCCGGCGGGAGCAAGCTCGCGCTCGGTTCGTCCGCCCAGGAAAACAGGGCCAGCGTCAACAAGCAAGCGGCACTCAAGAGAGCGACTCGCCGGTGATGCTTGAGACCCATGTTTCGTTCCTTCGACCGAGTAATCACGATTCCTTCCTTGAATCAAGAGTTCAACGCTTCGACATACTGCTGCGTTTCGGCGACATCGCTTGCTGGTTCGAAGTCCGTTGCTGGTTCGAGCCGCCGCCGCCCATCGTGCCGCCGAAGAAGCCGAGCGTGTTGTTGAAACCGAACGGGTGGCCGGTCGCCCGCAACCCATCTTGAGGGCTAACGTCATCGAGTTCATACAGATTGTCAATCTGCGGGAAGAACGTCTGCCTTCCCTGGGCGCCCATGCTGCCCAGGAAGGGCGAACTGAAGGCGCCGCTCTGCTGGCCGGGCCTCACGCCGTAGAAATAATTCACCGCCGGGTTGCCGCCGCGGAGCAAGTTCAAGTACGGGCTCAGCGGTTGCGACTGACGGTTGTACATATTCGGTGCGTAGGGCTGGCTGCCGCCGAGCGGAACCTGTTGGCCGAGCACGGGCGACACCAGAAGCAGCAGGCTGACAACCACGATCGATTTCATGAGTCCATCCCGCCGGCTAATTGTTGTTGCTGTTGTTGTTATTGTTATTCAGCCCACGGCCCGAGATATTGTTGTAGGTCGAACTTCCCAGGAGCGTGATGCCGAGGATTCGCTCGATCGGCGTCAGTGCTTTCTGCAGGAAGCGGTCGAAGCGGAAGATCTTCTCCGCCTTCACATAGATGCGGTCGCCCGGCAACACCTGGTAATTCGTCTGGGCCACGGCATGCTGGGTGATGCCGATGTAATCAATCGGCAGAATCTGTTCCGCCATGCCGGGCATCGGGCTGCGGCGGGCGATCCAGATGTTGCGTTTCGAAGCAATATCCGGCAGGCCGTTGATGCGCGACAGGGCATCAAGCACGGTCTCGCCGCCGGTGATCGGGAAGCTGTAAATCTGCTCGCCGAAGCCGGCCCCGTCAAAGATAACATAATACGTCTTGCTATTGTACGCCAGCACATCGACGATCACGAAGAGCTTCTCGGGCGATTCGAGCTTGAACTTATCCGCAATGCGCTTGTCGGCGCGGGTCTTATTGAACACGTGTTGACGGATCGCGTCGGTCGCCTGATCGAGGCTCATGCCCGCGACATTGACCGAACCCCAGATGCCAAGCCGCACGGTGCCGTCGAGATTCACGAGATGCTGCCCGCTGATCGGCTGCGGCCACAGAGCCACGGGCGGTTTGGTGACGTCGAGCGAGTCGGCGTACACCTCAATGAGCAGGACATCCGGCGCTTCGACCACGTAAGGCGGCAAAGTAATCTTGGCCAGCTCGGAGGGGATCATGCCTGGCACGGGCGGCATCAACATGTGCTTGCCAGTCTCGACGCAACCGACGTGCCCGATCATCGCGAGCAAGCAGGCCACGATTCGCAAACGGCTGAACGACAAGCGACGCATGTTCGAGGCTCCGGGATTAGACCCCTGAAGAGAGGACGTCCGCCGACGGTCGAGACCTTCTCTTCTCCTCTGGTTATCGGCACATCAGGCGCGATCGCTCAACTTTTCGCAGCAGGATTTCACGGAACTTCAGGCAAAGTCGGCCCATCTTGACTTGGCGGCAGAAGCTGGGGAATCGAGAGAAACTCTAGCCTTCCGCCTGGCACTACATAAAGTGAGCATATCGATTACTCAAGGAAAGCGAGGCGGATTCTCGCGATGCTGCCGCGAACTTGAGAAATTCGGAACCGATTCTGGAAAAAAATTCTATCCGCCTTCCGGTCGGGACGGTATCCTTACTCGACACGAGCAGAGTGCTCTGCTTCTCTTCCCTGGACTGCGGAGTCTCCACCTCCTCATGGCTTCGTCCTGGAAATCCTGGTTTGAACGCATTCGGCCGCGATCGTACGGCCGCAAAGCGCCGCTGATCCTCCTCAACGGACTCGCCGAACAGGCGGAATCCTGGTATCGCAATATGCGTTACTGGAGCCGCTATTTCGACGTCCTGATGCCGAACTTGCTCGCTTACGAGGGCGATGCCCTGCATCGGCGAATTCGCGAGGGCCAACCGATCTCGGTCGAGTATCTGGTGGAGCAGCTGCACACCTACCTCGATCAGTTCGTGCAACGGCCGCCCTACCATATTATTTCGAGCAGCCTGGGCGGCAAAATCGCGATCGAGTTCGCCGTCAAGTATCCCGACCTGGTCGGTCGGCTGGTGCTCATCTGTCCTTCCGGAATGGGCGACGAAGAAAAATTACCGATCATGGAAGGCGTCAAGCACCACGACCACAAGAAGCTCGTGGCAAGCGTGTTCCACAAACCCCGGATGGTCGACCGGGAACTCCTGCGCTACTATCAAACCAAATTCCAAAGCCGTCGCTGGAAGATGGGCATGTTGAAGACCGTAAAGGGGACGAACGATCATATTGTTCGCCCCCGGCTGGCTGAGATCAAGAATCTCACCCTGTTCGTGGCCGGCCAACAAGATCGGATCGTCGATCCGGTCGTCGGGGAAAAAGCCGCGGCGGATTTGCCCAATGGGCATTTCCTGTCGATCCCCCGGTGCGGGCACGCTCCGCAAATCGAAAAACCCTGGTTGATCAATCGGCTGGTGGTACATTTTCTGACCGCGCCCCAGCCTAGTTCGCACCCTCGCTTCCGGCAATTGATCCTACCCAAACCAAGCCGAGTTCCGTCATGACCGAACCGACGACGTTATTACCGCCCACTCAAAATGGCGCCCCGACGCACATCCAGAACGGCTCTCCTACCGATCCCAAGAGCGGTCGCCCCGACTGGCTCTTGATGCTCGGCAAGTTCATCCGTCACGGCAGCACGATCGCTTCGTTCGTGCCGAGCTCGCGATTCCTGGCGAAGGCCCTGATCCGCGACATCGACTGGAATACTTCCAAGTGCCTCGTTGAACTCGGCGCCGGCACCGGGCCGATCACCGGCCAACTGGTGAAGCACGCCCGCCGCGACACCAAACTGATCGTCATCGAGCAGGATCCCGATTTCTGCCGCCGCCTGCGCGAGAAGTTCGCGAGCTACAAGAACTTGGATGTCGTCGAAGGCGACGCCCGCAAGCTTGACCAAATCCTGGCCGAGCGCGGCATCACCCAGTGCGACCATGTCCTTTCCGGTCTGCCAACGCCCTCCATCCCGGCCGAGGCTCGCGAGGCGATCATGCACGCCGCGCAGAAGGTTCTCCTCCCGCACGGCCTGTTTCGGCAATTGACAAACATGCCCTGGGTCTACTTCCGCTTTTACAAGAACTACTTTGAAGATGTGAAATTCAAGGTCGTGCCGCTCAACTTCCCCCCCGCGGGCGTCTACTACTGCCGCGGCTACAAGGGCAACAAGTCGGTTTGAACGGCGCTAGTTGAAACATCCCGAGCCCACCGGATGACACCGGTGGGCTTGTTCATTCCTCATCAGAACTCGGTGACTCGATGGCGTTCGTCGATCTGCTGACCGGGAACCGATTGATCCGCAAGGCCGCGGACACGATGCTCGCTCGCTTCGCCCGCAAGCGGACCGAATTCCTCGATCACGCCGACGTCGCCGACCTGCAACGTAAAACGCTGCTCGATCTCGTCCGCAAGGCAAAGGCGACCCGCTTCGGACAAGATCATGGCTTCGATTCCATCCGCACGATCGAAGACTACCAGGCCCGCGTGCCGATCCGCGACTACGAAGCCTTCTGGAAACAGTACTGGCAAACGACTTACCCGAAGATCGACAACCAGACCTGGCCCGGCACCGTGCCGTATTATGCCCTCTCGTCAGGCACCACGAGCGGGACGACCAAGTTTGTCCCCGTCACGCACGAGATGCTCCGTTCGAACCGCAAAGCCGCGTTCACGACTCTGGCCTTCTTCCGGGCGCAACACCCCGAAGTCTCGCTCTTCAACGGCCGTATCTTCTTTCTCGGCGGCAACACCGACATGGCCGCGCAAGCCGACGGCAGCAAGCCGGGCGACCTGAGCGCCATCGCCGCCGTCGAGGTGTCGAGTTTTCTACGCCCCTACACGTTCCCGCCGCTCGAACTCAGCGGCATCGTTGACTGGGACACCAAGGTCCAGCAACTCGCCGAACAGAGCGCCCGCCTGCCGATCACGGTGCTCAGCGGCGTCCCGGCCTGGATGCTCGTCCTCTTCGATCGGCTCAAGAAAATTACGGGCAAGGCCACGATTGCCGAGATCTGGCCGACTCTGCGTGTTCTCGTCCACGGGGGCACCAAGTTCGAACCCTATCGTGACATCTTCAAACGGGAGATCGGCAGCGACCGCGTCCGCACGCTGGAGGTCTACCCCTGCTCCGAAGGTTTCGTCGCCACTGAAGATCCGCGTTACAACATGCTCCGCGTCGTCCCGGATCACGGGGTCTTTTTCGAATTCATCCCGATGGAGCAATTCAGCGAAGAGCACGGCGGCCTGAAGACCGACCAACCGGAGCGGCACACCCTCGCGAACGTCGAGACCGGTGTGCAATACGCAGTGGTCATCACGTCCTGCGCCGGGCTCTGGAGCTACCTCGTGGGCGACACGGTCGCCTTCGAACAAACCAAGCCGCCGTTGATCCGCTTCACGGGGCGGACGAAATATTTCCTCTCCGCCTTCGGCGAGCACCTGATCAGCGAAGAGATTGAGAAAGCGATCCAGGAGGCCGCCGCCGCGACCGGGGCGGAAGTTCAGGATCATCACGTCGGCCCCGTTTTCCCGTCAGAACCCCAGAAGCCGGGGCATCACCTCTATCTCGTCGAATTTCGCAAAACGCCCGCGGTGCTGGCCGACTTTACCCGACAGGTCGACGAGACGCTAAGCCGCCTCAACGAAGATTATCGCGCGCATCGCAAAGGCGATCTCAGCATGCTCGAACCCCGCGTCCAGATCGTAACCCCCGGCGGCTTCAACGCCTGGATGATCGCCCACGGCAAACGGCCGCCCCAGCACAAGCTCCCGCGCATGGACAACAGCGGCCTGATGACTGCCTCGATGGCCGCGTGGTTGAAGGAAAACGGGCTGTTGACGTGATCCAAGCAAAGCCCCGGGGTGGGGCCTCCGAACCCCGGGGATCAGACAGTTCATTCGACCCCTGGGGTTCGGAAACCCCCACCCCAGGGCTTGACTCAGTATTCTTTCAACAACAACTCCCCCGTCGCTGTGTACCATCCGTCTGCGTCGATCTGATAGATGCCGTCGGTCTTGGCGGCCAGGAACTGGCTGAGAACTAGGCAGAGGCGGTCGGTCGTAATCTCGTCAGCGTGATCAATCGGCTTGCGGGCGGTGATCATCTGGGCCGACTGGATGACGCGTTCCATCAGCATGACGTGGTTGGGGCTGTAGTCACAAGTTTCCAGGAAGCCGGCCCACGTGTTCAGATCGTGGCGAAGATCGTCTTCCTTCGTCAAAAAACGTTCCACATAAACCGGTGAACCCGGACCGAGCAGAATCTCGGCGGCGGTCCAACCGAGATCGTCGCCCCGGAAATGGCCGACGGCAGGCAACCCCGCCGCGTGCAGATGTTCGAGGAGATCAGCCGGCGTCGGCGCGTCGCTCGCTCGGCAGAAGATGCGATACCACATTTTCCTGTTCTCGCCCTTCTCATCCCGGCAAATGAATGCTGAATTTCGTGCCGCGGCCGGGTTCGCTTTGCACATCAATACGACCGCCATGGGCCTGAATGATCTTGCGTGTCGTCGGCAGCCCGAGGCCCGTGCCGCCCGGCTTGGTTGTGTGGAAGGGCTTGAACAACTTGGGAAGCTCGGCGGCTGGGATGCCGCATCCGGTGTCGATCACGTCCAACCGCACAAAGCCGGGCTCTCTCCCCATTTGTAGGATGATCTCGCCGCCATCGGGCATAGCTTGTTCGGAATTCAACAGAAGATTGAGCAGGGCTTGCTTGAACAGGTCGCGATCGAGCGACAGCATCGGGCCGTCGCTCGGGTACCAGGTGATGTCGATGCCCTTCTGCTTCGCGGTGGGGCCGAGGAAATCGATCAATTCGTCGATCACATCGGCGAGGGCGGTCGGTTCCAGTTGAAGCTGTTCCGCTCGGGCGAAGCGAAGGAAATCGTTCGAGACCTCGACGAGTCGTTCGCATTCGTTCTGAAGCTTCAGGACGCGCTCGTACGCCCGGCGCTCACGTTGATTTTGGGGATTGGCAAAGTCTTCGACGAGCAGCGAGAGATTAAGCCCGAGCGTGCTGATGTGGTTCTTGATCTCGTGGATGAACCCGCCCGCGATCTCGGCCAATTCGGTGATTTGTTGGTCGGTGGTCATGGGAGCATGACTCGAACGAAAAAGCCCAGGGACAGCCGTCCCTGGGCTTTGTTCAACTTTGGATTATCGCCGTCCGCCGCGGCCTCCGCCACGGCCACCACGGTCGCCACCACGTCCGCCACGATCGCCATCGCCCCCGCGATCGTCGGGCCGATCTTCACGCGGTGGACGCGGCGGCGGGGTTTCGCCCGGCGCCGGCGGCGGCAATAGAACCTTGCGCGACAGCTTCACGCGGTCCTGATCATCAATGGCGATGACCTTGACCTGCATGATGTCGCCCACCCGGCAGACGTCGTCCACGCGGCCGACGTACTGATGATCGAGTTCGCTGATGTGGCAGAGCCCATCACGGCCCGGCAGGATCTCGATGAAGGCGCCGAATTCCTTGATGGAGGAAACCTTGCCTTCGTAAGTCTTGCCGACCTTGACCTCTTCGGTGATCGCCTCGACGCGAAGCTTGGCGGCCTCGGCGCCGGCGGAGTCACTGTGGGCGATGCTGACCGTTCCATCGTCGTCGATGTCGATCTTGGCCCCGGTAGCTTCCTGAATGCCCTTGATGTTCTTGCCGCCCGGCCCGATGAGCAAGCCGATCTTTTCCGGGTTGATCTTCACCTGGATCATGCGCGGGGCGAACTGGGAGATTTCCTCGCGCGGCCGGCGTAGCGAACCGAGCATCGACTTGAGGATATGAACGCGGGCTTCCTTGGCATGTTCGAGAGCGCCGCGAATGATTGGCTCCTCAATGCCGTCAGTCTTGATGTCAAGCTGGATGCCGGTGACGCCATGCGGCGACCCGGCGATCTTGAAGTCCATGTCGCCGAAGTGATCTTCATCGCCCTGGATGTCGGTGAAGAGCACGAATTTGTCGCGGCTTTCCTTCACCAGGCCGATCGAGATGCCGGCCACCGGTTGCTTGATGGGCACGCCGGCATCCATGAGGGCGAGGGTGCCGCCGCAAACCGAGGCCATCGACGACGAGCCGTTCGATTCGAGAATGTCCGAGACCAGGCGGATCGTGTAGGGGAACTTATTCGGCGGCGGGATGATGCCGCGGAGCGACCGCTCAGCCAGCATGCCGTGGCCGATTTCGCGACGGCCGGGACCACGCACCGGCTTGGCTTCGCCGACGCTGAACGGCGGGAAGTTGTAATCGAGCATGAACTTCTTGCTGAACTCTTCCACCAGGCCTTCGACGCGTTGTTCGTCGGAGACGGTGCCGAGCGTGACCGAGACCAAAGCCTGGGTCTCGCCGCGTTGGAAGAGGGCCGAGCCGTGGGTTCGCGGCAGCAGGCCGACTTCGCAGAAGAGCGAGCGGACTTCCTTGAAACCACGGCCGTCGAGCCGTTGGCCTTCGAGGATCAGGTCGCGGAAGACGCGTTCTTCGAGTGCCGTGATGGCCGTGGAAACCTGCACCTTCGTGTACATCGGCACGGATTCGGTCGGCAGGAACTCGGCCTTGATCTTGGCCTTGATGGCGTCGACCTTGGCGTAGCGTTCGTGCTTGATCTTCGTCAGCTTGGCGGTCTTCATGTCGGCGGCAAACTTCTCGTGGAAGATGTCGACGAGCGGATGGGGCACCGGTGTGGGGATCTCTTTCTTGCCAAGGCCGAGCTTGGTGCGGAGCTCTTCAATCGCGTCGACCACTTTGCAGATCTGTTCGTGACCGAGAAGGATGGCGTCGGCCATCACATCCTCGGGGAGTTCACGGGCGAAACCTTCGATCATTGTGACAGCGTCTTTGGTGCCGGCAATGATGAGGTCGAGATCGCTTTCTTCCATCTGCGTGTGCGTGGGCATGACGATGAATTCGCCATTGGCCCGGCCGATGCGGACGGCTGCGGTCGGCTTGAGGAACGGAATATGCGAGACGTGCAGAGCGGCGCTGGCGCCGATCATCGAAAGGATGTCCGGGTCGTTCTCCTTATCGGCGGAGAGGACCTGGGCCATCACCTGCACTTCATCGAAGTAGTCGGACGGGAAGAGCGGCCTCAGGGGCCGATCGATCATGCGGGCGGTGAGGATTTCTTTGGTCGTGGGCCGACCTTCGCGCTTGATGTAGCCGCCAGGGAACTTGCCCGCGGCCGAGGGTTTCTCGCGATAATCGACGCTCAGGGGGAAGAAGTCAATGCCTTCACGGGGGTTCCCGCGGACGGCGGTGACGAGCGCCATCGTATCGCCGATGCGGACGACGACGGCCCCATGGGCTTGCTTGGCTAGTTTACCGGATTCTAGGATGAGTGTGTGTGCGCCTAGGGCGCATTCAATGCGACTTGCCTGCACGGAACGGGTTCCTCTCGATGGCTGCGGCAGGAATCGTTAGTCGGCAGGTGGCAGCGTGCAGCCGGCAGAAATGAACGAAGTGAAAATCGATCGTTTCCCGACTGCCGGCCGCGAACTCCGACCTGGTTATTTGCGGAGGCCCAGCTTCTGGATAATCGCCAGATAGCGGTTGCGATCGACGTTTTGAAGATACTTGAGAAGATCGGTACGCCTGCTGACCATCTTCAGAAGGCCGCGCCGGCTGGCATGGTCCTTCTTGTTGGCCCGCATATGCTCGGTGAGCTGATTGATGCGCTCAGTAAGTATGGCGACCTGCACTTCGGGGGAACCGGTGTCATTACCGTCCCGCTTGTGCAGACCGATCAGCTCTGTCTTCTTCTCCTTCGTGATGGACATACTCGTCTTTCGCAACCTCCGCCCCAGTTTCGACTACTGCCTGATCTCACGTTTCAGACGACTATTTGATTTTTGTAATCTATCGGGCGTTTTTCGGAATGCAAGAGATGATGGCGAAGAAAAAGCCCTGAGTGAATTCGGCAGGGTGCGAGTGCATGGCGTGGGCGGATGGGGCAAATTCTCGCGGCAGCGAAAATGCCGCCGCCATGTTCAGGTCGCTTCTGAAGTAACAATGATCACGCGAGAGTGCTCGGGGAGTTTCACGGTCGGGTCCAAAGGACGCACCAATCCGTTCTCCACCACGCCTGCTACCGCCAGGGGACGGCGACGCCCCATCAGATGCATTTCGATTGGCGACGGCGATGCGTTCGCCGGCAATAGCAGCGGGGGCAGCGGCAGTTCTGCCGCGATCTCTTCGTCGCGTAATCGACGTGATGGGCTCCGGTGGTCGGATTCAGTATTCGTTTTCAATTGCCCCTCATTCAGTAAGCAGTGATCTCAAAGATGGGATCGTCGGCAATGTCGCCGAATACATCTGGAATTTCACCATCTTCGCGATCATAACGCCAAATAACCCAAACCCGGCGACCCGCCTGAGTTTCAGCGAACATCTGGAACGAGCCGTCCTTGCGTTCCTCGATTGAGTAAGCACGATCAAATGCAGACTCTACGTCTTCAGCGGAAAGAGCATGAGCATCAATCTTTTGCAAATTCCATTCGATCCATTTGAATCGACGCATGACCCGCTACCCTCTCGAATCTCCATTTTGACCGTTGATCGCAGCGAATACAAGTGTGGGGTTCGTGTTTGTCCTCGGAATGTCAAGTTGCATTATGAGAGCGAAGAAAGCTTCTCGTTCCTTCACTCTTCTTCAGATATGGTCTATTCGCCCGCTACCTCGGCATCGGCTTCGCTCGATCCCGGATGAGTTGTTCCAATTCCTTGATCCGCGTTTCCCGATCGACGGTTGGAATCCGCGGAGCGGGGCTCAACAGATCGACCAAGAGCTCATCGCCCACCAAGCAGGCCCCGAAGGTGCAGGTTTCGCCGACTGGAAACTCAGGAGCGTGCAGAGCGTGAATGGAGTAGTGGGCCTTGGTCAGGGCCGGAACTTTGCCGCGCGTCACGTTCATCCCCGCGAATTGAAGCGTATACATGCGCACGGGCGGATCACTCTTGGCGATGCCGCCTTCAATGACCTCGGTCAGCGTCGCCGTGAAGACGATCTCGGCCTTCGCGAACCGTTTGTCGGCATCGTCCTTGTCTTGCAAAAGCCGAAGGAGAGCTTCGTCAGCATTTGCCGGTGAAGTGAGGGCCAAGACGAGCAGAAGTGCCAAACTGATCGTCACGATTCGTTGCATGGTCTTTCTCCCGATTCACGGAATTGTGTCTGACAACGAGTAGACGAACGTCGACGGGAAACGGATTGGGTCGTCTACATCTGCAAAGGCATCACGAACGTGAGAGTATCAACTCGATTTTTTTTCAACGGTTCGGTAAAGAGCTAAAGACACGAGATAGGCCTGTGTGTTAAGGTAGCCCTCCCAGGGACTTATGCCAAGGAGGGCGTGTACCATGCGT
>Ga0105047_10010447_pt1 | contig 15173 bp, 17 predicted proteins | sample MAT04_FD_78384 | JGI IMG/M metagenome (GOLD analysis project Ga0105047, IMG submission 78384) | Freshwater microbial communities from Lake Fryxell liftoff mats and glacier meltwater in Antarctica - MAT-04 (megahit assembly) | ecosystem: Environmental > Aquatic > Freshwater > Ice > Liftoff... | reverse complement strand
TCTTCTCGAACAGGTGCTGACGGTTCTGCTGCAAACGGCGCAGCTTGCCGGTACCGGTCGTCTTGAACCGCTTGGCCGCGGTCTTGCTGGTCTTCATCTTGGGCATAGTGGTTTTCCTGTGTGTCTGGCGGTGAAAACCGCCCTTAAACGTCGATCTGTGTCAGGCGGGGTCGGGCTCGGGTGTCGGCTCGGCGGCCACTTCGGGTTCGGGGGCCACTTCTGGCTCCGAGACCGCTGCGACTTGAACCTCAACGACTTGCGCCGCCGATTCCGCAGCAACCTCTGCAGGTGCTGTTTCGATGGCGGGTTCCTCTGCGACCGGGTGCGGCTTTTCCTCACTCGGCTTCTTCGGAACGACCTTTTTGTCGGGCGCCAGGACCATCGTCATGTTGCGCCCTTCGAGCCGTGCCTGGGTCTCGACCTTGGCGGTCGACCCCAGTTGTTCCAGCACCGCGTCGAGAATTCGTGAACCAAGCTCCGGGTGCGCCATTTCGCGCCCACGGAACTGCAGTGTCACTTTCACCTTGTGGCCTTCTGCAAGGAAATCATGCATGTGGCGCACCTTGGTGTCGAAGTCGCCCTTGCCGATCTTGGGACGGAATTTGACTTCCTTGATCGACACGTGGATGGTCTTCTTGCGTGACTCTTTGGCCTTCTGGCTTTCCTCGTAACGGAACTTGCCGTAGTCCATGATTCGGCACACTGGCGGATTCGCCATGGGCGCGACTTCGACAAGGTCGAGATCGGCCTGGCGGGCCAGTGCGAGCGCATCGGGAAGATTTTTGATTCCCAACTGATTGCCGTCGGCTCCGATGAGTCGGACCTCTCGGGCACGAATGCGCTCGTTGTACCGGTGTTCTGGTATCTGCGGCGGTGCTATGGCTGCTCACTCCTGTGCAATGGGTGTTGCCCCTCCTGTGTTGGTGATGCGAATGTCACCGAACACAGCGGGCCACACCGCATCGGGCCAAAAGGCCTTGGACGGCATGCTACGCAATGCGTGTGACCCGGACGCACCTTGATACCGACAGCGCATGCGCTGATGGCGGGTGGCCGGGTGGGGATGACCGTGAACGGCACCCCACTTCGCCTCAGTTGTCAGCCCGGTAGGGTACCAACCGTGACGGATAAAGACGCCGAGTTCGACGAATCAGCCCTCGATGACGCCCAAGACGCCATTCACGACGCCCGCAACCGGCTGGCTGGTATCCCCGCAGAGGTGGTGGTTTCCAACCACGTGATGGGGTTGTATGAGCTGGCGGCCATCCACCTCAGCGCAGAACCGCCGGCCTTGCATGAGGCGGCGTTGGCGATCGATGCGGTGGGTTGTCTCGTCGAAGGCCTCGGCGAACGCCTTGGAGAAGACTCCGAAACGCTGAGCAATGCACTCTCCAACATTCGCCTTGCGTTCGTACAGATCAAGAACGCCCAGACCGCCGCGACCGAATCCTCGTAACCTCGGTGTTGAGATGCGGCAGTACCGCATCTCAACGCAGAAGTTCGGTGGTTCGTCTGAAGCGGCCTGACGGGGCGCTGCGAACTTGGCCGTTGGTCACGGTGACCCCCTCGCCCTTCAGTAGCGCTGCTTGCTCATGTTCGTTGCCAGGCACCAGCCGACCCGCGGCATTCACCACCCGCCACCACGGCAGGTCATCGTCGGTGGTGGCCAGGATGCGGCCAACCAGGCGGCTCATCTTCGGGTACCCGGCCATGTCGGCGATGTCGCCGTACGTCACCACTTCGCCCTCCCGCAACGACCGGATCACGTCGACAATCCGCTGGTCGCGCTCGTTCACGTGCGGGTGACGCCGCTGGCTTCGTAGCGGCCCAGCTTGCACAGCAGCCTGAACGTGACTGCGGTCGACACGTCGATCGTACGCGTGCCGTCGGCCAGCTCGACGCAGTGGAACTGGAAACGCTGCCCGTCGCTGCGCTCGACCTCGCCGAGACCGACAGCGGCATCGAACGCGACCACTGTGCCGACGTGGGGCGCGCTCACGGGATGATCTTGGAGATCGGCAGCTCGAGAATGCCAGTGGCTCCAGCGTCGACCAGCTCTGGGATGAGCGTGTTGATCTGCGTCTTGGACACCACGGTCTCGACAGCAAAGCCACCCTCACCGGCGAGTTCGTTCACCGTCGGAGTCTTCATCGCCGGCAGCAATGCGAGTACTGCATCGAGTTGGCCGGTGCCCACGTTCATCTTCACCAATACCCGGCCCCTGGCGTCGAGCGTGCCGTTGAGCAGCGTCATCAGCTGGCCCATCGCGTGGCGCTTGACCGGGTCGTCGTACGCAGCCTTGTTGGCCACGACTTCGGTGTAGCTCTGCAGGATCTCGCCGATGATGCGCAGCCCGGCGGCACGCAATGCGCGGCCGGTCTCGGTGATGTCCACGATGCAGTCCGCAATGTCAGGAATCTTGGCCTCACTGGCCCCGTAGCTGAGGCGAATGTCGGCAGCGATGCCCTTCTCCGCGAAGAAGCGGCGACTGAGTTCCGGGTACTCGGTGCTGACGCGCAGGCCGTGCGGCAGGTCTTCGATGCAAGTGACCGGCGAGTCGCCGGCGACGGCAACGACCACTTTGATGGGCAACGACGTTGCCTTCGAATACTTCAGCTCACCGAGACTGACGATGTCGCTGGCGGTCTCCTCCACCCAATCGCGACCCGTGATGCCGATGTCGAACAGGCCTTCGGCCACGTAGGTGGGAATCTCCTGCGGGCGCAGAATGCGCACCTCCGAGATGCGCGGATCCGCAATCGTGGCCTTGTAGTCCACCGACGACGAACGCAACACCGGCAGATCCGCCGCTTCGAACAGGTCGAGCGTCGCCTTCTCCAGCGAACCTTTGGGCAACACGAGCTTCAGCACGTCGACGAGGCTACCGCCGAGCGCTTCAGTGGCTGGTGGGAGAATCGGCCAGCAGCCGCAGCGCGTGCGGCAACACATCGATGATGGCGGCCAATTGTTCTACGCAGCCCTTGGGCGAGCCAGGTGTGTTGCAGATGATGGCTTGGCCCCGAATCCCTGCGATGCCCCGCGAAAGCCGACCGAGCGGGCTGACCAGTCGCATCGCCTCGGCGAGACCGGGGGCCTCACGTTCGATCACCGTGCGCGTGCCTTCCGGGGACTGATCACGCGGCGCGAAGCCGGTGCCCCCGGTGCTGACGATCAGCCCGACAAAGCCGTCGGCCAGCTCCGTCAGGGCCGCCGCAACGCTCTCGGCACCGTCGGCGACGACGGTCTGCGAGACCACGTCGAACCCGTTCGACCGCAGCAAGTCAGCAAGCGCTTCACCACTTGCATCGACTCGCGTGCCGGCGATGACACCATCGCTGACAGTCAGCACCTTTGCCTGCGGAAGTATGTCGCTCATGACGGCCCTCTCATAGCCGCTTACGGTAGCGAAGCAGGATCATGCCGTCGGTGTCGGCATCGTGAGGTAGCACTCGCCAACCGTCCCCGAAAGGGCGCCACTCCCCTTCCGGTCGCTCCGTGATCGCCTTGAAGTCGGCGGGGAACGAATGCTGGCTGGACTCGGCGGCCAGCAGCGTGCACACGCTGTAGACGAGCACCCCGCCGGGCTTCACCAGCGGTGCGCAGGCGTCGATGAGGCGTTGCTGCAGGGCGACGAGGTCGGTGACGTCGGAAGGGGTGATTCGCCAGCGGGCGTCGGCACGGCGGCGGAGCGTGCCCAGCCCGCTGCATGGCGCGTCGATCAATACGGCGTCGAATGTCGCAGCGGGAAACGGCGGGTTGGTTGCGTCAGCGGCGAGTGCGAGCACGTCGCTCGTGCCGAGACGGGCGGCGTTCTCGGTGATCAAACCGACCCGCTGCGGTTGCAGGTCGGCGGCAACCACCGTTGCACCAGACGTTGCAATACCGGTTGCCTTGCCACCGGGGGCTGCACACGCATCGAGGATCACCTGGCCATCGAGTGCCGGTACCGCTGCAGTCACCCACTGGGAACCGAGATCTTGGATATAGCCGTCGTCGCGTTCGGTGACCGACGGCGCTGCGTTCATGGTCGTCAGCGTGGCGATGGCATCGTCGGAGCCAAGCTCGTCCGTGAGGCGCTGCACGATCCAGTCCGGGTAGCTGAGCCGAACCGCATCCGACGGCCATGTCATCGGCGCGTTGACCACCTTGCGCAACACCGCGTTGACGAAGCCACGCGCCTTCTTCGGCGCCAACTCCACCGTCTCACCCACCGCCGCGTGAGCCGGCACGCCGGCGAAGTGCAATTGGTACGCACCCAGCCGCAGCACCGTGCGCACCTCGGGCGACGGGTTGATCGCGACGAAACGATCGACGAGCGCGTCGCACGCGCGGCGCATGCGCGTGGTGCCGTAGACGAGGTCGGTGACGAACTTGCGGTCTCGTTCCATCAGCTTGCTGCGGCCGAGTTCCGCTGACAGCACGATGTTCGCGTAGGCACCTTCGTGGTCGATTCGTTGGAGGCAGCGAAAGGCAACCATGCGTGCGGACTGATTCACTCGAACATCTCGCTGTTCTGCGGGCGGGCGCCGCGGGCGAAGTCGGCATAGGGCATGGGGCCTCTGCCCTCGGGCTGGACGGTGACCAGTCGTAGTCCCGGCAACGGCCGTTCCGGCGAACGTTCGCCGTCTCCTTCCAGCGAAGCGGTCAGGATCTTCAGACGCTTACCGCGGAAGGTTGTCCACGCTCCCCCGAGGCGTACCAGGCAGTCGATCTGTTCGACCGTATGCGACCAGTCGATGCGCAGCTCCTCGGGCCGGATCTTCGCCGCGTACAGCGGTTCGCCGTGTTGGGGAACGGGCAGCGCAAGGGATGCCGCGAGGCAGCGCACGAGCTGCTCGGTGCCGACGGCGACGAGGTCGCGACGAAGGTCGTCGGCGGTGGTCGTCGGCGAGATCGGCACACGAACCGTGTCATAGATCGGGCCGGTGTCGAGAGCTTCCTCCAGCTGCATCAGGCACACGCCCGTCTCTGTGTCCCCGGCCAGCAGCGCCCGCTCGACGGGTGCCGCCCCACGCCAGCGCGGCAGCAGCGAGAAGTGCATGTTCACCATCGGCACCTCAGCCAGCACGTGCGGTTTGATCAGCTGGCCGAAGGCAACCACCACGCCGAGTTCGACGTCACGAGCGAGTACATCGTCGACCACATGTGACACTGGCAGGCCAAGCTCCAGCGCTGCGGCCTTCACGGGGCTCGGACTCACTTCGCTGCCGCGGCCGCGCCGCTTGTCGGCGCGCGTCACCACGAGAGCAATCTCATGGCCAGCAGCAACGAGTGCACGAAGAGGCGGTACTGCCATCTCGGGCGTACCGAAGTACGCCAGCCTCACGAAGCGCTCACGACAGGCGAAGCCGGCGACGCTGCGGGGGGGCCGCCGTCGGCTCCTGCAGCGTGCGGTACTCCGTCATCGCAGTCTTGCGCTGGTCGGGTGTCATCCGGTCGAACATGAGTACCCCGTTGAGGTGATCGATCTCGTGTTGAAACATGCGACCCATCAGCTCGTCGGCTTCGATCTCCACCTCGTTGCCATCGATGTCGAGGCCACGCACGAGCACCTGGTTCGGGCGCAGAATATCGACGTAGAGCTCGGGGATGCTGAGGCAGCCTTCGCTGTACACCCACTCGCCACCGCTCTCCACGACCACCGGGTTGATGAGGGCCATCGGCTGATCGTCGATGTCCCACACCACGATCTGCTTCTGGACACCAATCTGCGGTGCTGCGAGCGCGATACCCGAGTCGCTGTCGTAGAGGGTGTCGAACATGTCGTCGACGAGCCGCGCGATTTTGCCGTTGATCTCAGAGACGACAGACGCCTGCGACTTCAGTACCGGGTCGCCGTAGGTGCGGATCTCATACGCCATGAAGAACAAGGCTAGCGACCAAACCCGAATCGAACTGACGTGGGTAGCAAAGGCTGGAGTGCCCGGTCTGTGTGCGTTGAGGAGCGCTGGACAGAGCGCTGGGCGCTCCCGAGCGCACACAAACTCTTGCCTTTACGATGTTTGGCAATGACTGCTGCTGGATCGCACTACTTCGACGAGGAGCCGACTACTGACTCCTCGCCGCGCGACGTGCTGCTCTCGCTGCCTGACATGCAACTCGCATTGACGACCGACCGTGGAGTCTTTGGCTACGACCGGGTGGATTCGGGGACCAAACTGCTGCTGTTGCATGCACCCGTGCCGAATGCGAACGGCAACCTGCTGGACATCGGGTGCGGCACTGGTGCGATCGCGCTCACCATGGCTCGCCGGTCGCCCGCAGCGACGGTATGGGCGATCGACGTCAACGAACGAGCTCGTGACCTGTGCCGCAACAATGCCGAACGCAACAGCATCACCAATATCACCGTCTGCGCTCCCGATGAGGTACCCGCCGACATCACTCTCGACACCATCTGGAGCAACCCGGCCATTCGCATCGGCAAGCCGGCGCTGCACGGGATGCTGCTGCGCTGGTTCGGGCAGCTCTCCCCCGAGGGCACCGCTGTGCTGGTCGTCCACAAACATCTCGGCAGCGATTCGTTGCAGACCTGGCTGGGCACGCAGTGCTACCCCACTACCCGGCTCGCCTCCTCCGCCGGCTACCGCATCTTGCAGGCCCGGCGAGCAAACTGATTTGCCGGCTATTGGCGGGGCGGGTCGACTTCTACTCGCAGGCGCGAGCCTTTGGGACGTGGGGTCTCAGCGAGGGCATGGCCGAGCACGTCCCAGGTGTCGGCGCGGATGAGCGCACCCTTCGTTGTTGTTGCGAACTCCAAGCCGACGGCGGTCGCGAACTCGACCGCATCGGCGCCCTCGACTGCGGCCAACGCCCGAAACGGAGGCAGGCCCAGCACACGGCGCCTCGCCAACTCGGTCTCCCCCACACGCTCTGGTTGTGCGCGCTGAGCAGCGACGATCACTTCGTGGTCGGGTACAAAGGTCTGCACCAGTACCTTGCCACCACCGCTGCGCTTGCCGACCAAGCGACCGGCGCGGACCAGCAGCGCCATTGCCTGCTCGGCTGCTCTGTAGCGGGGCGCCAGCAGTTCGGCGTCGAAGTCGAGAAAGGCCACCACGTCGACACCGCGAACGCGGTGCAGCACCGCTTCCGTACCGACATAGACATCGCCGACCGGCAGCTCGTCGGTGTCGCCCGTGACCGAGACAACTGGGCGATTGGCGGCACCCTCCAGCTCCTCACGCAGGCGAGTGACCCCCGGCTTCATCAACGCCATCGCACTTGAGCCGCACTGCTGACACACCAGCGGACGGGTGGTGCCACAGCGCCCGCAGGCCAGTGTGCCGTCATCTCGCTGTGCGACCGCCGCGTCGCAGTTGGTGCAGCGCTGCAATGAGCGACAGGCACGACACGCCAGCAGTCGGGCGCGCCCGACAGTGTTGATCACGCACACCACACGCTTGGCCGGATCGCGAAGTGACGCAATCAGCTGCGAGCTGACCAGCGATCGCTTCCATGGCTCCTCATCGGTGCGGTCCACGACATCGACGAATGGCCATCCGGCAACGGTGTCGGAGACAGAGGAGTCGATGACCCGGTCCCCTGCCCACCGCAGCGCAGTAGCGGTCGGGATGGGCGAGATCAGCACACACCCAGCGCCCGCCCGGGCAGCACGTTCGACGGCCACGTCGCGCGCATGCCATGTGGGCGAACGTTGGTCCTGCAGCGCTTCGTCATGCTCATCGAGTACAACGACGCTGTGCAACCCCTGGCATGGCGCCCACACTGCGCTGCGACCACCAACCACCACGTCGACGCCCGCCGCCGCCTGCGCCCATTCCTCCGGCAGTAACGCCACCCGCAGACCGGCCTTGCGCAAGCGACGCGCAATCGCACGCGCGGCCAGTGGAGTGGGGTGCACGACGATGCAAGGACCGCAGCGAGCAATTTCGGCGACCATCGGCAGCGGATCGATCAATGGCGGCACTCGACGGACGCCGCTGTCCACTGGTTCGCCCGTGGTCGTCGACCGTCGCGCGAGAGGCAGCGCAACGACCATCGACGGCGGCGAAGCGGCGACAAGGAACGGACGCACTCGCGGAGTCCCCCATCGACTTGCCGCCCAGCGCGCCAACTCGAACACGTCGGCTGAGGGCCCGACCGAAGAGAACTTGGCGATCTCCACCAGCGACGAGGCCGGACGGTCGGTTTCGACAGGACCGAGCGCAACCACCCAGCCGCCGATGCGGCGGCCATGGAGCATCACCCGAACCAGCGAGCCCACTGCGATGCGATTGCGCAGGCTCGCTGGAACGAGGTAGTCGAATTGTTTGTCGAGCCCGGTGAGGTCGGGAACGACCCGAGCAACCAGCGGCTCGACCGCGTCACTCACACGACAGTCAACGACTGAACTCACACGCCAACGGCGCGCATGAAGTCGTCGAGCCGGCTGACCTGTTCCCAGGTGAACTCGGGCAGGTTGCGCCCGAAGTGACCATAGGCGGCGGTCTTGCGGTAGATCGGCCGCTTCAGGTCGAGGTCGCGAACGATCGCGCCCGGACGAAGGTCGAACACGTCGCGCACGGCTTGCACGATCTTTGCGTTCTCCACCTTCTCCGTGCCAAACGTTTCGACCAGGATGCTGACCGGGTGCGCCATACCGATGGCGTACGCCACCTGGACTTCGCAGCGGGTGGCAGCACCGGACGCAACGACGTGCTTGGCAACCCAGCGGGCGGCGTACGCGGCCGAGCGGTCGACCTTGCTGGGGTCCTTGCCACTGAAGGCGCCGCCGCCGTGGCGGCCCATGCCACCGTACGTGTCGACGATGATCTTGCGGCCGGTGAGGCCGGTGTCGCCGTGTGGGCCACCGATGACGAATTTGCCGGTGGGGTTGATGTGGACGTCGTAGTTGTCGTCGGCGAACTGCACCGGGACGATCGGGCGGATGACCTGCTCGATGAGGTCCGGGCGAATCACGGTGTCGCGGTCAACACCATCCTGGTGCTGCGTACTGATGAGCACATGCGACAGACGCACAGGCTTGCTGTTCTCGTATTCGACCGTCACCTGCGTCTTGCCATCCGGGCGCAGGTAGGGCACAGCACCCGCCTTGCGAACCTCGCTGAGGCGCTCGGCCAAGCGGTGCGCCATCCAGATGGGCATCGGCATCAGGTCGGGGGTTTCGTCGCAGGCGTAGCCGAACATCATTCCCTGGTCGCCTGCGCCCTGCAGTTCCAGCTGATCCTCGGCGTGGCCCGAGGTACGAACTTCTTCGCTCTTGTCGACGCCCTGGGCGATGTCCGCGCTCTGCTCGTCGATGCTGACGATGACGCCGCACGTGTTGCCGTCGAAGCCGTACAACGCGTTGTTGTAGCCGATGTCGTTGATCACTTCACGGGCCAACTTAGGGATGTCGACATAGGCGGAGGTGGTGATCTCGCCGGCCACGACGCACAGCCCGGTTGTGAGCAAGGTTTCACACGCGACACGGCCGTGAGGGTCTTCGGCCAGGATGGCGTCCAGTACCGCATCGCTGACCTGGTCAGCCATCTTGTCGGGGTGACCCTCGGTCACGCTCTCGGATGTGAAGGTAAAGCTGCTCACGGGGTGAGGCTCCTCATGAAGTGGGAACGGTGGAATGTGACGGGGGGATGCTGCCACGAATCTCGACCACAGTATCGAGAACCGCCTTGGCAATTGCTCTTTTGTCGGCGAGCGGAACCGTGGTGGTCACACCCGACGCGGTCAACAACGTGACGGCATTCGTGTCGTGTTGGAAGCCCACGCCGGCAGCGCTGACATCGTTCGCAACGATCAGATCGAGGTGCTTGCGCTGCAGCTTGCCCGCTGCATTGGCCAAGAGATCGCTGGTTTCTGCGGCAAACCCAACCAACGTCTGACCGGCGGGTTTGGTAGCACCGAGCTCGGCGAGAATGTCGGGTGTGCGCTCCAGTACGAGCTGTGGGATGCCTTGATCCTTCTTCAGCTTGCCGTGGGCGGCCAGGACAGGACGGAAGTCGGCAACGGCTGCGGCCATCACGATGACGTCTGCCGTCGACGCCACCTCGGCCAGCGCGGACTGCATCTGTGCCGCAGTTTCGACAACAACAATGATGACCCCGGCAGGTATTGGCAGCTGCACGGTGGACACCAGCGTGACCTTCGCACCGCGGTCGGCTGCCTCGGCAGCAATGGCGTACCCCTGCTTGCCGCTGCTGCGATTGGCGATGACCCGCACTGCGTCGATGGGCTCGCGAGTGCCGCCAGCGGAGATCACCACATGCAGTTCGCACAAGTCGCCTCCGGCGAGGGCAGCGTCGACTGCCGCCACAATGCGCTCCGGAGAGGCCAGGCGGCCAGCGCCCACATCGCCACCCGCGAGGCGGCCACACTCGGGTTCGACGATATGCACGCCGCGAGCTCGCAGCGTGGCCACGTTGGCCTGAACAGCCGGGTGCTCCCACATCTCGGTGTGCATGGCCGGGCAGACCACCACGGGTGCCCGAGTTGCGAGCAGCGTGTTGGTGAGCAGGTCGGTGCTGAGACCCGCCGCATACGCGGCCAAAAGTCGTGCTGTCGCCGGCGCCACCACGATCACGTCGGCGGTTTGCCCCAGCCGTGTGTGCGGAATAGGGCTGATTTCGTTCCACAGGCTGGTCTGCACCGGCTCGCTGGCCAGTGCCGACAACGTGGTGCGACCAATGAAATGTTCGGCACTAGCGGTCATCACCGGCACGACGTGCGCGCCAGCGTCGACCAGACGACGGCAGACCTCGACGGCCTTGTATGCCGCAATACCACCGGTGACCCCGAGGACAACACGCTTTCCGGCGAGCATGACGATCAGTCGAGTCGTTTCAGCCGTAGGCGGACGAGGGCGGTCAGGCCGTGGCGTCTTCTGCGTCGGCGTCGTCGGCTTCTTCGACGCGGTCTGCGTGGGCAGCGCGCTCGATCTTGTCGGCGGCGATTTCCTCGAAGGCAATGCTGAGCGGCTTGCGAGCAACCGAGCTGACCTGGGGCGGCACCATGTGGCCCAGACCATCACCCAACTGGTTGAAATAGCTGTTGATCTGCCGGGCACGACGAGCGGCCAGTGTGACGAGCGAGAACTTCGAATCGACGCGGTCGAGAAGCTCCTCGATCTGCGGATTGATCATGGTGTCGAACGAACGCGTGGACATCTGCAAGCCTCCTGAAAACAGCGCTGCAGTGTACCGGCAGGAACTAGCGGAGCATGCGATGGTGGCCGATGATCTGCATCATCTCCTCCACCGTCCGCTCCAAATCGTCGTTGACCACGACATGATTGGCCAGCGCCATTCCCACAGGTTCCTCGTCGAGTGCCTTCTGGAGCCGCTCGGCAACCTTGTTCTCTGCGTCGCCGCGGCCGCGCAGCCGACGCTGCTGCTCCTCACGCGTGGGCGGCAGGACAAAGATCAGCACCGCTTCTGGGTGAAGAGCCTTGACCTGTTTCGCACCGTCGACCTCGATCTCGAGGACCACGTCGCGGCCGGCAACCGGCTCTGGGCGCGGCGTGCCGTAGTAATTGCCCAGAAAATCTGTCCACTCCAGGAACCCATCTGCTGCGATACGGGCTTCGAACGCATCGCGATCGGCAAACACATATGCCGCGTCGCTCTCACCCGACCGCTGCGCCCGCGTCGTCCACGAGCGGCTCAGCCACAACTGTTGGTCGCGCTCGGCAAGCGCATTGACGATGGTGCCCTTCCCTACGCCGCCCGGGCCGGAGACGATGAAGATCAGCGAAGTGGACTCGGCAGTGCTGGCTGCCATGGCCTCACTGACCGAGCTGTTCGAGCAACGCAAGCTTCTGCTGGGCACCTAGGCCCTGCACACGACGGTTATCGGCAATGCCGATCTCCTCGATGATCTTGCGTGCCTTGACCTTGCCGACGCCCGGAAGCGACTCCAGCAAGGAAACAACCTTCAGTTTGCCAACCGTGCTACTGGTGGAAGCCAGAGCCTCGGCAAGCGTGACGGAGCCCATCTTGAGCTGGTTCTTCAGCTCGGCGCGAGCGACGCGAGCCTCAGCGGCCTTGGCCAGAGCATTGGCACGCTGTTCAGGGGTGAGTTGCGGAGGAGTTGCCATGCGCTGACCCTAGCGCTGCCAGGGCGGTGCGCGATGACAATCACTCGTTGGGGAGCGACGCCAGCCCACCACGGTGAGCGAGCCCGGAGAGCAAGCTGGGCTGTACATCGTGCGCAGCGCACCACTCCAACAGTTCGCGCTGCACCTTCTGCGGTGCAGCCGGGTCGGCGAAGGTGGCCGTGCCCACTTGCACCGCACTCGCACCCGCCAACATCAGTTCCGCTGCGTCCCAGCCGTTCGACACGCCACCGACGCCGACGATCGCAAGCTCAGGCAGCGCTGCGTGCACGTCGTATACCGTTCGGACCGCCACCGCATGAACGGGCCGACCGCTGTACCCGCCGCCTCCGGCGCCCAGCGCAGGCAGCCCGGTCGAGGGATCCAGCACCATCCCCAGCAGCGTGTTGGACAGCGTGACTGCGTCGGCACCGGCCTCGCTGACGGCGGCGGCGACTTCCACGACCCGGTCGGTGTTGGGGCTGAGCTTCGCCCAGCGAGGCCGGCCACAAGCAGCCGTCGCAGCAATGACCTCGGCCGAGAGCGCAGCGTCGTGGGCGAAGATCCCGCGCCGGCCCTCCAGGTTGGGGCACGACAGGTTGACTTCGACGGCAATCACCGACGGCGGCGCGTCGGCGAGCTGTGCTGCCGCAAGCGCATAGTCCTCGACCGACCGCCCCCAAATGCTGGCGATGACTCGGGCGCCGGTTGCGATCAACGCTGGCAGCTCCTCGGCGAGCCAGAACGGCACGCCCGGCCCCTGCAGACCCACCGCATTGATCATGCCCAACCCTGCAGGGTGCACCCGCGGCGCTGGGTTGCCGGCCCACTCGTAGGCGGCCAGCGACTTGACGACCACTGCGCCCAACGCTGAGAGGTTCATGTACGGCGCCAGTTCAGCACCGTGCCCGGCCGTGCCAGAGGCTGTCATCACCGGTGCCGGCAACGTCAGCGACCCAATGTGCACGGCCGAGTCGGTGCTCACGCGTGAAACTCCTGCAGCGACCGCACGTTGATCTCCCGACCGACCATCTCGGCCATGCCCTGCACTGCGGCCAGTGCCGCCTCGACGGTGGTGACGGAGCTGACGTGGTGGCTGTTGGCTGCTTTGCGGATCTGTTCGCCGTCGGTTCTCCCACCGCGACCCTGCGGCGTGTTGACGACGAACGCGATTTCGCCGCTTTCGATCAACTTCACCGCGTTGATACCGTGGCCGTCGGAGATCTTGCCGACAACCTGGTCGACCGTGATCCCGAACCGCCCGAGGTACACGCAGGTGCCCGTGGTGGCCGCAATCTTCAGCCCGAGTTCGCGCAGCCGTGCGGCGACGACGAGCCCGGCCGGCTTGTCGCCATCCGCGAGCGACAGAAAAACGGTGCCCTCGGTCGGCAGCAGCGTGCCCGCAGCCAACTCGGCCTTGAAGAAGGCCTTGCCGAAGCTGGAGTCGATGCCCATCACTTCGCCGGTGCTGCGCATCTCCGGCCCCAGCGCTGTGTCCACCTCTGGGAACCGGCTGAACGGCAGCACGGCCTCCTTGATGGCAACGTGGCCGTGCTGGCTGGGCGGGCGCAACAGGCCTTCAGTGCGCAGCTCCGCCAGGGTGGCGCCGAGCATGACCCGACTGGCGACCTTGGCCAGTGGCACGCCGGTGGCCTTGGCCACGAACGGCACCGTGCGGCTGGCCCGTGGGTTGGCCTCGATGACGTAGACCGTCGTGCCGAGCACGGCGTACTGCACGTTGATGAGGCCACGCACGTCGAGTGCATTGGCGATGGCTGTGGTGTAGGCCTCGATGACCTCGACCACCCAGCTGGGCAGTGTCTGGGGTGGAATGGCGCAGGCACTGTCGCCACTGTGGACGCCAGCTTCTTCGACGTGTTCCATGACACCGCCGATGAGCACACCGCCGGTGTGGTCGCGGATGGCGTCGACATCGACTTCCCTGGCGTCCTCGAGGAAGCGGTCGATCAGCACCGGCCGTTCGGCGGAAAGGCCGCCTTCCTTGCCCAACGAGCCGAAACCGGCCAGCTCGGCCATTGCACGCGCGAGGTGATTGCGGTCGTGGACGATCTGCATTGCCCGCCCACCCAGGACGTAGCTGGGGCGTACGAGCACGGGGAAGCCAACATGATCGACGATGCTGAGCGCCTCCTCGAGATCGGTGGCGGTGCCGCCGGGGGGCTGTGGGATGTGCAGTTCAGTGCACAGTGCGCTCCACTTCTCGCGGTCCTCAGCCAGGTCGATGGAAGCGGGCGACGTGCCGGCGATGAGCTCCACCGGCAGCTGACCGGAGAGCTTCAGCGGGGTCTGTCCGCCGAGGGACACGATCACCTTGGGCACCACTCCCCCGGATGCAGCGGTCTCAGCAGCGATCACGTTGAGCACGTCTTCACGCGTGAGCGGCTCGAAGTACAACCGGTCGCTGGTGTCGTAGTCAGTGCTGACGGTCTCGGGGTTGCAGTTGACCATCACCGTCTCGAAGCCGGCCTCGCGCAGCGCGAACGACGCATGCACACAGCAATAGTCGAACTCGATGCCCTGGCCAATGCGGTTCGGGCCACTCCCCAAGATGACCACCCGCGGGCGGTCGCTGGGGCGCACCTCGTCCTCGTCCTCCCAGGTGCTGTAGTGGTACGGCGTCTCCGCGGCGAATTCGGCCGCACAGGTGTCGACCGTCTTGTACGTCGGCAACACGCCGGCGGCCTCGCGGGCAGCACGCACCTCCAGCTCGTCGATCCCCCACGCAAAGCCCATCTGAGCATCACTGAAGCCAAACTGCTTGGCCCGCTTCCACATGCGCGGCGACATGCCACCCATGCCTGCGTCGGTGAACGCGACCCGCTCCTCCATGATTTGCTGCATCTGGTCCAGGAACCAGTGGTCGATGCTGCACGCCGCGTAGACGCGATCGATGGAAACACCGCGGCGCAGTAGTTCGCCCACCTGAAAGAGGCGATCCTGTGTCGGGATGCCGACCGCAACCAACAGATCATCGTCGCTGCGCTGCTCCAGCTGAGCCTCAGCGGGGTCGCAGCCCAAGCCGTAGCGGCCCTGCTCCAGCGAGCGCAGGCCCTTCTGTAGGCTCTCGGTGAACGTACGGCCGATGCTCATTGCCTCGCCG
>Ga0105047_10010444_pt1 | contig 15176 bp, 8 predicted proteins | sample MAT04_FD_78384 | JGI IMG/M metagenome (GOLD analysis project Ga0105047, IMG submission 78384) | Freshwater microbial communities from Lake Fryxell liftoff mats and glacier meltwater in Antarctica - MAT-04 (megahit assembly) | ecosystem: Environmental > Aquatic > Freshwater > Ice > Liftoff... | reverse complement strand
GCTGGCTCGCCTACCTCGTGGAGCCGCCTGCCCCGACCCGCGCTGGCGCCCGCTCGGCCGATTCGGCGACGGCTCCGGTCGGCACAGCCCCTGTCACGCCGCCCGTTACGCCACCGGCCACGCAGCCTCCCGGCACGCCGCCGGTAGCGCCAGTCAGTATGCCGACCGGCACCCCTCCGGCCGTCCCGGCCATCACCCCGCCTGGCACGACACCCTCCCAGCCCGCCGCGAGTGCGCGCGCCGCGGCGCAGCCACGCCGGTATGAGCTACGCGAACTGGCCACCGGCCGCACTACTGCCTTTCAGGACATCCAGAGCGTGGCGTTCTCGCCAACCTCGAAGCACATCATCCTCCGCCGCCGTGCCGCCACGCCGGCCGGTGGTGGCGCTGGCGCCGGCGCGGCGGGCGGAGCCCCGGGCGGCGGCAGCGCTGGCGGCGCCGGTGCGGTGAATGGCACCGCCGTGCGCGGTGTCGACGTGCTGGTGCACTCGCTCGAAACCGGCCGCACACAGTTCCTCGGCAGCGTCGGTGACATCGCCTACAACAAAATCGGCACTCTGCTTGCGTACACCGTCGACGCCAACGTGCGCGATGGCAACGGACTGTTCGTGCTCGACCTGCCGAGTGGTCGCACGGATGTGATCGACAACGATTCGTTGCGCTACACGCGCCTCACGTGGAACGATCGCGGCACCGGCATGGCCGTACTCAAGGGTCGTGACATAGAGCGCATGCGGGAGCGGGACAACCGCCTGTTGGTGGTGCCAGACGTCGCCGCGCGCACGTCGGTGCTGTTCGACGCATCGAAGGCCACAAGTTTCCCGAAAGGATTCATGGTGAGCGACCGCGCCCCACTCGCCTTCAGTGACGACGGGGCCCGTGTGTTCTTCGGCACCATTGGACAGTCGGCCGCGCCGGACACGGCGCGCCGTCGCAGTACCGACTCCATTGCCGACGTCGATGTATGGCGCACACAAGACGAGCGTGTGCAGTCGCTGCAAATGAACACCGTCGACGCCGATCGCAATCGTACGTACCGGCAAGCGTTCGACGTGGCGGCGCAGCGGTTCATCCCGCTGGCCGACTCCAGCATGCGCGACCTCGAGCTCGCGGTGAACGGTCCGTGGGCCGTGGGGCGCGACGGTCGCGCGTATGTGTCGGACTACAAGCAGCCGGCGTACGACTACTATCGCGTGGACACCCGTACCGGTGCGCGCACGCCGATGTTCAAGGGCGTGCTCAGCAACGGCGGTGGACTCACGCCGGATGGCCGCTTCTACCTGTACTGGAACAACGCGAAGTGGAACGCCTTCGACATGGTAGCCGCCACGACGAAACCCCTCGGCGGTGGTGTGGCGCCGAGTTTCGTGGACATGGAGGAAGATCATGCGGTGGTGCGTCCGGCGTACGGCATTGCCGGCTACACCATCGACAGCAGCGCCGTCGTGGTGCAGAACCGATTCGACCTGTGGGTATTGCCACTCGATGGCACGGCCGCGCGCAATCTCACGAATGGCGTGGGCGCGCGTGACCGCGTGGTGTATCGCTACGTGCGCACGCAGCCGCTCGACTCCAGCATGAAGCGCGGCGCCCGCGTATCGCGCGAGATCGATCTCTCGCAGCCGCTCACGCTTTCGATGTTCGGGGAGTTCACGAAGAAGGCCGGCTTTGCCAAGCTCGCCAGCGGTACGCTCAGTACACTCGTGTACACCGACGCGGCGTACTCCACTCCCACGCGCGCCACTAACGCCGACAGTTATCTCTTCACACGACAAACGTTCGCCGAGTATCCGGACTTGCAGGTATCGGGCGCGAACATGGCCGACGCGACCAAGGTCTCCAACGCCAATCCGCAGCACGCCGAGTACATGTGGGGGCGGCGCGTGCTATTCGACTACACCACACGCCGTGGTGACAAGCTGCAAGGCATCCTTGCGCTCCCCGATGATTACGCGGCGGGGCAAAAGCGCCCCATGCTGGTCACGTTCTACGAGAAGAACTCGCAGACCATGCATCGGTATCCGATGCCGTCGTACATCACCGGCATGGGAGCCATGCCGGTGGAGGCGCTGAGCCGAGGGTACATCACGATGCTACCCGACGTGGCCTTCCACACCGGTTCGTCGCACAGCGACATGCTCGACGCCGTAGAGGCAGCCACGAAGAAGGTGATCGCGATGGGCTATGCCGACGCGAAGCATATCGGCGTGCATGGACACAGCTACGGCGGCGAGGGCGCAGCATTCATCGCCACGCGCTCCAGGATGTTCGCGGCCGTGGGTATGGGTGCCGGTGTAACCGATCTGTACACCGACTTCAGCCAGAGCTGGGGGTGGACCTACCAGGTGCAGGGTGGTAGCGGCGCCAACGCGCATGGCTACTACATGACCGGTCAGGGCCGCTGGGGCTTCTCACCGTGGGACAAGCCTGATGTGTATCGTTTCGAGTCAGCACTCACGCATGCGCCGAGCGTGTCGTCGCCGGTACTGATTATGCATGGCACTGCCGACCCTACTGTGTCGTTTACCGAGAGTATGAACTTCTACAGTGCACTCCGCTACCTCAAGAAGGATGCGTACATGCTGGCGTATCCGAACGAGGGGCACGGCCTGCGGGGCTTCGCGAACCGCAAGGATCTCACCACGCGGTACTTCCAGTTCTTCGATCACGTCCTCAAGGGTGTACCGGCTCCGAAGTGGATGACGGATGGCGTACCGTTTGTGGGCAAGGAGATGGCGAAGGACGCGAAGTAGCGTTGAGGTAGCGAGGTGATTTCAATGCTCGCCCGGCAGGTCGTCGAACTCGAGCTTGTAAATATCCTCGATCGGCGTACCCGGCTCCAGCATCAGCTGATCCTTGATCAGCCCCGTCTGCAAGTCGTACACCCAGCCATGGATGTGCAGCGGATGGCCCGCCTGCCAAGCGTGTTGCACAAAGCTGGTCTCGGCCAGCTTCCACACCTGCTCCTGTACGTTCAGCTCCACCAGCCGACTCAGCTTCCTCGCCGTGTCGGGCAGGCCGTCGAGCTCATGCTGGTGCATGCGGTACACGTCCTTGATGTTGCGAAGCCACTTGTTGATGAGCCCGAGGTGTTTGTGCGACATGGCATTGCGCACGCCGCCGCAGCCGTAGTGGCCGCAGACGATCACGTGGTTGACCTTCAGCACCTCGATGGCATACTGCAATACGCTCAACATGTTGAAGTCGGTGTGCAGTACCTGGTTCGCAATGTTTCGGTGCACGAACAGCTCGCCCGGCTCGGTACCGGTCACTTCTTCGGCCGGTACACGACTGTCGGAGCAGCCAATCCAGAGGAAGTCCGGTTTCTGGTCGTCGGCCATGCGCAGGAAGTAGTCCTCGCGGACGTTCAACTTGTCCTGCACCCACGCTTTGTTGGCCAGGAGCAGTTTCTTATACGATTCCATGCGCACGACCCCGTTTTCGGAAGTTCTGCATCTTCTGATGAAAATTCTTGAATTCGACCTGGATTTCCCGGTGGGGCGCCCCTTCCTCGAAGTCGGCTAGCACGTCGTAGATATCACGATCGATGAACGTGGCGCGTGTGCCGTCCACGATCAGGCTGGAGTTTGCGGGCAACGAGGACAACTTCTCCTTGAGCTCCGTCTTGTTCACGAACGAGGCATCCTTGTTGAGTCGGAGTAGGAACATCCTATCCTGACTCACCAACGTGAAGGCCGAGTGCTGGTTGGTGCGGATCACGAAAATCACCCCGAACACGATCCCGATCAGGACACCGGTGAGCAGGTCAGTAAAGACGATCGCCGACACGGTGATGATGAACGGCAGAAACTGGTCCAGCCCTGTCGCCCACATTTCCCTGTATAGTTTGGGCTTCGTGAGTTTATAACCGATCATGAGCAGTACCGCCGCCAGGCTCGCCAGCGGAATGAGATTGAGCAGCTGCGGAATCGCGACGACACAGCCCAGCAGCAGCACGCCATGGATGAACGCCGACCAGCGCGATTTCGCCCCCGCATACACGTTGGCTGAGCTCCGCACGATCACGGCGGTGACCGGAATGCCGCCCAGCAGCCCGGCGGCCACGTTTCCCACGCCTTGCGCCAGCAGCTCCCGATCCGGGTCGGAGATACGTCGCTGGGGGTCGATCTTGTCCGACGCTTCGAGCGAGAGCAGCGACTCGATGCTGGCCACCACCGCGATCGTGAGTCCGGTGGTGTACGTGCGGCGATCGGTCCATCGCGACCAGTCGGGCAGCGTGAGCTGCGCAAAGAAGTCTTGCGGACCGCCGACGGGCAGCGTGACCAAGTGGCCATCCTCGGCCCGCAGGTAGAAGCCGTCGAACAGCAATCGGAACGACTCGTTGAGAGCGATGCCCACGATGACCACGATGAGCGCGCCAGGGATTGCCGACAGCGCCTTCCGTGATTTCACCCATGGGGTTTCCCACGCCAGGAGAATCGCCATCGAGACCACGGCGATGGTGACCGCCTCGCCATTCGCCGACGCGACGGCCGACGCGATGTCGGAAAGCGTCGTGGACGATCCGTCGGCGGCGCGGAAGAAATCGAAGTCCCCCTCGAATTGCACATCTCGCCCGAGGGCGTGCGGGATTTGTTTGAGGATGATGACCACGCCGATTGCCGCCAGCATCCCCTTGATCACGGCGTTGGGCACGTAGTTGGCGATGCGCCCCGCATGCAGCAATCCGAATGCGATCTGGCACACACCCGCCACCATGACCGCGAGCAGGAACGCGGGGAACGATCCCAGTGTCTGAATCGCCGTCGCTACGATCACCGCGAGGCCGGCCGCGGGTCCGCTCACGCTGATCGACGACCCCGACAGTACCGACACGATCAAGCCGCCAATGATGCCCGCGATGACACCGGAAAACAGCGGCGCGCCGGAAGCAAGCGCGATGCCGAGGCATAGCGGCAGGGCCACAAGAAAAACCACCAAGCCAGCCGGCGCGTCGGCAGAGATGGTGGCCCACGGCCCAGTGGGCGGCCGTGGGGGGGAGGGATTCGTCATGCGATTCAGCGGAGGCGGGGGCGCTGAGAGCCAGCGAGGAGGCTGTTCCAGATTCTGGGGAATCTACATGAGCCGCGCGGGTTGGTGTCAAATTCCACTGAGCGGCAGGGACCCCTTTCGATGACCGTCGCGTTCGGTCAGGGAGACGGTGGCAGGTGCGCCGTACATTTACCCCCATCAGTCAAGTCCATCATGCGTTACCCCACCCTATTGGGTCTCTTCGTGTTGTGCACCGTTGGATGCAGCAAGAGCCGGCAGGCCGAGCCGCCGCCGCGTGCGAACGCCACGACAGCTTCGGTTATCACGCCGGGCGGCACGATTACCGGGACCTTGCGTGAGCAGCTCCCGGTCGAGCCGTATGTGTACGTGCGCTTGGAGACCGCGAGCGGCGAAGTGTGGGCGGCGGTCAACCAGGAGCCGCTCACCGTTGGGTCGTCAGTCACGGTGTACAACGTGCTTCCGATGGACCAGTTCGCGTCCAAGACTCTCAACCGGACCTTCGAGCGGATCTATTTCGGCTCGCTCGAGCCCTCGCGTGGTATGGTGAGCGGTGCGCCGGCCGACGCCGGGGACGCGAGCGCGTCGGACGCATCGGCTGGCACGCCGCCAGCCCCCGACGCCGAGGTCGGCCCGATTGGGCGGGCCAGTGGCCCCGATGCGCGCACGATCGGTGAACTGTGGACACAGAAGAGTCATCTGGCCGGCGCAACCGTGTCCGTTCGCGGGGTAGTCGTGAAGTACAACGCCGGCGTGATGGGCAAGAACTGGATACACCTGCAGGACGGCAGTGGCGATGCGGCGCGCGGGACGCACGACATCGCCGTGACATCGCTCGACGCCGCCGCCCTGGGCGACACCGTGACGATCACCGGCACGGTACGCACGAACCGGGACGTCGGTGCGGGCTACACGTTTGCGGTGATCGTGGAGGAGGCGAAGGTCACGGGGAAGTAGGGCAAGGAGCTTCGAGAGCGCTGCTGGCTCGCGCTTGATTTGAGCGCGCCGCGAGTTACGATTCTGGAGGATCGTCTCGTTCCGGGATGGCGATACCGAGTCACTCGCGACCGGTCAGAGGACGCGGCGGTTTACGGGTATCGAATCGGTGGCGCGTCGAAAGCTGCGGCAGCTCGAGATCGCCGGTCGGCTCGACGACTTGGCGGTCCCCCCCTGGCAACCGGCTGGAGATGCTCAAGGGCGATCGCGCCGGACAATACAGCATTCGGATCAACGACCAGTATCGCCTGTGCTTTCGCTGGACAGCCGCTGGTCCGGCTGACGTCGGGATCGTGGACTACCACTAACCGGAAGCGCCTCATGACCGCACTCAAGCCGGTGACACCGGGCGAGTTGTTGCTCGAGGAATTCCTGGTTCCGATGCAACTCTCCCAGTATCGGCTCGCGAAAGAGATCGGTGTGCCGGCGCAGCGCATCGGTGAGATCGTCGCTGGGAGGCGGGCGGTCACGGCCGACACCGACCTGCGCCTGTGCCGGGTCTTCGGCTTGTCGAACGGGTACTGGCTGCGCGCGCAGGTCGCGTACGATACGGAAGTCGCTATGAAGACGCTCGCGACGGAACTCCGTCGCATCAAGCCGTGGGCCGGCTCCGCGGCGTGAGGCGGCTCGTTCGCTCGAACGCTACCGACGGCACACCGTCGTCGTTCAACCTTTTTAACGACATCAATGCAACAGACATGTGAAGCACATCGCTCGCCGCGGCAATCCGTGACGATTCTTGTCGCGGCGCTGCTCTTCTCTGTCGTTGCGTGCGCCACGCCGGCCGCGCGGAACAGGGTCGCTGAAAAACGCGAGCCGTCCCGTGCGCTCGTGGCGTTGCCGCCGACTGATCACGTCGATCTGAGGGCGCGCGAGCCGATGCTCGCCGAGGCGCCCGATGGCTCGCTCTACGTGAGCGGTTATGGCGAGGGTTATCCGGTGCTGTGGCGAAGCACCGATGGTGGTGTCCAGTGGACACGTGTGCTCGTTGGGACCGCGGCGGACGGTGCGGTGGGCAACTCCGACGTAGACTTGGCCATATCGGCAGATGGCACGATCTATTTGATCGTGATGATGTACGATATCGCAAAGGAGGAGGGGCGCGGGATCACGGTCGGATCGAGCCGCGACCGCGGCGCCTCGTGGCGCTGGACCGCCCTCTCGCGCGACCGATTCGACGACCGACCGTGGATCGAAGTCGCACCGAATGGTACCGCGCATGCGATCTGGAACGACGGACAGGGAGTGAGCCACGCGGTCAGCACCGACCGTGGGCTCACGTGGAGCGAGCGCTCGCGAGTCGCGCCCAAGGGCATGTCCAGTCATCTGGCAATCAGTCCGACCGGCACCATCGCGGTGCGGATCACCCCCCTCTCCGCGTCGGCAAATCAATTTGACGCTGGAATCGACAGCGTGGCGATCAGCGCCGACGGCGGTGCGTCGTGGACGATGCGTGGTCTTCCCGGCGCCCGCCTGTGGTCCGCATACGACGCGCGCGCGCCGATGCTTCGGTGGGTCGAACCCATCGCGTGGGATTCGGCGAACGCCCTGTACTCCCTCTGGAGCGAGGGCACATCGCTCCGCCTCGCACGCTCCAGCGACCGCGGCGCGTCGTGGACCACGGTGCCGGTCGCGCGCGGCGGCGACACGCTGTACTTCCCTTATCTCATCGCGCGCGGAAACGGCGAGCTCGGCATGTCGTGGTTCTCCGGACGTCGCACGAGAGTACGGGCGAATGTCGCGCACGTGCGTTTTGAAGAGCGCCTTGCCGATACGCTCGGCGCCGTACCGGCGCATTCGTACGACTTCGCCTCGTTTCGTCGCGTTTACTTCGGCAACCTCCAACGTGATACAACGGACGTAACCCGCGAACGAGACACGGCCGGCGAGTACGCGGCATTGCTGTTCCTGCGGGATGGACGACTGGCCACCGTCACCACCATTCAGGATTTCGCGCGTCAGCGATACGGCTTCACGTTCCGGCCGTATCGCATCGAGTAGCGCGCTCGCCTACGGCACGATCACCCGAGGCTTCGCGGGCTTCGTGCCATTCAGTCTTGGACGCGGGCCGTTACCGACTTCCACCACGAGATCCTTGATGTAGTTCGAGATCTTGGCGTAGTGCGGATAGTCGATAAACTCCGGCTCGTCGCTGCGCTGGTGATAGTCGCCGTGTAGCCCGGTAAAGAAGAACGCGATCGGCACGCCCTGCTGCGCATAGTTGAAGTGATCGCTGCGGGCGTAAATGTTGTTGTAGCCGCTCCACGCGATCGGCTCGTCGAACTTGTAATCCAGCGTGAGCGGCGTCGCCTGCCTCTTGTTCACCGTCTGCACCGTTTCGCCCAGGTCCTTCGAGTCGAAGAACGACCCGACCACGCCCACGTAGTCAGGGCCACCGCCCGGCAAGTCCTCGGCGCGGCCGCGACCGATCATGTCCACGTTGAGCTGCGCCACCACGGAGTCGATCGGCACCGTGGGGTTACGCGTGAAGAACGCCGATCCTAGCAGGCCGGCTTCCTCGCCGGTGTGCCAGATGAAGATCGTGGAACGCTTCGGCTTTACGGGCATGGCCATCATCGCTTCGGCAATCTCCAGCACACCCATCGAGCCCGAGCCGTCATCATCGGCGCCGTTGTTGATCGAATCGAGACGTGCCTTCGGATGCACCTTGCGGATGCTGTCCATATTCACGCGAATCGATGTCAGGATGTCGGGGCCGAGTCCCTGCATGTTGTTCGCCAGCAGCAGCTTGTTCTTCTCGATGTTGAAGGCGCGAATCGAGTCCTTATCTACTGGCGCCGTGATGCCCACGTGATCGTTGTGCGCGCCGATCGCGACGTACTGGTGCTTGAGCACCGGATCGCTGCCCGGCACCACTGCCACCACATTGCGCGCCCATTCGGTAGGCAGTTCCACGAAGTCCAGCGATGCGGTAACGGTGCCGCCCTTGAGGCCGGCCGAGAGGCCGTCGATGTTGCGGCGCTTGAACAGACGCGCGGCGGCATCACGCGTGAGGCGAATCGCGGCCTGCGGCTGCAACGCGGCGAGTTGCGATTTCAGCAAGGCGATCGAATCGACCGGCCCACGAGCGGCGCCCGCCGGTGCCGCGCGCCCGGGCGCACTCGACGTGGCCACGAGCGGCTCGTTCAGCGCCACGCGCTGCGCTGCCGTGAGCGCATCGAGATCGATCGTGGCGATGGCCACGGCATCGTCGAATCGTGAGCGCGCGGGAGCACCACCGCCACGCACCGCGAACGCCTGTCCCTGACCGCCACGGGCACCGTTCGGATTGGGCAGCAACACCACGAACTTGCCAGCGGCGTCGGCCGCCGAGATCTGGGTGGTCGTGTCGCCCTGCGTGCCACCGAACACCACCTCGGCGCCAGCGATGGAGCGCGGCGCGCGCTGACCCGGCACCGCCACAAAATCGGTGTTCCACTCGATCGGATTCCCGTCGACGGTCATGCGCGAATGGTCGGTGAACTTGCGCAAGCGATACGGCAGCGTCTGGAAGTACGTGCCGTTGTGGCCAGCAGGCACCAGCCCGAGGCGCTTTACCTCGGCGGCGATCATATCGGTGCCCTTCTTGTTGCCGACCCGACCGACCTGGCGGCCGAGCATGGAGTCGTCCGCGAACTGGTAAAGCCGGATCTGCAGGTCGCGCACGGTGATGGCAGCCGCGGTTGGCGCCGGCTTCATCGTGACCGGATTGCCGTACTGGTTGGTCTTGGCGGCCCCCTGCGCGGCAAGCGGCGCGGGAAGTGTAGCCAATCCGCATACGGAGGCGGCGAGGGACAAGCGGGCGAGCCCGAAGGATCGCATGGCTGCTCCAGGGGAAAGTTGAGAAGAGGTGGGAATACTGAAGGATACGTGACGTGGGCACGGAGCGTTTAGCCGAGGGCGTCAGGAGAAGCGCGAGGGGCGTTCACGGGCCATATTGGGCATCGACCCCTTCCCGGATGTCCGTATGTGGCTCTTCGTCCCATTCCTCCTCCAGGCGGCCGGTGCTCAGGCGCTGGTTCCGCCCACCACGTACGAGTTGCTGCGCGCCGAACATGCACGCGGCACCAGCATGCGCGCCATCGACGCGGCGCTGCTTAGTGGAGACGCGGTACGACAGCGGCTCGCGGTACGGGCTCTGGGGCGCTTTGAACAGAGCGCGCTGGAGCCCAAGATCATTCCGTTGCTGACCGCACCGTCCGCGCTGGTGCGACGTGAAGCGGTGAACGCGCTCGGTCAAGTGCGCTCGCGCTACGACGTCGCTTCGCTTTTGGCCAGTGAAAAGGAAGCCTCGGTGCGGGCTACCATTTATGAGACCATCGGACGAATTCCGATGATACCGGGAACAGGTGCCCCGGCTGCCAGTGCTACAACCGCACAACGGCTCACCGACGGGTTACGCGAGTCGAACGCCGCGGTGCGCGCCGGCGCCGCGCGTGGGATCGAATCACTCTTGCGACGTACGGCGCGCACGAACGCACCGAGTGCCGCGACTCTACAAGCCATTCGCGACGCGGTGCGCAGCGATGGTGCGCCCGATACGCGTCAGCTGCTGCTGCTGGCGCTCACCGCCGCGAACGATCGTGATTCGGCAACGATCGCCGTGGCGCTACGCGATACGAGCGCCGAGGTGCGCCGCGTGGCCGTGGCGCTGGGTCGGATCTGGGTGAACGACAAGGCGCCGATGGTGCGTTGGCAGGCGCTGCGCGTGGCGGGCACCTGCGCCCGCGCTGCCGCGCACGTGCGCGACAGTAGTGAGCACGTGGCACTGCTGGCCATCGACCTGCTGGGCGACCAGAAGTGCACCGATGCCGCGTCACTCGCCGCGCTTCAAGCCGCGAGTAGCACCGGCGCATCATGGCGTCATGTCGCACATGCGGGAGTGGCGTTGGCAAAAATGGCACCGGATCGTGCACCGGCTGTGGTGCAACGACTCGCCCTGTCAACGACGTGGCAGGCTCGCGTGTATGCCGCCAACGCGGCCAAGCTACTGAAAGACAGCGCCACGCTCTCGGCGCTGTCGCTCGACAAGGAACCGAACGTCGTGATCGCCGCCATGACCACACGCGAGGAAGCGATCCGCGCCCTATCGAGCGATCACGCCGGGCTCGTGCTCGCGGCCGCCACGCAGCTCAAGGGCGATGCAACCCTTACCAGTGCCCTACCGCAACTTCGTACCGCCTTCGACCGTTTCACGGCCATGAATCGCGTACGCCTTCGCGATCCGCGCGCCGCGTTACTGGAGCGCATCGGCGAAGCGGCTGACGGCCAGAGCACCACGTGGCTGCGCGAGCGGTTGAACGATCCCGATCCAGCCATCGCCAGTAGTGCTGCGCAATTCCTATCGAAGATCACGAGCACGACCGTGTTGCCCATCACCACGCGTTATGAACCGGCCACCTTTCCAAGCCCCGAGCAGTTCAGAGGGCTCGACGGCGCGACGGCCACGATGCGCATTAAAGGCATTGGCAGCGTGGAACTGGCCTTGCGTTTCGACGACGCGCCGATGGCCGTGCACACCTTCGTGACCCTGGCCAGTGCGGGAAAGTTCAACGGCCTCACCTTCCATCGCATCGTACCCAACTTCGTGATTCAGGGCGGCAGTCCTGGCGCCGACGAGTACGATCCGATCACCGACACCTTCATGCGCGACGAAGTCGGCCTGGCGCGCAACACACGCGGCAGCTTCGGCGTCAGCACCCGCGGCCGTGATACCGGCGACGGGCAGATCTACGTGAACCTCGTGAACAACTTCCGTCTCGATCACGATTACACCGTGTTCGCCGACGTGACGCGTGGTCTCGATCTCATCGACCGCGTGCAGGAAGGCGACGTGATCGAGTCGATCGTCGTGCGTCGCGCCACCACCTCCGTTCCACGCCGACCGTGATCATTTCATCGATGCTTTCTCCGCTGTTGCTGGCGGCATCACTCGCGGCTGCACAGTCGATTACGCTTACCGCGGCCACCGCGCAGCCTGACACGGCAGCGCTGCGCGGAGCGCGCCAGCCGGCCATGTCGGCCATCGGTGCGTTGGTGTTCGCGCACGACGGCCAACTATATGTGCGGCGTATAGTGGGTGGTTCGGTGGAACGCATCACGAGCGGATCGGCGTGGCATCGCGATCCCGCGTGGACGGCCGACGGCAGCGCCATCGTGTTCGCCTCCGACTCCCTGGGTAACTACGACCTGTGGCGCCTGCCGGTGAACACGGTGTCCAACGGCGGCGGGCCGACCGGTGCGATGGAGCGGCTCACCACCAGCGCCGCGAACGAGACGGCTCCGAGTATCGGCCCCGATGGAAACGTGGCATTTGCGCGGGGTAGCGGTGGGGCTTCGCGCATCTGGCTGCGCAAGGCGGATGGCACCGAGCAGCGACTCACCAATACGGAACAAACGGAGCGCGCACCGCGCCTGTCACCGGACGGCATGCGCATCGCGTGGCTTTCGATCAACGAGGCCGGCCGGCGCGTGCTGGTGCGCGCGGTAGGCGGTGGCGTGCAAAGCACCGCCAACAGCGATGCGACGCTGGAATCGGTGGGTTGGTCGCCGGATGGACGGCTGGCGGTGTCGACGCGGAGTGGGGTCTACGCCGTTGCTACCGATGGGTCCTACAGTGCGTTCGTGTCGAAGGCACACGGCGACGTGGACTGGTCGCCCGACGGTCTCTTCATCACGATCGCCGAGTATTCGGAGGTGGTGGTGGGATACAACGGGGATCCCGATCGCGGTCTCGATCGCAGCGCGACGGAGCGGTTTGCTGGCACTTCGGCATCTTCCGCGGCCAAGGGTGCTGCGATCATCCGCGTGCTGGCGCCGGCGGCGCCTGACGCTGGCCGTATGGCCGCCGTGTCATCGTTGCCCGGCGATCGCGCGGTACGCAACGCCGCTGCGTTCGATCGACTCTGGGCGCGCGTGGCGCGCACGTATTTGAGCGGCGCCGACGCCGCCGCGCGTCGCGCGCAGTGGGATGCGGTGCGCATGTCACACCGCCCGCGCGCGCTGACCGCCGCGAACGACAGTGTGCTGCAGCAGGTGCTGTACGACGCGCAACAGGCGCGCCCGCCCCTGCGCGCCGATGCCAAGGGGCGCGCCGGTGTGTCGAGTGCGCATCCGGTGTCCACCGAAGCAGGTCTCGAGGTGATGCGGCGCGGCGGCAACGTGATCGATGCCGCTGTCGCCGTCAGCTTCGCCCTTGGGGTGGTGGAGCCCGATGCCAGCGGTATCGCAGGCTATGGTGAGATGGTGATCGCGCTCAAGGGTCGCGCCACGCCCACACTGATCGAGTTCATGAGCCGCGTACCCGAAGAGGGCGGCTTGACCAACACGTCGCTGCTGGTGAACGGACGTTATCCTGCTGATGGTCCGGTATTGGTGAACGTGCCAGGAACCGTAGCGGGCATGTACACGGCGTGGCAAAGGTACGGCAGCAAGAAGCTCCCGTGGGCCGACCTCCTGACGCCGGCGATTCGCGCGGCGCGCAACGGCTACGAAGTGAGTCAGGGACTCGCCACCACGTTGGCCACGGAACGCGAACACTTCGCCAAGTACGAGGGCAGTCGCGCGCTGTTCTTCCGAAACGGGCAGCCGATGGTAACGGGTGATACCATCAAGAACCCCGACTTGGCGTGGGTGCTGGAACAGATTGCCGCGAAGGGAGCCGATGGCTTCTACAAGGGAGAGGTAGCCACCAAGTGGGTGGCCGATCTGCGCGGCAAGGGCAATGCGATGAAGCTGTCGGACCTCGCACGCTACTTCGCGCCCGAGCGCGAGCCGATCGCGGGCACATATCGCGACTACACGATCTACTCGAGCGCGCCACCGGTGAGTGGTGGCGCTGAACTCGTGGCACGCCTCAATCTGCTGGAACAGTCCCCTGCCCCGTCGCGCACAGGAAGGCACTACACCGACGACCCGGCCTCGCTGCACGCGGCGCTGTCGGCGTGGTTCCTGGTACCGTCGTCGCGCAATCGCATCGCCGATCCTGCCATGTGGCCGATCGATGTGGCACCGATCGTGAACAAGGACACGGCTCGCTTGCGTTGGCGCTGCTTCGATGCCAACAAGGCGCTTACACCAGCATCCGTGCGCGGTGATACGCTACCATGTCTCCCGAAGGCGACGCCTGCAGTGGTACCGACCAAGTCGACCAACTCGCCTGAAACAACCGAGTCGCCCTGCGGCGACGAACATGCGGCCGAGATGACCGTGTGCCATGCGGCCGGCACGACGGCGTTCACCGTGGCCGACAACGATGGCAACGTGGTCGCGGTCACGCAAACGCTCGGCACCTGGGGTGGTAACTTCTACGTCACCCCCGGACTCGGCTTTCTCAGCAACGACAAACTCACCAGTTACGGCACCGATGCCACGCAGTACGGTTCGCGACTGCCGTTCGCGCGTCATGGCAGCACACTCGCCCCCACGATCGCGTACAAGAAAGGTAAGCCATTCTTCGCGGTGGGTGCCGCTGGCAACGCGTGGATCACGTCAGCGGTGTATCAAACGTTGCTCGGTGCTCTCGACTACAACCTGGGGCCACAGGCCGCGCTCGAGCTGCCTCGCTACCTGCCGGGCGGTGGCTTCGGCGGGGCAACCGCGGCGGCGCCAGGCACACCGGTGCCGTACACGCTGCAGCTGGAAGACGGGTTCTCGCCCACGGTCATCACGCGACTGCGGGCGCTTGGCTACGACATCAACTTCGTGTCGCTGCCGGGTGAGCTGCGTGAGGGGTACGGATCGGCGGTGCGCATTGACGGCAAAGTGGTCACCGCCGGCGCCGACCCGAGACGGGCTGGCGCAGCGGGTGCTGTCAAGTAAGCCTCCGACTCATGGCCCGCCGTTGCGCCTCGCTGACGTCCGGCCCACCGAAATCACGACGTTCTGCTCGGTCTGCTGCATGCGCGGCACCACCTGCACACGCACGCGCAGTGTCACCCGTCCATCGGTCCGGGACGTGAAGGACGCCTCGGGAATCGCCTCACGCGCGGCACGCGGTGTGGTGGCGGGTGGTGCCTCGTCGAACGAGAGCTGTACGGTGCCTTCTCCCCGCAGCGCGCGCGCGCTCACACGATCGCCCGCGCGCACCGCGACGCGGAGCTTCTGATCGATGCGGGCCAGTACTGGCAGCACAATCGTCGCCTGTGGGCAGGCATCGCTCAACAGAAACG
>Ga0105047_10010443_pt1 | contig 15177 bp, 9 predicted proteins | sample MAT04_FD_78384 | JGI IMG/M metagenome (GOLD analysis project Ga0105047, IMG submission 78384) | Freshwater microbial communities from Lake Fryxell liftoff mats and glacier meltwater in Antarctica - MAT-04 (megahit assembly) | ecosystem: Environmental > Aquatic > Freshwater > Ice > Liftoff... | reverse complement strand
GGCAGCGAAAACGAGAACCTTCCCGGCTTTGTGGTGATGTCCGACCCCAAGGGCCGCGGCTTGCCGAAGGGGCACTCGCTGAACTGGACGAATGGCTTCCTGCCCGGAGCCTATCAGGGCACCTGGCTCAAACCCGCGGGCGATCCGATCGACAATTTGAAACGCGGCGAACCCGAAGCCGAGCAGCAAGCTCGCCTGGCGCTGATGTCAAAGTTGAATGGTTTGAAAACCGCCGAGACCGGCCCGGACCGCGAGTTCGAGGCTCGCGTGAAGAGTTTTGAATTGGCCTACCGCATGCAATCAGCCGCTCCGGAGGCGCTCGATATTGCCAAGGAAACGAAAGAGACTCAAGAACTCTACGGCATCGGCCGTCCCGAGTGCGATCACTTCGCCAAGCAATGTTTAACGGCCCGTCGCATGGTCGAACGCGGTGTTCGCATGGTGCAGATTTACTCGGGCGGCATGGACAACCAACTGAGTTGGGACGGCCACATTGATATCAAAGGCAATCACTCCCAGTTCGCGGGTGAAACGGATCGCCCGGTTGCCGCGCTGCTTGAAGACTTGAAACAGAAGGGTCTTCTCGATTCTACGCTCGTAATCTGGGCTGGCGAATTCGGCCGCTTGCCCGTTTCGCAAAAAGGCGACAAACCGGGCCGCGACCACAACCCCCACGCGAACACCGCCTGGATGGCCGGCGGCGGCGTCAAGGGCGGCACCAGCTACGGAGCCACCGATGATGTGGGTTTCAAAGCCGCGGTCAATCGAGCCGACACGCACGACTTCCATGCGACGATTTTGCATCTGCTCGGGTTCGACCACGAGAAGCTCTTATACTTCCACAACGGCCGCCGCTATCGATTGACCGATGTGCATGGGAAAGTCATCAAGGAAGTTGTTGCGTAAATCTCAAGCCGCTTGCGGCTTCGCGTTCGCTCGCGAAGCCGCAAGCGGCTCAATACAAAAATTCACACCCTCCCCGGAGATTCGCGTGATTCGCAAGTTTCTGCTCGCTCTCGGTGTCACCGCGGTGACACTGTCGGCCGCGTTCGCCCAGAAGAAAGAGGCCACCCCCGCGGCCGATCTGCGGACGTTGCCCGATTACAAAATTGAACTGATCCACACCTCGGACGCCGCCGCGGAAGGCTCGTGGATCAACGCGGTGAAAGACGGCAAAGGCCGGCTCGTCGTCTCCGGGCAAAGCAAGCAGCCGATGTTGCGATTCACGCTGAAAGACGGCAAAGTCGACGGCATCGAAAAGCTCACGATCCCCATCAGCGAAGCAATGGGCCTTCTCTGGGCGTTCGATCACCTCTACGTGAACGGAGCCGGTCCGCAGGGCTTCGGGCTCTACAAGTGCACCGAAACCGAAACCGGCAAGTTCGACGTGCAACTACTCAAGCGATTCGAAGGCGGCGGCGAACACGGCCCCCACGGCCTCGCTCTCGGCCAAGATAACAAGATCTACGTCGTCAACGGCAACCACACGAAATTGCCCGACGGGCTCTCCAACGCATCGCCTCACAAGAACTATCGGGAAGATCATTTACTTCCCCGCCAATGGGATGGCAACGGCCATGCTGCGGGCATTCTCTCCCCAGGTGGCTACGTCGTCCGCGGCGATGCCGAGGGGAAGAACTGGGAACTCGTCCTTGCCGGGTTTCGCAACGCTTACGACATCGCCTTCAATGCCGACGGTGAACTGTTCACCTTCGATAGCGACATGGAATGGGACTGGGGCATGCCCTGGTATCGCCCAACGCGAGTCAACCACTGCGTCAGTGGTGCCGAGTTTGGCTGGCGATCCGGCACCGGGAAGTGGCCCGAATACTATCCGGACAGCCTGCCCGCAACCGCGAACATCGGCGTCGGTTCCCCCACCGGCGTTGGCAATGGGATCGGTGCGAAGTTCCCCGTGAAGTATCAAAAAGCGATTTACATACTCGACTGGACCTACGGCCGGATCATGGCCGTTCACCTGGCCCCGAACGGGTCGAGTTACACGGCTTCCTTCGAAAACTTCGTCGCCCCCAAAGGACTCGACGGCAAATCGCCAAAGAAGCCGCTCAACGTCACCGACGCGGTCATCGGCGACGACGGGGCGATGTACTTCACCACCGGTGGACGCAATACCCAATCAGGCTTGTATCGCGTGACCTACACCGGTTCCGAATCGACAGCCCCTGGCAAACTCGAAGACGAAACCGCGAAAGCGGCACGAAGCCTTCGCCGCAGCCTGGAAGTTTTCCACGGCAAGGTCGACCCCACCGCCGTCGCCACCGCCTGGCCGCATCTCGGTAGCTCGGATCGTTTCCTCTCCTCTGCCGCCCGCGTTGCAATCGAAGCGCAGCCCGTGAGCACCTGGAAAGCGAAAGCCCTCGCGGAACAAGATCCCGCGACCAAACTACCAGCCCTGCTCGCCCTCGCCCGCGTCGGCGAGTTCAAAGATCAGGCGGACGCCCATGCCGCACTCACTGGTCTGCCGTTTGCCAAACTCAGCGAAATGGCCCAACTCGCGAAGTTGCGAATCCTCGGCGTCAGCTTCATCCGCCACGGCCCCCCGACGGGTGACGTTGCCCGCAAGCTGATTGCCGAGTTCGATCTGCAGTTCCCGAGTGCCAGCGAGAATCTGAACCGCGAACTGGTGCAGGTACTCGTTTACTTGCAATCCCCCTCGATCCTCGCCAAAACCCTGGCTCACATGAGCAAGTTGACCGTGCAAGAAGACCTCATGCACTACGTTTTCCACTTGCGAACGCTGCCCGTCGGCTTTTGGTCGCTCGACCAACGCAAGGAGTACCTCGCGTACTACACGAAGGACCGCAGTAAATTGAAGCATCCGCCTGAAGTGCTCAAGTGGTTCAAAGACGCGGACCGGCCCTACGGCGACGGCTCAAGCTTCGGCAACTTCCTCAAGAAGTTCCTCATCGAATACGTCAGCAATATGTCCGTCGCGGAGCGAAAGGAACTCGAACCGATCATCGTGGCCATCGACAAGAATGCGGTCAACATCCCGGAAGCGAAGGCCCGGCCGTTCGTTCAGAAGTGGACCGCGGACGAACTGGTGCCGATGCTGGCGAAAGCCGATAAAGGCCGGAACTTCGAACGCGGCAAGCAAGCCTTCATCGATGCCCAGTGTGCGAAGTGCCACCGCTTCACCGACTACGGCGGCTCCGTCGGCCCGGACCTCACTGCGATTTCGAGCCGCTTTGCCCGCCGCGATATTTTGGATTCGATCCTCGAACCGTCGAAGGTGCTTTCCGATCAGTTCATGAACGAAGAGTTCGTGACGCTCGACGGCAAGACCGTCGTCGGCCGGGTGGTTGATGACACGAAAGATTCGGTTTCGGTTCAGCCGGATTCGCTCGATCCGAAGCGGATCAAGATCAAGAAGGAAGACATCGACCGCCGGAAACCCTCGAAGATCTCGCCGATGCCGGCGAACCTGGCTGACGTGTTGACGACGGACGAGATTCTCGACTTGATTGCCTACATGGAGTCGTCGGGGCGAAAGAATGTCCCGGCGTTTCAAAAGTAATTCGGCATTCGGATTCGGGAGTCGAGCGGTATCGAAATTGCGTGCAATTCTCCATCGCTCCTTCCCGAATTTGAAATGAGTATCACCATGTCCGCACCGACGGAAACCGCCAAACTTGCCGAGTTGATTCGCGACATCCGCGTGGCCATGTTCACGACCTACTCCACCTCCGGCAAACCGCACACGCGGCCGATGTACACGCAACACGTCGAACCCGAAACGTTCGACGGGACGCTCTGGTTCATGACATCAGCAGACTGTGCGAAGGTGCGCGAACTCAAGTCGGATTCGACGGTTCAGGTCGTCTACTCGTCCTACGAGAAGAATCGCTTCGTGGTGCTCAATGGCACCGCGACCGTCGAACGGAACCCGGCTCAGGCCCGCGAACTTTGGAACGTTCACGCCAAGGGCTGGTTCCCGGACGGCCCGGACGATCCTAACCTGCTGCTCGTAAAAGTTCACGTGGACGAAGGGGAGTACTGGGATGGTCCGTCGAAGATTTCCTACATGCTCAGCCTGGCTAAGGCCGTGGTCACCGGCAACCGCGTTCAGACGACCGGGGAGCACGGGAAAGTGACGACCTGATGAAACTCGAAAACCCAGGGACGGTAGTCCCTGGGTGTCCTCGTCAAGTCACTTTCACCGGCCGCATCCACCAACGATTGATCGACCGCAGCGGGATCGCATCGCGGCTTTGATACCACAGAAACGTATCCGTCAACGACTCTCGTAACGAGCGCGGACTCCAACCGAGTTCTCGCGTGGCCCGGGCTGAGTTCACGTACCAGTACCACCGGTTGAGCCGGGTTTGTTGAATCGACGGATACGCCTCCCGCCCCTTGCGGCGGGCCCGGCGTTCCGCCACCGTCGCGGCCACGCGAAGGAGCCAGTGCGGTGGCGTGAGCAGACCACGCGGTCGAAGGCTTGCGACTTCACTCAGCATCACCAGAAACTGCTTCAAAGTTTCATTTTCCCCGCCGAGGATGTAGCGTCGCCCGGGTTCGCCACGTTCCGCGGCGAGTAAATGCCCCAGGGCAACATCGCGAACATCCACAAAGTTGAACCCACTTCGCGGGACGACGAACAACCGGCCTTTCCAGAAGCGTATGCACAGCTTACCCATCACCGAGCCAAGCCAATCGTCGGGCCCGACGAGATAGCCGGGGTTCACAACGACGACGGGCCGCCCCGCGGAGGCCGCCTTCAGAGCGGTCTCTTCCGAGGCACGTTTTGCTCGAACATAATCCACATCCAGTTCGGTGAGATTGAATGTGTGACCTTCGTCGAGGGGTGTCCCGTGCTTACTTGCGCCGATGGCGACGATGCTCGAAGTGTGAACGATCTTCGCCCCCGAATCGGCCGCGGCGATCACGCTCGCGGTGCCGCGGTCGTGGAGTTCGATCAATCCTTTCAACGCGGCTCCGGAAACACTCACGCTCCCCGCGGTGTGAATGACCACGGCGGCCCCACGAAGAGCTTCCTTCAATAACTGTGGATCGCGGAGATCGCCAAAATACTTCTGAACGCGAGCCTCCGCGCGAATCGGATGCTCCGCGGGCGGGGCGAGCGTGAGCGTTCGCACTTCGGCCCCGAGTGCCAGTAACTGGCGAACGATGTGCCAGCCGAGGAACCCCGAACCGCCGGTGACGCAAACGGTCCGCCCCAGCCAGAACTCCGCATTCGCCTGCATCATGCCGGGGCTCCGAAATAGGAGCGGTACGCTTCCCTCAAGGAATGCTCGACGGGCCGCGGGCGGTAACCCAGTTCCGCTTCTGCTTTGGCGGACGAACCGAAGAAGTAATACCCCATCAAGCGAGCTTGGCCCCGGGGGAGATAGAGTCGTTTGTTCGGCTTCGTGAGGCGTGCTTCCATCCAGGCCATGACTGGGGCGAACGCGACGGGCAAGCGAACGCGAAAAGTTCGCTTTTTGCGAATCTCTGCGAGAATATCGAAGAAGTGCCGGTAATCCAGGTTCTGCCCGCCGAGGAGATAGCGTTCGCCCGCTTTGCCAAAGAGTGCGGCTCGCACGTGCCCCTCGGCCACATCGCGGACATCGACGAAGTTGTTCCCACCCGCAAAGTAGAACGGAATCCGCCCTTTCCAGAACCGCTTGCACAACGCCCCGAACTCGCTTGTCCCTCCGTCTCCGGGGCCGATCACGCAGGCCGGGTTGACCACGACAACGTCCACACCGGCAGGTCGTGCTGCCAACACCGCGTCCTCGGCTTCGCGCTTGGTGGTGGCGTACCCAACTGCTAGAGGGCCAAGATTCCAAGTGGCGGTTTCGCTGAGAACCTCCCGCGTTCGCGTGGCTCCGATGGCAACGATCGAACTGGTTTGCACGAACCGGCGGACACCTGCCCGGCGAGCCGCTTCCAGGGCGTTCAACGAACCCTGCACATTCACCCGGCGAAGGTGGTCCCAGTCGTCTTTGAAATCTACGGCCCCGGCAACGTGAAATAGATAGTCACAGCCTGGGAGGGCCGCGGCAATCGTCGCCGGATCATCCAGATCGACGGGCAGGCAGCGAACGCCGAGTTTTTCGAGGTCCGCGGTTTTCGACGTTGATCGCACGAGAGCGAGAACATCGGCCCCGGTCGCTGTCAGCAGTTCTGTCAACTGTCGACCAACGAAACCGCTTGCCCCTGTCAGGGCGACGCGCGTGCCAGCCGGGAACCGCAGTTCGGCATTCATCCCAGGGCACGCTCCGGCATTGCGAGAAGTTCGTCACGGATCTCACTCAACAGAATCCGCTCCACGGTTTGTAGGGCCCGGGCGACGTGGCCATCGTCCATCACCCGGTGATCGTAGAGGATTTTGACGGTGACCTCTCCCGTTGCGGAGACCGGGCCGATGCTGAAGTACGTGGTCAGTGGCGTTCGCGGGGTGAACTGCTCGGCTCCGAACTGGCCCACACTCGAAACCATCGCGGTTCCAAATCGCTTCGCTCGTTTGAATCCCGAAAGGTAAAGGGTGTTCCAGAATAGAAACCGTCGCCAGAGCAGGGGCAATTTGCCGTGGCGGAGGATTTGGCGGAAGTCGCTGATCTCGTGGACCGGGGCATCGCGGAAACGCTTGAGGTGGGCGGCAATCTCCGTGAGGGGCATGGTTTCCGGAGCCCGGAGTTTCGCGGCCAACGTGGCCCGTTCGTCGCCCAGTTCGCGCTCGACCATGATCGCGATTTCCGAAAACGGGTGTTCGTAAAGGTGCGGCCAGGGATACGGAATGTACGCGGTCCGGAGTTCGGGGTGAACCCCCGCGGTAAGGGCATAGGCCTTGAGAAACAGAACTGTCCACGAGAGTTGGCCACGAAGTTGAGTGAGGTCCCCGACAGGAAATGTTCGGCCCGTGGCGACAATCGGAACCCGCTGGGCGTGCCGCAACAATTCGACGCACATGCGCCGCGCCGGCGACAGCGGTTTGCGGATTCCCCGATTCATGCGTGAATGCTCACCCTGCGATTAACTCATCGAAAAGCATACCGAATCGCCGGTCGATGGCGTCGGTGGTGAAGTGCGATTCGTACCGGGCCCGGCCGCGGTTGAGTTGGTTTTCGCGGTCCTCGGCGTTGGCAATTACCGCTTGAATTTCATCGGCAACCGACGTGGGCGTCGCCTCGGCAAACCGCGCTGCATCTCCCGCCGTGAATGGCACCGCGGCCACGGGCACAGCGACCACCGGCACTCGCAATCCCATTGCTTCCACGAGCGGCACGCAGAAGCCCTCATGGAAACTCGTCACCAGCAGCACATCGGCACACAGGTAAAGTGCCTTCAATTGGGCTGTTGAAACCTTGCCTGTTATAAACGTCTGCGAGGCAACACCAAGTTGATTCGCGAGTGCATCCACTTCCTTGGCGTGCTCCGGAATCGGGCGATCGCCAACAATTACGAGCCGGGCCCGTGGATCGAAGCGGTTTCGGTAATTGGCAAACGCCTTGATTGCGAGCGGGATGTTCTTGTTTGGCGCGACCCGCCCCACGACAAGGAGTGTCGTGCTCCAGTCGTCGAGCCCCGCGGCGCTCCGCGCATCGGGGGCCGTTTGCATGAGTTGGTCCGCTTGATGGAACGGTGGCAACTCCGCGACCTTTCGACCGGGCACCAGGTCTTGCACGTGCCTTGCGTTGAACTCCGAATCGGCCCAAATCGTCACGTTCGATTTTGCCAACCGCCCAACTTCCTTCAAGCCATCGGTGCAGCGTTTGACGAGTTCGGGGTTATCCGCAAAGAACTCGGGTGGCGTGACGTTGTGATACTTCACCGCCTTCTTGCAGTTCAACCGTTCGATGGCCCGCACGCCGGGTTCGCACGAGATCGAGTGATGATAGATCAACACGTCGTCGGGGCGGTTCAAGACCTTCGGCAATTCGTCGAGCAACCGCACCGGTTCGTCGACGGTGCAGTTCCAGGCAAAGAGTTCGACGTCGTACCCGCGGGTCCGAAGGTGGCGGGTCATGCCGAAGACGTCGTTGCCGATGGCGTCTCCGGCACTCAGCGTGGGAAGGGCAATGCCGATGGTCATGATGCTCTCGCGATGGCCAGCGGTTGCGAAACGCGACCCGCGAACACCTGGACTTCTTGCGGAGTCGCCTTATTGAGCGGCCGTTTCGCGACCTCGGCATACGCCTGCTCGCACAACTCGGCCACCGCATCCCAGCTAGAGTCTTGAACGTAGAGTTCGGCATTGCGAACGAGTTCCGCTTGTCGGGCCGGGTCGGCGGCGAGGCGTTCGATGTGCCACGCAAGTTCCCCGGGTCGGGCGACGCTGGTAAGTTGCATGAATTGCCGACGGGCGTTGAGTTCGCGGAAACACGGGATATCCGTGGCGATGATCGGGCGGCCGGAGCCGATGGCCCAGGTGATGCCCGCGGAACCGGATTGCGTGTGGTCCTGATACGGAGCGAGATTGATATCGGTGGCCGCGTGATAAAGATCGAGTTCTTGGAAGTCGACGAAACCGGTGACGAGCAATCGATTCTTGCCGATCTTGCGGCGGGCACTCAGGACCTTGTCAAAGGTGCCATCGTTCCCTTCGGGGTGCGGTCCGCCGACGACGGCCAGTGCGTACTTCTCGGGCAAGTTCAACATCGCCTTCACGGCGGTCAGGTGCCCCTTGTAGTCCGAAACGAAGCCGAAGAGTGTCAACAGAACACAATCCGGTGATAGGCCCAAACGAGCTTTGGCTTCGGCCTTCGAGAGCTTGTTGACCACGTCGGCCCGCGGCTTCACACCCATCGGAATCACGCGAACCAGGTCCGGGTTCACACCACTGCCGATGAGACTGGCTCGGGTTTTCTCGGCGTGGACGAGGGCAAGTAACCCTTGTGTTTTCTTTCCGAGATAGCGCTCGGCTTTCCAGCGGTGATAGCCGCCGTGGCGGAACTTGCGCAAGCGTTGCATCAGCGTCGGCCGCCGCGGCACGAAGTATGGTTCGGTGTGGAACGTCACCACCGTGGGCGTGCGGTCCTTTTGCAAACGCTCCAACAACCCGAAGAAGAGTTCGTTCGGCTCCGGCATCCGTTCGAGCGGGCCGAAGAACGAAAACTCGTGTTGAATGTGAATCGCATCGTACCCCCGCGCTTGATCGGCGAACGCGTTCAGCCACGCCTTGGTCCCATCGAAACTCATGCTGCGCAGCGCGACCCGGTTCACGGGGTAGATGCTGTTGACGACGCCGCGTTCATCGAGTGCCCCGACGAGATCGCGGGCGTACCCGGCGATGCCGCAGGCGTCGTCCCAGGTGGTGAAGTGCAAGATCCGCGGCCCGCTTGCCGGCTGTGGAGTATCGAACTCGTTGAGGCGATTCATGCAGCACCTTCCGTGGTGTTGAAAGAAACGATGGTGAATCAGGACCAAAACCCGTGACCCCGCAACACTTTTGCCAGCACCCGGCCAGAGGCCTTCCAGGTGTAGCGGGTGGCGCGCGTGGCCGAGAGCGAGCCGAGTCGTTCGGCATCGGTTCGGTCGGAGTAGACCTTGCGGAGTTGCTCGATCAACGCGGGTTCATCGCACTCTGCCCAGCGGCCCGTGTAAATCTCGTTCGGCGGCACATCGACCAATTTGCAATCGACGGCATATCCAATCGCGGGGTCGAAGAACGTGGTCAGTCCACTGTGGCAAGGCGTAACCAGCGGCCGGCCGCAGGCCATCGCTTCGATGAGGTGGAGTCCGAAACCTTCGCCGTGCGAGCCATTCCAATAGGCGGTTAACGAGCGATACCAATCGGCGAGTTCCGACGGTGACAGCACGGCCCGCGTGACATCAATGCGAGGGTCGTCGAAGGTTTCCACGCCCGGCGAGTTCGGCGTGATCTTGATTCGCAATCGCACGTCGCTTTCGCTCGGAAACGCTCGACGAAACAGGTCAATCACCCACTGAGCGTTCTTGCGCAAGCCGCCCGCGCTGAGTGCCCCCGCAGTGCCGAAGGTACACGTCTTGGGGAATGGCCCCGACGGATGGAACGTGAGGGGGTCATACCCGAGTGGGGCGACCGCAATCGCAACAGTCACACCGCACGTTTGAAACGCTTGCTTCTGCCACTCGCTCGGGACGATGACGAGTCCGGCTTTGTTGAGGACTTTGACTTCGGATGAGCCGAGTTCGTCCGTTTCCCACATCGTGAGAACCGCGGTGCGGCCATCGGGTTTGAATCGGTGGACCAGGAACGGCGGCGCGATGATGAGTTGGGGGTCGCTCGTCGTGCGATCGACGACCTTCGGAATCACCGTTGCGGGCACCAGGTCGGCGCGGACTGTCGCGGTCGGGTGCAGGCTTAAATCGAATCCCGCGGACGGGAGGCCCTTCAAAAGTGCGACGGCCAAGTGGTCGTAGCCGCCGACGCCGCGGACATCGGCGGAGAACGTGAGCGGGTCCCCGGGTTGTTTCACGGGTATCGCGGCAACGCGGGAGCGGTCGGCAAGTGGGCGGTCATCCGCGGGGTAGGCCAGGGTTCGGTCGAGAGTGACTCGATGGCCTGAGGTTGAGTTGCCGACCCAGGCTTCGATGGCCGAGGTGGAAACTCCCGTGGGGCCGAGGTCGTTCACGTTTCTGGTGCGTACGAGCCAGAGATTCTCGGTTCGTTCGGGTTGCGTTGAGGTGTCGGCGATCGGCGTTTCTTCGAAACGCCGCTGACCAATTGTGTTGGTGATCGCATCGGTATTTGGATTCGCTTTCAACGCCACGGCGAAGTGGTAGAGCGCGTGCTCCGCGAGTTCGACACCGGGGGGTATCACGAGAACGTGCTCACACGCCACCCGGCCCCACACCTTGGCAAGCGCCGCGGCGAGGCCGTCGGCGGTGGGCACGCGGTGCGCCTCGGCCCGGGGATCGTCCGCGGTCAACCGTTCGAGGTGCGGTGTCAACCCCGCGGGGCCGACCGCGGCGACGAGCAGTTGCCAGTGCGGGTAAAGCTGCCGACGAATCGCGTGAGCCGAGCGACGGGCGGCATCCAGATGGTCCGCATCCACGGGGAGCACGATCGCAATCGGCGGTGGATCGGCGAAGGCATCGCACGCCTTGCTCACGGCTTCCGCTTCGTCCGCGGGGAGCGTGTGGCGTCGCCACCACGCCGCATCGGCCTCGCTAGCTCCGGCCGCTCCGGTCCGCATCTCGCGGGCATCGGTCAGGCCGCGGAGCACCTTCGCCCCAAACGTCCGGAAGCGCCCGGAGAGCAGCATTCGCCCGCCGTTCACGAGCACGGGCCGCAGGCATTGATAGGCTTGGACCAGCCGGAGTTTTTCGCGCACGGCCCGCACGGCGGCCGAGGTTCCCGAAACCCGTCGAACCTCAAACGCAGTGATGGTGAAGCGGCCTTCGACCTGCCGCAGATCGAGTCGCACTCCGCGGACTGGGCGGGTGAGTTTCAACATGAACTGTTCGTCAAACGCCCGATTCCAGGAGAACGCCTCGCGGCACGGTGGCCGCGGGTTTTCGTCACCCGGCTCGAAGACCAGTTCCGCCCGCTTGTGAACTGTGAACCGCCCTACGGACTGGACCGCCAGCCGCACCGAGTACCATCCGGGCACCAGTGGCCGCTCCGCCGTGAACCGGACGTGCGGCCCTTCCGCGGACCACTGCGGCGGCGTGCCGATCCCCACCGGCTCCAGCCCCGGACCGGGTTCGAGGTCCGCGACCGTCAACCGACGCGCGGGCGCAAATAATTCCATGACCGGCATAGCGGCACTCCTTGCCGCGAGGGTCGAACGCTCCATGTGGGCGTCTAGCGTCTCGAAATGGGGGTGGCGTTGTCAAGCCGAAGTGGAATGTGAGAATCTCGTTCCAACTTCTCGTGGTCTGACCTCGTTCCCAAACTCCTGTTTGGGAATGCACCTTCGCGAACCTCTGTTTCGCGAAACTCCCTGGCGTTAAGAACCCGCGCCATGATCGAACCAGAAAAAGCACGTCCAAGACGATGGATGCCGCTTCAGTGATCAGGCAGACGCCAAACGGAGTTTCGCGGGAGTGCGTTCCCAAACAGGAGTTTGGGAACGAGGAGAAAGGAGTCTCGGTTGAACTGGCTCTGCGGCATATCGACACTCCACACGTGGGTTGCTCCACGTTCGCAGTCATTCTACCATTACCTGCGATGCTGTTTTAGTCGATGGTAACCTGGATTCAGATTCGCCTCCCTTCACTTCGCCTTCGTAACTCCACGCAAGCATGCGGCTGGAACTGATCTGCGAACCGCCGGTTCCCACGCTCACCATTGGTTCGAAACGCTGTCAAGAAGAACCGTTCATTCGGAATTTGAACGCAACCCATAGACCGAACCGTAAGACACGTTAAACTAATTCGCGTGGGGGGCAGGATGCATACCCCGCTGCCGTCAGGCATTGCCTCTCTTTCGCTTACGCACATAATCACGGACCGGGATCACTCGCACGGTCCCTGGGGGTTAACCCCGCCGATGACGACGCTCGACGATTTTTTCGTTCTGGTCGAGAAAAGCGGGCTGCTCCCCGATACCAGCACCGCGCCCTATTTAGAGCGCGCGACACGTGGGGACCCGGCTTTTTCCACGCCCGAATCCGCGGCGAAACAACTCGTGCGCGATCGCATGCTCACGGGGTTTCAAGCCCGGCAACTGTTGCGCGGCCGACACCGCGGGTTCTTCCTTTCCGAAAAGTACAAGATCCTCGACCTCATCGGCGAAGGCGGAATGGGTCGCGTGTTGCTCTGCGAACACATGATGCTGCACCGGTTGGTAGCCGTGAAAGTGCTGACCGGCGACGTGATCCCCGGAGCGGCCGAGCGGTTCTTGCGCGAAGCCCGCGCCGCGGCCCAGTTGGACGATCCGAACGTCGTGCGCATCTTCGACGTCGACCGCTCCGCGGCTGGGCCGTTCATGGTCATGGAATACGTCGATGGAACCAATCTTCACCAGCTTGTCGCCCAACATGGCCCGATGGCGGTGGAACGCGCCACAGCGTACATCCGCCAGGCCGCCCTCGGACTCCAGCATGCTCACGAGATGGGACTGATTCACCGGGATATCAAACCCGGCAATCTGCTCCTCGACCGTTCGGGCGTGATCAAACTCCTCGACCTTGGCCTCGCCCGGTTCTTCGATGCCAGCAAGAACGACAACCTGACGAAACGCTTCGACGACAAGAGCGTGCTCGGCACCGCGGACTTCATCGCTCCCGAACAGGCGATGAACTCCAGCAAGGTGGACGTGCGGGCCGATATTTACAGCCTCGGTTGCACGCTCTACTACATGCTGGTGCGGAAGTTCCCGTTTGAAGACGGTTCGGTGACGCAGAAGTTGCTCTGGCACCAGAACCGCGAACCCGCACCCGTGTCGGATTTCCGCCCGGACGTTCCCGAGTCGCTGAACGCAATCCTGCTGAAAATGATGCGGAAGAAACGGGAAGAACGCTTTCAGACACCCGGAGAACTGGTCGCCGCTCTCACTCCGTTGACGGGTGTGCCGATCGACCCACCGCCGGACGCGGAGATGCCGAAGGTTCGACCCGGGTCCTATCGACTCGGGCTCTGTCCCCCGCCTTCGTCGTCCCTGCTCGGGGTTGCCGAAGCCGCCACGCCGTCGCCGGGGGCGTCCGACGTCGCCACGACCGCCAGCACCGGGTCGAGCCGTTCCAAGCAGCCTCGGACTCCGGCGAGCCAACCTCCCCCCCCGACCGACGTGCTTCGACCTCCCGGGCCACCGCCCACCCTTGATCTTGAGTCCGAAAGGTTGATTCTCAAAGCCCAGCAGAAGACGACCAATCGCCGTCAAATCCTGCTGCTGGCGGCCGGGGCACTCGGTGGGATGCTCCTTCTCGGCGGAATCAGTTTCGGCATCTGGCTGGCGACCCGACCCAGCGAAACGAACCAAAATGCGAACCCTTCGACCCCGCCTCCCGTGGCTCCGACGGGCGTCGTGATCAAAGGCGGCGGGTCAACCTTCGCCCAACCCGCGGTCGAGGTCTGGTCCGAGCGCTACTCGTCGTCCACTGGTGTGAAAGTCGACTACGACGCCGTCGGATCCTCTCGCGGCGTCCGGCAAATGACCGAGCAGGTCATTGAGTTCGGTTGCACCGACGCCCCGCTCACCGTCGATCAATTCCGCTCGGCTCAGGGCATCGCCGGAGAGGTCGTGCAAATTCCGATCGTTCTCGGGGCGGTCGTGCCGACCTACAATTTGCCGGGTGTCCCCACGCAATTGCGCTTCACGGGGTCGGTATTGGCAGACATCTACCTCGGAAAGATCACCCGGTGGAATGACCCCGCGATCAAATCCAGCAACCCGAACGTCGCCGATAATCTGCCCGATCTGCCGATTACCGTGGTCTGCCGCTCCGATGGATCGGGAACGACGTTCATCTGGACCGATTACCTTTCGAAAGTGAGTAGTGAGTGGAAACAGAAAATCGGGGCGAAATCGGAGCCGCAGTGGCCCGTTCTTCTCGCGGCACCGGACGGCAAATCGCGCGCGGTGCTCGGAAAAGGCAACGACGGTGTCGCCCAGGTCGTGAGCCGAACCAACGGCTCGATCGGGTACGTCGAGTTGAGTTACGCGGTGCAATACAACCTCGCCGTCGGCTCGGTGCGGAACTCGGCCGGCAAGTACGTCGAGCCATCCCATAAGGGGGTGACCGCCGCGGCCAGCGAGGCCGTCGTTAAACCCGATCTCAGTTTCAGCCTGACGGACATGCTAGGAGACGAATCGTACCCCATCTCGGGAGCCACCTGGGCGGTGTTCTACCGCAACCAACCGGCCGCGAAACGAGCCGAGCTGGTCCGGTTCCTTCGCTGGGTCGTCCACGATGGCCAGGCGATTTTGCCCGAGTTGAAGTATGCCGCGCTTCCGAACGAATTGGCGAAGAAAATTGACCCCGTCCTCGACCGCGTGGCGGCTGGAAAGTAACGGGATAATCGAAGCAACAGAGTTAGCCGCGAGACGGAGTCGAGCGAGAAGCTTCGAGGTTAGCCGCGAGACGGAGTCGAGCGAGAAGCTTCGATCGCTCGACTCCGTCTCGCGGCTAACCCCAATACCGTTCGTCTTCGCGCAAGTCCCCGCCCCCTGCTACTTTGTGTTCGCCAAAACTCGAGGCCGCAGGGAGACGGGAACTATGCGACAGCACGGACGCTGTTCGGTGGGGGAATCGGATTCGACTCTCCCCTTGGATCGGTTGGCGG
>Ga0105047_10010442_pt1 | contig 15178 bp, 13 predicted proteins | sample MAT04_FD_78384 | JGI IMG/M metagenome (GOLD analysis project Ga0105047, IMG submission 78384) | Freshwater microbial communities from Lake Fryxell liftoff mats and glacier meltwater in Antarctica - MAT-04 (megahit assembly) | ecosystem: Environmental > Aquatic > Freshwater > Ice > Liftoff... | reverse complement strand
TACTGGTCACTCACTCCGCCGCTGTTGTTGGCGAGGACGCACAACAACGGCAGGGGGCTGGTTCCTCTGCAAAATCACTATTGTGTGCGTAACATCAGTTAGTAAGGCTTTTTGGCATATCACATACCTAATATTCCGGCAGCGAAATAACGAAAGAATTCGGCGGCTGCAACGGCTTCCAAAACGTCGGCTTTAATGAACCACGCTTGCGGATCGTCTGGATTCATAAGTACGTGCGGGAAATTAGTTTAGGTTATGTTTTTTAACCAAACCATGATTATCAGGATTTTGTAAACCAATAACCAATAAACTAATAACCAGTAACTACTTAGAGGGTTTTGCCGGTTTGTAAAATTTCACTAACAATAACGGAGAGGCTATTTTTGTACATCTCCATTTCTTCCGGCGTGAAGACCAGAATATCCATGCCGAAGAGCCAGCGTCGTCCATCGGCCCGCAAAGCCTTGCGGAACTCATACGAACGCTTATGGTGCGGCAGATCAGTTTTTTTGACAATTGCCAGGTCCAAATCGCTGTCCTCCGTGGCAGTGCCCTGGGCATAAGAACCAAACAGGATAATTTTCTCTGGCTGGCACTCGCTGACCAGGATGCGGACGATTTCGTCTATTTGCTCGGAAGTGACCACATCAAGATGTTTTTGTAAAAGTGATGGACAAAGGTAACGGTATTTTTCAGAGCGTACATCCAGGCAGGAAATCCGCTGCACTGGCTACTTTTTCCTACCTTTCGCCGGTCTTTCAAACAAAAACGTGACTATCCGCTTTGCGCGACCTATCATCATGGCAAAATCCAGTAAACCTACCCCAAGGCCCGCATCCGTTTCCGCTAAACCCAAAGCACCGCCACTGCCCAGGCCCGTCGCGCTGCGGTCGTCCACCGACTGGCTGGCTCGCCCCGCCGTGGAGGCGAATCCGCTGCTGCGCAAGATATTCTGGGGCGTGGCGCTGTTTGGCTTAGTGATGTTGGTGGGCCTGTCTTTTGGCAGCGGCATCAATGCGGACGATAAGTTCCAGGTGGATTATTCCCAAAAACTGGTCAATTACTACGGCACTTTTGGCCGCGACACGGCCGCGCTCAACATCCCGGAAGGTAATATGCACCTCTACGGCGGCGCGTTCGAGATCGTGACGGGTTTTGCCAATAAAGCCTTCGGTTATCAGCCCACCGACCTCGGTTATCACCAGGTGCGCCATGCGACCAGCGCCCTGCTCGGCTGGATCGCCATGCTCTGTGCCGCCTTGCTGGCTCGCCTCATCGCAGGGGAACGGGCCGCACTCATTACGCTGATTATCATGTTGTTGTCGCCACGTTTTGCCGGCGATTCGCTCATGAATCCCAAAGATATTCCCTTTGCGGCGGGTTATATGCTGGCCATTTACAACCTCGTGGCGGTGCTCACGCGTATGCCGCGACCGCGGATGTGGAACCTGGTTGGTCTGGCGGGCGGCCTGGCCTTGGGGCTGGGTATTCGGGCCGGTGGGTTGCTCACGTTCGTGTATGTGGGCCTGTTTGCCGGGCTATATTTTCTACTCAGTTATCGCCGCCGGATGCAATCGGCTACTACCGATCAGCCCGGCCATTCGCTGGGCCGGTTTGCGCTTATTCTGCTCGGTACGGTCGTGGTCGGCTATGTGGTCGCCCTGCTGTTCTGGCCCTACGCTTTGCAAAGCCCGTTGAAAAATCCGTTTACGGCACTTTCCAAATTCGCCGATCTGGAAGTGAAAATCCGGGTGCTTTATGAAGGGGATAACGTGATGTCGGACAAAACGCCCTGGCATTATCCGTTGAAATGGATGCTCTATACCATTCCGCTGGCAGCCTTGGTGGGCTTTTTTGGCAGCATCGTTTTGCTGCCGCGTTTGCTCAAAAAATATAATCCGCTCTGGGTCATGCTGGCCGGATTTGCGGCGATTTTCCCCATTTTTTACATTATTTACAAACATTCGGTCATCCATGATGGCTGGCGTCACTTGACTTTTGCCTACCCGCCGATGTGTGTGGTGGCCGGACTATTTTGGCATGAACTGGCAACTTTCTTTTCAGGTAAAAAAGCCTTACAATATGCTGTTTATGGCGTTATGGGCCTGCTTTTAGTGGATTCGGCGGCCTTTATTGTCCAAAACCCACAAATTCCCTACGTGTATTTCAACCCCATTATTGGTGGTACCAAAGGGGCTTACGGCCAGTTTGAAACCGATTATTGGGGGGTCAGTACGCGTCAGGGCATCGAATGGCTGGAACAACAGGGCATCCTCGGTCCAAATATGCCGCAGACGGTGGTGATTGCGACCAATATGCTCTACTCAACGCAAAAATTGACCGCTAAATATGGCGATAAGGTGAGACTGCGCTATTTGAAATGGGAAAAACGCTGCGACGATGCCTGGGATTATGCCCTCTATCCCACCCGTTTCCTGGATGGCGCGACGCTGCAAAAAGGCAGGTGGCCGCCCGACAACGCGGTGCATATTGTGGAAGCCAATGGCGCGCCACTGCTGGCGGTGTTGAAAGATAATGGTAAAAACTGTGCGCTGGGCATGGCCTCTGCCAAGTTGGGCGACTACCCCGGGGCCATCGAACGGCTAAAAGCCGAGGTCGCCAACGTGCCAGACAACGATCTGGCCTGGAGCAACCTGGCGCAGAGTTATTTGAATAACAATCAGTTAGAAGAAAGCAAAGCTGCTGCCGAACAAGCCCTGACCATCAGCCCCGACGATATGCAGGCGGGTAATCTGCTCGGTATGTACTGGCTGTCCAAAAATGATGGCACTAAGGCCAAGGCCCAGTTTGAAGCAAACATCAAAAAAGAAGCTTCCAACGCGGGTGCCTGGTACTACCTGGGTCTGATCGCGCAGCGGCAGGGCGACAACCAGACCGCGCTGAATAATCTGATGACGGCTATCAAAGTCGCTCCTAATTTCAAACCCGCTTACGAACTTTCGGCACAAATATATGAAGCACAAGGCGATGCGCGGGCGGCGCAGCAGTTTCGGGCGGCAGCGGGGCAAGTGAAATAGGGTTAGGGACGGTCAAAGAATAACTTAAAAAGGTTTGTCGGCAAATCACGCCTAAATCTTATACTTTGTTTTTTGGTCATCCCTTAACATTAATATTTATTTCTATAAAGACATGAACATAGATGTGGTGACTGCTACTGAGTTTCGTGGAGTGGTACCAAAAGGTGGTTCTACCAAACCCTGGGTGGTGGAGGCATACGATACAAGTGGTAACACTGATTCGTATGTCGTGAAAATGTTTACGCCTAAGCAAATCAGGCAGCAGAACGCGGTAACAAAAGAAGTGTTCTTAACCGCTGTAAAAAATGCTCCTGAATCGTTTGAAGTATTGTTAAAAAAACAATTAATATGATTACACATAATCACTTTTATTATAGCCTCTTACGCTACTGCGATGTAAGGCGGGAAGAAAGCCTCATTATAGGCGTTCTGCTGATCTTTCCAGCAGCAGGAGAAGTGCATTTCTTGTATCCTAATAATCTGAAACGCTTACAGGTTGCCTTTCCAGATTGCCCAATCCGAACAATTCAAGACTACTTTGAAGGTTTCAAGAATAGAGCCACGACAGCAGGAGACAAACTTCTTGTTGTTAATAATTCCATAAAAGGAATCGCTAAATTTATTGCTGATAATTTTCTTGCAGAAGATGCATCCGCATTACAATTCTCAGAGCCGCGCACTGGCGCGCTTGCGCACAATGATCTTGAACTTATTACCCGAAATTTTTATAATCGTTATCTGAAAACTTATAAATCTGAAAACATTTTAGAGCCATCCACAGCAGACAATATTCCTGATTATTTTACAATATCTACTACATTTCAAGGGCCACAGGTTCCTCGCTGGTCAATGACAGCAAAATAACTTCTCCTTCGTAATACTCTCCTTCACTTGCGTAGATATGTGAGTTCTATACAAAAATTCATCTTTATATTCCTTTCGTTCAACAATAGCCCATATTAAATAAAAAAAATTATATTAGCAGCAAAAATCGCGTCTATCTGCGGTTTTGCGGGGCCGACCTTTGTGTCAATCAAAACACAACTGGTTTTTCCAGCCATGTTCAGACCCGCCTTCCATGAAAAAGACCTGCCTCCTTTCCATTGTTCTGCTTGGACTTTTTGCCCACCCGGCATTCTGCCAGGAGAGATGTGATACGATTATATTAAAAGATGGCCGACGCATTGCTGCGGAGATCGTTCGCACGGATCGGGAAGGGGTGCTGTATGCACCATGCGGCATCGAAGCGGCGCGCGAGTATCTGATTAGTCAGGAGAAAGTAGCGCGCATACAGCGTGGGCATAAAGCAGTGCCGACGCTGAATTTGCCACCAGTCCCCAAAGATAAGCCGCTCCCGCCGGAATCCAGTTATTTGCGTAGATCCAGCGATCTGGATCAACCTAAAACCATTATTTGGGCAGGTATTTCGCCTGGTAATATATTGCTGGCTGATCGTGATTTGATCAGAAAATCCTTTTTTCAGTTTGGGGCGGAAATTGGGTTGCGGAAGGTGCCTCTGCGATTGGCGTTGGTGGTACGCCCAGTATCTTTAAATAACAACTATTCCTACGAAAATTTCAAGAAAAGCGGCGTAAATGGGGAAGTGGGACTGGTTTTGAAAAAATTTACCCTGGGCCAACTGACGGGCAACGTTAGTAAAGTTTATTGGGGTATTGGAGTACATATTGGACGCCAGGCCCATCAGCATAATTCTGTTTCTTCTATGGTAAACCAGCAAGCAATCTATACCTGGACTACGATCATGCCTCGCGTTGGATGCCAGTTTACTTATAAAATGTTTGCCCTGGATCTGGCTTTACCGATTGGATACCACCGCTCTTATTATAAATCCAATGGCAATAATAGGCCCTATGGATCGGGTGCTTTGACCATTCAGCCAGCTGTTTTGCTGGGATTCCGGTTTTAAAACCTTCTAAATCACTTAAAATGACTATAATGAACTTAATTCGTTTGCTCCAACGTCCGCTGGTATTTTTCCTACTTAGCCTGATGGTTTTAAGCACCATGAGTTGTTACAGTCGCTATCAGTTGGAAAAATCACGGTTGCCCAAAATAGCGGGTATCGAAGGACTACAATTCGTGCTGCTGGATGCCAGTTCGCCGGTCACTAATGTCTGGCTTATTTCCGCACCAAAATTTACGAAAAACACCCTTACGGCCCGGCTGGATCGTGCTTCTGCCCAAGTAGGCCAGCAAATCAATGCCATTCGGAGCAGTGCCGATAAACGCGCCAATAAAGACCTCGTCCTGATCTATCTTAATTCCACCGTAGCCAAATCGCTGCCTGATACGTTGAGTACCCAACTGGAATACAAGAACATCCCCAAAATTGAGGTTTTTGAGCCCGATGCTGGCAAGGGCGTTTTACTCGCGCTGGGAGTGACTGCGGGGGCAATACTGACCGTTGCCGTCATCGTGGCCGCGAGTTTAAAGAATAGTGATTTCAGTTCAGTTGGCCAGGTCAGCAGTTCTGGGTCAAACGACTGCAACTGCCCGCACGTCTATACCGAATCCCTCGACGGTACCAGTCATCTGGAAGGTTCCCTGTACAGCGGAGCCATTTATCCGACCCTCGAACGCGGCGACTATTTACCCCTGAAACATTGGCAACCCATTCATAATCAATACAAAATTCGACTGGCGAACCAGGAAAAGCAGCACCAGCATACCAACTTCGTCTCGCTCGAAGTGCTCGACCACGCGCCGGGATTGCAGCCGGTTTTTGATAAATACGGTCAAATCCACACCCTCGCTTCGCCACAATCACCCCTGGCCGCCAGCAACGTTTCAGGGCAGGATGTACTAAGCGAAGTGCGGGCTGCCGACGAAAAAACCTTCCTCGGCGACCTCGAAAATGAAAGTCCCGACGCGACGGAACGTCTGACGCTCACTTTTGCCAAACCGGTCCAAACCAAACAGGCAAAACTCATAATAAACGCCAAAAACAGTGATTGGCTGGATTACACCTATTTTCAATTTCAGCAGGCGCTCGGTCAATATGCCGATGAGGTAGCCCGGAAACGAAGCAAATTGCCCGCCACCAAAAACCTCGCCTGGGCGGAACGACAAAAAATTCCGCTGGCGGTCTGGCTCGAAGTCAGGTCCGATCACTGGGAAAAAGTGAACTATTTCAATCTGGTGGGTACCTCCGCTTTTCGTCAGGCGGTGCTGCCGCTCGATCTATCGCGGGTGCAGGGTGAGGTGGTGCGGGTGCGGCTCGAATTTGGCTTCCATTTCTGGGAAATAGACCAGGTGGCACTCGATTTTTCCACCGATCAGCCCGTGCAGCAAACCACTTTATCTCCCATTTCCGCAACCGCTCAAAACGGGGAAGATTTAACGGCTTTATTGGTAAATGACGATGCTCTCTACTATCATCAGCCCAATATAGGCGACGAAGCACAAATTACTTTCGAAGCACCGTCCCTTGCACCCAACCAGACGCGCAGCCTCGTCGTCCATGCCAAAGGGCATTATGAAATAATAACGCAACCTGCGCCTGGTCGTCCGAATTTGTTCCAATTGAAGACCTGGGATAAAAAGAATGCTTTGCCACGTCTGTCGCGTGTGCATTGGCGAAAAATGACTCATTTGGCAAAAGCCAAGCAATAGTATTCTACTTTTGAATTTGTGCTAAGTCAATCTTTTGGTCTTTCTTTGAGTCCGTATGCGCATCTCAGCAAACACCGCACCGTGACTGGTGTAGAAGCGGCCATTATATTCGGACAATTGCGAGATAAGCGACTGAAACAAAAATAATTTTTTTTCGCCTTTTAAATCCCTTTTCATGACAGCAAATGCATCTTTTTATAGAAGACCTAATATTATTTCTGGTTGGAACTATAAATTATTAGAATTAACCATGCTGCGCGAAATGGCCCGCATTGCTTTCCGCACCTATCCACAGCGGCGGTTGGCCTGGCAGGCTTTGTGCCAACATTTGGCCGTGCATCTGGCCTACAAACGCGCCTGTCACCTCACCAAAGCGGTCCGGGTAGGAGAACAAACTTTATTACAAATGACCTTCCCACGACTTGGTACGGAAGCGATGGAAGTACTGGTCAAGAACGAGTTACATCGTCAAATACCTATTCCCAACCATCGGCCCGGCCTGAATGTACTGGTGCTGGCGATCACTAAAAAATGCTCGTTACAATGTGCGCACTGCTTTGAATGGGACAACCTGAATGGCCGCGAGCAACTCTCGGCGAACGATGTAGTCACGATCATCCGCAAGTTCCAGGCGGACGGCGTGGCCACCATCGAACTCAGCGGCGGCGAACCACTCAATCGCTTCGACGATCTACTGCATATTTTGCAGGAAAGCAATACAAAGCACAGTGATTTTTGGCTACTCACTTCGGGCTATCGCCTCACGCCGCAGCGCGCACAAGCCCTGGCTATGGCGGGTGTAGTGGGCCTGGGTCTTAGTCTCGACCATTGGGATGCGGCGGAACACGACCGTTTCCGGGGGCTGACGGGTAGTTTTGAGTGGGCAAGGCAGGCCGCTCAGAATGCGCAGGCTGCGGGTCTGGTGGTCTGCCTGACTTTGACTGCCGTTCGAGAGTTTTGTACGCCGGAAAACTTGTGGGCTTATGCTCGCCTGGCGCAAGATTGGGGGGTGCCGATGATTCGCATTTTAGAGCCACGGGCGGTAGGCCATTTTGCTGGACAGGAGGTGGAATTACGAGCAACAGAAATCAGTATTCTGGAAGAATTTGTACAAAAAATCCAGCAAAATCCTGCTTACCGCGACTACCCGGCGGTGGACTACTACGCGGCTTACCAGCGACAAGCGGGCTGTTCGGGCGCAGGCAAACGCTTCCTCTACGTGGACACCGACGGCGATATGCACGCCTGTCCATTTTGTCAAAACAAATGCGGGAGCGCACTCTGCGGCAGCATCGAAGCAGGCATCGCCAATATGCAAAAAGCCAGTGGCTGCCATGCGTATGAAACGGTGTGAGAGCGTGAGAGCGTGAGAGTTCGAGATGCCCTCCCTGCCGCGTCCTTTTTCACTTATTTCACCATTCTCACTTTTCTTATTTCTCTCACCCTCTCACATTTCTCTCACATTTCTCACGTACCTATGACTACCACTTATTCACCAGACGAAACCACCCAGATTGAGCGTCTTATCCGCATTAGTAAAGAAAAACCACTGCTGCCGGAAACTTTTATTCCGTGGGAAACCGCCGAAACGGAGCAACACATTTTTTTACCGGAAAAATTAGTGTCGTTAGTTGGATTGCCTATTTATGAGACACTCAGTGTCGCGCAGAAACGCGAACTGGGTCGCCGCGAAGTAGCCCAGGCACTCTACGCTTACTGTTGGTCGGAAGGATTGTTTTGCGCGTTTATGACCCGCTATATGGTACATCTTCCCCCCGACCATCTGGAACGCCGCTTCCTGCTGCGCGAAGTGATCGAAGAATGCCGGCACCAGGAAATGTTCGCCAATGCCCTCCAAAAACTGAACTGTAAACCGGTGTTAGTCAATCGTTTCCAGCGTGTAGTCAGCCAGATCACCGTGCAGTTTTTCCCCGTGGATTTTGTTTTTCTGTCCTGCATTGCCGTCGAAATGATGGCCGACCGCTACGGCGAACATTTGCGCCACGAACCGACGGCTTTCCCGGTGCTGCAAAAAATATCGCAACTGCATAATATTGAAGAAGCGCGGCATATTTTGTTCACCAAGGCCCTGTTGCGCCGATACACGGAAAATGCCGGTTTCTGGCGCGGCACCTGGTATAGCGTGATCGTGTTGATCAATATGCGTTTCTTCCAAAGCACGTACGTCCGCCCGGAGATTTATGCGGCCATCGGCTTGGAAAACCCGCAACGCCTTCGTAATCAAGCCTTTCGCCACTACCAAACCCGTTTTGCCGCCGAATGTTTAGACAGCGTCCGGGAATTAGTGCAGGGTTTTAACGGCTTCAATTTCCTGACCCGCCCGCTTTGGCGCTGGGTAATGAAGATGGAAGTGTGAAGAGGAGGATTTGAGGAGGCGAGGATTGGAGGATTTGGTTAAAGTATGGGATGTCGTTAATGCGAAAGAGTTGTTGCACTGATTTTTATAGAGGCTGCACTAATGTCGTGTCATTCAGAGGTATCAGGCCGGCTACACCAGCGATCTTGACGGGAATGAACCGTTAGAGTAAGAGCCTCACTTGAAGTGAGACTCTTACTGTCTCCGGCGGTTCATTAGCAGCCGTAAGGCGTGGAATCTAATTAAGTAAAAAATATAACAAAAGAGGCTTTCCAAGCCTCAGATTCAACGCTGACGCTCTGAATGACAAAACACAAGTGGTTGATTATCAACATTGTAACAAGCATAAAGTGGTTTTGATCAAAGACTAAATACAACAGCCGCTAAACCTTTTTACCGCCGTAGCCTTTTCAGGCGAAGGAGGGTCATCAATTATTCCAAAACCAACCTCTGTGAGAAAATCCAAAATAGTCGACCTCTCTGTCTATCATCCAACGCGAATAGTCACCAATCAGGAACTCGAAAGCCGCCTGAATGCTAATGGAAAACTGCTGGCCGAAGGCAGCCTCGAAAGATTATTTGGACTACGCGAACGGCGGTTTGCGGCGGCGGACGAACAGGTATCAGATTTGGCAGCACAGGCGGCGCGACCGATTGTGGAGCGGATAGGGGCGGAGCGGATTGGCTTTCTGATCTTCGCTGCGGCCTGTGCCGATCTCATTGAACCAGCGACGGCGAACATTGTACAGCATAAACTCGGCCTGCGCTGCCCGGTCATGGATGTAAAGAACGCCTGCAATAGTTTCACCTCCGGGCTGATGACGGCCAGTAGTTTTATCGCTGCCGGTATTTGCGACCATGTGCTGGTGGTGAACGGAGAGAAACTCAGCGATGCCATCCGGCTGGACGTAAGCAGCAAGGAGCAACTCGCCCGGCATCTGGCCGCCTACAGTCTCGGCGATGCCGGAGCCGCCGCGCTGGTTAGTGTTTCCGACGATGAGAGTGGTTTCCATTTTCAACGCTTTATGACCCGTGGTGAGCATTGGCAGTTGTGTACCATTCCCGGTGGCGGCTCCATGTTCCCGCATGATGCGGACAAGCATTATTTTGAAGGCCAGACCGATGCCTTGAAAGAAGTAATGGCGGAGGCGGCTGCCCGGTTTTTTCACGTCTGTTTACAGGAAGCGGGGTGGCAATCGGGGGAGATTCAACACTTTTTCACGCATCAGGTCTCCGTCAGTACTTTCCAATTGATCGCCCGACTGGCTCAAATTGACCCCGCTTGTTGCGAGCAGGTCTTCACCCATTTTGGCAACACGGCGGCGGCCTCCATTCCGCTGGCTATGCACCAACGGTATGCACGGGGAGAAATAAAAAAAGGGGATAAAGTGGCGTTGCTGGGCTTGGCGGCGGGCGTGAGTGTGTCGGTGCAATTGCTCGTATGGTGAGGAAAAATGTCAGTTATTTATCTAAAAAAGGTTTAAAAAGTCACGCATATCAGACAATGAGGCCGCATTGAAATGGAAAATGCCGGGCTTGTTTACCAGCACATATTCCAGATTTCGGACGCTGCATTTCCGATCTGCTTGCCTGCGATCATGATTGGAACAAGTGTCAAAACGAATGTAATTGGAAATCCAGAACTTGTCAAAATCTTTATCTGAGATAGTTTTGCCTGCATCCTGTAAGCAAATTCGCCACGCATCAAGGCAATCGGCGAAATCGGATGCTTGGGTTTTAATATTTTTTAAAACCGTCTCCAATTCGCCGCGACCCCCGTAATTGGTGAAATGGCAGGCTAATTCCAATTGGGTATCATCATCAATAACGATCTTCTCCAATTGATTTATCCGTGAGAAAAGATCTTTGACCGACAGGTTTTTATTTTCTAAAAAGGCTTTTTCAATGGATGAATTTACTAAATCGAGACGATCTGCAGAAGTTTTTTGATCAAGGTCGAGCAGAATTCCGAGTTTTTGTATGGCGCGCCCAGGCTTAGATATGTCAGAAAGTATGTCCAGAATCTTGATCTTAAGCTTTGTTTCATCCAGCCCATCAAGGCATTCAAAGCTGTCGATGTTGCAAATTGGCGAATCTACCTGCGTATTAATAGCTGTATTAGCCCCTATGGAGCGAATCATGGCTTCGACAAAAACCTTGTCATTTTTGCTTTCTACGATGAGGACGTTCATAGCTTATTCGCCTCGGAAGGGCTTGTTGTTTTCGATTTTGTAGTCGAGCGTTTCAATGCTGATCCGATTGGCAATGATTCGATTAGTTTTGAAATGCCGTGAAAGCTCAAAGAACCCGCTGGCATTTTCGTCCTTTATTTTTTGGGCTGCCCGCACAAACGAATCGGTCATTTCGCGGCTGTGGGTAGTAGAAAAAATTTGTACATTAAATCGTTTGGCTAATTTAAATAACATCGTCCAGAGATATTCTTGGTTGGTGTAGTGAATGCCATTTTCAATTTCATCAATTAGAATAACACTTTCCTTATTGTTCACGATACGAAGTACAAAGTCAGCTACTTTATTGATCGCATCCCCGAACATGGAAATAGGCATCTGTCTTTCCCCTTTTCGTTTTAAGTAAAGCGCAGCATCACCAATCTTATAAGTATCCACTGATTCGATGTCGGAGTCAATGAGTTTGAAAGCCTCTAATAATTCGGCAGAATGTCCCTCAAATTTTGCCTTATCAAATTCAGTGGCTAAACCTTCGTTAGATAACTTGATATAAGCTGGAATCAAAAAGGTTTCCTTAAAAGGTGAAGAAGGCAAGCCGCGCCCAGTAATACCATTTTTGCTAGCAATTAAAATGGAAGACATAATTTCTTTATTATCCGATGATGCTACAATATGAAGTGCCGATTTGACCAAGTCCCTGTTTGACAATACGTTTTGCAGTTCCATAGCATCCTTGTCATTGTCCTCTTCTTTGTCCAAAAACTTCAAAAACTCATCCACCGATTCATCAGCAAACAGCCTGACTTGCTGGTTGCTGCCAGAGTATGTCTGTGAGGTCAGCACTATTTCATCTTTCTTTTCCTGTTTAAAAAAGAAATTATCCCAAGCACGACTCGGCAGTTCTTTTAAAAAATTCAAATCCTCTCGGCGTATTACTCGATAGAGATCAATAATGCTACTGTTGGATGGTTTGTTGGCCAAAAGAATGGCTTCCAGCAAAGCTGTTTTTCCGGCATTATTTTTTCCACTTATTAAATTCACTAATCCAAAACCATTAACCGAGGTATTTTCAAAACACCGAAATCGCTCTATTGAAAGAGATTTTAACATAGTCCAAAAATTTCCCACAAAGCTACAACCTTTTGCTTACCATCATAGGATACCTGTTTTCAAAATAGGGCGTTTGACCGAAAATTTTTTTCTCTTTGACAATTTTTGTGGTACCTATGTTCCATGAATACAGAATTATTTGAAAAATTACGCAGCCTTTCTAGTGTTCGAGTTAAGTGTATCGAGTGTTGGAGATATTGCCAAGACCATGTTTCCGAATGCCATCGTGGTCGGTGACCGTTTTCATTGGACTGCTTATCTCAACGAGGCGATTAACAAATTGCGCAAGGCCTTGCGAAAAGAATTTTCCAAAGTAGAGGTCTTCAAAAAAATCAAATGGTCGTTGTTCAAGCAAGCCGAAAAATCCGATGAAAAGGACAAGGAGCAGTTGCAAAATGCTTTTGCTCTTTCACCAAGGCTCGATGCTTCGCTTTTAAAACCTAACCACAAAAATTGTCAAAGAGCCAATTACTTACATTGAAACTTAAATCACTTTCTATGAAACAACTTTTCCTTTTCCTGCTTTCCATTTGCGCCTTGATCCTTCCTGCCCAAAACCGCTATCTCGGGCCCGTTTTCGATCAAGTGACAGTAACCCAAAATATTCAGTATGGCCGAAACGCTACCATATTGGCAGTTTCCGTACTGGGAGAAGCCATCCCGCAACCGCTCTCGCTCGACCTCTACGAGCCTGCGGGCGACACAGCAGCCACCCGTCCTTTGGTGCTGGTGATGCACGGCGGATTTTTCTTCCCATCTACTATGAATGGCTGGTGCAGTGGTACCAAAAGCGACTCCATGGTGGTAGAAATCTGTACCCGATTGGCTAAAATGGGCTATCTGGCGGCGGCCGTGGACTACCGTTTAGGCTGGAATCCGTTGGCATTCGAGCAAACCGTACGCCTTTATACTTTCACCAATGCGCTATACCGGGGCATCCAGGATGCGCGCACTGCTATTCGATATTTCAAAAAAACGGCGGTAGAAAATGGCAACCTCTTCCGGGTGGATACCGCACGCATCGTGCTGTGGGGTGAATCCACCGGCGGCCAAGTGGCCCTGGGAGCAGCCTACACCAACTCGCCCAACGACTGGACGGTTTCCAGTTTGATGATACCGCCCAACCTGCCCGTGGTAAGTCCCTCGGTCAATGGTGATATTTGGGGCACCAGCACCGGGATTGTTCCGCCCGGCTCTTCCGCTGGACTTCCCGTCGGCGACACCCTCTGTTACCCGAACTGGCCCGGCTATTCCTCTGATTTTCAACTTTGTGTGAGCATGGCGGCACAGGTGCTTGATCAATCATGGGTCAATGCGGGCGAAATGCCAGCCGTGCTTTTTCATGCGCTCAATGATGAATTACAACCTTGTGGCAGCAGCCTGCTGGAGGTTCTTCTACCTGTAAATCTCGCGATTATTGAAGCCTTTGGCAGTTGTGTAGTGGCTGAACAATTGGATGCAGCGGGCAATAACCAGGTTTTTTGGGATGCCAACATTAATGACTGCGTGACCAATAACGCCCTCACCAACAGCGGCGGACTGGAAGGTTTTTACCCTTTTGTCGGGCTTCCCTCCGACCGCGGACGCGCCTGGCAGTGGTCTGCTCCTTGCCCTAACAATGCCAGTGTCCCTACCGATGGTGCTTTTGCCCGGCAGTATATAGACACCATTTTCGCCTATTTCGCGCCTCGTGCTTGTGCTGCGCTCGCTCTTTGCAATGCCCAACCCTACCCCAATAGCCTTTGTGGCACCCAAGCCAAAGGCAAGGCTTTTCTGGACATCAATCAAAACGCCAGTCTTGATGCGGGAGAGTCATCTTTCCCCGAGGTGGTCATCGAATTGCAGCCGGGCGGTTATCATGCCGCATCGGGCGTAAATGGTAATTTCAGCATTACTGTGCCGCCGGGCAACTACACGCTTAATGTGCCCAACGCGCCCAACTATTATACCCCCACCAATGTCCCGCTCTCCGTCACTGTCCCGGTTGGGGCCGATGTTGTCCAAAATATTGGTTTGCATCCCACTGTTACGGCCAATGATTTGCAGGTTTCGCTCACGCCCTTTGCCCAGCCAAACCCCGGCTTTTCCAACACTTTTTTAGTAAAATGGAAAAATGTTGGCACTACACAACTATCTGGTAATGTGTCGCTTACTGTTGATCCAAACTATTTGATCGTCAGCAGTATTCCTTCCGCCAACATTTCGGGTAATGTGGTTACCTGGATGATCAACAATCTACTACCTCTGCAAACGGGTAGTGCGTGGCTACAAGTTTCCCTGCCCGCCACTGTCCCGCTTGGCACCTTACTGACTTCCACCGCCGTGGTAAGCCCCACTGGCTTGACCGACGAAACTCCCGACGACAACATAGCCAGTACAGCACAAATAGTGATCGGTTCTTTCGATCCAAATGATAAACAAGTAAGCCCCGCCGGAGATGTTACCGCTGGAATTTTGGAGGAACATGACGGCTGGCTCGATTATACAGTGCGTTTCCAAAACACCGGCACCGCGCCCGCTGTCAATGTCTATATTGTCGATACGCTCTCTGATCTGTTGAATATCAACACTTTGGAGATTATCAGTAATAGCCACCCTATGCGCTGGGAGATCGGTGGCCAGCGCACCCTTACCTTCTTTTTTGACAATATTCAATTGCCCGACAGCCTGCAAAACGAAGCAAACAGCCACGGTTTTGTCCGTTATCGCATTCAGCCGCTATCGCCGTTCAAGGTATTGCTGAATAAAACTGCCCGCAACTTCGCCGATATTTATTTTGATTTTAACGCTCCCATACGCACCAATACAGTGGAGACAAAATTTACCGAATT